>Ga0208758_100016_pt1 | contig 314936 bp, 253 predicted proteins | sample LakWasM116_HOW13_2_FD_183930 | JGI IMG/M metagenome (GOLD analysis project Ga0208758, IMG submission 183930) | Freshwater sediment methanotrophic microbial communities from Lake Washington under simulated oxygen tension - Sediment Metagenome... | ecosystem: Environmental > Aquatic > Freshwater...
GGCCGAGATCCGCAGCGCCGAGCGCGCCCTGATCGCCTATCCGAAAAGCGCCGAGGAGGCCGCACGCAGCTGGGAGGCGGCGCGCGAAGCGAACCTGGCGCGCGCCCGCGCTCCGCAGCCGCATGCCACGCCCTTCCCCGGCGCCACCCCGGAAAAATCCGACATCCGCCGCAACAACTTCCTGGCGCTGGTGTTCTGCCTGATGCTGGGCACAGCCGCGCTGCCGCATATCCTGATGCGCTCCTATACCACGGCCTCGGTCCACGAGACCCGGGTCTCGGTGTTCTGGACCCTGTTTTTCATCCTGCTGATCTACCTGACCATTCCGGCGCTGGCGGTGCTGGTCAAGTACGACATCTACAGCGCCCTGGTCGGCACCGAGTTCGCGCGCATGCCGGACTGGGTCTCGTACTGGGCCAATGTGGACAAGGTCACGCCCCTGATCAGCATTACCGACATCAACCGCGACGGCGTGATCCAGCTCGCCGAAATCGCCATCGATGGCGACGTGCTGGTGCTGGCCACTCCCGAAATCGGCGGCCTGCCCTATGTGGTGTCGGGCCTGGTGGCGGCGGGCGGGCTGGCGGCGGCGCTGTCGACCGCGGACGGCTTGCTGCTGGCCATTTCCAATGCGCTGTCGCACGACATCTATTACAAGGTGGTCGACCCGGCCGCCTCGACCCAGAAACGGGTCACCATTTCCAAGCTGCTGCTGCTGGCCGTGGCCTTCATCGCCGCCTACGCGGCCTCGCAAAAGCCGGCCGACATCCTGTCGCTGGTGGGCGCGGCCTTCTCGCTGGCCGCCTCCACCCTTTTCCCGGCGCTGGCGCTGGGCGTGTTCTGGAAGCGCGCCAACCACCGCGGCGCGATTGCCGGCATGGCCTCGGGCTTCCTGGTCTGCCTGTACTACATGCTGCACACCAACCCCATCCTGGGCGGCAGCGCGGCCGGCCAATGGTTCGACATCGCGCCCATTTCCGCCGGAATCTTCGGGGTGCCGGCCGGCGTGGCGGTACTGGTGATCGTCAGCTTGCTGACGCCGCCGCCCGATCCCCTGACCGGCGGACTGGTCGACCATATCCGCGCGCCTGAACATTAAAGGGTTGTTTGACGCCCTGTTGGCATGGCGGACATATTGGTAAGCGGATACTATTGATGCTTAGCAATCCATCCGGCGCAATCGCCCCATTTATGTCATCTCCTTCACGTCTTGCCGCGCGCGCCTTTGTGCTCGCCGGCGCCGCCCTGTTCGCCGTCGCTGCCGCGGCACAGAGCCCCGCTCCGGCCGCCCTGCCGCCGATCGCCGATTTCTTCGACAATCCCGCCTTCAGTGGGGCCGAACTGTCACCTGATGCCAGATTCCTGGCGGTCAAAGTGGCCTACAACAATTCGCGCGACCGGCTCGCCGTCATCGATCTGGCAGCCAACACGATCAAGGTCGTCGCCGAGTTCGCCGAACGCGATGTCAACCGCTTTGAATGGGTCAACAAGCAGCGCCTGGTGCTAGACACCACCGACAGGGCGCGCGCGCCCGGCGAAAGGCGCCACGGCTCCGGTCTGTTCGCCGTGAACCGCGACGGCTCCGACCCGCGCCAACTTGTCAGCGGCGGCCTGAGCGTCCAGAACAGCAATACCAAGCTCCTCGATGCCAACCACTTTCTACTGACCCAGATGGGAGAGCAGAATTCGGACTACGTGTATGTCACCGCACCCAAGTGGGCCGATACCGGGAAGCATGAATACACCAACCTGATGCGAATTAACACGCTCACCGGCCGCAGCGAGACCCTGCCGCGTCCCGGTGCGACCTTCAGCTGGATGCTCGACAGCAAGGGTCAGCCGCGCGTCGCCACCATGTACAACGAGAACAGGGAATCGGTACACTACCTCGATCCGGCCGACGGCACATGGCGCCAGATTGCCTCCTTTGATGCTTATGCGGGCGGCAAGGACGTGTTCACGCCTTTGGAGTTCGGTCCGGACGGCACACTGTATATCACCACCCAGGCCGGCAAGGACACGCACGCACTGCACACCTTTGACCTGAAAACCGGCAAGATCAGCGCAGCGCCTGTGCTGGCGCTCGACGGCTATGACTTTTCCGGTAATCTGGTGACGACCCATGACAAGCTGCTCGGGATCCGCTACCTGAGCGATGCGCGCGCCACGGCCTGGCTCGATGAAGGCATGAAAAAGGTGCAGGCCCAGGTCGACGCCCTGCTGCCTTCCACGGTCAATCTGATCGACGTCGCCCGGCGCGCCGAGACGCCCTGGGTGATGGTGCGTTTCTATTCCGACCGCGATCCCGGCGGCTACGCCCTGTTCAACACCGAAACCGGCAAGCTTAACCCGATCGGCAAGACGCACCCGCGCATTCGCCCGGCCGAGATGGCGACCCAGGAGCTGGTCCACTATACGGCGCGCGACGGCCTGAGCATTCCGGCCTGGCTGACGGTGCCCAAAAGTGGACGCAAGAACCAGCCCATGGTGGTCCTGGTGCATGGCGGTCCCTATGTGCGCGGCGGTGACTGGGGCTGGTCGGCCGACGCTCAATTCCTCGCGTCGCGTGGCTATGTCGTGCTCGAACCCGAATACCGCGGCAGCACCGGCTACGGCACCAAGCATTACCGCGCGGGCTGGAAGCAGTGGGGACTGGCGATGCAGAACGATATCGCCGACGGCACACGCTGGGCAGCAGCCCAGGGCATCGCCGATCCCAAGCGCGTCTGCATCGCCGGCGCCAGCTACGGTGGCTATGCCACCCTGATGGGCCTGGTCAACGATCCCGATCTTTACCAGTGCGGCGTGAACTGGGTTGGCGTGACCGATATCGGCCTCATGTACACGGGCGGCGCCAACTATTTCTCCGACATCAGCGAGGATTACAAGAAATATGGCATGCCTGTGCTGGTAGGCGACCAGGTCAAGGATGCCGCCCAGCTCAAGGCCACCTCGCCGATCGCCCAGGCTGCCCGCATCAAGCGGCCCCTTCTGCTGGCCTATGGCGCCGCCGATGTGCGCGTACCGCTTTACCATGGCAAGAAGTTCCTTGCGGCTGTCAAGGAAACCAATCCCGACGTCGAATTCATCGTGTACGACGACGAAGCGCATGGCTGGACCCTGCCGAAGAACCGCATCGACTTCTGGAGCAAAGTCGAAACCTTCCTGGGACGCCACATCGGCGGCACCGTCACGACCAGCACACCCTGAGCCATGCGCACACCCTTCACCACCGCCACCCTCAAGCAAGCCTGCGCCGCCTTTCCCGGCGCGACCGAAGCCCTCAGCCCCGCGCCCTCGAACGTGCTCTCGTACGCGGTCGAGGGCAAGACCTTTGCCTACTTCAAGACCAGCGCGCCCGAGCAATGGCGCTTCAGCGTGCGCGTGACGCCGGAACGCTTCCTCGAGCTGACCGGGGTGCCGGGCGTGAAACCGGCGCGCTACATGGGGCGCTTCCACTGGGTCACGATCGTCCAGGTCTCGGCCTTTCCGGCCGACTATCTGGACGAACTGCTGGCCTGGTCGTGGCAGAAAGCTGTTTCCAGCCTCCCGCTCAAAAAACAACAGGCGTTGCGCCTCACCCCCGGCGTCTGATTGCTACAACATCTGTGCGAAAAATGCGTCTCGCAGGCGCAACAACACGCAGAAATTCGCCGGTAGCTTTTCGCCAAGCTTGCGTCATAATGATTCTAAAATTATAACGGTTTTCCTCAGGCGCAATAACATACCAGCAACACCACCCATAAAGCAGACATGAACTCCAATTCCCGCATCTCTTCCTTCCCCTTCCCGCTGATCGCGGCCGGCGCGGTAGCGCTGACCCTGGCGGGATGTTCTGGCGACAGCACAGCGCCCCAGGCCGACCAGTTGGCCGCCACCGTGACCGTCAATTCCAAGGCAACTTACGAAGCCGAAATCCGGCGCACCTCCTTTGGCGTACCGCACATCAAGGCCAAGGACGAAGGCGGGATCGGCTTCGGTGTCGGCTATGCCTACGCCCAGGATAATCTGTGCCAGATGGCCGACGAATTCGTCACCGTCAACGGCGAGCGCTCGAAATATTTCGGTCCCCAGGCACTGCGTACCGCCTCCACCCTGCCCAATTTGCAGACTGACTTCTTTTACCGCCTGATCAACGATGCCGACGCGGTCGCCAAGGCCTGGCAGCAGCATTCGCCGGCCAGCAAAGCGCTGATCGACGGCTATGTCGAGGGTTACAACCAGTTCCTGTCAGAAGCGCCGAGCGGCGGCCTGGGCGCCGAATGCCGCAGTGCGCCGTGGCTGCGCAAAATCACCCGCGAGGACATGATCCGCCTGCTGCGCCGCTACGCGGCCGAAGGCGGTGCCGGCCAGTTCGTCGGCGCCTTTCTGTCGGCCCAGCCGCCCAGCGCCGCCGCGGCGCCGGACGCACTCAGCATCGCGCCGGTGCGCCACGAATCGCTCAATGCCATGCAGCCGGAGTACTGGACCAAAATGCGCGGCGAGACCGGTTCCAACGCCGTCGCGCTGGGCGCCGACGCTACCGCCAACGGCCAGGGTCTGCTGCTGGGTAATCCCCACTTCCCCTGGTACGGCGCGCTGCGCTTCTACCAGCTGCACCTGACCATCCCGGGCAAGCTGGACGTGATGGGCGCCGCCATCGGCGGCATGCCGATGGTGAACATCGGCTTCAACAAAGATGTGGCCTGGACCCACACCGTGAACTCCTCGGCCCACTTCACGGTGCACATGCTGACCCTGGACCCGGCCGACCCGACCAAATACATCGTCGACGGCCAGCGCGTGGCGATGGACAAGAAGACCGTCAAGGTCGAGGTCAAGGGCGCCGACGGCAGCGTCGCTACCCTGTCGCGCGATTTCTACAATACCCGCTTCGGCACCATGGTCGTCATCCCCGGTCTGCTGGGCTGGGACAAGAGCATCGGCTACGCCTTGCGTGACGCCAATCTCGACAACAACCGCATGCTGCAGCAATGGCACGAAATGGGCACGGCCAGAAGCGTGGGCGAGCTGCGCGAGGCGGTCGACCGCGTGGTCGGCCTGCCCTGGGTGAATACCGTGGCGGCCGACCGCCGCGGCAACGCCCTGTACATGGGCGTGACCGTGGTGCCGAACGTGTCGCTGGTCAAGCAGACCCTGTGCGTACCGCCGCCGTTCGCCCCCCTGGCAACCCAGGGCTTGTTCGTGCTCAACGGCGCCACCTCGCTGTGCCAGTGGGACAACGACCCGGCTGCGCCCCAGCAGGGCATTTTCGCCGGCCGCAGCCTGCCGCATCTGCAACGCCGCGACTACGTGCAGAACTCGAACGACAGCGCCTGGCTGAGCAACCCGGCCGCGCCCCTGTTCGGCTACCCGTCCATCGTCAGCATTGCCTTCACCCAGCAGATGCCGCGGGCACGCCTGGGCATCACCCAGCTGCGCGCGCGCCTGTCCAACAGCGACGGCCAGGGCGGCCGCACCATGTCCATGGCCCAGCTGCAGAACATGGTCTTCAACAACCGCGTCTACTATGCCGAACAGACCATGGACGACGTGCTCAAGCTGTGCGCTGGCGGCCATGCGGCCCTGGCGGCTGACGGCACCGCAGTGAACCTGGGCGTGGCCTGCGGCAAGCTGGCCACCTGGGACCGCACTGCCAACCTGAACGCCAACAGCGGCTTCGTGTATTTCACGGGCATGTTCCAGCGTATCGCCAAGGTACCCGGCATCTGGACCGTTCCCTTCAATCCGCTCGACCCGGTCAACACCCCGCGTGGCCTGAACGTGGCCGACCCCGCGATTGCCGCGGTGGTGCGTGAAGCGCTGGCCACGTCCTGGCTGGAAGCGGGCGCGGCCGGCATCTCGCCGGAACAGCTCTGGGGCCAGACGCAAGTCGCCGTGCGCGGCAATAAGCTGATCCCCATCGACGGCGGCGAAGGCGAACTGGGCATCTACAACGCCATGAAGAGCATCCCGATCGCACCGGGCCTGCGCAACGTGGTCTACGGCACCAGTTACATGCAAACCGTGCAGTACGGGGATAACGGCGTGAAGGCGCAGGCTTTCCTGTCCTACTCGCAGTCGAGCGATCCCGCTTCGCCTTACTACGCCGACCAGACCGAACGCTTTGCCGCCAAGGCCTGGATCAACCAGGTGTTCACGGAAGAGCAGATCAAGGCTGATCCGCAGTACAAGAGCGTGAAGATCAAGAAGTAAGGGACTGCCATTGCCGGGGCGGCGGCTGGCGAGCCCCGCCCCGGCAATTTTCACCAAGGCGCATCGCGCTTGAGGTAAGCTGTTTGCTGGTTTGCCACAAAAGGAGATGCGCATGTCGTCAGGAAAAATTCTGGTCGCACAGGGAGGCGGACCCACCGCCGTGATCAACCAGTCGCTGGCCGGCGTCGTGCTCGAGGCGCGGCGATTTCGCAACGTCAACCGCATCTATGGCGCCTGGCACGGCGTGCGCGGGATCGTCAACGAAGACTTCGTCGACCTGACCCAGGAAACCAGCCACAACCTTGAACTGGTGGCCGCCACGCCCTCCTCGGCGCTCGGTTCCACCCGCGACAAGCCCGACATCGCCTATTGCCAGAAGATCTTCGAGGTCCTGCGCGCCCACGAGATCGAGCACTTTTTCTACATCGGCGGCAACGATTCCTCCGACACCGTGCGCATCGTCAGCCTGGAAGCCGAGAAAGCCGGCTATCCGCTGCGCTGCATCCACATTCCCAAGACCATTGATAACGACCTGGTCGGCAATGACCACACGCCCGGCTATCCGTCGGCGGCGCGCTTCGTGGCCCAGGCCTTTGCCGGTGCCAACCTCGACAATGCTTCCTTGCCTGGAGTTTACGTTGGCGTGGTGATGGGGCGGCACGCCGGCTTCCTCACCGCAGCCGCCGCGCTCGGCAAGAAATTCCCCGACGATGGACCGCACCTGATCTACCTGCCCGAGCGCACCTTCGTCATCGAGAAATTCCTGGCCGACGTCAAGGCCACCTACGAAAAATACGGACGCTGCGTGATCGCCGTGTCCGAAGGCATCCATGACGCGTCCGGCGAAGCGATCGCCAGCCTGCTCGCGCCGGACATCGAGCGTGACGCCCATGGCAATGTGCAGCTGTCGGGCACCGGCGCCCTGGCCGACCTGCTGTGCGACGAAATCAAGGCCAAGCTCGGCATCAAGCGCGTGCGCGGCGACACCTTCGGCTACCTGCAGCGCTCCTTCATCGGCTGCGTCTCGGACGTGGACCAGCGCGAGGCGCGCGAAGTAGGTGAAAAAGCCGTGCAGTTCGCCATGTGGGGCGACCGCAACGGCTCGGTGGCGATCAAGCGCACCGGGTTTTACTCGGTCGATTACGAGCTGATCCCGCTGGAAGATGTGGCCGGCAAAACGCGCGTGATGGAAGACGCCTTCATCAGCGAGAGCGGCACCGATGTGACGGACGCCTTCCGCATGTATCTGCGCCCTCTGCTGGGTTCGGGCATGCCGGACGCGTCGCGCCTGCGCCCGGCGCCGGTGGAGAAAATCCTCAACAAGGGCAAGTAGACAGTCCACGCCCTCCGGCACTAGACGGTCGGGATGGTCCCGCCATCGATCACATATTCACTGCCGGTGATCGATACCGCACGCGGCGAGGCCAGGAATGCAATCAGCTCGGCGACTTCCTCGGGCCGCCCCGGACGGCCGAGCGGGATACCGCCCAGCGACGCCATCAAGGACTCAAGCGCGGCGTTCTCGCTGACCCCGCCCGCCGCCGCCAGCCGTTCGATCAGGTGGGTGGCCGCCGTGGTCTCGATAAAACCCGGCGCCACCGTGTTGATGCGCACGCCGCGCGGGCTGAACTCCTTCGACAAACCCTTGCTGTAATTGCTGAGCGCGGCCTTGGCGGCCGCGTAGGCCAGGGTTGATTCGAACAGCGGCAGGCGGCGCTGGATTGAGGACACATGGATGATCACGCCGGCGCCTTGCGCCAGCATCGCCGGCAGCAGCGCACGGTCCAGGCGCACTGCGGCGAACAGATTCACGGCGAAAGCCGCTTCCCAGTCCCCGTCCGTCAGCGCCAGCGCACCGCCGCCGGGTGCACTCGACCCGCCCAGATTGTTGACCAGGATATCGACGCCGCCCAGACGCTCGAGCACCTGCCGGGCCACCGCGGCGCAGCCTGCCGGCGTGCTCAGATCGGCCACGATGAAGTCGCCGCCTTGCGGCTCCCCCTGGGGCAGGCTGCGCGCCGTCGTCAGGACCTGGGCCCCGCCCTGACGCAGGCGGGCCACCGTCGCCGCGCCCATGCCGCGGCTGCCTCCCGTGACCAGCACCCGCTTGCCGGCGAATTCGGCCGGATCGATGGCATATGCCGGCGCGTTCATGCTGCGATCTCCAGCGAAGCGATGGCGTCGTTTTGCAGCCGGAACTGGAAATGCAATTGCAGCGGACTGCCGGGAAAATTGCCTTCGACCAGCGCCCACACCGTGAGCCCCGCGGCATCTGCCTCGCTGCCAAGCGGCGTGGCACGGGCGGCGTAGCGGGCACGGGTCGCGGCCGACCAGGCGGCGATCGCAGCGTGGCCGCGCACCTGCCTGCCCTCGTCGTGGACGACGCCGTCCACGGTGAAGCAGGCGGCAAGCCCGGCCGGCGTGCCCTCGTTCGCCGCGTTGAAATAGTTGGCCACTGGGGCCGGTAAGTGGAGTGTCATGGCATCCTCGCTGTGGTAAGTGAGACTCCATGGTAGGGTGGGCAACTCTGAAGAAAAAGAGCATGATGCACCATAGGTCTTCAACTACAGATTCATAATCGGATGAGCGACAACACCTTTGACGGCGTCCATGCCTTTCTCGCCGTGGCCGAGCTGAGCAGCTTCAGCGCTGCGGCTGCGCGCCTGGGCATCACGCCAACGGCCGTCAGCAAGGCCGTCAAGCTGATGGAGCAACGCCACGCCACCATCCTGTTCCAGCGCACCACGCGCCAGGTCGCGCTGACCGAAGCCGGCCAGGCGCTGTACGCGCAGCTGCGGGTGGCGGTGGGCCAGATCGACGACGCCTTCCTCGCCTTGCATGCTGCCGCCGGACGCCCCACAGGCACCTTGCGCCTGACCATGCCTCGCGCCCTGGGCGCACTGCTGATCGCGCCGCTGGCACAACGCTATGCCGAACGCTGTCCGGAAGTGACGCTCGACATCTCGCTCGATGACGGCGCGGTCGACCTGATCGGCAATCGCTTCGATGCGGGAATCCGGCTGGGCGAAGCGGTCGCCCCAGAGATGGCCGCAGTGCGCCTGACGCCGCCGCTGACCTGGTCGGTGCTCGCCTCGCCCGCTTACCTGGCAAGGATGGGCCGTCCCGCGGTGCCGGAAGAGCTGACGGCCCACCAAAGCTTGCGCTACCGTTTTTTGTCCTCCGGTGCGCTGCCACCATGGCGTTTCGCGCGCGACGGCCAGGACTTCGACGTCGTCACCGGCGGCAACATCATCGTCAACGACACCACCCTGATCAAGACCTTCGCGCTGGCCGGCATGGGCCTGGCCTACCTGCCGGATATGGAAACCGTCGCCGAACGTGCCAGCGGCGCGCTCGAGCGCGTCCTTGCATCGTTCGTCCCGCCGACAAGCGGACTGTTTATCTATTTTCCCGTCAGAACGCAGCTGCAGCCGAAACTGCGGGCCTTCATCGATCTCGCGCTGCAGGAACTACGCTGAGCCCGTGTCACACGTTGGGGGTCAGGTCCGGCGATGCGACACGAGCTGTGCGCTAGAGCCGAAAATGCGGGCTACAGCTGAGGACGTGTCGCATCGCCGGACCTGACCCCACGCGTGTGACACGCACTCAGCGGTGCTTGCAACACGCTTATCGTCTCAGCAGAGCGACGATCTCGTCGGCGCCGACCGCGATGGCGCGCGATAAGGCGGTGTCGCCAGCCAGGTTGCGTACAGCGGGATCGGCACCGCGCGCGAGCAGTTCGGCGACCGTCTCGGCATTGCCGCCGTCGGCCGCATACATCAGCGCGGTGCTGCCGTCGGCGCTGCGCCCATCGATCGCGAGGCCTGTTTCCAGCAGTCTGCGCACCAGTGCGACGCTCTGGTTGCGCGCCGCGAACATGAGCGCGTTCTGACTGTAGCGGTTGTGCTGGCGCGGATCGGCGCCCCAGTCCAGCAGCATGCCGGCCCAGCGCGGATCGATACCCGGCGCCAGCGTCTTGAGCAGCGGAGTATTGCCATCCACATCGGGATCGTTCAGGTCGCTCTTGCCCAGCGCCAGGGAACGCTCCACTTCGACCCGTAGCTGCTCGGCCGCATTCAGGTCGAAGGGGGAGCGGCTGGGCTGGGCGAGGCCGTGCTTGAGTATCAGGTCGTTGCCGGCCTGGCGCCGCTGGCGCTGCTGCTTGTCGATCTCGTCCAGCAGCGCCAGCCGTTCGCGCCAGCGGACATCGCCGCACAGCACGGCCGGCACCGGCGTGGCTGTATTGACCAGGTTGAGCGGCGTCTGGCCGTCGGCCAGCATCACCGGAACGGCCACCGGCACGTTCTGGCGTTTGCTGTCCGGCCGCGTGGTGCCGTACATGTTCTCGCCCAGGGTGCAGACGAAGCCCCCTTGCGTGAGCGTCATGATGCTGGAATACGATGCCAGGGCGCGCGCCCCGTCACCGTGCGCCGCGGCAATCGGGGCTTTGCCCTTATGCAGCAAGCCGGGCGCATTGCGCGCCAGACTCGTGTAATCGTTGTACCAGGTTACCACCTGCCCCGCGGCGTTCAGTGCGACCGGTCCGTGTCCCCCACCGAACTGCAGCGGCCCTTCCAGCTGGCCGATGCGGCGCGCGAGCAGGGGATCGGCCTTGCCGCTCGGATTGTCTTCCCTGGGAAAACCGGCGTCGCCGTTCCAGGAGCTTCCCCAGGCCCATACGCTGCCGTCGCCACGCAGGGCGAAACTGTCGGCCGGCCCCGCCGCGACAGCGACGGCGCCGCTGAAGATCTGGCGCGGCTGTTCGTTGCCGCAGGTGCTCGAGTCGCTGATACGATCCGCGCCGGTGCCGCCGCCGGCCGCACTTCCCCAGCTGAGCACGGCCCCGTCGTCGCGCAGGGCGACCGCGTGGAATTGTCCCAGAGCGACCCAACGGATGCGTTCCAGTCCGGCGATCTTGTGCGGAAAGCTGCGGATGCCCCAGCAATACACGTCGCCGTCGCGGCTGATCATTACCGTGGCACTGTCCGAGGCGGCAATGGCTGCTGCCGTGGGCAGCCCTGGAATGCGGATCGGCTTGTCCACCAGCATGCGCGCCTTGCGCGCGGTCTCGGCTTCGGCGCAGGGATCCTTGCCATGCCCGCCGCTGAGGATGGCCGGCACAATGCACAGGCCCAGCAGCGGCTGCAGCATCAGCACCTGGCGCATCTTGTAGGGACTCATGCCCCATTCGTAGACCTTGCCGTCGCGCGTGATCGCGCTGCTGTGGGTCCAGCCGGCTGCAATCGCGACGGCGGGCGGCAGGTCGGCCACCCGTTGCGGCGCCGATGGGGAATTGGGTTTGCGCAGTTCCTGCTTGGTGAAGTCGGTGCCCCACCAGTAGACGGCGCCGTCGGCGGTCAGGCCCAGGTTATGGTAGCGGCCGGCAGATAAGAGCGGAGTGGTCGGGGTAGCCGGGGTGGCCGCGCTGGAAGCGGCGGCATGGCAGAGGTACAGCAAGCAAGGCAGGAGGCGTTTCATCGGATGCGTTCCATTTTTTAATGGCACGCATCCTAGCATATTGAAATTACAATGTTGCAGGCAATCGCCAGCCGGGCGCGGGTGCCCAGCCGATGGTGCTTACTCGACGATAGTCTGGTGCTCGTCGCCCACGCGGGCGCGGATGACGCCGATGCGCGAGACGGTCTCGCCGGCTGCCTCTAGCTGGGCAAACGCAGCGTCGGCGTTCTCGGCCGACACGATCACGGTCATGCCGATGCCGCAATTGAACACGCGGTGCATTTCGGCGTCGGCCACGCCACCGTGTTGTTGCAGCCACTGGAACAGCGGCGGCATGGTCCATGCCTTGGAATCGAGCACGGCGGTCAGGCCGGGCTGCAGCACGCGGGGGATGTTTTCGACCAGGCCACCGCCGGTGATGTGCACCATGCCTTTGACTTCCATGGAGTCCATCAGCGCCAGCAGCGGCTTGACGTAAATACGGGTCGGCTCCATCAGCACGTCAGCCAGCTTGCGGCCGTGGAAGTCGCCTTCCAGGTCCGGCTTGGCCACTTCGATGATCTTGCGCACCAGGGAATAGCCGTTCGAGTGCGCACCCGACGAGGCCAGGCCCAGGATGACGTCGCCCGGTACGATCTTGCTGCCGTCGATGATTTTCGATTTTTCCACCGCGCCCACCGCGAAACCGGCCAGGTCGTACTCGCCGGCCGGGTACATGCTCGGCATTTCCGCGGTTTCGCCGCCGATCAGGGCGCAACCGGCTTGCTCGCAACCCTTGGCCACGCCCTTGATGACGTCGGTCGCGGTCGGCACGTCCAGCTTGCCGCAGGCGAAATAGTCGAGGAAGAACAGCGGCTCGGCGCCCTGCACCAGGATGTCGTTGACGCTCATGGCGACCAGGTCGATGCCGACCGTGTCATGGCGATTCAGCTCGAAAGCCAGCTTGAGCTTGGTGCCCACGCCGTCGGTGCCGGACACCAGGACCGGCTCCTTGTACTTCTTGCTGATCTCGAACATGGCGCCGAAACCGCCCAGGCCGCCCATCACGCCTTCGCGCATGGTGCGCTTGGCAAATGGCTTGATTGCTTCGACTAAGGCGTCGCCGGCATCGATGTCGACACCCGCGTCGCGGTAGGAGAGGGAAACATTAGAAGGTTGGCTCATGGTGTATTTGGTAGCGGAGGCGGTAAAATAGGAGGCGGCGGACCGTGTCGGCCAGCTTCGGCGCGCTCTGGCCACGGTGGATCAACATCGTTCTTGACGCCGCGGCCCGGACTGGTCAATCCGCTATTTTATCAAAACAGCCCGTCTCCAGCCCATTTAACCTTCAAAACCGCACACCAGATGCCATTTTCTTTCACGCCGGACCAGAAGCAAAGCGCATTTTGGCTGGTACTGTGGCTGGCGTTGGCGGTGTTGCTGTATGCGCTGGGACCGATCCTGACCCCCTTCATCGCGGCGGCCATCCTGGCGTATGCCCTCAATGGCGGGGTCGATTACCTGGACCGGCTCAAGGTCGGCGGCCTGAACCTGCCGCGCCCGCTGGCGGTGACGGTCGTGATGCTGCTGTTCCTTTCCACGGTCACCCTGCTGGTCCTGATCGTGCTGCCGGTGCTGCAAAAGGAAATCCCGCTGCTGCGCGCGCAAATCCCCATGTTCCTGGCCAAGATGGACCTGATGCTGGCGCCGCGCCTGCACGAAATGGGCATCCACGTGCAGCTCGACGGCACCGGCATCCGCAAGATCCTCACCGAGCAGCTGGCCACCAGCGGCGACGAATTCTGGTCCACCGTGCTGGCCTCGGCCAAGGTAGGCGGGGTGGCGGTGCTGGGCTGGGCCGTGACGGTGATCCTGGTGCCGGTGGTGTTGTTTTACATGCTGCTCGACTGGCACCGCATCCTGGAGCGCATCACCGGCGCGGTGCCGCGGCGCTGGGTGGTCCAGACCATCGGCATGGCGCAGGAAGTGAACGTGCTGCTGGCCCAGTACCTGCGCGGCCAGCTGCTGGTGATGATGGTGCTGGCCGCCTACTACTCCTTCGGCCTGACGGTGGCCGGTTTCGAGGTGGCGCTGCCAGTCGGGATCATCACCGGCCTCCTGGTATTCATCCCCTATATCGGCTTTGGCATCGGCCTGGTGCTGGCCCTGATCGCCGCCGTGCTGCAGTTCTCCGACTGGACCGGCATTATCGCCGTGGCCATCATTTACGGCTCCGGCCAGGTGATCGAGGGCTTTTTCCTGACGCCGCGCCTGGTGGGGGAGCGCATCGGCTTGAATCCCCTGGCCGTGATTTTCGCCCTGCTGGCCTTCGGACAGCTGTTCGGTTTCGTCGGCGTACTGCTCGCCCTGCCCGCTTCGGCGGTGCTGATGGTGGCCTTCAAGCACTTGCGTCACCACTATCTGCGCAGCAGCTTCTATAATGCGTGATGCTTGAACAGGAACGACGGACGTCGCACGAATGAACACATGAAACAGCTGGTACTCGATTTGGGCGCGGAACAGGCGCACAGCCTCGATACCTTCGAGGTGGGACAAAATGCCGAACTGGCGCATCTGATGCACCAGTTCGCGGAGCGCCGTTCGCGCGAACATTTCGCCTACCTGTGGGGCGAAGCCGCCGCCGGCAAGACCCACCTGCTGCAGGCGCTGGCCGCCACACCAGGTTCGCGCTACATCGCCCACGACGCCCCGGACGCCGATTTCGCCTATTCGCCGGAGGTTTCCCTGTACCTGCTCGACGACTGCGACCAGCTGGCGCCGGCCGCCCAGATCGAGGCCTTTGCCCTGTTCAACCAGATCCGCGAGCACGGCGCCTACATGGTCAGCACCGGTCCGGTGCCGCCGGTGGTGCTGCCGGTGCGCGAAGACCTGCGCACGCGCATGGGCTGGGGCCTGATCTACCAGATCCATGGCCTGGACGACGATGAAAAGATCGCCGCCCTCACCCATGCGGCCGAAGCGCGCGGTTTGACCCTGTCGGCCAGCGTGTTACCCTACCTGCTGTCGCATTTCAAGCGTGACATGCGGTCGCTGTCGACGATGCTGGACGCCCTCGACCAGTATTCCCTCGAAACGCAGCGTCCGGTCACCCTGCCGCTGCTGCGCGACCTCCTGCTGCAAGCCAATAACGAAGCGACTACCGAAGCCAACCCCGCGGAACCGAAAGAATGAAGAATCTGGCGCTGTTTGACCTGGACCACACCCTGCTGCCGATCGATTCGGATTATGAATGGGGCCAGTTTCTGGTCCGCACCGGCGCCGTCGACCCCGTCGAATTCAAGCGCCGCAACGATGCCTTCTTCGAGCAGTACAAGGCCGGCACCCTCGATCCAGTCGAATACCTGGAGTTCGCACTGGGCACCCTGGCGCGCTTTCCGCGCGCGCAGCTGGACACCATGCACCAGCAATTCATGCGCGAAGTGATCGAGCCGGCCATCCTGCCGCGCGCCCGCGCCCTGCTCCAGAAACACCATGACGCGGGCGACCTGGTGGCCATCATCACCGCCACCAACCGCTTCGTCACGGCGCCCATCGCCAAAGCCCTGGGGGTGGAGCACCTGATCGCCGCCGTGCCGGAAGAAGACGCCAGCGGCAACCTGACCGGCAAGCTGCTCGGCGCGCCCACCTCCGGTCCCGGCAAGGTGAGTCACACCCACGCCTGGCTGGAAACCATCGGCACCCCGTTGTCAAGCTTTGGCAGCAGCCATTTCTACAGCGATTCGCACAACGATATCCCCCTCCTGTCCGTCGTCACCCACCCAGTCGCGACCAACCCGAACGCCGCGCTGGCGAACCACGCCGCAAGCCTTGGCTGGCCTTTACTCCATCTATTCAATGATTAAAAAATTCATCCGCAAAATCCTCGGCGTCAAAGAGAAACAGCCAGTGCGCGACACGACCCAGCCAGTCATCCTCGAAGCGGCGCAACACGGCATCGATCCCAAGCTGCTGTCGTCGAACGCGATCCGGGTGACGCAAAGCTTGCAGGAAGCCGGCTTCAAGGCCTTCGTGGTGGGCGGCGCGGTACGCGACCTGCTGCTGGGAGTCAAACCAAAAGACTTCGATATCGCCACCGATGCCACGCCTGAACAGGTCAAGCGCCTGTTCCGGCGCGCCTTCATCATCGGCAAACGCTTCCAGATCGTGCACGTGATGTTCGGCCAGGACCTGCTGGAAGTAACCACCTTCCGCGGCGCCGGCGAGAGCAACGCCCCCAAGGATGAACACGGACGGGTCCTGCGCGACAATGTCTTCGGACCCCAGCACGAAGACGCGATGCGGCGCGACTTCACCATCAACGCCATGTACTACGATCCGGCCACCCAGCAGGTGCTGGACTACCACGGCGGCATCGCCGACATCCGCGACAAGACCCTGCGCATCATCGGCCAGGCCGAAGCGCGCTACCGCGAAGACCCGGTGCGCATGCTGCGCGTGGTGCGTTTTGCGGCCCGTCTGCAGTTCACCATCGAACCGCACACGCGCGAACCGATTCCCATCATGGCCCCGCTGATCAACAACGTGCCGCCGGCGCGCGTGTTCGACGAAATGCTCAAGCTCCTCATGAGCGGTCACGCCCTGGCCTGCCTGCAGCAGCTGCGCAAGGAAGGCCTGCACCATGGCCTCTTGCCGCTGCTGGATGTGGTGCTCGAACAGCCGATCGGCATGAAGTTCGTGACCCTGGCGCTGGAATCGACCGACAACCGGGTCAAGGCCGGCAAGGGCGTCTCGCCCGGCTTCCTGTTCGCTTCCCTGCTGTGGCACCAGGTCGTGGAAAAATGGACCGCCTACCGCGCCGCCGGCGAGTCGCCGATTCCGGCCCTGCACCTGGCCGCCGACGACGTGCTCGACTCGCAGACTGAAAAACTGGCCCTGCAGCGCAAGATCGGCTCCGACATGCGCGACATCTGGTCGATGCAGCCGCGCTTCGAGCGCCGCAACGGCAAGGCGCCCTACAAGCTGCTGGAGCACCTGCGCTTCCGCGCCGGCTACGACTTCCTGCTGCTGCGCTGCGCCTCCGGCGAAATCGACATGGAAATCGGCGAGTGGTGGACCGCCTTTTACGAAGGCGACGCGGTCGAACGGGAGCGTCTGCTCAATACCGCCACCGCCGCGCCCCAGGGGGCCAAGCGCAAGCGCGCACCACGGCGCGGAGCGCGCAACCGCGGCGCTGATGGCGGGACCGAGTCCTCCGGCGGCGGCACGGGCAACAGCGGCAGCAGCAGCGGCGACGAATGATCGCCCACATCGGCATCGGCGCCAACCTGGGCGACGCCAGCGCCAATGTGGACGACGCACTGGCGCGCCTGGCCGCGCTGGACGGCGGCCGCCTGCTGGCGCAGTCCTCCAAGTACCGTACCGCGCCGATTGACTCCTCCGGCGACGATTACATCAACGCCGTGGCCAGCATCGAGACCAGCCTGTCCGCACCGGACCTGCTGGCCGCGCTGCACGCGATCGAACTGGCGCACGGACGCGAACGGCCCTACCGCAATGCGCCGCGCACACTCGACCTGGATATCCTGCTGTATGACGGTGAACAGATCGACCTGCCGCAGCTGCACGTGCCGCATCCGCGCATGCTCGACCGCGCCTTCGTGCTGGTGCCGCTGCTGGAAATCGCACCCGATATCGAAGTGCCTGGACGCGGACCGGCACACCACTACCTGGCCGCTGTTGCGGACCAGGCCATTGCCAAGGTAGCGTGATGCAAATCCCGATTTTTCTGCAGACCACGGGCCTGTTGATCCTGTCGAACGTGTTCATGACGATCGCCTGGTACGGCCACCTCAAGAACATGTCGAACAAGGCCTGGTGGTACGCCGCCCTGGTCAGCTGGGCCATCGCCCTGTTCGAATACCTGCTGCAGGTGCCGGCCAACCGCATCGGCCACACCCAGTACAGCCTGGCGCAACTGAAGATCCTGCAGGAAGCCATCACCCTCACCGTGTTCGTCCCCTTCGCCATGTTCTACATGGGCGAACCGTTCAAACTCGACTACGTGTGGGCGGGTTTATGCCTGGTGGGTGCCGTGTACTTCATCTTCCGAAGCTAAATTCAGCACGATCGTGCGGTTCGCATTACACTAGCGCCGTTAGCGACCATTTGATATCAAAGGATGATTATGAGCGGTTATCTTCAAGGTAAGGACATGGCTGGCGGCGACGTTCCGGCCCCTGCCAAACAAGTGGTAACGAAGGCCGTGACGATCCCGTCGCTGAACGCGATGCGCGCTTCCGGCGCCAAGATCACCATGCTGACCTGCTACGACGCCAGCTTCGCGACCCTGATGGACCGCTGCGGCGTCGAGGTACTGCTGATCGGCGATTCGCTGGGCATGGTCTGCAACGGCCACACGTCCACCCTGCCGGTCACGGTACAGGAAATCGCCTATCACACGGCGGCGGTGGCACGCGGTAACAAGAGCGCCATGGTGCTGGCCGATATGCCTTTCGGCAGCTACGGCACGCCGGAAGCGGCCTTCAACAACGCGGTGCAGCTGATGCAGGCCGGCGCCCACATGGTCAAGCTCGAAGGCGGCGCCTGGCTGGCAGACACCGTGCGCTTTCTGACCGACCGCGCGGTCCCGGTATGCGCGCACCTTGGCCTGACCCCGCAATCGGTGCACCAGCTGGGCGGCTACAAGGTGCAGGGCAAGAGCATCGAAAGCGCGGCCCAGCTCAAGGCCGATTCGCTCAAGCTGCAAGCGGCCGGCGCGGCGATCATCCTGTTCGAAGCGGTACCTGCCGCCCTGGGCAAGGAACTCACCGAACTGCTCACCGTGCCGACCATCGGCATCGGCGCCGGACCGGATTGTTCAGGCCAGGTGCTGGTCATGCACGATATCCTGGGCGTCTTCCCGGGCCGCAAAGCGCGCTTTGTGAAGAACTTCATGGACGGCCAGACCAGTATCGATGCGGCCGTCACTGCGTACGTGAACGCGGTCAAGGATGGCAGCTTTCCCGCGCTGGAGCACTGCTTCTAGAGGTTGTCATCCCATCTCACTTCAGGACGGCCATGCTGAAACAACTTCTTGCCTTGCTGTCCTGTGCCCTTGCGGCGGCGTTCGCACACGCGGCGATACCGCCACTGCTGTTCAACGCGGATTTCACGCAAAAGGACGAAGGAGGCGGACCACAGGGATGGCGCGCGCTCGGGAAAGCTCACCAGGCGCAGGTGGAATGCACACCAGACTGCGTACTGCGACTGGACGCCGTGCCCGCGACCAAGGATGGCGAGTTCACACCGCTGACGCAAACGGTCACGCCTGACCAGGCCGCGGGGCATCGGCTGATCCTTTCGGGCATGATCCGCACCGCTGATGTCGCCGAGTTTGCCGCGCTGTGGATCCGCGCTGACGGACCGCGGGGGCGCATGCTCGCTCTCGACAACATGAAAAATCGCTCGCCCAAGGGCACGACCGGGTGGACCGCGTATGAGGTCGCGGTCGACGTCCCGCCGAATGCGACTTCCATCGTGCTGGGAGCCATGATCAAGGGCAAAGGCACGGCATGGTTCGGCAAGCTGTAGTTGCGCGTGGATGATACGGTCGTGGTGCCAATTGCCGCGCCGCCCGCGCTGAAGATCCCGCCACGGCCGCTGCCGTCGCCTGCCTTGCTCGATGACGCCGCATTGCGCCTGGCTCCGGCCGATATCCCGGCGATAGCGACCGTTTGGCGCGACGATGTGCTGGCCCGCCGTCAGGTGATCCGTTCCCTGTTCAGCGACGACTTCAGCGACCTGCAGTTTCTCAAGCCGCTACTGGCCGGCAAACGCGTCATTCAACTCGGCGAGAGCGGCCATGGCGTCGCCGAGTTCAATCTTGTCAAGGCGCGACTGATCCGCTTTCTTCACAAGGAAGTGGGCTTCGACGTGCTCGCGTTCGAGAGTTCGCAGGACCAGTGCTTCGACGCGGACCGCATGGCCGGCACCTATCGCGGCAATACCTTGATGGAACGCTGTATCTTCGGGGTCTGGCACAACAAGGATGTGCGGGCCGTTCTCGACTACCTTGACACGACACGCCGCAATGGCGGCAAGCTGACCCTGGCCGGTTTCGACACGCAGGACAGCAGCGGTTTCACGACCGAGCGCGATGCCCGCATGAAGGCCATGCTCGACGCTTCAGGCTCGCCGCTGGCGGCGCGCCTGGCCGAGGTCGAACAATCGCTACGCGGCGCCAGGCGGCCTTTGAGCGAAGCCATCTCCGCACCGGCCCTGGCCTACTGGCGCGACGTCGCGGCGCTGTTGTCCGTCAGCCGTGCGCGCCTGATCGCGGCGGGTCTGAACGCCGATGAAATCGACCTGGCGGCGCAAGCAGCGAAGTCGCGTGCACGCTATGTTCGGCAGCTGTCGTCATCGCCAGCAGGGACTGAAGGCCAGTTGATCCGCGACGAAGGTATGGCCGACAACCTCGACTTCCTGCTCGATTCCATGTACCCGAAGCGCAAGGTCATCGTGTGGGCGCACAATGTGCACATCGCCAAGCAGCCCAGCGTGGGCACGCCAAAGTTGATGGGAGCTTTTGTGTCCGAGCGGCGCAAGGCCGAGGTGTACACGGTGGGGCTGTACATGAATCGCGGCGCCGCCAATATGAACAACAATGAGACCTACCAGATTGCTCCCGCAGCGGCCGACACCATGGAAGCGGTGCTGGCCAATGGCGGGGTCAAGTATTCGTTCGTCGACTTTTCGCGCGCGACATCGAACGCGGGCAGCAGCTGGATGTTCAATCCGATCGCTTCGCGCGAGTGGGGAACCAGGCCGGTTACCATCACTCCGGCGCGCAGCTACGACGCGGTCATCTACATCGACACGGTGACGCCGCCGGAGCCTCGATGAACGGCCCGGCTTCACGTCTGTTCATCGCCCTATGGCCCACGGCCCAGCTGCGGCATGATCTGCTGGCCTGGCGCAATGGCTGGCAGTGGCCCAAAAGCGCAACGCCCGTACACGCCGACAAGCTGCATGTGACTTTGTATTTTCTGGGCGACGTGGAGACGGCACGCATACCCGAACTGGCAGCGGCGCTCGACATACCGTTCGAGCCATTCGAGCTGCGCTTCGGGCGCAACGTCATCTGGCATAAAGGGATTGCGGTGCTGGAGCCCGATGAAACACCGGTGGGCCTGCTGGCGCTGCACGCCTCGCTCGGCAAAGTGATCGACGATCTCGGCATGCCGCGCGACGCGCGCCCATACAAGCCGCACGTCACCTTGGCGCGGCGCGCCGCTGCGGGCACAGTGATGCAGCCAGGTCCAGCGATCGCCTGGAAAGTCGACAGCTTCGCGCTGATGCAATCGGCAAATGACTACACTTCGCTCAGGGAATACGGTAGGGTGGGCACCCCGTGCCCACCGGCGACGCCTTAACGAATGCATTTCCAACGTGGCGCCGACCGATCAGAAACCGCCATTCAAACGCGGTAAAGGCCGATTGGCCAGCTGCTCCTCCAACCAGGCGCTCTGTTCAAGGTAGCGCGCCCTATCCCCACCGATGCCATTGAGCCGCGCATTGGCGCAGGATGTTTCGAACAGAAGGCACAACGAGTCCTGCTGCGCGCCATAGTCCTGGCCCGCCAGCGCCTTGCGCAAAGCCGCAACAAAAGCCGATCCGTTCAACGCGGAAGAATAATACGCCACAAAATAGTAGACCATGCCGCAGTCATAAGGCTCGCGGAACCGCATGGTACGTGTGGCCAGTTTGTCCGCCAACGATCGGCCATCGGCGTACTGCGTGCAGTCGGCAACCGCCTTGCGAATGACACCTTTGGCCTGGTCTTCATTAATCTGGCCTGCCTCGTGCAGGACCAGCACCTTCAGAAAATCGGCGCTCCCTTCCACAATGTAGCGACCATGCGTCCGCCGGAACAGGACTTCCGACTGCAATTTATGCGCCAGTTCATGCGCGAAGGTCGATGGGAAGACGCGGTCGAGCGTGAGCAGATGGTCTGGCGTTGGATTGTCATAGCTCATCCTGATGATGTTGAGCGAGTCGCCGCCGAAGCCCTTGTATTTGCCCTGGTTGCGAACGATTGCCACCACCGTCCCCACGCCCTTCATCGGGTCGATTGCAAACACTCCGGTATAGGTCTCGACGATGTGGGCAAAGCTCAGCTCCAGCCGAGCGCGCATCGCTGCCGGTATGGCCGGATCGACATAGCCCGCCGCTGTGATCTTCGGTGCGGTTTCGTCTGTGAAGAAGATGGCTTTGTCCTTCACGATCGCCATGGGCAGGTCCAGCGTACCCGCGTACCACTTGCCGTCCCACAGAATCGTTCCGGCCTTGAACCGGAAGACGACATCGCGGCATGTACCCTCCGGCTTGAAGTAGGGCAGGTACATATACACCCCGCCGCCCATGCGGGCCGCCTTGAGGTACACCGCTTCATCGCTGACTTCGGAATTGAGAGCCTGCAGGTAGCGCGTCGCGGATACTTTAGCGACGCCCAGTTGGGGATTGAACGCAAGCTCACCGCCGGCGAAGCAATCAGGGCCGGGCGCGCCGTGATGCACGTCGATCTGGATATGTTCGCCATGTGTTTGCGAGACCTCAAGCGTAATGCCCGCATTGGCGCAGCCGGGCAGCATCCACAGGCCTGCGCAGAGGATCATAGCGGCGGCAAAGACGGACCGCATCAAGTACGCAGGCCGTAGCGCCGCATCTTGTTGAGCAGCCCCACCCTCGAAATGCCCAGCTGCTTGGCCGCGTGGGTGTGATTGTGACCCGTCTCGTCCAGCGCCGCGACAATCAGGCGCTTCTCCAGCGCGGCGACTTGCGCATCGAGCGAACCGTCCGTTGCCATTACCTGGGGCGCAGCCGCTTCGCCGCAGGCCAGCGCCAGGTCGTCCACCGTGATCACCGGCTCCGTGCCCGCCAGCGCCGCCGCGGTCTGCATCGAATGCTGCAGTTCCCTCACATTCCCCGGCCATTGGCGCGACACCATCCATTCCAGCGCTGCGGGCGCGAGCCGCTTGGGCGGATCCATGCGCGCCGCCAGTGCCTGCACGATCAGCGGCACGTCCTCGGCGCGGTCGGCCAGCCCCGTCGTGCGCACCTGGATTCCCTTTAACCGATAGTACAGATCGTCGCGGAAGGTTTTCTCTTCCACCATGGCGGCCAGGTCGCGATTGGTGGCCGCTACCACGCGCACATCGACCTTGGTCTCGGTACGCGCACCGACAGCGAAGAAGCTGGCCGCCTGCAGGAAGCGCAGCAGCTTGACCTGCATCGCCAGGGGCATGTCGCCGATCTCGTCGAGGAATAGCGTGCCGCCATTCGCCGCCGCGATCAGGCCGATGCGGTCGCGATCAGCCCCGGTAAAACTGCCTTTGGTATGGCCGAACAATTCGCTCTCGAACAGCTCCGGCGGAATCGCGCCGCAATGTACCGCGACAAAGGGTTTGGCGCCGCGCTTTCCGTTGGCGTGCAGCGCACGCGCCACCAGTTCCTTACCGGTGCCGCTGGGACCGGTGATCATCACAGGGACGTCCGTCGGCGCGATGCGGCGTATCAGCGCGCGCAGGTCGCGCAGATCGGCGCTGATGCCGATCAGGCCCATGGTGCTGTCTTCCGGTGCGGCGCGCTCACGCCACTCGGCCAGCTCGCGTTCGAGGCGGCGCTTGGTCAAGGCGCGTTCCACCACGACCTTGAGCAGATCCGGGTCGAGCGGCTTGGGCAAAAAGTCCCAGGCGCCGGCATCGATCGAGCGCAGCGCGAGTTCGCGATCGGCATGACCGGTCATCACGACCACCGGCGCTGGCGCCAGGCCAGGCAGCAGCGCCAGCCCTTCGTCCGGGCGGAACGACGGCGGCAATGCCAAGTCCAGCAGCACGAGGTCGAAGGTATGTTCGGCGCACAGCGCGATTACCTGTTCGCCGGAGGCGGCCACCTTGACGTCGTAGCCAAGGCTGGCAAGCCAGTTGCCGCACAGGCGCTGAAAGGCGGGTTCGTCGTCGACGAGGAGTATGCGTTCGGTGGTCATGGCATGCCTGGCAAAGTGAATTCGAAACAGCAGTTCCAGCCCGCGCGCTGCGCCAGCCTGACGCTGCCGCCGTGGGCCTCGACCAGACGCCGGACGATGGCCAGGCCAAGTCCGGTGCCGCCAGGACGGCGCGTGGTGAAAGGCTGGAACAGGTCGGCGGCCAGGTCGGCGGGAACGCCTGGACCGTTATCGCAAACGGAGAAAAGGAGGAAGCCATTGGCCTGGGTGTGGGCGTCTACGTGTATGCGCGGATTGTCGCGTCCGCGCAGCATGGCGATGGCGTTCCCGATCAGGTTACCGAGAATCTGCTCGCCGCGCATCGGATCTATCCTCGCATGCAAAACGTCGTCGATCTCGACCTCGATGGCCTGCGTCGGAAAACCGGCCGCGACGCGGCGCACCAGTTCGGCCACGTTGACATGTTGAAGCGTGAGCCGCACTTCGCCAGAGTAGCTGAGCAGATCCTGGATCAGATGATCGGCCCGTTCGATCTGGGCGCGAATCTCAGCCCGCGTCTCCGGTGGCGATCCGACTGCGGCCATGCTGATGATATTAAGGGGGTTACGCAGCTCGTGGGCGACGGTGGCCGCCAGCCCGCCCAACTCCAGCAAGTGGGCTTTTTGCAGCCGGTCCTTTTCCTGCGCGGCGTAGCGCAGCAGCTGTTCGAGGCGGGCGGCGGCCGCCGCCAGCAAGGCGCCAAAAACTTCGCCGACGCGCTGCACACCAGGCGTCGCGCCGCCGAACTCAATCAGTTCGCTGTGCCAGTGCGCGGCTTGCTGGCCGTCGGCCGGCGCAAGAAAGCAGTGAATGCCGGGGACGCCGCCGGTTGCGGGCTTGGTCGCACCGAGGGCAACCACCATCGGCTGGCGCAAGTGCGCGCCAAGCGTGGCGCCGGCGATCTGTTCCAGCTCGTGCCAGCTGCTCGCGGCGTCGAGGCGCACGCGCCAGTCGGCCAAGACGCCCGATTCCAGATGGGCGCCGGGCAGGATCAGGTTTTCCATCGCGCGCCGCGACGGGCCTTCCAGCAGGAGCATCACGGCCAGCATGGCGCTCGCCAGCAGCCAAAGCTGCCAGAGCGGGATGGACGCCAGCGAGTCGACCCCGGAGCGCGCGGCCACGCCCAGCAGCAGGCCGGCCACTGCCACCGTCGCCACGGTCGCGACCAGCCAGGCAAGCAGGCGGTTGGCCCACAGGTTCACCGCCATCAGGTCGTAGCGCAGGATGCCGAACACCAGCAGCAGTGCGTAGCCCGGGAACAGGATTACGCTGTAGGGGAAGATGTCGATGCCCAGCGAGGCATTCAGGAACATCAAGGTCGATGCCGAGCCCCACACGCCGGCAAAGCAGATCGCCAGGATCTTGCCGCGCTGTTTGGGATCGGCGCCGGGCAGCTCGGCCAGTACCAGCCAGTAGGCCCAGACGCTCATCGAGCTTACAAACACGCCTGGAATCCAGCCCCACACCGGGAAGAAGTAGAAGCGCTTGAACTCCAGCCAGGGCTTGAGCGTACCCATGTCGAACACCTGCACGATGCCCAGGGTCAGAAGGGCCAGCGCATAGCTGACGGCGAGCTGGCGCGGCTTGTCGCGGTTCAGGAAGCGAAACACGAAGTGCAGGAAAAACACCGCGTTGAGCGGGCCGCAGTTGACCAGGAATTTGCCGAATTGCGCACTGCGGTCGTCGCCCAGGTGCATGGCCAGCTGGCCCAGTCCCCATGAACCGACGCCGAGGCAGAACAGCGCCAGCGGCTTGATGCCGCTCTGATGCGGCCCCTTGGCCCACAGCCAGCCGGCCAGCGCCAGGCTGACCACGCACTGGAAGGCGAGCGAAAAGTAGTAAAGGCCGTAGAGATCCATAGGGCGCCGTCAGCGAGCTTGATAGTCGAAACGCGCTAACTATATAGCAAGCTTACAGAGCGTGGGGATGGCGGTGGGCCAGCCGCTTTGAAATCAATCACTTGGCGCAGCAGGCACGCTGGCATGGGGATTGCAAATGGATAGGCAAGACCATCCACCTGCGAGTTCGATCATGACCACACTGTATGCCGCCGATATCTGCCCGCGAGCGTTTTCGAAACTGTTCTGGATGCGCGTGAACCGCGTCCTGGCCTGGACCTTGGTGCTCTCGCCTGCCCTGCAGTGGGCTGCGGGCATGTCCTTCGCTACTGGTTTCCTGATCGACCTGGCGATCCTGTGTGCGCATGGGGCGCTGTCGTTCGCCTTGTTCGGGAAGCCGGAAACGAAGTCGCGCGTGTTCAATGTGGCCATGCATGGCATGGGATTGAGGCCACGCGACCTGAGCGAGCGTAACCGTTTTCTGCTTGGGGGTTACCGCATTGCGATGGCGGCCGGGGCGATTGGGCTTTGCTTCACGCCGTTGTCGTTGCCGGCGTTTTTGCTTTGCCTGACTTGGATTTATCCGATCGTGCGCTTACCGATCACCATCATTGCGCATGTGTGGGGGGCTTCGATTTATGCTTTGCGGCGTTGGGGTTTTCGGCGGATGGCGGAGGATGTGGCTGCGGTGATTGTGATTGCTTATGTGTTGGTGTCGGTGATTAATTTAATTCGTTGAGGGTGTTGAGGTGATTCAGGCCAGTGGCGGCTCGTGGTGGATAGCGCGTTGCTCATCCACCCTACGCCACTCGTGTTGTCTCAGGCCCACGGCACCATCGCCCCCCTCAACGTCAAATCTGAATCCAGGTCGTCTTCAACTCCGTGTACTTGTCGAAAGCATGCAAGGATTTGTCGCGGCCATTGCCCGATTGTTTGTACCCGCCAAACGGCACCGTGATGTCATCACCATCATACTGATTCACGTGCACGGTCCCCGCCCGCAAGGCCCTTGCAGTCTTGATCGCCTTGCTGATATCGCGCGTCCACACGGCCGCCTGCAAGCCATACGGCGTCGCATTGGCCTGCCTCACCGCGTCATCCAGGTCACTGAAGGCCAGCACCGACAGCACCGGCCCAAAGATCTCTTCGCGTGCGATGCTCATGCTGCTGTCCACCCCGTCGAACAAGGTCGGCGCGATATAGAAGCCGCCCGTTTCCACCCGCGCCGCTTCGCCGCCGGACAGCAGCTTGGCCCCCGCCTGCCGTCCTTGCTCGATATAGCCCATCACGGTTTTCATCTGGGTAGCGTCGACGATGGCGCCCATCACCGTGGCTTCGTCGAGCGGATCGCCTGGCTGGAAGCTGGGCATCATGGCCATGGCTTTTTCCAGGAAGGCGTCCTTGATCGATGCCTCGACAAACAGGCGTGACGGCGCGTTGCAGCTCTCGCCCTGGTTGAAGTAGATCGAACCGATGGCCGCGCTGACCGCGGCGTCCAGGTCCGGGCAGTCGGCGCAGACGATATTGGCCGACTTGCCGCCCAATTCGGTCCAGGCGCGTTTGAGGTTGGACTGGCCCGCCATCTGCAAAATCTGCTTGCCCACCTTAGTGGAGCCAGTAAAGCCGATGCAGTCCACGTCCATATGCAGGGCCAGCGCGGCGCCGGCTTCATGGCCCAGGCCGGGCACCACGTTGAACACGCCGGGCGGCAGCCCCGCTTCCAGCGCCAGCTCACCGAGCCGCAGCGCGGTCAGGGGCGACTTTTCGGACGGCTTGAGGACCACGCTGTTGCCGGCCGCGAGCGCCGGGGCGATCTTCCAGGCGGCCATGATCATCGGGTAGTTCCAGGGGACGATGGCGGCCACCACACCCACCGGCTCGCGCGTGATGAGCGCCAGGCTGTTGTCGGCCGTGGGCGCGATCTCGTCGTAGATCTTGTCGATCGCTTCGCCGTACCAGCGGATGCAGTTGGCAGCCGCCGGCACGTCCACGCTCTGGCTGTATTTGATGGGTTTGCCCATATCGAGCGTTTCGAGCAGGGCCAGTTCTTCCACGTGCGCGGCGATCAGGTCCGCGAACTTGATCAGAATGCGCTTGCGTGCCGCAGGGGCCATGCCGGCCCAGCGCCGGTCTTCAAAGGCGGCGCGCGCGCTGGCGACCGCCGCGTCCACGTCGGCGCCATCGCAGCGGGCCACCTTGCCCAGCTGGCGGCCGTCGATCGGCGACAGATTATCCAGCTGCGCGCCGGCGCGCGCCCATACCCGTTCGCCGCCAATGAAGGCGCGTCCGTCGATCTTGAGCGCCGTGGCGCGTTCGTTCCAGTTCGTCATGTTTGCTCCTTTTGTCCGGCTTGCGCCGGAATCCAACATGGAAGGCGGAGGGCGGGGTTTTTTCACCCACGTTCGCTCTTACCGCCAGTATCTACCGCTATAATCCTCGAACTTTCCGGTTCACAAATCTTTCATGAAGCCAAGCAACATGTCCAGTCTTCACGCGGAGTTCCGTCAATGAACTACACCCTGATTACCTTCGTCGTAATCTACTTGCTCGGCACCCTGGGACTTGGCGTCTGGGCCGGTACCCGCATCAAGAACACGGCCGATTTCGCCGTGGCGGGGCGCAGCCTCCCTTTGATCATGGTGGTGACCACCACGTTCGCCACCTGGTTCGGGGCCGAGACGGTGATGGGCATTCCGGCCAAGTTCGTGCAGGGCGGGCTGAACGCCGTGGTGGAAGACCCCTTCGGCGCCGGCATGTGCCTGATCCTGGTGGGTATCTTCTTCGCGGCCAAACTGTATAAACTCAATCTGCTGACCATCGGCGACTACTACCGCAAGCGCTACGGCAAGGGCATCGAGGTGTTCTGCTCGGTCGCCATCATCCTGAGCTACCTGGGCTGGGTCGCGGCCCAGATCACGGCGCTGGGACTGGTGTTTTCGGTACTCACCAACGGCGCCATGTCCGAGTGGATGGGCATGATCGTCGGCACCCTGGCGGTACTTATTTACGTGGTAGTCGGCGGCTTTCTGGCCGTGGCGATCACGGACTTCATCCAGATGATCGTGCTGGTGATCGGGCTGTCGATCATTGCCTTCTTCGCGGCCGACCTGGCCGGCGGCGCAGGCCAGGTGTTCGCGCTGGTCGAAAAAGGCAATCTGTGGAGCTTCCTTCCGCCGCCGAAGCTCAATGACATCCTGTTCTTCGTGGCCGCCGCGGTCACCATGATGTTCGGCAGTATCCCGCAGCAGGACGTATTCCAGCGCGTGATGTCGGCCAAGAACGCGCCCACCGCGCGCGCCGGCGCGATTATCGGCGGCGCCAGCTACATCATGTTCGCGTTTGTCCCGATGTTCATCGTCGCCAGCGCCGTGCTGGTGCTGGGCGACGCCGGCATGGAGATGGCCAAGAACGATTACCAGCGCCTGCTGCCGACCTTCGTGATGACCAAGATGCCGCTGGTGATGCAGATCCTGTTCTTCGGCGCGCTGCTGTCGGCCATCAAGAGCACTTCCTCGGCCACCCTGCTGGCGCCGTCCACCAGCTTCGTTGAGAACATCCTGCGCCATCTGCGTCCCGGCATGACCGACCGCCAGCAGCTGTTTGCGGTGCGCAGCACCATCGTCGTCTTTGCGGCCATCGTGCTGGCCTACGCGATCGCCATGAGCGGCACCTCGATCTATGAACTGGTGTCGACCGCTTACCAGGTACCGCTGGTGGCAGCCTTTGTACCGCTGGTGATGGGCCTGTACTGGCAGCGCGCCACGACTCAGGGCGCGATCCTGTCGGTGGTGCTGGGCCTCGCCACCTGGGTGGCGTCCTTCCCGCAGCTGTCCGGCTATGGCGCCGCCTTCCCCGGCCAGCTCGGCGGCCTGCTGGCCGCCTTTGCTGGGATGATCATCGGCTCGCTGGCCCCGCAGTACCTCCAGAACCGCAAGGAAGCCTGAGGCCCGCGCGGCGCTGCGGTTCAATCGAGCCAGCCCCGCGCCTGCACATCCGCCAGGGTCTGGTCCAGGCAGAAGCGGATCTTGGCGACCATCTCGTCGATCTGCGCCTCGCTGGTGACCAGCGGCGGCGCGATGATCATGCGGTCGCCCACGGCGCGCATGATGATCCCGTTATCGAACATATAGCCGCGGCAGACCATCCCCACCCCCAGCGCAGGGTCGAACAGTTCGCAGTCGTGCACCACCTTTGCCTTGCGCCGCACCAGGTTCAGTCCCGCCACGAAGCCGCAGCTGTTGGCAAAGCCCACCAGCGGATGGTCGGCCAGGCTGGCGAATTTCTGCTTCAGGTAAGGGCCGGTGCGCAACGCGACCTGCTCCACCAGGCCTTCGTCCTGGATGATGCGGATGTTCTCCAGCGCCGCGGCGCAGGCCACCGGATGGCCGGAATAGGTAAAGCCGTGATTGAAGTCGCCGCCTTTATCGGCCAGCACCTTGGCCACGCGGTCGCCCACCAGCACGCCGCCCAGCGGGACATAGCCGGAGGTCACGCCCTTGGCAAAGGTGATCAGATCCGGCTTGATCCCCATCAGTTCGGAACCGAACCAGGTGCCGAGACGGCCGAAGCCGCAGATCACTTCGTCGGCGATCAAGAGGATGCCGTACTTGTCGCAGATACGCTGGATTTCGGGCCAGTAAGTAGCCGGCGGGATGATCACGCCGCCGGCTCCCTGCACCGGTTCGCCGATGAAGGCGGCCACCTTGTCGGCGCCCACTTCCAGGATTTTCTGCTCCAGCCAGCCGGCGGCGACGATGCCGAATTCGTTCTCGCTCATGCCGGCGCCGTTTTCGAAATAATTCGGCTGGCCGATATGCTCGATGCCGGGAATGGTCCCGGCCTGTTCGTGCATGCCGCTCATGCCGCCCAGCGCCGCACCGGCCAGTGTGCTGCCATGGTAAGCGTTGTAGCGGCTGATGATGGTGTGGCGGTCCTTGTAGCCCATCAGATCCCAGCAGCGCCGCACCATGCGCAGGTTGGTGTCGTTCGCTTCCGACCCGGAACCGGTAAAGAACACATGGTTGAACTGCGGCGGCGAGACCTGCACCAGCAGCGCCGCCAGGCGCGTGGCCGGGAGGTTGGTGGTGTTGAAGAAGCTGTTATAAAAAGGCAGCGTCTCCATCTGGCGATAGACCGCTTCGGAGATGCTGGTGCGGCCGTAACCCACGTTCACGCACCACAGCCCGGACATCCCGTCGAGGATCTTCTTGCCTTCCGAATCCCACAGGTAGATACCCTCGCCGCGCACCATCACGCGCGCGCCGCGCGCCTTGAGCGCGTTGTGGTCGGTGAAGGGATGCAGGTAATGGGCCGAATCCATCTGCTGGATCGCGGCCGTATCGTAGACATCCTGGGTTGCGGCCTTGACGCTCGCCACCAGCGTGGCGCTGGGGACCATGGGATTGGTGGACATAATGGACCTCGACTTTCATTATTATTGACTTCGTGTTGTTCTCTTTACTGCCAGGCCGCCCAAGGCGCCCGGCTTCGGCTTACACGTGCAGCAGCAGGTGTTCGCGCTCCCATGGACTGATGACGGTCATGAATTCCTGGTGTTCCAGGTCCTTGATGGCGGCGTAGACGTCGACGAAGCGCTCGCCCAGCACGGAGCGCAGCTTGTCCTCGGCACGCAGCAGGTGCAGCGCTTCGGGCAGGCCTTGCGGCAGCTCGAACGGCATTTCGTAGGCGCTGCCGGCCATCATCGGGGTCGGCTCGAGCTGCTCGGTCATGCCCAGGTAGCCGCAGGCCAGGGTCACGGCAAGCGCCAGGTAAGGATTGGCATCGGCGCCGATGATGCGGTTCTCCACGCGCCGGTCCTGCACGCCGGACTCCGGCACGCGGAAACCCACCGTGCGGTTGTCCAGGCCCCACTGGATATTGATCGGCGCGGCCGTGTGGCGCACGATGCGCCGGTAGGAATTCACATACGGCGCCACGATCGCCATGGCCGAGGGCATGTAGCGCTGCAGGCCGCCGATGTACTGCTTGAACAGGGTCGAAGCCGAGCCGTCCTCGTTGCTGAAGATATTCATGCCGGTCTTGGTGTCGACCACGCTCTGGTGCACATGCATGGCCGACCCGGGCTCGCCCGCCATCGGCTTGGCCATGAAGGTCGCGTACATGTCGTGTTTGAGAGCAGCCTCGCGCAAGGTGCGCTTGAAGAAGAACACCTTGTCGGCCAGGCCGAGCGGATCGCCGTGCAGGAAGTTGATCTCCATCTGGCCAGCGCCGATCTCGTGGATCAGGGTGTCGACGTCGAGGTTCATCAGTTCGCAGTAGTCGTAGATGTCTTCGAACAGGGGATCGAACTCGTTGACGGCGTCGATACTGTAGACCTGGCGGCTGGTTTCGGCCCGGCCGCTGCGGCCAATCGGCGGTTTCAGGGGCAGATCGGGATCGATATTCTTGGCCGTCAGGTAGAACTCCAGCTCGGGCGCCACGACCGGCTTCCAGCCCTTGTCCGCATACAGCTTGAGCACGCGGCGCAGCACCGTGCGCGGCGCAAAGTCGACCAGCTTGCCGTCGGCGAAATAGCAGTCGTGGATCACCTGCGCGGTGGGGTCGACCGCCCACGGCACCATCGTGATGGTGGTCGGATCGGCCTTCAGGATCATGTCGCGGTCGGTAGCCGAGATGGCGCGGTCGTAGGCGTCGTTATCGATCGGGTAGTTGCCGGTCACGGTCATGCCCAGCACCGCTTCCGGAATGCGCATGCCGCGCTCCTGCGTGAATTTGGCGCGCGGCAGGATCTTGCCGCGGGCGACCCCGGTCAAGTCGGGGATCAGGCATTCGATTTCGGTGACCCGTTTCTCATTGAGCCACAGGTCCATGTCGGTATAGGTAAAGTTCTCGCGTATTGCCATGATGTTCTCTCGATTGTCTTGGTCGAACGCAGGGCCGCTTGCGGCCGCGTGCGTGCTGGGGAGGGGAGGATGGCAGGCGAAGCTACGGAACGGGGCGGGTGGCGTACCTTTCGAACGAGCCCATGAAAATGGTGGTCATGCGCGCCGTTCCTTTCCCGCGCGGTAGTCGCGGCAAGCCTGGCCGAAGGCGCCGAACATCTTCATCGAGTCCGGGTTGTCCAGGATGCGCCACTCCGGATGCCATTGCAGCGCCAGCGCGAAGCCGGGCGCCGAGGGGACCGAAAACGCTTCGACCAGGCCATCGCCGGCCACCGCCTCGATCGCGATCGAAGGCGCCAGGCGGTCAATGCCCTGGCCGTGCAGGGAATTGACGACAATCTGGTCGACCCCGCCGAGGATGCGCGACATCAGCCCGCCCTGCGTCAGCGAAATCGGGTGCGCCGGACCGTACTGGTTGTCGATGGTATCGTCGGGATTTTCGCGGTGGTCCATCTTGCCTGCGACTTCCTGGACCGCCTGGTGCAGGCTGCCGCCCAGCGCCACGTTCATCTCCTGGAAGCCGCGGCAGATCGCAAAAATCGGAATGCCGCGTTCCAGCGCTGCGCGGATCAGCGGCAAGGTGGTGGCGTCGCGCGCCGGGTCCTGCGGCAGGGACGGATCGTGCACATCCTGCTCGTAGTAGCTGGGATTCACATTGGAAGCCGAACCGGTGAGCATGATACCGTCGGCGATGCCGAGCACGACGTCGAGGTCGATTTCCTGGCCCAGCGCGGGCAGGATGAGCGGAGCGCAGGCGGCGCCCTTGACGACGGCGTCGATATATTTGTACTGGGCCGCGTGGTAAGGATGCGGCCCAATTTCCCGCGTACAGGCGGGAACGATCACGATAGGGCTGTGCATGATGCCTGTCCTTCAGGTGGGGCACTCGCCTTCATGATAAGTCGAAATTGCGCTGCTGGCGAGTACCTGTTGATCTAGCTCAAAGATGTACAAATATTAACGTCTTTGTGCGAACCATGCCAACACGAACGGTTTCTGGCGCAGGCTGAGGAAGGCTTGTCAGCCTTTCTTGGGGGCGCGCAGCAGACGCAGCAGTTGGGAAATCGTGTAGGGCTTGGCGATGAAGTCGACACCGGCGGCACTCAGGCCGCTCAGGTCGGTCGCAGGGGTAGCGTAGCCCGAGGCAAGGATGATCTTCAGCTCCGGATACAGGTTGCGGGCTTGGCGTGCCAGGTCGACGCCGCTCATGCCGGGCATCATGATGTCGGAGAACAGGACGTCGACCGGGCCGCTGCGTTCCAGGATCTGCAAGGCTTCGTCGCCGTTGTTGGCCATCAGAACATCGTAGCCCATGCTGCGGAACAGGTCCGCCGCCATTGCCAGCACGTCTTCCTGGTCGTCGACCAGCAGCGCGGCTTCGGCGCCTGCCGGGTCCGGGGACTGCGCGCGGCCGCCCGCAAGCGCGGGGAAATACAAGGTCACGCGCGTCCCCTTCCCCACGGCCGATTCGATGGCCAGCTCGCCCCCGGACTGCTGCACCATGCCGAACACCTGGCTCAGGCCCAGGCCGGTTCCCTGCCCGACGGCTTTGGTGGTGAAGAAGGGTTCGACCGCCCGCCGGACCACCTCCGGCGCCATGCCGCTCCCGGTATCGCTGACGCCCACGGTGACATACAGACCCGCCTTGAGGCGGCCGACAGCGCCGTCGGCCAGGCTAATCTGCCGGGTCTGCACGGTAATACTGCCGCCGTTCGGGGTGGCGTCGCGCGCGTTGACGATCAGGTTGAGCACCGCCGCTTCCACTTGCGGCGCATCGATCAGGACGCGCGGCAAATCGGGCGCCAGCTCCAGCTCAAAAGCGACCTCGGCCCGATTGGCGCGGCGCAGCACCGCTTCGAACGACAGTAGGACGTCATTGAGGCTGTACGGCTGCTGGTCGAGCGGCTGCTGCCGCGCGAACGTGAGCAGTTGCCGGGTCAGGGTGGCACCGCGCTGGCCTGCCCGTTCCATGGCGTCCAGGGTGCGTAATTCATCCGGCTCGCGCAGCTTTTGCTTGAGAATCTGCACGCCGTTGAGCATGACGCTGAGCAGGTTGTTGAAATCGTGGGCCACGCCCCCTGTCAGCTTGCCGATCGCTTCGAGTTTTTGCGACTGGAACAGCGCTTCCTTGGCCTTCTCCAGCGCCTGGGCGGCGTGCTGGCGTTCCGTGATGTCGCGCGTGATCTTGGCAAACCCGATCACTTCACCGAAGGTGTTGGTGATGGTATCGATGACGACGTGGGCCCAGAAGCGCGAACCGTCCTTGCGCAGGCGCCAGCCCTCGCTTTCAAAGCGGCCCTCGGCGGCGGCGGTGACCAGCGCCCGGGCGGGCAGGCCGGCGAGCGCATCTTCCGGCGTGTAAAAGCGCGAGAAATGCGAGCCGACCACCTCGCTTTCCTGGAAGCCCTTGATGCGCTCGGCACCGGCATTCCAGTTGGTGATGTTGCCTTCCGGCGAAAGCATGTAAATCGCGTAATCGGTCACCCCCTGCACCAGCAGGCGGAAGCGCTCTTCGCTGGTGTGCAGCGCTTCGGCCGCGCGCTTGCGCTCGGTAATGTCGCGGGTGATCTTGGCAAAGCCGATCAACTGGCCAGCGTCGTCGCGAATGGCATCGATCACGACGCTGGCCCAGAAGCGCGAACCGTCCTGGCGCACGCGCCAGCCTTCGTCTTCGAACTTGCCCTTGGTGGTGGCGGTCGACAAGTTGCGTGCCGGAACGCCAGCCTGCTGGTCCGGTACCGTGTAGAAACGGGAAAAGTGCTGGCCAATGATCTCGTCGGCCTTGTAGCCCTTGAAGCGCTGCGCACCGGCGTTCCAGCTGCTCACAAGGCCTTCCGGCGAGAGCATGTAGATGGCGTAGTCGCTCACCGCATCGACCAGCAGACGAAAGCGGTCGTCGGAATGAAGCAGAGAAACGCTGACGCTGGGACTGGTCATCGGTTGAGGCACAGAGGTCCGGTTGAACAAACAGTCACACTCTATACCAAAAGGAATAAATGCGGCCCACGCATGAATCATGACGCAGAGAAATAAATGGCGTTCGCACGACAGGATCGTGCCGAAAAAGCTAACATGGACAGGTTTGAAACCCTTCTGAAAGAACGCCATGCTGACTTTGAAAGACCCTTCCCTGCTGCGCCAGCAATGTTTCATCGATGGCGAATGGTGCGATGCCGACGATGCCAGCACGATCAAGGTGATCAATCCGGCCACCGGCGAGCAGCTCGGCACGGTGCCGCACATGGGCGCGGCCGAAACCCGGCGCGCGATCGAGGCAGCCAACGCAGCCTGGCCGGCCTGGCGCAAGAAGACGGCGCGCGAACGCAGCGTCATCCTGCGCAAGTGGAACGATCTGATGCTGGAAAACGCGGACGACCTGGCACTCCTGATGACAGCCGAACAGGGCAAGCCCCTGGCCGAATCGAAGGGTGAGATTACTTACGCGGCTTCCTTCATCGAGTGGTTTGCCGAGGAAGGCAAGCGCATCGAAGGCGAAACCCTGCAGTCGCCCTGGCCCGACCGCCGCGTGCTGGTGACCAAAGAACCGATCGGCGTGTGCGCGGCGATCACGCCGTGGAACTTCCCGGCGGCGATGATCACGCGCAAAGCCGGCCCGGCCCTGGCCGCTGGCTGCCCGATGGTGGTCAAGCCGGCCGAACTGACACCGTTCTCGGCGCTGGCGCTGGCGGTGCTGGCCGAGCGCGCCGGCGTGCCCAAGGGCGTGTTCAGCGTGCTGACCGGCGACTCCAAGGCGATTGGCGGCGAGATGACCGCCAACCCGACCGTGCGCAAGCTGACCTTTACCGGCTCGACCCAGGTCGGGCGCATCCTCATGCAGCAATCCGCGCCGACCATCAAGAAGCTGTCGCTGGAACTGGGCGGCAACGCGCCTTTCATCGTGTTCGACGATGCCGACGTGGATGCGGCGGTCGAAGGCGCGATGGCGTCCAAGTACCGCAATATGGGCCAGACCTGCGTCTGCGCCAACCGCCTGTACGTGCAGGATGGGATCTACGATGCCTTTGCCGAAAAGCTGGTCGCGGCGGTCGGCAAGCTCAAGGTGGGCAACGGCGTCGAGCCGGGCGTGACGCAAGGTCCGCTGATCGAGGAAAAAGCCGTGCTCAAGGTGGAAGAGCATATTGCCGACGCGCTGGCCAAGGGCGGGCGTCTTCTCACCGGCGGCAAGCGCCATGCGCTGGGCCACAGCTTCTTCCAGCCCACCATCGTGGCCGATGTGGATGCATCGATGAAGGTGGCGACTGAAGAATCCTTCGGCCCGCTGGCGCCGCTGTTCCGCTTCAAGACCGAGGAGGAAGTCATCCGGCTGGCCAACGACACCGAGTTCGGCCTGGCCGCCTACTTTTATGCGCGCGATGTCGGCCGCGTGTGGCGGGTGGCGGACGCCATCGAAACCGGCATGGTGGGGGTGAATACGGGCTTGATCTCCACCGAGATCGCGCCGTTTGGCGGGGTCAAGCAGTCGGGCCTGGGGCGCGAAGGTTCGCGCCACGGGATCGACGATTACCTGGTCATCAAGTACATCTGCATGGGCGGGCTGTAGGCGCAGGAATGAGGCGTGTCAGTCTTCCGGGGAAGCGGGATACTCGTGGTATTTGCGGGCGTCGCCGCGCACCTTGTCGGCCGGGTATTTGGCGCGGTTGAGGACCATTTTTTCGTCCACCGCGGCTGCCAGGTCGATATCGAGCTTGTCGGCCAGGCGCACCAGATAGACCAGCACATCGGCCATTTCGTGGCCGACTTCGCGCAGCCTGGCTGCGCCCAGTTCCCCCGCCTCGCCACTGCGCAGCCACTGGAAATGCTCGAGCAATTCCGCCGCTTCGACACTGAGGGCCGCGGCGAGATTTTTGGGTGTGTGGAACTGGTCCCAGTCGCGCTCCTCGACAAAAACACGCATCAGGTCGCGGATCGCGTGCAGATCGCTGCTGCTTGAGGTAGACATGAATGCGGCTCCAGGGAAGGGAGCGGCCATCTTACCTGCTCTGTTGTGATTGCGCCACACGACCGACTAGCAGTATTTCTATACAGCAATTTGGTTTAAGATATGCTTGTACCTCCCGGCGCCTTTCCCCCGCGCCACGTTCACCTTGCCGGCCCTGCCCCGCCGCAGATAGTCACACACCCATGCTGTGCCCCTGTGTCCTCGTTCACGGGGCGTTCGCATGTCGACCGCGCTAAGGGAAAAATAAAATGAATATCAAACAATTGAAGGTGGGCCAACGCCTGGGCCTGAGTTTCGCGCTGATGCTGGCACTGGTGATGGTCATTGCGTCACTGGCGTATGTGCGCATCGCCGATCTGGGAGATCGCATGGAAACCAGCGCCCATGACCTCTATCCCAAGACCGTGTACGCACACCGGGTCAAGGACGAACTCAACGAAACGGCGCGCAACATGCGCAACATGCTGCTAATGACGGACGCGGGCGCGATCCAAAAGGAAGTCGACAACATCAAGGAAAGTTCGCTGGTCATCAGCGATGCGCTCAGCGCACTCGACAAGATCGTTGTTTCCGCGCAGGGACGCGCCAATCTGGCGGCTGTCACGGCAGCGCGCGCCAAGTTCCTGGTCGCGCGCGATCAATTCATGGTGCTGGCCGGGCAGGAGTCGAAAGACGCGGCGCGTGCCTTCCTGATCAGCGATCTGCGCCCTTTGCAGATGAGCTATTTCACGGCACTTGACGCCGTCGTCGAACGCCAGTCCGCGCTGATGAAAAAGGGTGCCGACGATGCTGCCGGGGAAGTCGCCGAAACCCATGTCATGTTATTGGCACTGACGGTAGCTGCCGCCGCGGTCGGCGCCATGGTGGCCTGGCTGGCTACGCGCAGCATTACTCATCCTTTGAGCACCGCGGTGACCCTGGCGCGCAAGGTCGCCGACGGCGACCTGAGCAGCGAGATCGTGGTGAGCTCGAGCGACGAATGCGGACAATTGCTCAGCGCCCTGCAAGACATGAATACGAGTCTGCGCAACATCGTCGGCCAGGTACGCAGCGGCGCCGACACCATGGCCACGGCCTCGGGCCAGATCGCCAGCGGCAACCTGGACCTGTCCTCGCGCACCGAGCAGCAGGCCGGCTCGCTCGAGGAAACCGCGTCCTCGATGGAAGAGCTGACCTCGACCGTCAAACAGAATGCGGACAATGCGCGCCAGGCCAACCAGCTGGCGGTGACGGCCTCCGGAGTGGCGATCAAAGGCGGCGCCGTGGTGGCCCAGGTGGTCGATACGATGGTGTCGATCCACGAGTCGTCCAGGAAGATTGTCGACATCATCGGCGTGATCGACGGGATTGCCTTTCAGACCAACATCCTTGCGCTCAATGCAGCAGTCGAGGCAGCGCGCGCCGGCGAACAAGGGCGCGGCTTTGCCGTCGTGGCATCGGAAGTACGCAATCTGGCACAACGTTCGGCCGGCGCGGCCAAGGAAATCAAGCTGCTGATCGATGACTCGGTCGACAAGGTCGCCAGCGGCACCCGCCTGGTCGACCAGGCCGGCAGCACCATGAGCGAGATCGTCTCCAGTGTTCAGCGCGTCACGGACATCATGGGGGAAATCAGCTCGGCCAGCCACGAACAGGAAGCCGGCATTTCCCAGATTAACCAGGCGATCAGCGAAATGGATTCGGTCACCCAGCAAAACGCCGCGCTGGTGGAAGAAGCGGCCGCCGCCGCCGGTTCGCTCCAGGATCAGGCTGCCAGCCTGGCCCAGGTGGTCAGCGTGTTCAAGCTCGACAGTGGTTATGCCGCGCCGGCCACGCGCCCGGTGGCGCCGCCACGGGCCGCACCACGCCTGCGCGCTGTCCTGGCGTAAGCACAACGGTAAGGCCCGGCGCGTTCCGGGGCCTTCCCTTATTACTCCTGGTATTCGTGCAAACGCGTCTGCAGCTTGGGCGCGAGTTCTTCCGCGCCCCCCACGCTCATCCCCAGATCGCGCAGCAGGCCGTCGTGCAGTCCGTAGACCCAGCCGTGCACGGTCAGTTGCTGGCCGCGTTCCCAGGCATCCTGCACCACCGTGGTCTGCGCGGTGTTGACCACCTGCTCGATGACGTTCAGTTCGCACAGACGGTCCGCACGGGCCTTCGAGGGCAAGGCATCGCCCAGGTATTTGTCGTGCTTTTGCTGCACGTCCTGCACGTGGCGCAGCCAGTTGTCGGCCAGGCCGACGCGCTTGTTGATCATGGCGGCGTGCACGCCGGAGCAGCCGTAGTGGCCGCAGATGATCACGTGCTTGACCTTGAGCACGTCGATGGCGAACTGCAGCACCGTCAGGCAGTTCAGGTCGGAATGCACGACCACGTTGGCGATGTTCCGGTGAACGAAGAGTTCGCCTGGCGCCAGGCCCAGCAACTCGTTGGCGGGAACGCGGCTGTCGGAGCAGCCGATCCACAGGTATTCCGGAGTTTGCTGGGCAGCCAGCGATTTGAAGAAGTTCTCGTCGCGTGCCACCATGGAGGCGGCCCAATCGCGGTTACGCTTGAACAGCGCTTCGACATCGTATTCTGTGCTCATGATTGTCCTTGTTTTTATTTGCTCGAAAAAAAACCGCTGAAGGCATTGCGGCCGTATTTCAGCGGTTGAGAGGAATGCGGGCGTCCTGCCGCTATTTTACTCGAAGAAGTCCTTGACCTTGTCCATCCAGCCCTTGCTCTGCGGGCTGTGCTTGGCTCCACCTTCGACCGTCAGGCGTTCGAATTCGCGCAGCAGATCCTTCTGCTTTTCAGTCAGCTTGACCGGCGTTTCGACCGCGACGTGGCAGAACAGATCACCGGCGTAGCCGGAGCGCACGCCCTTGATGCCTTTCGACTTCAGGCGGAAGGTCTTGCCGGACTGCGTGCCTTCGGGGATGGTGAACGAGACCTTGCCCGACAGGGTAGGTACTTCGATCTCGCCGCCCAGGGTGGCCTTGACGAAGGAAATCGGCATCTCGCAATGCAGGTCGTCGCCTTCGCGCTGGAACACGCTGTGCGGCTTGATGTGGATTTCCACATACAGGTCGCCGGCGGGTCCGCCGTTGGTGCCCGGCTCGCCGTTGCCCGAGGAGCGGATGCGCATGCCGTTGTCGATACCTGCCGGGATCTTCACTTCCAGCGTCTTGTTGCGCTTGATCCGGCCCTGGCCGCCGCATGGCGCGCACGGGTCGGTAATGACCTTGCCGCTGCCATGGCATTTCGGGCAAGTCTGCTGGATGCTGAAGAAGCCCTGCTGCATGCGCACCTGGCCGTGACCGGCGCAGGTGGTACAGGTGGTCGGCGACGTGCCCGGCTTGGCGCCGCTGCCGTGGCAGGTGTCGCACTTGTCCCAGCTCGGTACGCGGATAGTGGTGTCGAAGCCGTGCGCGGCCTGCTCGAGGGTGATCTCGAGGTTGTAGCGCAGGTCGGCGCCGCGGTACACCTGCGGACCGGAGCTGCGGCCGCGGCCGCCACCGAAGATGTCGCCAAAGATGTCGCCGAAGCTGTCGGCAAAGCCGCCGCCGCCGAAGCCGCCGCCCCCGCCGCCACCCATGTTCGGATCCACACCGGCGTGACCATAGCGGTCATACGCTTCGCGCTTTTCCGGATTGGTCAGCATCTCGTAGGCTTCTTTGACCTCTTTGAACTTCTCTTCCGATTCCTTGCTGTCCGGATTGCGGTCCGGATGGTATTTCATCGCGAGCTTGCGATAGCTCTTCTTGATGTCTTCTTCCGAAGCATTCTTGGCGACCCCGAGGATCTCGTAAAAATCACGCTTTGCCATGTGTCGGTGCCTTGCTGTCTAACTTGCTAACTGATCCGTTTATGCAAAAAAACCGAGCCGCTGAGGGCCCGGCTTGCTTGCCTTGCGGTGGGCACGGGGTGCCCACCCTACGCTTACTTGGCGTCTTTGACTTCCTTGAAGTCGGCGTCGACCACGTCGTCCTGCGATGCCTTGCCGCCGCTGCCTTCGTTGCCGCCAGCCTGCTGGCCAGCGTCACCGCCACCCGCTGCTGCCTGCTGGGCCTGCATGTCGGCATACATCTTCTCGCCCAGCTTCTGCGAAGCGGTCGACAGGGCGGCAACCTTGGCGTCGATCTCGGCCTTGTCGCCGGCCTTGATGGCGCCTTCGACGTCGGTGATCGCCGCTTCGATGGCTTCCTTCTCGCCGCCTTCGAGCTTGTCGCCGTATTCGGTCAGCGACTTGCGGGTCGAGTGCACCAGCGAATCAGCCTGGTTGCGCGATTCGGCCAGCTCTTTCACTTTCTTGTCTTCTTCGGCGTTGACTTCGGCGTCTTTCACCATCTTCTGGATTTCCGCTTCGGTCAGGCCGGAGTTGGCCTTGATCGTGATCTTGTTCTCTTTGCCGGTGGCCTTGTCTTTCGCGCCGACGTGCAGAATGCCGTTGGCGTCGATGTCGAAGGTCACTTCAATCTGTGGCGTACCGCGTGCCGCCGGCGGGATGCCTTCCAGATTGAATTCGCCCAGGCCCTTGTTGCCGGCCGCGATTTCGCGCTCACCCTGGTAGACCTTGATGGTCACGGCAGGCTGGTTGTCGTCGGCGGTCGAGAACACTTGCGAGAACTTGGTCGGAATCGTCGTGTTCTTGTGAATCATCTTGGTCATCACGCCGCCCAGGGTTTCGATACCCAGCGACAGCGGGGTCACGTCCAGCAGCAGCAAGTCCTTGCGCTCGCCCGACAGCACGGAGCCCTGGATCGCGGCGCCGACAGCGACGGCTTCGTCCGGGTTCACGTCCTTGCGTGGATCCTTGCCGAAGAATTCCTTCACTTTTTCCTGCACCTTCGGCATCCGGGTCATACCGCCGACCAGGATGATGTCGTCGATGTCGGACACTTTAACGCCGGCATCCTTGATCGCGATCTTGCATGGCTCGATGGTGGCCAGGATCAGTTCCTCAACCAGGGACTCCAGCTTGGCGCGGGTCATCTTCAGGTTCAGGTGGACCGGGGCGCCGTTCGCCATGGCGATGTAGGGCTCGTTGATCTCGGTCTGCTGCGAGGACGACAGTTCGATCTTGGCGCGCTCGGCCGATGCCTTGATGCGCTGCAGTGCGATCGGATCTTTCTTCAGGTCCAGGCCGTTGATCTTCTTGAACTCGTCGATGATGTAATCGATGATGCGCTGGTCGAAGTCTTCGCCGCCCAGGAAGGTGTCGCCGTTGGTCGACAGCACTTCAAATTGTTTTTCGCCATCGACGTCGGCGATTTCGATGATCGAGACGTCGAACGTACCGCCGCCCAGGTCATACACGGCGATCTTGCGGTCGCCCTTGTCGGTCTTGTCCAGGCCGAATGCCAGTGCGGCAGCGGTCGGCTCGTTGATGATGCGCTTGACGTCCAGGCCCGCGATACGGCCGGCATCCTTGGTTGCCTGGCGCTGCGAGTCGTTGAAGTAAGCCGGGACGGTGATGACCGCTTCGGTTACTTCTTCGCCGAGATAGTCTTCGGCCGTCTTTTTCATCTTGCGCAGCACTTCCGCGGAAACCTGCTGGGCCGCGAGTTTCTTGTCGCGCACGCCGATCCAGGCGTCGCCGTTTTCCGCCTTGATGATCGAGTAAGGCATCAGGCCGATGTCCTTCTGCACTTCTTTCTCGTCGAACTTACGGCCGATGAGGCGCTTCACCGCGAACAGGGTGTTCTTCGGGTTGGTGACGGCCTGGCGTTTTGCCGGGGCGCCAACGAGGATTTCGCCATCATCTTGGTAAGCAATAATGGAAGGCGTCGTACGCGCGCCTTCTGCGTTCTCGATTACCTTTGGCTGACCGTTTTCCATGATGGCCACGCAGGAGTTCGTCGTGCCAAGGTCAATACCGATAATTCTGCCCATGATTTTTTCCTTTTAAGTACTTAGTCTAAGATGATTCGAATATGTGGAAAAACTGCGTGCTTTCAAGACCTTGCAGAGCACACGCTTGTATTTATTTTTCTTTTTTACTTTGCTTGCGCTGCGGTAACGATCGCAGGACGCAGCAAGCGGTCGGCAATCATGTAACCTTTTTGCAACACGTTCACGACCGTGTTGGCTTCCTGGTCGGCCGGCACCACGGCCACGGCCTGGTGCTTGTTCGGGTCGAGCTTGTCGCCCTGCTGGGGCAGCACTTCGACCAGCCGGTTCTTTTCAAACGCGGAGGTCAGCTGCTTGAGGGTCATTTCGACACCTTCCTTGAGCGACTCCAGCGACGGCGTTTCCACTTTCAGCGCCATTTCCAGGCTGTCGCGCACCGGCACCATGGCTTCGGCGAAACTCTCGATGGCGAACTTGTGCGCCTTGCTGACATCTTCCTGAGCGCGGCGGCGGATGTTCTCGCCTTCCGCCTTGGCGCGCATGAAGGCATCGTGCATCTCGGCCAGTTTGGCTTCGGTGGCGCTCAGCTGTTCTTCCAGGCTCGGTTCGCCGGTGGTGGCGGCCGCGACCTGGATGGTTTCCTCTGGAGGAGTAGACACTTCCTGATTTTCTTGGTCTTGCATCGAAAAAACTCCTAGAATCAATGACTTAACTATTATTTGACGTGTCTTGCTAACCACACAGGCACCCAGATGGGGCTATAACCTTTTTTTTCAAGGGTCATTCGTGGCAGTACTGGCGTGGTGAAAAAGCTTCACTTGTAAGCAATGTTACAAATCTTACCAATTAGAGGATACGGTTTACGGCGCGACGGTCTACCATTCCCTCTGTACGCTTTCATTCGCGAATTTGATCGCCGAGAAAGCTGTTCGGGAGTTCCGTCATGAAGTTGCCATTGATTGCCGCCACCGTCGTTGCCTACACCGTCCTCGCGCTCGCGTGGATCTGCTACGCCGGCGTGCCCGTGCACGGGTCGCTATTCTAACAGGCGGCCAGCCGCCTCAGCCACCGCCTGCATCTTCCCCTATTGCGCGCCCAGCTTGACCGCGGCGGCGCGACCCACTTCCGCATCCCTCTTTTCCGCTTCCCGCTGCGCCGACGTCATCATGGTCGGCCAGCCGATCATGTGCTGCTCGGCAATTTCCGCCAGACCGGCGATCCAGGATGGCGATTCGTTCAGGCAGGGGATGTAGTGAAATTCCTTGCCGCCCGCTTCCAGGAAGTCATGGCGCGCTTCCATCGAAATCTCTTCCAGTGTTTCCAGGCAGTCACTGGTGAAACCCGGGCAGATCAGGTCGACCCGCTTGACGCCTTTTTTCGCCATCTCGACCAGGGTCGGCGCGGTGTAGGGCTGCAGCCACTCGGCCTTGCCAAAACGCGACTGGAAGGTGACCAGGTATTTGTCCTGCGGCAGGCCCAGGCGGGCGGCCAGAAGGCGCGCGGTCTTGTAGCACTCGCAGTGGTAGGGGTCGCCCAGCATCAGGGTGCGCTTGGGCACGCCGTGGAAGCTCATGACCAGCATCTCGCCCTTGCCGTTCGCATCCCAGTGCGCCAGCACGGTGTCGCGCAGCGCGTCGATATAGCTTTCGTGGTCGTGATAGTTCTTTACCAGACGCAGCTCGGGCACGTTGCGCACCTTGCGGTAGTAGCTGAACACCGCGTCGGCGATGGAGCCGGTGGTGGTGCCGGAGTATTGCGGATAGGCGGGCAGGATGGCGACCCTTTCCACGTGCTCGGCGCGCAGCTTGTCGAGCACTTCCGGCAGGGACGGCGAGCCGTAGCGCATCGCCATAACCACGCGCACGGCATCGTGGCCACGTTCGCCCAGCTGGCCTCGTAACAGAAGAGCCTGCTTCTGGGTGTGCACTTTGAGAGGAGATCCTTCTTCGGTCCAGATGGTGGCGTATTTTGCTGCTGATTTTCCGGAGCGGAACGGAAGAATAATCAGGTTGAGGATGAACCACCAGACGGCGCGCGGGATTTCCACCACGCGCGGATCGGACAGGAACTCCTTCAGGTAGCGCCGCACCGCAGAGCGGGTCGGTGCGTCAGGCGTGCCCAGGTTAACCAGGACTATAGCGCTGCGGGCCACGGTGCCGTGTGTGAAGGGTGGTTCTTTACGGAAGGACATGAAGGATGTGGAAATATTAACGGGAGAAGAACGATATTATAGGGTTCCGGACCCGCTGCGAGATTATTTTATTGACAATTTTCGCGAAGGAAAGCGGGTCAGATGGAAAGACCCGAAGTCACACGACCCACAAACCTCGCCCCTTTTAACGTCATTCCCGCGGAGGCGGGAACCTATAGCACGACGTTAAAATCGTGGTGCAAGCACGTCGCAGCACTACTCGACTGTGCTATGGGTTCCCGCCTCCGCGGGAATGACGGTGGTTATATCGACGGCAAAGCTGAAAGCGCGATTTCTGCGAGGCCCATCAAGAAGCCAGCAACTCCCGCGCATGCTTGCGCGTCGTCGCCGTAATCTCCAGGCCACCCAGCATCCTGGCCACCTCTTCCACCCTCGCCTTGTTATCCAGCACATCGATCCGCGACACGGTTTTGCCCGCATCGGTCGTGCCCTTGGCCACCTGGAAATGCTGGTTGGCCTGGCTCGCCACCTGCGGCAAGTGGGTCACGCACAGCACCTGGCGTTCCTGCCCCAGGCGCTTGAGCAGCCTGCCCACCACTTCCGCCACCGCCCCGCCGATTCCGCTGTCCACCTCGTCGAAAATCAGGGTCGGCGTTGTGGTCGCATTCGACGTAATCACGGAAATGGCCAGTGCAATCCGCGCCAGTTCGCCGCCCGACGCCACCTTGGCCAGCGGCCGCGGCGCCACGCCGGCGTGTCCGGCCACGAGGAATTCCACCTGCTCCACCCCATTGCTGGTCGGCTCGCACGGGTTCAAACCCACGACAAAACTGCCGCCGGTCATGTTGAGCTCCTGCATGGCCGCCGTCACCTGGGTTCCCAGCAGCTTGGCCGCAGCCGCGCGCGTCCTGGACAGCTTGGCTGCCGCAGCCAGGTAGGTGGCCTTGATCTTGTCCTCCTGCTTGCGCAAGCCGTCCAGGTCGCTGGCGTCGGCCAGTTGTTTCAGCCGGTCGGACAGATTTGCATACTCTTCCGGCAGCTCGTCCGGCGTTACGCGAAATTTGCGCGCCGTGCTGTGGATGGCTTCCAGCCGTGCATCGACCTGGCGCAGGCGCTCTGGATCGAGATCAACCCGGTCCAGGTAGTTGTTCAGCGCGTACACGGCCTCCTGCAGCTGGATCCGGGCCGGCTCCATGCAGTCGAGCACCGGCTGCAGCTGCGCATCGATGTCGACCAGCTTGCCCAGTTTCTGGTTCAGCGAGGACAGCTGCGACAGGATCGGATGGTCCGATTCCGAGATCGCGGCCAGCGCTTCCTGCGCGCCTTCCAGCAGGCTGGCGGCATGCGACAGGCGGCTGTGCTCATTGCTGATCTCGGCCCATTCGCCCGGCTTGACGGCCAGCTTCTGCAACTCGTTCACCTGCCACTCAAGCCGTTCGCGCTCGATCAGCACGTTCTTGGCATTGGTCTCGAATTCCTCGCGCTGCCTGGCCAGCGCGCGCCAGGCTTTGTGGGTGCTGGCCACGGTACGGGCGTCTTCCCCGGCGCCGGCATCCTTGAAGGCGGCCTGGTTGTCCAGCAGCGCCCGCTGGGCATCGGTCTTGAGCAGCGACTGGTGCGCGTGCTGGCCATGGATGTCGACCAGCATGTCGCCCAGGTCGCGCAGCTGGGTGGCGGTGGCGGCAATGCCATTGATGAAGGCTTTCGAGCGGCCGGCATTGTCGATCACGCGCCGCAGCAGGGCGCCGCCTTCGTCGTTTGCGAATTCGTTTTGTTCGAGCCATGCCTGGGCCGCAGGGCTGACCGTGAAGTCGGCCGTAATGTCGGCCTTGGCCGCGCCTTCGCGCACCACGCTGGCATCGCCGCGGCCGCCCAGCGCCAGCTGCAGCGCATCGATCAGGATCGACTTGCCCGCGCCGGTCTCGCCGGTGAACACCGAAAAGCCGCTGGAAAATTCAAGTTCGATGGTGTCGACAATGACGAAGTCGCGAATGGTAAGGGTACGCAGCATGAATAGTAGGCAGATCCAGAAATCGTAAGAATTACTTGAGCGGGGCCGGCGCCTAGCGCAGCTTGCCCTCACCCGACGGGTATTCGTTCCAGTGCAGTTTTTCGCGCAGGGTGTCGTAATAACTCCAGCCATGCGGATGCAGGAAGGTGATGTGGTTCGGCGAGCGCGAAATGACGATGCGGTCGCCATGCGCCAGGCTGGCGAAGGTCTGCATGTCGAAGTTGACGCTGGTGTCGCGCCCACCGACGATTTCGATGACGATCTCGCTCGAATCGGGCACCACGATGGGCCGGTTCGACAGCGCATGCGGTGCGATCGGCACCAGCACGATACCGCCCAGGCTGGGATGCAGCAGCGGTCCGCCCGCCGACAGCGCATACGCGGTCGACCCGGTCGGCGTGGAGATGATCAGGCCATCCGAACGCTGGTTGTACATGAAGTGACCGTCCACCGTGACCCTCAGTTCGACCATGCCGGCCCCGGCGCCGCGTGCCACCACCACGTCGTTGACCGCGAGGCCGCAGGTGATCATGGCGCCGCCGCGCATCACGCGCCCTTCGAGCAGGGTGCGCTTTTCACGTGCGGCCTGGCCGCCCAGAATCTCGCCCAGCACCGGCAGCATACGCTCGACCGGGATGTCGGTCATGAAGCCGAGCCGGCCCAAGTTGATGCCGATGAGGGGAACGTCGAACGGCGCCAGCTGGCGCGCGATGCCCAGCATGGTGCCGTCGCCGCCCATGACAATGGCGGCGCAGGCCTGTTCGCCGATGCCGGCCGGGTTGACAGCTTCGATCCCCGCGATGTTCAGGTGGGCCGCGGTTTCGGTCTCGAACACCACGCGGTAACCTGCGCCCTGCAGGAAGTCGATAATGCGGCCCACCGGCTCGTCGATGCCGGCGGTGTTATGCCGCACGACGAGCGCGATCGTTTTTTGCGTTTCAGGCGTAGCGGGCATAACTCTCTCGGCGGTTTGTCGGGCTAGGACGGGGAAGCGACACGCAGGAGAGTAACCCATAACGCCTGCTTCTGCCATCCGGCCGTACCTGCCCCGGCGGGGGCGGCAATACTGTATGCATTCACAGTGGCATAGTATAGAGGGGCCGGGCCGATCAGGCAATCACGCCCAGGCCGGCCGCGCCGACGATGGCGGCTGCGATGCTCAGCAAATGCAGCAAGGCCAGCACTGCCCAGCGCAACAAGGTGCCACGCTTACTGCCACCGTAGACACGGCGCATCGCCAGCGGCAGGTAGGCGGTCAGCCACAGCACCAGCAGGAAGCTGCCGAAATTCCAGGGCACGACGATCGCCGCGCCCAGCGCGATGTAGGCGAAGGCGTTGGCGTGCAGGGCGAACAGCAGGTGCTCGCCATAGCGCTTGCCCGAACCCAGGTAAAGCACTTTCAGGTAGAGGGCGAAGATCGGCATCAACAGAAAGATGGCGTACGGGCCGTAGCTGAAAAACGAGGCCGTGAGCACCCTGGCCTTCTCCTCCGGTGCCTTGTTCAGGAAGCCTTCCGCCTTGGTGCGCAGGGCAGGACTGAGACCACTGATCGTCGCGCTGACATTGTCCCCGCGCTCCGCCTGCACGATGGCGGGGCGAGTATCGCTTGGCGCATCGATCTTGACGACTTCGAAGCCGCCATACTTGAACAGCGCGAAAAACAGCAGGCTGAAGGTCAGGTACAGCCGCAGAGGCTCCACATAGCGCTTGCGGCGGCCCGCGATGTACTCGGCCGTGAGAAAACCGGGGCGCAGCAGCAGGAAGCGCAGCGATTGCCACATCCTCCCTTCCAGCGCTACATAGTGGCCGACGAACTCATGGATGAACTCGCCCGCGCTGGCGACATGCAACCTGGTTTCCTGGCCGCAGACGGCGCAATAGTTGTGCGTGACGGCGGCGCCGCAGTTGTGGCAATGGGTCGCTGCTTGGTGTTCCACGCAATGCTCGCAAGAATGACAATGCTCAATGGTAACCCGATTCATTACGCCTATGCATGCCCGAAGCTGAATCCCGGCGGATTCGTATTGAGCGACTGAAAACGCCTCGAAGCGATACCATTTCGTTAACGAGTATCCACAGGAGTAGCACATGGTCACCGAGACAAAAGACCGCCGGATCAACACCGACGAAAAGATCCGCAACGATGGCGTCAAGCGCCTGCCACACGAGCGCGACGAGTCGCCGGACGGCCACGACAAGGCGCCGCGCGGCGTCATGAAGCAGGCCGCCGACGACCTGGCCCAGGGCCTGGTCGACACCGACATGCACGGCACGCGCGGGGTGGAAGAAGCCGTGCCCGATGCCAAGGCGGGCGGCAGTGGCCAGGCCCATCCCCAAGCCGACGCCGCCAGCGGCATGCGCCACCACGAATCGACCGTCCCCTCCCGGGGCAAGGAATGAACCCTGGGAGGCTGATCCCGCTTGCCGGAATCGCTTGCGCCTTGGTCGCGCCCCTCCCGGGAGCGGCGCAAGGCATGCCCACGGGCTTCGGCCCCAATCCCGCCCTGCCGGCCCCGTCGCGCTCCCTTTTGCCGACCATGAACGTGGCGCCGGCCGATCCCTGGCCCAAGGGCACGCGTCCGGTGGCCGCCGAAGGCCTGAGCGTGAGCGCCTACGCCAGCGGGCTGAACCACCCACGCTGGATTTATGTGCTGCCCAACGGCGATGTGCTGGTGGCCGAGACCAATAAACCGCCCAAGCCGGACAGCGGCGTGAGCCTCAAGGGCGCGGTCATGCAGCAGCAAATGAAAAAAGCAGGCGCCGCCGTTCCCTCCGCCAACCGCATCACCTTGTTGCGGGGAGTTGGCCCGGGCGGCGAAGCGGCCAGCCGCGCAGTCTTCCTGGACAATCTGTTCTCGCCGTTCGGCATGGCGCTGGTCGGCAACGAGCTGTACGTGGCTAACGCCGATGCCCTGCTGCGCTTTCCCTACCAGGAAGGCCAGACCAGCATCGGCGCCAAGGGCGTCAAGGTGCTCGACCTGCCTGCCGGCATCAACCATCACTGGACCAAGAACGTGGTGGCAAGCCCGGACGGCAGCCGTTTGTACGTGTCGGTTGGTTCGAACAGCAATGTGGGCGAAAACGGCTTCGACAAGGAAATCGGCCGCGCGGCCATCTGGGAATACGAACGCGCCACGGGCAAAAGCCGCCTCTACGCCACCGGCCTGCGTAATCCCGTCGGCATGGCCTTCCAGCCGCAAAGCGGCCTGCTCTGGACCGCCGTCAACGAACGTGATGAGCTGGGCAACGACCTGGTGCCGGACTACATGACCTCGGTGGCGGAAGGCGGGTTCTACGGCTGGCCTTACAGCTACTTCGGCAAGAACGTGGACACCCGCGCCAAACCGCAGCGCCCGGAGCTGGTGAACAAGGCCCTGGTGCCGGACTATGCGCTAGGTGCGCATACGGCCTCGCTCGGCCTGACCTTTTACGATGGCGAGCTGATGCCCGCATACAAGAATGGCGCCCTGATCGGCCAGCACGGTTCGTGGAACCGCAAGCCGCATTCCGGCTACAAGCTGATCTTCGTTCCCTTCCAGGACGGCAAGCCGAACGGACCACCGCAGGACGTGCTGAGCGGCTTCCTCAGCGCCGACGGCCGCGCGTTCGGCAGGCCTGTCGGCGTCGCCGTGGACCGTGCCGGCGCCATCCTGCTGGCCGACGATGTCGGCAACACCATCTGGCGCGTGGCGCCAACAAACGCAATTGTTTCATCCCTGAGTCCAACAGTACAACCAAGGAGTACACCATGATCAAACGTTCAGCCAGTGCGGAATGGAGCGGCGGCCTGAAAGACGGCAAAGGCACCATCTCCACCCAGAGTGGCGTGCTCGACAAGACGCAGTACGGCTTCAACACCCGCTTCGAGGAAGGTCCCGGCACCAATCCCGAGGAACTGATCGGCGCCGCCCACGCGGGCTGCTTCACCATGGCGCTGTCGGGCCAGCTGGGCGAAGCCGGCATGACGGCCGAAAAACTCTCCACCACAGCGGTGGTATCGCTCGACAAGGTCGAAGGCGGCTTTTCGATTTCGGCTGTGCACCTGACCCTGATCGCCAGGATCCCCGGCGCCAACCAGGAAGCCTTCGAAGCGGCGGCCCTGCGCGCCAAGCAGAACTGCCCCGTGTCCAAGCTGCTCAACGCAACCATCACGCTGGACGCGCGCCTGGAAGCGTAAGCGGCAAGCCGGCAAGGAATCGTCCGAGCGCTTAGAATCGTCGTTTTGACATCTTCAACACAAGGACTACGATGCGCATCCTGCACACCATGCTGAGGGTCGGCGACCTGCAGCGCTCGATCGATTTCTACACCAAGGTGCTCGGCATGAAACTGCTGCGCACCAGTGAGAACGCCGAATACAAGTACACCCTGGCCTTCGTCGGCTACGGCAACAACCCGGACCATGCAGAGCTGGAGCTGACCTACAACTGGGGCACCGACAAGTACGACCTGGGCAACGCCTACGGCCACATCGCGATTTCCGCGGACGATATCTACACCGCCTGCGACGCGGTAAAAGCCAACGGCGGCAACGTCACGCGTGATCCGGGTCCGGTCAAGGGCGGCTCCACCGTGATCGCCTTCGTGACCGATCCGGACGGCTACAAGATCGAACTCATCGAACGCAAGGACCACGCGGCCGGCGCCGGACTGAACGCATGACCATCAGCGACGGCCAGGCGCCCTACCACGCGCACATCTACTACACGGATGAGTCGCGGGAAGAAGCAGCCGCGTTGCGCGAGCGCTTCGCCGCCGCCAAGGCGGACGGCACGATCAGGGAGCTGCTGTTCATCGGCCGCATGGGCGACCACGCGGTCGGGCCGCATCCGATTCCAGAGTACGAGATTCACTTCACCAAGGCCATGCTGCCCGCGGTGACGACGATGCTGGGGGCGTCGGGATTGAGAGCGCTGGTGCATCCGCTGACGGACGACGACGTGGCCGACCACACCAGCCTGGCACAATGGATAGGCGACCCCTTGCCGCTCAAGCTGGAGACGCTCGATCCGCCCGGTGCGAACCAGGGCATGGCGAGATTCGGTAAATCGGATTTTTAAAGCAATGCAAAAAACGTAGGGTGGATAAGCCGATAGGCGCCATCCACCAATTGCAGCGTTCACAGTGAACGCAGGCTGTGTAAATGGTGGATAGCGCCTTCGGCTCATCCACCCTACAATTCGGTTTCGCCGCCGATTGCCGGCGGCAACCTCACCTTGAAGCACAAGCCATTCAGTCAGACGCAGACGCGCACTTTCGTAGGGCGGAAAAGCCCAACGGGCGCCTTCCGCCGTGCTACGCCTGAGCCGCCTGGGACTCGCACGAGGCACGACGGAAGGCGCCCGTTGGGCTTTTCCGTCCTACGATCTTCTGAAGCTTACTTCACCAGCAAATCATTCACCGGCTGCAGATCGGCTTCGCGCAGCGAACCCGCCGCGGCCTTCAGACGCAAGCCATTCAGAATAGTGTCATAACGCGCACGCGACAGATCGCGGCGGGTCGAGTACAGCTGGCGCTGCGCATTCAAGACGTCGATATTGATCCGCACGCCGACCTGGTAACCCAGCTTGTTCGATTCCAGTGCCGAGGTGCTCGACACTTCCGCCGCCTGTAGCGCCTTGACCTGCGCCAGACCGCTGTTCACGCCCAGGAAAGCCTGACGCGCGCCATTGGCGGCATTGCGGCGGGTAGTCTCCAGATCGTTGCGCGCCTTGTCTTCCAGCGCGATCGATTCACGCACCTTGCTGGTCACACCAAAGCCACTGAAGATAGGGATCGAATACGCGATGCCAATCGATTTGTTATCGGCCGAGCCGGATGACTGGGTGATGCCGGTGGTCTTCGCCTTGACCGCCTGGGCAGTCAGGTCCAGAGTGGGCAAGTGGCCCGAACGGCTCTTTTGAATTTCACGCTTGGACGCTTCGTACTGCAGCTGCGCCACGGTCACGCCATAGTTCTGCGTTTCTGCCGAGGTCACCCAAGGCTCGATCGCTGCCGGTTCAGGCGCGGCCAGCACCACGCCAGGCTTGAGCGGCGCCAGGGCGGCAGGTGCGCTGCCGATGATGGCTTGCAAGGCGCTCTTCTTGTTTTCCAGATCGTTCAGGGCAGCGAATTCCTGCGCTACGACCAGGTCATACGCGGCCTGCGCTTCGTGGGTGTCGGTGATGGTCTGGGTACCGACTTCGAAATTGCGCTTGGCCGACGCCAGCTGTTCGGTGGTGGCAGTCTTTTGCGCGCGGTTCAGTTCCAGCGTGTCCTGGGCGGCCAGCACGTCAAAGTAAGCTTGTGCCACGCGGGTGATCAGGTCCTGCTGCGCCTGGGCGTATTGCGCCTCGGACTGGGCCTGGAACAGCTTGCTTTGCTCGTAGTTCTGCCAGCGGTCCCAGCGGAACAGCGGCTGGGCCAGCGACAGGGTATGCGAGGTGGTGCGCTCGTTGTTGGGGACAATGCCGATCCGGCTGCCGTTCAGGGGATTGATCTGGCCGACGTTCCAGGGCGTCGACTCATTGTCCACCTTGGAGACACCGCCGCTGAGCAGCACGGAAGGCAGCAACAGGGCGCGTGCCTGCGGGCTGCGCTCAAGGCCGGCTGCCAGGGTTGCGCGCGCGCTGGCGATCGCGGCGTCGTTGGCAAGCGCTTGCTGGTAGACCTGGATCAGGTCGGCCGCCTGTGCATTAACTGACAAAAATGCGCTGGCGATCAGCACGGCGATGAGGGGTTTCTGCATTGCATTCTCCATGGGAGTCATCAAAAAGTTTTAGAAAACTACGTGGTATCGTCCCGACATCGCCGTACTGGGATCAGTACTTCGGCATCGTGCTGTCGACCTGGACAGCCCAGGCGTGTATCCCGCCCGTCAAGTTGGTCATCTTGCTAAAGCCATTGCGTTCGAGGAAAGCCGCCACCTGCATGCTGCGCGCGCCGTGATGGCAGATGCAGACGATCTCGGCGTCCTCGTCCAGCTCTTCAATCCGGGCCGGAATCGTGTTCATTTCAATCAGGGTCGAGCCTTCGATCCTGCAGGTCTCGAATTCCCATTTTTCGCGCACGTCCAGCAGCAAAGGACGCGGGCGCGTGCTGTCGGCCAGCCAGGCCGCCAGCTCCGGAGCGCTCAACTGATTCATCGCGGGCCGCCGTTCAGAACGTGAAGTGCGACGGCTTGACCGTCGTCGCCAGGTACTTGACGCTGGTCTCGAACACCTTGACGGTGTCGTAACCGGTTTCCGACACGCGGGTGATGATCTGCACCGACATCACCGGCGCCTGGCCGACGATGCAGGCGATACGGCCGCCGACCTTGACCTGCTTGAGGAAGGCTTCCGGCAGCACTTCCAGGGCGCCCGAGATGACGATCGCATCGAAGGGTGCGCCGGTGCTCCAGCCTTGCGCGCCGTCGCCCAGTTCCACCGACACATTGCTCACGCCGGCATTGGCCAGGTTCTTTTCGGCCAGTGCCTTCAGTTCAGGCGAGATCTCGACCGTGGTCACGTGGCGGCTCTTGTGCGCCAGCAGGGCCGCCATGTAGCCGGAGCCGGCACCGATTTCCAGAACATTCTCGTGCTTTTTGAGGCCAACTTCCTGCAAGATGCGTGCTTCCACCTTTGGGGTGAACATCGCTTCGCCGCCCGGCAGCGGGATTTCGGTATCGACAAAGGCCAGGCTCTTGTAGGCCGCGGGAACGAAATCCTCGCGCTTGACGACCACCAGCAGATCGAGCACGTCCTGGTCCAGCACGTTCCAGGGACGGATCTGCTGTTCAATCATGTTAAAGCGGGCTTGTTCGATATTCATCTTGTACTCGGTTGGAAAAAATAATAATCCGATATTTTATCGTTGAACGGCCTCAGAACGAACATCTTAACGACGCGAGGCCCCGGATCGCGATAAATTGCGACAGTCTGCAGTTTAGAGGGAATGAACGTGCGATTTCGCCGACTTGGCGATTTTGACAACTCACAGGGCCGCCGCGGCGCTTCCCGCAGGGGGCAGCAAACCATTCAAGGCCATGTCGATGAAAGAATTCAGGAACATCATGGGATCGAGTTCGGACTGGTCGCAGGGGCCGACCGAGTGCTTCCACATCATCAGCATCAGCATGGGAGCGATCAACACCTGCGTCACGACCGGCACATCGATGGGACGAAACTCGCCCTTGGCGATGCCGCGCTCAAGCAGGCCGCTGATCATGATCGTGCCGCGATTGATGACCTCTTCCCGGTAGAACTCAGCAAGATCGGGGAAGTTACCGGCTTCGGCCATGATCAGCTTGCCGATCCCGGACGCCTTGGTCGCGCCCAGATGCTGCCACCAGCTGTGCAGGACGTTGCGCAGTAATTCGCCGCTGTGGCCGTTGAAAGCCGCGATGAAATCCTCGGCTTCGCCCAGCGCCGGCACGATGGTTTCGCGCACGACGGCCTTGAACAGCTCTTCCTTGTTGGTGAAGTAGAGGTAAAGGGTGCCCTTGGACACGCCGGCCAGCTTGGCCACGTCTTCCAGGCGCGTGGACGCGAAGCCGCGCTCGACGAACAGGTCGAGGGCGGCGGCAAGCAATTCCTGCGGACGCGCATCTTTACGGCGCGCCCAGCGCGGTTTCATGTCATAAGGGCATTGCATTGCGCTGTCCGGTTACTTATTCTTAGCTTACTTTTAACTTACTTGCGAGTCATTAATATAGACCTGCTGTTGAATGTAGTCAAGTAAGCGACGGGTGCGGAAACAGTTTCGCCTGAAAAGGCTGGGTATGCGCTAAGCTGACACTACTCCATTGATACTTGCCTAACAAGCGGCCGACTCGCGATGCTACCCCGCACACCCGCAGTACTCGCAGCAATCCGCTGGCTATCGCTGGTCCTGCTGCTGGCCGGACTGGCAATCTCTACCTGGGCAGCAGAAAGTGCCATTGACCGCGTAATCAAGCCACTCTGTCCGGACAGTTGGTGGCATACCAGCGCATTCTGGGCGCACTGCGCCTACCCGCCCGCCTCCATCGCCAAATATGCTGCCATGTATGGCCTGTTCGCAGCACTGGGACTGCTGCTGATCCACTCCGTGGCGCCGGTGTTCCGGATGCGGCTCGGCCGCTTGCTGTTGCTGGTCCTGGCACTCCCTCCCGCATATCACCTGCTGCTGGTCAAATTTTCCTGGGTTGAAACCGCAAAGCTCACCGTAATCGTGCTGCTCTCACTCATCTATGGATGGGTCTGCTCCCATCGTGCTGCAAGCCAATCGCTTTATTCCAAAGCAAGAAGCGGGTAGTCCCCGCGCCCACCCTTTCCTATGCTGGCTGTCCGAATCAACAACAGCGAAAGGATGGGGAAATGAATCAGCTATCTGGAAAAGTGGCCATCGTCACCGGGGCGAGTTCCGGCATCGGTTACGCAGCGGCGCATTTGTTTGCCAGCGAGGGCGCCAAGGTCCTGGTCACGGCGCGCCGGCAGGCCGAACTCGATGCGCTGGTCGACAGCATCGCCAGTGCCGGGGGCGAAGCGCTCGCACTGGCTGGCGACGTTCGCGATGAACACCTGGCCCGAGCCCTGGTGGAACTCGCGGTCGGCCGCTTCGGCGGACTCGACATCGCCTTCAACAACGCCGGCACCACAGGCGAAGCCAGCCCGGTTGCCGACATCACCAGCGCCACCTGGAACACGGTCTTCGACACCAACGTGAGCAGCGCTTTTCTTGGCGCCAAATACCAGATCCCGGCCATGCTCAAGCGCGGCAGAGGTTCGATCATCTTCACCTCCAGCTTCGTCGGCCACAGCGCCGGCTTCCCCGGCCTGGGTGCTTACGCCGCCAGCAAGGCCGCCCTGGTCGGTCTGATGCAGGTGATCGCCGTCGAATATGGAACCCGTGGCATCCGCGCCAATGCCCTGCTCCCCGGCGGCACTGACACGCCAATGGGGCGCACGGTCGTCAATACGCCGGAAATGCGGGCCTTTGTCGAATCGCTGTACGCGCTCAAGCGCCTGGCGCAGCCGGAAGAGATCGCGCGGGCCGCCTTGTTTCTGGCGTCGGATGCATCGAGCTTCACGACCGGAACTTGCCTGATGACCGACGGCGGCGTGTCCATCAACCGGACCTGAGCCGCCGCCGGGACCGGTCACATCCGGTTGAAAGTCGAGCCGCTGGCCTGGAACCGCACTTTCTTCTTGAAGTTCCCGGCACCGTAAGACACCTCGAACCACCCGCCCGGCGGCACCTGGAGCACGCCATCGGAATCGTTGCGCGCCGCGTTTGCCAGGGTAATGGTGTTACGGAACCAGAAGCTGCTGGCGGACTTCTCGGTCACCAGCAGCCGCTCGCTGTCGCCATTGCTCGACAGGATATCCACATGGCCAGCTTCGACGGCGGCGTAATCGAAGTTCAGCGCGGCCTTCAGCTCCACCCCGATCGTGCCGTAGGTGAGCGACGCGGGCTGGGTGGTAAAGCTGCTGTTGAACACAGCGATCGAGGCGTCGTCCTGCGCCAGGTAGGCCAGACTGGCATTGAATGCGGTGTTGAAGGCCACCCAGCCTTCCGTGTAGCCGGCGGCAGCGCCCGGGTTGAAGGGGTAGGCCGCTTCTTTCGGCGAGCCGTCGATCACGCCATGCACCGCCATTAGCTGGCCATTGCCGCCAGCAAGATAGGTGCTCCAGCCGACCTCGACGCTTTCAAACTCACCCACCGCGCGGTAGGAAAAATGTCGTCCGTGCGGATTGCGGCCGAAGCCGTGGTCGATCTGGGCGATGGCGATTTCGCGCAGGCGCTGGCGGGTCGGCGCGTCGCCGATCACTTGCGCCGCAGCCAGCGCGGCCGCCGGAAGACCCAGCACATTGCCAGGTTCGTTGTAGCCCGGGATGATCCACACGCTGTCGCTGTACTTCCTGAAATCCCACATATTGGCCGAGCGGGCAATCGCCACGTCGGCCCAGCTGTCGATTTTTGCCGCCAGGCCGGCCGGGGCGAGTGCCGGATACATGGCCTGGAAAAAGGCCAGCCCTTCCATCGTCTTGTGCTCGCTCATGCGCTGGCCCTTGGTGGTGACGGGGTCATCCCAGCTCAGGCTCCCGATGATCCACTGGGCCTGGTTGTAGGCCGCGTCCAGGTACAACTGCGCGTCGGCGCGCCCTTCGCGCAGCGCCACCGCGTACATCATCAAGTTAGGGGCGACCGAGTGGCCGGGCGGGAACGATCCCTTGCCGGTGCCAAGCACGGTATAGGTCTGGAACATGTCCGCGCTCGGCACCGGCTGCAGCTCGTAGTACGAGACATTGCCGATGCCGGTGTCGCCCCAGGTACTGAAGGTAAAGTCGCGCACGCGCTGGTAGTCGGCCTGCGAGATGAAATTCTTCAGCTGTGGATAGGCATACAGAAAGGCGGCCAGTTCTCCCTTGAGCAGCGCATGATTGCCGCTGCCGGTGCCGTTGACCTTCATGATGCGGTCAACGCCCCAGTGAATCAACTTGACGATGTCCGGTGCGCTGGCCACCGGCGCCCCCAGCGTCTGCCAGGCGGGATTGAAGGTGTAGCCGATCTTGCGCGGCATGCGGTCGTAGGCGCTCGGGTTGGACAGGTACATCTGCACCAGGGTCGACACTTCGAACGAGAACTGGTGCGAATCGCGCCATCCCAGTCCGGCGATGCAGGAATTGCTGGTGCCGAGGTAGCAGCGCGACTCGATCATGAAATCGATCGCGGGCTGGTAAGCGACCCGCGCCATCCAGTTCGGCCCGATCGAGAACGGGTACGATTCCTTGCCGCCCGCCTGGATCTGATACTCGCCGGCCGTGCCCGGATTGAAGGCGCTGAAATCGCCCACATGGGCGCTGATCGTGCCGCTGAACAGGCTCTGGCCCGCCTGGACCACCGCGAAGGGCGTGCCATCGGCCAGCAGGGGCGCGGTAAAGCGCTTCGGCCTGCCGATATCGTAGCCGCTGAGATTGACCAGAAGGTCGGTCTTCGGCGTGCCGCCCTGTACCGGTCCGGCCGCCAGCGCCGGGCAGCCGGACAGCGCACTGGTAAACAGCTTGAGCTCCTTCACGCGCACATAGCCGCTGTCCGTGGAATACAGCCGCACCCGGCTGGTGGTGACCGGGCTGTTGAACAGGAACTGCAGATCCGCATCGGTGTTCGCGCTGACGGAAGCGCCGGCAATGTCGGACCAGGCGCTGCCCGTCCACGACTGCAGCCTGGCATTGGCCACCGCGCTGCCGCTGCCGTAACCGCTGTGCAGATGGGCGCAGGTCAAGGCGGTGGCGCTGCCCAGATCGACCGCGAGCGTGTGCGGCCCGGCCGTATTGGCGCTCAACCAGCGCGAGGCGTCGTCAATCACGCCATCGACCGCATTCGCGCCCACATTGGCGCCGTCGGTCGAATCGACGGTCACTGCTTTGCCGAGCGCCGCGTTGACACTGGCGACCGGCTCGAAGCGTACCGCGTCGGCGATGGTGAATCCGGGCGCGGTGGCGGCAATGCGCACGTAATTGGCCGAGCCGGCGCTGAGCGCATACTGTCCGATCAGGACCCAGTTGCCGCCGCCGCTCTGCTGGTTGACGGTCTTGCTGTCGATGCCGGCGCTGTGCCGGATCTCGACCGGCGCCGCGCTCGGACGGTTGGGCGCGGCGGGCCAGCGCATGTACACGAGGTAGTCGCCGGCCGCGGGGATGGACGGGGTCCAGGTAGCGCTCTTGCCCACGTCGGCCGCGGCCGTGCCGTCCTGCAGATAATTGCTGCCGTAGTAGCCGGCATCGAAGGCGCTGGCGGACCAGGTTCCCGCGGTGCTGAAGCCGGTCGCGCCGTTATCGATGATGATGTCGGCGGCGCCGGCCAGCGCGCTGCTCAGGCACGCCAATCCCGCCAACGCAGCATGTGTGATGGTTCTCATTGCTCTAGTCTCCTGTGTATTTTTATGTGAGGAAAACGCGGTACTAAGACGCGGTACTAAGACGCGGTACTAAGACGCGGTACTAAAACGTGGTACTAAAACGCGGTACTACGTGGCGGCGGCCCGCTCGATCGCAAACAGGGCGCCCGAAGCGGGCGCCGCGGCCAGCTGGCGCGGGCCGAGGCGCATTCTGGACGTGGTGATGAACAGGGTGTCCGCCGCACCGAAACACAGGCTGCTGACGTGCGGCGCCGGCACCGGCAACTGCTGCAGCAAGGACCCGTCGGGCGCGACCTGCACTACGCAGCCGCCACCCCACATGGCCACCCACAGGCTGCCGTCCGGCCCCAGCGTCATGCCGTCCGGCTTGCCCGGAACGCCCATGAAGTCGGTGACGATGACCGGCTCGGACAGGCTACCCGCCTGCGTATCGACGCCGTAGGCCAGCAAGGTGCGCGCCAGCGTATCGACCAGGTACAGGGTGGCGCCGTCCTGGCTGAACACCATGCCGTTCGGGACACCCAGGCCGCCGGCGACCCGGCGCGGCACCGCACCGGGGCTGGCGGCATGGAACAGGGCCCCGCTGCCGGCCAGCAGGCCGCCGTGCATGGCGCCCGCCCACAGGCCGCCGCCCGCGTCGATGGCCAGGTCGTTGAGGCGCACGCCCTTGTCCAGGGGCGCGGCAGGACCGGGGTCGATGGCGCCGCTGGCCGGGTCGATGCGGCACAGGCGCTGCGCCAGCGTACCGGCGATGGCGCCGTCAGGCAGCGCGGCGATCCCAAACACGCCGGCGTCAAGTGCCAGCACGCCGTGGCTGCTGCCGTCCGCGCTTGTCCACAACAGGCGCTGGGTGAGCGGATCGGTCCACAGCACGCGCTCCTGCGCCTGCTGCCACACGGGCGACTCGCCGATCATGGCCAGCGGGTTGCACACCGCCAGTGCTTGCCTGGCCAGCCGCGCCGGATCGAAATGGGGCAGCATGGCGCGCGCGCGTTCAGCGGCCGTGGCCGCGTCCATGCCAGGCTTGTACAGGTCGCCGCCGATGCCGAAGGCGGCCGCACCGGCCGCTGCCAGCTCGCCGCAATTGAGCGCATTGACGGCGCCCACCGCCACGATCTTTACATCGGGCGGCAGCACCGTGCGCAGCGCGGCCAGGTCGGCGCCACGCCCGGCCGCCGGGAACATTTTCAGGTGGCGCGCGCCGGCGCCGACCGCGGCGAATGCTTCGCTGGGCGTCAGGCATCCCGGCAGCGGCACCATGCCGGCCGCCAGCGCCGCCGCGATCACGGCCGGGTCGGTATTGGGCGACACGCACAGGGCGGCTCCGCAAGCTGCCAGTTCACGCACCTGTTCGACGGCGGTGACGGTGCCGGCGCCCAGCACCATGCGCTCGCCGAAATGGGCCACCAGCGCGGCGATCGTGACGAAGGGCTGCGGTGAATTGAGCGGCACCTCCGCCACCCGGATGCCGGCCTGGTACAGCGCCTCGACGATGCCGACCGCTTCCTCGCTGCGCACGCCGCGCAGGATGGCGATGACCGGCGACTGCGCGAGCGCGGCGTCGAGCCGTTGCGCCGGCGTCATCGCAGGCCCACGCGGTGCAGCGCGCAAAAGCCGGCCAGGCAGGCCGCGCGCGAGTCGACGAACCAGCTGTGCATGCCCAGGCGCTCAAGCGCGCCCGCATACAGGCGGCATAGCGGTCCGCTGCCGATCAGAGGGATGGTCGCGCCAGCCAGGCCGGAGTGGATCGCGAGCGCGTCGGCGATCTCGGAGCCGATCAGCAGGCCGCGGATGAACGAAGCCGATTCGGTGCGCTGCAAGGCGCCGCGGATGACCCGCGCGCGCGCGCCGAACAGCAGGGTGCCCAGGCCCAGCTGGCGCTCGCTGCCCAGCCGCACACCTTCGAAGAAGGCATCGCCCAGGGCCGCCTCGCCTTCGACGATCGAGGCCAGCAATCCGGCCGACGTGAGGCGGTCGAACATTTCGCCGGACATGCTGGTGAAGAAATCGGTCACCTGGCCGGCGCCAAAGCGCGTCCATTTGGTATGCGTGCCGGGCAGCGCCACGAAGCCATCCCAGTTCGGGTGCAGGGCCGCAAAGCCGAACAGTTCGATCTCTTCGCCGCGCAGGATATCCGGGCCGTCGTCGAAGGCGCGCCGGCAGGTCATGCCGGGCACCAGCGTGAGCGCCATGGCGCCGATGCGGGCGGCCACGGCACCGGCGCCGATATCGGCCAGGCTGGCCGGCGTCACCACGTAAGGCACCTCCTGCCAGCCGACGTTCGAGCCGACCATGCCGGCCGCGTACACGGCGCCGTGTCCGGGCCAGTGGCGCGCCAGCTCGTCGATCAGCGCCTGCATGCCGGCCCGGTCGAGCCTGGCGACGCCGGACGGACGATTGAACTCGTCGAGCAGTGCGCCGTCCGGGCCGATCAGGTAGGCGCGAAAATTCGTGCTGCCCCAGTTGATGCCGACCACAGTGCCGGCGGCGTCCCTATCTGCGTGTGACACTGGCGCCTCCATCGATGGGGTAGATTGCGCCGGTGGTCCAGCCGGCCCGGTCAGACACCAGGTACAGGGCCAGCTCGGCCACTTCGGCGGCGCTGCCGAAGCGCGCCAGCGGATGGCGTGCCATGTTGGCCTCGAGTGCGCCCGCGCCGCTGCCCGCGTACGATGCGCGCAGCATCGGGGTGTCGATCGAGGCAGGGGCGATCGCATTGACCCTGATACCGTCCGGCGCGAATTCGAGGGCGGCCGTTTTCGCCAGGTTCTCCAGCGCCGCCTTGGACGCGGCATACGCGGCCAGCGTCGGCGTGGCGAAACTGGCGTTGATCGAGGAGATCAGCAGCAGTGCGCCGCCGCCCTGCCGGCGCATGTGCGGCACGCACCAGCGCATCAGGCGCACCGCGCCGATCACGTTCACTTCATAGATCTCGGCAAACAGCGCCGGATCGGTATCGAGGCAGCCGCCCCTGGCCTGCATGGCCGCCGCATGCACCACGATATCGGGCATGCCCATGCTCGCTTCGACTGCCGCCAAGGCGGCGGCCAGCGCCGCCTCCGAACGCAAGTCGGCCACGACCGAATAATCGGTCGCGCCGCACGGCGCCAGGTCCAGGCCGGCGACCGCGGCCCCGGCTTCGCCCAGGCGCGCGGCGATGGCCTGCCCGATGCCGCTGGCCGCTCCGGTGACCAGCACCCGCTTGCCCTGTAATTGCTCTGTCATCGATTGATTCCTTTTTTAAACAGCCCGGTGTTAGAACTTCATGCTCACGCTGGCCTTGAAGATGCGGCCGAACTGCGCATTGGTGCGCAGCGCCTCGAGCGCGCCGTCGTAAGTGCGCTGGCGGCTGTTGAGCAGATTGTTCGCTTCCAGGTTGAGCGAGACGGTCTTGCTGATGTCGTAGCGCAGGGTCGAGGCGACATCGGTGAACGAGCCGCTGTAGATGCCGGTATTGGCGGCCGACAGGCTGACCAGGTATTCGTCGCGCCAGTTGTAGGCCAGGCGCACGCTGAGCGGGCCGGTCTCGTAGTACAGCACCAGGTTGACATTGTTCTTGGACAGGCCCGGGAAGGGCAGCACGCGCGCGGCGGCATCGCGGATCGGCGTGCTCGAATCGATATACGAATAGGTGGCCATGACGCCAAAGTCGTTCAACGGCGTGGGCATGAAGTAGAACGGCAGCTGCAGCAGCAGTTCGGCGCCCTTGACCTTGGCGCCTTCGCCGTTGACCTTGCGGTTGATGAAGTAGTTCACGCCGCTGTACGACTCGGCGCTTTGCTTTTGCACGATGAAGGTCGAGATATCCTTGCTGAACACGCCGATCGAGGCCAGGCCCTGCTTGCCGAAGTATTTCTCGAGCGAGATATCCACCTGCCTGGCCTTGAAGGGATCCAGGCCGGGCGAGCCGCCCGCGCCCGACCCGACACCGGTCTGCACGCCGTTGACGAACACCGCGTTGTTGGACAGGGTGACGCCGTTGTTCAGGTCGGCCGTGTTGGGAAACGCCACCACCTTGGCCGCACCCAGGCGCACCAGGTTGCCGTTGCCCAGATCGACGCGCGCCACCGCGGAGGGCAGCCATTCGCGGTCATCGCGCAGGAAGGTGGTCGGGGTCGATGCGCCGCTGCCGCTCATGATATTGCCCACCGATTCGAGCTTGCGCTGGACCATGCGCACGCCGGCATTGCCCGATACGTCGAAGCCGCCGATGTCGCTGCCGTAGTTCAGCTTGACGTAGGCATCGGTGAAGGTCTCGCGCACATCGAAGGTGCCGGCGCGAGAATTGACGGTCGCCGCCGGATTGAGGCATTGCGCATCCTGCGCGATGGCCGTGAAGGCGGTGAACGCGGCGCAGCTGTCGAAGCTGCCCTTGGCGCCCACCTGGTAGCTCGACGGCAGGCCGCCGATGGCGCCGGAACTGGCATACGGTCCCAGGAAGGCGCTCATCTGGCTGGCCGGGATGCCGCCCGCCGGCCGGATGTCGGCGCGCAGTGGATTCTGGTGCGAGTCGAGCTTGTTGTAGCGGGCGCCCACGTCGATCGAATCGACCAGGCTCCAGCCGGTCGACTGGGTAAAGTCGGCGCGCAGCGCCTTGCTGTCGGTGTCAGCCCGGTACAGATTGTCGAACAGGATGGTATGGCGCAGCGCGCCCGGATTGGCCAGATCGATGCCGCTGATCGCGTACGAGCCGAAGTTGCCCTTGCTCAGATCGAAATCGACCACCGGCGTCACGCCGGCCAGCGGCTGCAGGCGGAAGTAGAGCTGGTGGAAGCTCGCCTTGGCGGTTCCGAGCGAGGCTTCGGCCGTGCCGCGCAGGCTGTCGCTGACGGCGAACTTGGCGCGCACGGCCGACGAGGTCACGTCCGACGCCACGTCGGCAAACTCGGTATTCGACAGCACGGCCGTGGTGGCGCGCCCGCTCAGCAGGATGTTGTTGGCGGAGTAGGTCGCGTTGCTCAGGCCATCGGTCGGATTGAACGACAGCCAGTAGCGCTCGCGCTCCGAATCGAGTTTCGAGACGAAGGTGTCGGCGGTGAGCTCGAAGGTATTACTGGGACGCCACTGGAAGGTCGCGTTGAAGCCGAACTTCTTGCGCTTTTCGGCGATGTCCTGGGCCCGCACGTCCTGGTTGCCGAAGCGCCCGAGCGCCGGCGTGACGCTGGTGTCGTTGTAGGCGCGGTAGCCGGAAAAGGTGTCCAGGCCCTGCTGGGCAAGCTGGCGTGAATCGGCCGAGACCGACGCCAGCACGCCGATGGTGTTGCCGGCGAATTTGCCCGACCACATGCCGAACAATTCCGAGCCGTTCTTGCCCGGCAGCTGATCGTGGGTCAGGGCCGCGCGCGCGGCGAACTGGCTGGCCGGCCCGTCGAGCGGCATGCGCGTGCGGATGTCGATGACGCCCCCGAGGCCGCCGGAGATCTGCTCGGCGCCGGACAGCTTGGTCACGTCCAGGCGCCCGATCAGGTCGGACGGCACCAGCGCCATCACGCCATAGGTGGAGGTACCCGACTGGTCCAGGCCGATGCCGCCGCGGCCGGTGGAATCGAAGATTTCGCGACCATTGAACAAGGTGACGTTCTGGCGCAGGCCGCGGATCGACACGCTGGTGCCTTCGGCGATGCCGCGGTCGACCTGGACCCCGGAAACGCGCGACAGCGATTCGGCCACGTTACGGTCGGGCAGTTTGCCGATGTCGTCGGCCACGATGGAATCGACGATCTGGGTGGCGTTGCGTTTGGCGTTGCGCGCCGATTCGAGGCTGCGGCGAATGCCGGTGACGATGATTGTCTCGAGCGGCATGCCGGCCGGCGCCGCTGCGGCCGGGGCGGCGGCGGCGGGCGGCTGGGCCAGCGGACCGACCGCGTCGGGTGCGCTCTGCGCCGGCGCCACGGCGGGCAGTGCCTGCGCGAACGCCGACTGCAAGCCCAGGCCCGGCGTACTCAGGGCGGACGACAGCAGCAGGCCGAAAATTGTCAGGTGTCTCATGTTCCATTCCTTTTAGATCGTTTTTATCGAAGCGGAGCGCTCGTCAGTGTACAGGCGCCAGCCGGTCCTTTTGTTCACGGAAGTTGCTTGCGCAAGGTGCTCACCGGATGCCGCCGACGTCTCCTGACCGGACTAATTTCGGCATCTGCTGTATACCATATAGCAACAAAATGGCAGGCACAACCATTATTTCATGGAAAATATGCGGCATTTCGTTGCTATAACAAAAATTCTAGGCAAACCCGTCACGATACGATATGCTAATACAGCAACACGTGATGCAGAGTTCTCGAGACGGGAAGCCGCCCGAATCCGCCCGGCGAAGCAACATGAGACAGCAAACCAGGGCAGGGGCCATCGCGAAAAAAATGCGCAGTTTCATTTTTTTCTGTTGCTACTTTTTGTACCAAATACGCAACATCAGACGCAACAGGGCGCCAAACCGATACCGCAAGCGGCAGGCGAGACATAAAAGCTATATAAGCAACACTAAGGATGCCGACTATGCAGCAGCAAAACAGCAAGGAACAGCCCGACAACCAGAGCGCCGCGGTGCGCGGCGCCCAGCCGGGCCTGGCCGGCGTACTGCCGATTCTCCCCACGATCTTCAGGGACAACGGCGCCATCGACGAAGCGGGCACGCGCCGGGTGCTCGACTATGTGGTCGAGTCGGGCGCAAGCGGCATTGTGTTTCCTGGCCTGGCCAGTGAATACGACACCCTGTCCAAGGAAGAGCGCCTGCACATGACCGCGCAGGTGGGACGCTGGGTCGATGGGCGCATCGATTTCGTGGTCGGCGCCAGCGCCGCGAGCACCGAAGACGCGGCGGCCTATGCCCTGGCCGGCGCCGACGCCGGCGCGGCAGCGGCCATGATCCTGACCCCGCGCTCGATGGCCGAGGACCTGGCCTCGATGGCGTCGTTCTTCCGCGACATCCACGCTCAGGCCGGCATCGCCATCATGCTGCAGAACGCGCCGGCGCCGATGGGCATCGGGCTGGCGCTGGACCGGGTGGCCACCCTGGCGCGCGAGGTCGAAGGCATCCGCTACGTCAAGGAAGAAGCACCGCCCTCGGGCCAGCGCATTACCGAACTGAGTGAACTGGCCGGCAGCGCGCTGGACGCGGTGTTCGGCGGAGCCGGCGCGCGCTACGTGATCGACGAACTGACCCGCGGCGCCAGGGGCACCATGCCGGCCTGCGAGATCACCGAACTGCACGTGGCCATGTATGATCGCTTCATCGGCGGCGACACGGCCGGGGCGCGCGATCTGTTCGAACGCACCCTGCCCCTGCTGAACATGCAGGCCATCTTTCGCTGGCGCCTGACCAAGGCGGTGCTGCAGCGGCGCGGGCTGATCGAGAGTGCCCACGTGCGCGCCGCCGGGGCCCGGCTCGACCGCTACGACCGGCTCGAGCTCGACGCGCTGCTCGATCGCCTGTCCGACCTGGTGCCCGGCCTGCTGCCCGCTCCACAGCACACTGCCCGCAGGGAGAACGCATGACCCGTCTTGCCGAAGCACGCGCCAGCGCCCGCCGGGTGGCGCAGGTGGAAACCTTCATTGTCACCGTGCCGCGTGACACTCCCTACCTCGGGCCGCTCGGCCCCGGCGAAGAAGTCAATGCGCGCGGCTACATCGTGCGCAAGGGCAATGGCACGATCTACCCGACCGTCGACCGCTCCATCGCCGTGCGCGTCACCCTCGACGACGGCGCCCAGGGCTGGGGCGAGACTTACGGCATCTGCGCGCCGCGCGCCACCTGCGAGATCATCAACGATCTGCTGGCACCGGTGCTGATGGGGCGCGACCCGGAAGACGTGGAAGCACTCTGGGACGAACTGTATGGCTTGATGCGGGTGCGCGGCTGCGGCAGCGGCTTTCATGGCGACGCCATCGCCGCCCTCGACATCGCCCTGTGGGACCTGCGTGCGCAAGGGCGCGGCCTGCCGCTGTGCCAACTGATTTGCGCCCAAGCTGCGGCGAAGGTACCCTGCTATCTGTCCGGACTGCCCGCCGCCACCCTCGACGAGCGGGTGCGCCTGGCCTGCGAATGGCAGGCCGCGGATATCACGGCCTTCAAGTTCGCCGCCGTCGTCAGCCATGAGGGCGTCGCCGCCGAATTCGCGGCGCTGCGCGCGGCGCTCGGGCCGCACGCGGACATCATGGCCGACCTGCACTGGAAATACAGCGCGGCCGAAGCGATCGCGCTGGCCACGCAACTGCAGGCATACAGGCCGCGCTTCCTGGAGGCGCCGGTCAAGCCGGAGGCCATCGGCGAGCTGGCCGAGGTCTGCCGTGCCTTTCCGGGCCTGATCGCCGCCGGCGAGGAATGGTATACCGATTACGAGGCCGCGCTGCGCCTGTCCGCCGCCGGCGTCGCCGTGGTCCAGCCGGAAATGGGGCACACCGGCGTGACCCAGTTCGCCCGCATCGCCGCGCTGGCCGGCGCCAGCGGCGCACTAGTCGCGCCGCATGCCACCATCGGCACCGGGATCTTCCTGGCGGCCAGCCTGCATCTGTCATGCACCTTGCCGAACCTGTGGCAGCACGAGTGGCAGCATTCGGTCTTCGAGCGCAACCTGGCCCTGCTCGACACCGACATGGCCTGCGCACAGGGCCAGTATCAGGTGCCGCGCGGCCCCGGACTCGGCGTCAAACCCAACGCGCGCTTCTGGGATCATGCGCAGCTGGTCACATGAGGATGGCGCGCTGACGGCACTTTCGGTTAGGCTTCTGTTGGCGCTGCCGCCCGGCGTCCTTTTGCGCACCACCACAGCTACTTAAAATACACGAAGAAGACCACCCATGCGTTCAGAACCAGGCGCCCAGCCCAACCAGAGTTTGATCGACGGCATTGCAACCTTGCAGGCCCTGGCCTCCTCGCCCGAGCCCATCGGTTGCCGCGAGATCGCGCGCCAGCTCGGGCTCGACCCCACCAAGGTCAACCGTTTGCTCAAGACCCTGACTTACCTGGGCATCGCGCGCCAGACCGCCAACCGCAAGTACACGGCAGGCGCTGGCATGCACGTGCTGGCCGCGCAAAGCCTGTTCGCCTCGGGCCTGATCAACCGCGCCCTGCCGGTACTGGAACGCTTGCGCCGCTTCGGCCACACGGTCGCGCTCGGGGTGCTATGGAACGACAGTGTCAGCTACCTGTTCCACGCGCCGCCGGGGCTGGAGGTATCGCGCGGTCTGGGCCGGATCGGCCTGCTGCCGGCCAGCACCAGCGGCATCGGCATCCTGCTGCTGGCGGAACTGGACGACGCCGAAGTCACTGCCATCTATGAAGGCAAGGAGATTCCCCGCTTCCCGCAGGGAATCGCCCAGCTGCTGGCCAAGCTGGCCGAGGTACGCGAACTGGGCTACGCGCGCATCCATGTGGACGACGAACGCAATTTCGACGTGGTCGCCGTCTCCACCGGCGAACCGGCCCATGCCGGCCTGGCCTTGTCGGGCTGGATTCCCGAAGGCGCTACCGCCGCACTGGTCGAGGCGCTGCGCGAAGCGGCCCGCGAGATCGGCTAGCGCGCCGTCCGCCCCTCTCGAAACGGCACACATAAAGCGTCAAGACGCGACTGGAAGATCCCTATGACTGACCTTAGCAAACCAGCCCGGCGGCGCTGGGTTGTCCTCGGCTTGCTGTTCGCCTCGACGATCCTCAATTATGTCGACCGCCAGACCCTGTCGATCCTGGCCTCGCACATCCAGACCGACCTCGGCATGTCGGTCAGCGACTACGCCAGGATCGTCCAGATTTTTCTGCTCACCTATACCATCGCCTATCTGGGCGCCGGCTGGGTGACCGACCGCCTCGGCACCAAGCTAAGTCTGGCGCTGTTCGTCGGCTGGTGGTCGCTGGCCAATATGCTCACCGGGATGGTGCACAGTGTCACCCAGCTCGGCCTGGCGCGCGGCGCGCTGGGGCTGGGCGAGGCCGGCAATTACACGGCCGCGCCCAAGGCCGTGTCCGAAAATTTCCCGCCCGCCGAGCGCGGCTTCGCGGTGGGCATCTACACCGCCGGCGCGATGATCGGCGCGACCATCGCGCCGCCGCTCATCGCCTGGCTGGCGCTGGCGCACAGCTGGCGCGCCGCGTTCGTCATCACCGGTGCCGCCGGCTTCATCTGGATCGCCGTCTGGCTGCTGGTCTACAAGAGCGCCGCGCCGGCGGCGGCCGTGGCGCCGGGCGAACGCTACCCCTGGTCGCGCGTGCTGCGCGACCGCACCGTGTGGGGCCTGGCCGGCGCCCGTCTGATTGCCGATCCGGTCTGGTATTTTTACCTGTTCTGGCTACCCAAATACATGGGGGACCAGTACGGCATGGGATTGCTGCAGGTGGCCCAGTTTGCCTGGATCGTGTATCTGGCGGCCGACTTCGGCAGCATCGGCGGTGGCTTGCTTTCCGGCCTGCTGGTCAGGCGCGGCGCCGCGGCCCAGCGCAGCCGCCTGCTGGTCATGACCCTGGCAGCGCTGCTCGCGCCAGTGGGCATGCTCATTTCCAGCGGCGTGGGCATGGGACCGATGCTGGCGCTGGCGGCCGTGGTGACGTTCTCGCACCTGATGTTCCAGGTCAACCTGACCGCGCTGGTGATCGACCGCTATCCCGGCCACGCGGTGGCGACGGTATTCGGCGTGATTGCCGCCGGCAGCGGAGTGGGCGGCATCATTTCGACCCAGGTAGTGGGCCATCTGGTCAGCACCACCGGCTACAGCAAGCTGTTCGTGATGATGGGCTGCATGCATCCGCTGGCCTGCGCCCTGGCGTGGTGGGCCCTGGCGGGCAAGCAGCGGCTGGGCAGATGAGCTGCAGACCACGCATTTTTTGTGACTCGGCCGTTGTAAATTTACATATATTGACAATCAGCATCGACGAGAATAATGTTGCTTCTTTCTAAATATAGAAAGAATATTATGATCAACTTTTCTTGCCGTCCGGACAGCAAGTTTCTACTGCTGACCGGCATGAGCGCCCTCGTGCTGTCCGCCTGTGGCGGCAACGGCGATACCAGCAGCGCCCCCACCGCAAGCAAGGCAGCCACCGCCACCGACACGGCCAGCCGGGCGTCGATTGTGATTGACGGTTACGTTCCCAATCCGCTTACGCCCATCACGCCGCTCACCCCTATCCTTCCCGGCGCAACCCTGACCAAGCTGCAAATCGTCGACAAGGCCGCAGTCGCGCAAAGCAACGTGCCTGTCACTTTCGGCCAGGTCTTCGCAAAGGGCGCTTTCCCCGCCGGCGCCGGCCTGACTGGCCTGTACAACGGCGCCCAACTGCCGCTGCAGGTCAACGTCAAGGCCAGCCACCCCGATGGCTCGGTGCGCCACGCGGTCATTTCCGCGATCCTGCCGCAGGTCGCTGCCGGCCAGAGCACCGCGCTGGCACTGACGGTGTCGTCGGCAGCGCCAGCCACCGCGCCGGTCACGCCAGGCTCGCTGCTGGCCAGCGGCTTCGACACCACCGTCAAGCTGACTATCGCTGGTCAGGTCTACACCGCGTCCGCCGCCCAGCTGCTGCAGAGCGGCGCCTACACGACCTGGCTGGCGGGCCCGGTCGCCAATGAATGGCTGGTATCGGCGCCGTTGAAGAATGCTGCCGGTGTCGAACATCCTCACCTCGCGGCGCGCTTCGCGATCCGTGCCTACAGCACCAGCGGCAAGGCGCGCGTGGATGTCACGATCGAAAACAACTGGGCGTATGAAGCCGATCCGAAGAACGTGATCTACGACGGCGAAGTGCTGGTCAACGGCCAGAGCGCCTACCGGGTCAGCGCGCTCGAACACTTCCACCACGCGCGCTGGCGCAAGCTGTTCTGGACCGGCGAGCAGCCGAAGATCCACGTCAAGCACGACAGCCGCTATCTGATTGCAACGCAGGCCGTGCCGAATTACGACCAGAGCATCACGGTGGCATCGACTGCACTGACCTCCATGAAAACCAGCTGGGATGCGGCCAACACCGGACCAATGGGTCTGGCCTTGCTGACGCGCGCCATGGGCACCACCGGCGGACGTCCCGACATCGGCCTGAATCACGCATGGGGTGCGATGTATGTGCTCGGCATGGACGACCGGGCCAAGGAAGTGACGCTGGGCTTGAGCGATTTGGGCGGCAGCTGGCCGATCCACTACCGCGACCGCAAAACCGGTCAGCCGGTGTCGATCATTGAGTACCCTTATGTGCGTACCCAGCGCGTCAGCTCCGATAGCTACAACCCGGTCACGAAGAAACATGAAGACCTGCCGGTGTGCACGGCAACCGGACAATGCGCGGTGCCGTATTCGCCGGATACATCGCACCAGCCGTCGCTGTCGTACGTTCCCTACCTGGTTACCGGGGACGCCTACCACCTCGATGAACTGCTGTTCTGGGCCAACTGGAACCTGATCACCAAGAACCCATACTACCGGTCCCTGGCCAAGGGATTGCTGAAGGGCGATCAGGTGCGCGGCCAGGCCTGGTCGCTGCGCTCGCTCGCGCACGCCGCCTACATCACACCGGACAACCATCCGATGAAGGGCTACTTCAACCAGATCCTCGACCACAACCTGGAGTTCTACAACACCACCTTTGCGGGCAGCGCCACCAACAAGCTGGGCTTCATCGACAATACCGCCACCTCGTACGCAGTGGCGTACGCGGGTCCGGACGGCGCCAATACGGGCGTCGCGCCCTGGATGGATGATTTCTTCACCTCCGCCGTTGGACACACCTACGAGTTGGGCTTCACCAAGGCCAAGCCGATCCTCGACTGGAAGGCACGCTTCCCGGTCGGGCGCATCATGGCGCCGGGTTACTGCTGGATCGATGGCGGGGTGTATGCGCTGATGGTGCGCCCAGGGGCAACGGCTGCCTACTTCAACACCTTCGCCGAGGCTTACCAGGCGACGATGCGCACATCCACCGGTGGCGTGATGGTCAACAGCACCGGCCAGCGTTATCTGGACCAGCCTTGCGGCAGCCAGGCCCAGGCCGACTGGCGCAGCCAGGTCGACAAGGACAACAAAGTTTGGCGTTCGCCGTGGAAGGCGGGCGAGATGACCGGCTACGCCGACAGCACCACCGGCTATCCGTCGAACATGCAGCCGGCGATTGCGATGGCGGCCAACACCGGCATCCCGGACGCGCAGGCTGCATGGACCAAGTTCATCAACCGCAGCGTCAAGCCTAACTACGGCCTGGCCCCGCAGTTCGCGATCGTGCCGCGCTAAGCTGCGTTAAGCTGCGCTAAGCTGCGTTAAGTTCTCAACCCGCCACTCCCGGCTCCGGGGATGGCGGGTGTTCTTTATGCGCCGCCGGCCAGGTGGCACGCCAGTTCGTCGATCGTCAACTGCACCAGATCGTGCGTCGCCGCGTACAGGGCGATCTGTTCGCCCTTGGCCATGCTGCCATCCGGATTCATCAATTCACACAAGACCGCCGCCGGCTGCAAACCCGCCAGCCGCATCAGGTCGACCGAACCTTCGGTGTGGCCCCTCCGCTCCAGCACGCCGCCCGGCACTGCCCGCAGCGGGAACACGTGGCCGGGACGCGCCAGATCGGCCGGTACGGCGTCGGGCGCGATCGCTGCGTGGATGGTCGTTACGCGGTCCGCCGCCGAGACGCCGGTCGTGACCCCACGCGCCGCTTCGATCGTGACGGTAAACGCGGTGCCATAGCGGCTGTTGTTATTGCCGACCATGGGCGGCAGGTCGAGCTGCTGTAAACGTTCCTCGGTCAGGCACAGACAGACGATGCCGCTGCAGTCGCGGATCAGACGGGCCATGCTGTCGATGCCGATTTTCTCGGCCGAGACGATCAGGTCGGCCTCGTTTTCGCGATCGAAATCGTCCATCAGCAGCACTGCGCGGCCCGCGCGCAAGTCCGCCAGTGCGCGCGCGAGTCGTTCGCTGAACGGTGCCATGACAGGCGGTGTGGTGGTGGGAAAAGATGTAACAGGTAACATAAGAAACGCTCCGCATAGAAAAATTGCAAAAGACGTTCCAGGGGTTTTGACAAGCCAAACGCAAGCGACACGGTCTCCTTCGGTGAAGGGCCGTGTTAACAAAGCATGGCACATCGTCTTTCATCCGGACTATGACCGTCGGCCCTGGAATCACACCAGATCTGCTGACCCTGCCGCATGGTGCGGCAGGCGCTCGCGGGCTTGCCCCGTGTCGACAGACACAGGTTTTACCGCCGGTGGGGAATTACACCCCGCCCTGAAGACGTGCTACTTACCGGGATATCCGGCGCGGTGATTATACGTGTGACACTCAGAGCATGCAGTGATGCGAGAAGTTGACGTGTCAAGCGAAAAGATGTCAGAGGCCTACCGCATTGCAAGAGCGACGGTTCTCCGGTCCAGGTAAGCGTGGCAGATAAGACGATTTATGAAAAGCTGACCGCCGCCCCGAATGACCTGGTCGATGCACTGGCGATGGCAGCGGCCTTGATGGTACCTCCGCTACCATAAGCCCGGCGTGAACCAGGTTCATCAACCGCAGCGTCAAGCCCAACTACGGCTTGGCGCCGCCGCGATCGTGCCGCTTTAAGCCGTTCGCCGATCGATGGACGCCTTTCGCGTCCCCTTGTCCAGGCTGGACGGCGTTGAGCGAAGGCGAGACCAGCAGCTGAGTGCAGTCCCGCCTATTCGCCGCGCGCTTACCGGTTCACCGCAGGTGCCGGCGCCCGTGCCGTCACCGCCAGCGGTACCGGATCGTCGGTATCGACTTCCAGCATGGTGGTCCCCAGCAGCGTGGCACCCTGCATGAAGTTGACGGCGCCCAGGTGACGGACATTCGGCGCCAGGTTCTGCCAGCTCATCGTCACCGACATGGTCTTGCCGATGAAGGCGGTGGTGGGCATGAGGACCTTGAAATCGCCATTGCTGGCGCCAGGGGCAAGCAACCATGAGGAGAGCTTGTAGTTGGCCGCCCCGCCTACCGGTTCGTACCCGATCACGCACACCTTGTAATTGCCCGGAGCGGGCGCGTCAAGCTGCACCCGTTCATTCGAGCCGGCATTGCCACTGTTCGCCACGGTATTGTCAGGCTTGACCACGATCAGGTCCAGGTCGGACGCGGCGCCACCGTCGGTGTCGCTGTCGAACAGCGACCAGCGCGCGGCCAGGGTGCCCGGCGCCACGCTGAAGCTGTGCACATTCACACCTTCACCGCCGCCTGCCCGGCAGGTGGCCAGATCAAGCGATGAGTCGGTGGTGGCCTGGCCGACCAGGCGTGCTTCCTGCACTGCCGGGAGCACGCCGGATTTGACGTTGCCGATCGCACCCGACACCCCGGTACCGATCGTGACGACCTTGTTGCCGGTGCTCGCTTCGCTGCTCAGCAGCCCCGGCGCCGCCAGCGCCGTACCGCGCACGGTCAGCGGGCTGCGTACATTGTGCACGCCGTCTGACCAGACCAGCCTGCCATATGCCCAGGTTGCCAGCGGGGCAGTTGTACGGGTCAGCTTGACGCTGAAGCTGCCCTTCTGGCCCGCTGCAATGGTGAGCGTTTGCGGCGTCACCTCCACCGTGTAGCCGGGCACGGCGGCCTCGGTCACGTTGTAGGTCGCGCTGGCGCTGCCTACATTGCGCACGGTACGGACCAGGGTTTGCGAGCCGAGCACATTGGCAGCCGTCAACGAAGCCAGGTTCAGGTTATAGGCGGTGATGGTGCCGATCGCCTGGCAGGTTGCGGCCGTATAGACTCTGGCGTTGATACCGCACAGGAAACGTGCCCAGTCGATCTCGCTGGCGTCGTACACCAGTCCCGGATCGACGGCACTGCTCGGCTCCACGAAGCCGGCGCCCTGGGCCCATGGCAGCTGGCCGGTATTGCGGGCGCTGGAATCCCAGGCCATCGCACCGTTGCGCCCATCGGGCAGGGTGGTGCGGGCGGTGGTCATCAGCGCCGACTTGATGGCGGCCGGGCTCCAGCCCGGATGCTGCTGCTTGAGCAAGGCAGCGATACCGGCCACGTGCGGACTGGCCATCGAGGTGCCGCTGTAGAAGGCCCAGTCGGTGACGGGCGCTGTGCCACCGGCGGCCACGGCGTCGCGCTGGGCGCGGGTCAGGTCGGCAGTGACGGCGGCCAGGATGTCGCTGCCCGGCGCCGACAGGTCGGGCTTCAGGATGTTGGCGTTGGCAACGTTTGGCCCGCGCGAGGAGCCGCCTGCCATGACGGGTGCCTGCACGGTCGGATCGAGAATGGCTTTCAAGTCGCCCAGAGAGGCCGTGGCGGCAGCCGGGGCCGCCGCCATATAGCTTTTCAGGACGGTGGCCTCGCTGACCTTCAAGTGCACCGTGGACAGCGAATGCGCCTGGTTGACGATGGTGTCATTGGTCGGCACCACGTTGGCAATGATCACGCCAGCGGCACCGGCAATCTTGCCGTTCGCACTCTTATTGACCAGCACGTTGCTGCCGCGGTCGCACACCAGGATCTTGCCGCTGACCTTGGCCGGATCCAGCAAGGCCGCGCTGGTATCGGCCGGACCGAAGCACAGCGCCAGGTTGGGATTGGAAGGACTCACGCCCGCCAGGCCGGCGTCGCGCGCCAGGATCAGGGGGGCCGAGGCGCTGCTCGCATTGCTCGAGGCGCCTTGCAGCGCGGCGCCGTTGCCGAGTACTGCGTTAGCGACGAACAGGCGGTTGTGCGTCGCATTCCCGACCGAGGTGAGCCATGGGCTCAAGTGTGCGGTCGGGGTCACGCTGGTACTGGTCGGACCGCCATTACCGGCCGAGGCCGCGACGAACACCCCGGCGGCCGCAGCGCCCAGGAAGGCTACTTCGGTGCCATCCGTAAAGGTGCCGCCGCCCGCATTCGGTCCAATCGAAAAGTTCAGGACATTGACCCCGTCCTTGACGGCCTGTTCAACCGCGGCCACCGTATTCGATTCGGCGCAGCCGTTGCGGCCGGTGTTATCGGTCCAGCACACCTTGTAAGCGGCGATGCGGGCGCGTGGCGCCATCCCGCTGACCACGCCCAGGGTCAGGCCGCCGTTGACCACCTGTACTTTGGCGTTGCCGGCCGCGGTGCTGGCGGTGTGGGAGCCATGGCCGCCCGAGCCTTCCAGCCCGGCCACCGAATCGCGCGCGGACAGGAATTCGGTCCAGTGCAGGCTTTGGTTCGCGCCTTTGAAATAGCGCGCGCCGATCAATTTGTTGTTGCAATTGCTGGCGGTAAAGCCCTCACCCACCGCGCAACTACCTTTCCACTTGGCCGGCGGCGCGCCGTAGACCTGGGTGGTGCCGCTGTGGCTGGCAAAGCCATTGGCGTCGACCTTGTCGGCAAAGCTGGGGTTTTCCGGCCAGATGCCGCTGTCGATGATCCCGACGATCATGTCTTCCCCGGCCGCGCCCTGCCCGCCCACCTGCTCCCACAATCCTCCTGGTTTATCCAGGCCCAGGAAGGTCGGGGTGTAGTTGGTGTCGAGATGCATGATGGTGTCGGCCGTGATGTTGGCAACGGCCGGATTCTTTTTCAGGGCGCGCACTTCGGCATCGGTCAGCATGGCGGCAAAGCCGTTGAACACTACGTTGTACTGGTGTGTGACGTTGGCCGCGCTGACGGTGCTCAGCACACTTGCCTGCTTGCTTTCCAGGTAGGCGATATAGTTCTGGACGGTGGTCGCGTCGACGTTCAGGCGCTGCCCGGCCGGTGGCTGGGTGGCGGGCAGGCCGGCCACTTCGCCGGTATAGGTGGCAACCGGCTTGTCGTTCAATTGCACCAGGAAGGAACGGCGCTCATCGGCGGCATTGGCGCTGCTGGCCAGGGTGGTGGCGAATGCCAGGATGGCGAGGGAAACAGGGCTCAGTTTCATGGCTTAGATTCCTTTGGCGTGCAGGGAGGTCGGCTGGACAGGGATGCTGTAGCGGCCGCGACGGCGGCTCAGCACCAGCGCACCCATTCCCAGGCCGAGCAGCAGCGACGAGACAGGTTCCGGAATGGCACTGATGACCAGATTGTCGAGCGCGAACTGGGCAGTGTAGTAGGCGGGGCTTTCCAGCGAATTGCTGCACACCAGGTTTTCGTCGTACATGCAGGCGTTGATCGTCAGGGTCTTGAAAAGGGCCGTGCGAAAGGCCGCGTCCAGACTGGCGCCGCTGAACATGAAGCGGCCCTGGTTATCCTGGCCTGGGAAATCGAGCGCGGTGGCAAGGGTGCTGCCATCGGCCAGCAGACCGCTCAGTTGCAAACGGCCGTAGTTGGCGTTCGGCTGGCCGCCGACGGGCGCGATAAAAGCAAAATCGAAGCCGCTCAGGGTAAAGCCCCAATGCAGGGTGTCGCTCAGCGCGAGCTGTACTCCGCCATCGTTCAAGATCCCCAGGTAATTGCCAGTGGCAGCAGCGGGGCAGGCAGCCACGGCGCAGGAACTGTCGTCCATCACCACGCCGTTGGCGCCCCCAAAAGGGCCATCGAGCATGAGCAGGCTGGCACCGCCTTCACTGATGGTCTCACCGGCTGCATAGCCGATTGCCGGGATGCTCTCGAACCTGATCGTTTCCGCCCGCACTGGCGCGCCGCATAGCAGCGCCATCGCGCCGGCGACCGCCATCAGGGTCTTCCATCGGCGAACTGGGGGAAATGCCGGATTGCCTGTCTGCGCTGTACTTTTCATTCTCTACCCTCTTGGTGAAAAATGGATCGATGGATGGACGGTGTGAGGCGGATTTTTACTCTGGGGAAATTGACAATGACTATAGCAAGTTAAACAATTAATGTGATAAATATTTTATTGCCGCTGGCGCAGCTTATTAGTCATTAACCGTGTTCGCGCTATGAACATTGGCGCGTGCTGCAACGAAAGAAATCGGAGCGATTAGCCGAGATTTTGCAAAATCGCAACAGTGCAGGAATTTTAGTGACAGGAATACAAGAATGTGCATATAGGCAAACATGCACGATAGAAGAACCCGGATTGACCGCTGAGCGCCGCCTGCTGGACCGCTGGTGGAGCGGACACTGCTATTGGCACAGGGCGACGCGAGGAGCCCGGATCACGCGCGGCGCCCGGGTCCCGGCCGCCCGCCAGGGTGTCGAAGGCCTGCCTGCTTACATGAGACGATCCTGCGGTCCATGTGAGCCGTGACAGGTCCTCCCGCAAAAGCGCGAGGCATCAAGCCGGCACCGCCAGCATGACGGCGCCCGCCTTGAAGAGCGCAGTCACGTGGCTGCCCTCAGACAGTACCAGTTCCTGCACACTCTCATTCGTGATGGTCGCCGCCAGCGTTCCGCCACCATCGAGCGCCAGCACGACCTCGGTGTTGACCGCACCCGGCTTGATGCGGGCGACCTTGCCGCCAATCTGATTCCTGGCCGAGAATTTCGCTGCGCCGGGTGCCGTTACCAGCACAATCGACGAGGCCTCGATCAGGGCAAACACCTCGCTTCCGATGCCCAGCCCCAACGCTTCCGTACTCTCCTGGCTCACAATCGCAACGAGACGCTGGCCGCCGGCCACTGCGAGAACGATTTCGTCATTCACCGCGCCGCGCTTGAGCGCGACCACCTTGCCGGAAAACTGGTTGCGCGCGCTGGTCTTCATGCTGATCCGCCTGATAAGTGATAAATCGTCCGCCACGCCGTCCGCCTGCGCGCTCAACTGGCGCACGAAGCGCTCGTGCTCACGCTCGATCAGCGCGAAGTTGGCCACCAGCTGCTGTCCGCGCGCCGTCAGCCGGGTGCCGCCGCCGCCCTTGCCGCCCGTGGCCCGTTCAACCAGCGCTTCGCCGGCCAGGTTGTTCATGCTGTCGATGGCGTCCCAGGCTGCCTTGTAGCTCATCTTGATGGCCTTGGCGGCCTGGGTGATCGAGCCGCATTCGCCGATCTTGGCCAGCAGCGCGACCCGGCTGGCGCCGCCCAGGTTCTCGCCGCCGATGGTCATCCAGACCGAGCCGTGAAGCTCGATGCCCTCTTTTTGCTGCATCTGCGCCGCCCAATATGTGTGGTATCTGCCCGCCCTGATGGCAGGAAAGCGTTATATATGCGAATATATCACGCATCCCAACCGGAGAATCCGATGCCCCGACCGCACGCGATGGTCCTTACGCTGCTTGCCCTGATTAGCTCCGCCTGCGCGCGCGCCGACGAGGTGCAGGTCGCCGTTGCCGCCAACTTTACGGCACCGATGAAAGTCCTGGCGGCCCAATACGAGCACGCTACCGGCCACAAAGTCCTGCCCAGCTATGGCGCCACCGGCAAGTTCTACGCACAAATCAAGAATGGTGCGCCTTTCGAGGTGCTGCTGGCGGCCGATGACGAGACTCCGGCGCGGCTGGAGCTGGAAGGCGCGGCACAAGCCGGCACCCGCTTTACCTACGCCATCGGCAAGCTGGTACTGTGGAGCGCGCAGCCCGGTCTGGTCGACGACAAGGGCGCCATCCTTTCCAGCGGCACTTTCCCCCACCTGGCCATCGCCAATCCAAAAACCGCGCCCTACGGCGCCGCCGCCATTGAAGTATTGAAAAAGCAGAATCTTCTGGCTGCGCTGGAAGGCAAACTGGTGCAAGGTGAAAACATCGCCCAGGCCCATCAGTTTGTCGTGTCCGGCAACGCGCCGCTGGGCTTCGTGGCCATGTCGCAGGTGTTCGCGGAAGGCAAGCTCAGCTCGGGGTCGGCCTGGATCGTCCCTTCCAGCCTGTACGCGCCTATCCGCCAGGATGCCATCCTGCTCGCCAAGGGCAAGGACAAGCGCGCCGCCATCGCCTTCCTCGCCTACCTGAAAAGCGACGCCGCACGCTCGCTGATTCAGGGTTCTGGCTACGGCCTCTGACATGCTGGCAGCTGACGACTGGGGCGCGGTCTGGCTTACCCTCAAGCTGGCCAGCGTGGTGACGGCGATCCTGCTGCTGGCGGGTACACCGCTCGCCTGGTGGCTGGCGCGCACCCCTTCGCGCGGCAAGAGCCTGGTCGGCGCCGTGGTCGCCCTGCCGCTGGTGCTGCCGCCATCGGTGCTGGGCTTCTACCTGCTGGTGGCGATGGGACCAAACGGACCTGTCGGCCACCTGACCCAGGCACTCGGTATCGGCCTGCTGCCGTTCACCTTTCCTGGCCTGGTGGTGGGCTCGGTCTTCTATTCGCTGCCCTTTGTGGTCCAGCCGCTGCAGAATGCCTTCGAGGCCATCGGCCCGCGTCCGCTCGAGGCGGCGGCCACCTTGCGCGCGGGCCCATGGGACACGTTTTTCAGCATCGTGCTGCCGCTCGCCAAACCGGGCTTCATCACGGCCGCCACCTTGGGCTTTGCGCACACGGTGGGTGAATTCGGCGTGGTGCTGATGATCGGCGGGAATATCCCCAACGCCACGCGGGTGGTCTCGGTGCAGATCTACGATCACGTGGAAGCCCTGGAATACGTGCAGGCGCACTGGCTCTCGGGCGGCATGCTGCTGTTTAGCTTCGTGGCCCTGTTCCTGCTTTACACCTTCAACCCTGCGCGCAAACCGGCATGAGCGAGCACCTGATCCGCGCCAGCTTTGCCGTGCAGCGCATTGGCTTTTCGCTCAAGGTCGCGCTGGACCTGCCGGGCCGCGGCGTGACCGCCTTGTTCGGCCAGTCAGGCTCCGGCAAGACCACCCTGCTGCGCGCGGTCGCCGGCCTGGATCGCCATGCGGGCGGCTACCTGTCGGTCAACGGCAAGGTATGGCAGGACGCGGCGCGCAAGCTGTTCGTGCCGCCGCATCAGCGTTCGCTCGGCTATGTGTTTCAGGAGGCGAGCCTGTTCCCTCACCTGACGGTAGCCGGCAACCTGGAATTCGCACGCAAGCGCGCCGACCGTGCCAACAACATGGTCGACATGGACCAGGCCATCGCCCTGCTGGGCATCGCCCAACTACTGCCGCGCAGCCCGGGTGCGCTGTCGGGCGGCGAACGCCAGCGCGTGGCGATTGCACGGGCGCTGTCGGCCAGCCCCAGCCTGCTGCTGCTCGACGAGCCGCTGGCATCGCTCGACCGCCAGCGCAAGGACGAGGTCTTGCCCTACCTGGAAAAGCTGCACGCCGAGCTGGCGATCCCGATGCTGTATGTGAGCCATTCCATCGATGAAGTGGCGCGCCTGGCCGACCATGTGGTGATGCTGGGCGACGGGATCGTGAAGGCCAGCGGACCGGTGGACGCGATGCTGGCGCGGCTGGACCGCGGAATGGGTCTGGACGACGATGCCGGCGCGGTGCTGAACGGCGTGGTGCAAGGCGTCGACAGCGAATATGGCTTGCTGCACCTGCAGGCCGGCGCCGGCTTGATGTTCGTCGCGCACGCGCCGCTGGCGATCGGCAGCCTGCTACGCATGCGTATCCTGGCGCGCGATGTGAGCCTGTCCCTCACGCGCCAGCACGACACCAGCATCAGCAATCATCTGCAGGCGACGGTGGTGGGGGAATGGCCGGCCAACGATCCGGCCCATGTCATCGTACGGCTCGACGCGGCCGGCGAGCAGCTGCTGGCGCGCATCACACGGCGCTCGCGCGACCTGCTCGGGATCCGCTCCGGGATGCAGGTGTGGGCCCAGGTCAAGGCGGTTGCGCTGCTGGCCGTGGCGCAGGGTCCGCAGTCTGTCGTAAACGCGGACCAATAGCCATCACCCCAGCGACAGGTCGTCCAGGATCGGGCAGTCGGGCCGGTCGTCGCCGTGGCAGGCGCTGGCCAGCTTTTCCAGGGTACGCCGCATCGACTGCATGTCCGCGATCTTGCGGTCGAGTTCCGCGATGTGCGCACGCGCCATGGCGCGCACGTCCTTGCTGGCGCGCTGCTTGTCCTGCCACAGCGCCAGCAAGGTCCTGATCTGCTCCAGCGAAAATCCCAGCTCCCGGCTGCGGTGGATGAACTGCAGCACCTGCACATCCTGCTCGTGATACACGCGGTAGCCGGCATCGGTGCGCCTGGCTTCGCCGATCAGGCCGATCGACTCGTAGTGCCGGATCATCTTGGCCGACACGCCGGAGGCCTTGGCCGTGTCGCCGATATTGAGAAAGCCGCGCTGTCGCGCCGCGCTCATTTCCAGGGGGAGTTCCTGCTTCATGGCTTACCTCTCATGCCGTACTTTTGGGGGCCCAGCGTTTGAGCAGCAGGGCATTGGTGACCACCGAGACGCTGGAAAACGCCATCGCCGCACCCGCGATCATCGGGTTGAGCAGGCCGAAGGCCGCCAGCGGCACGCCGATCAGATTGAATACAAAGGCCCAGAACAGATTCTGGCGGATCTTGTGATACGTGCGGCGCGAGATGTCGATGGCATCGACCAGCAGGCGCGGGTCGCCGCGCATCAGGGTCACCCCGGCCGTGTGCATGGCGACGTCGGTGCCGCCACCCATGGCGATGCCGATATCGGCTGCGGCCAGCGCGGGCGCGTCGTTGATACCGTCGCCCACCATCGCCACCCGTTCACCTTTTGCTCGCAAAGCCGCGATGATCGCCGCCTTCCCTTCCGGGAGTACCTGCGCGTGCACTTCGTCGATTCCAAGCAGGCCCGCGATGTGCTGGGCCGCGCCCTGGTTATCCCCGGTCAGCATGACCGTGCGTACGCCGGCTTCATGCAGCCGCGCCACCGCCTGCGCGCTCTCGGCCTTGACTTCGTCTCCAAAGGCCAGCATGCCGACCAGCGCCGGTTCGCTGCCGGTGCGCGCCAGCCAGGACACGGTCTCGCCGGCCTGCTCGTGCGCACGCGCTTCCTGCGACAACGTATCGATCGCGATTCCGTTCTGCGCCATCAGGGCCGCGTTACCCAGGGCCAGCTGCATGGCATCCACTTGCGCGGTCACGCCCAGACCCGCCACGGCCTGCATGCCAGTGGCCGCTGCCGGGACAATGCCTGCATCACGCGCCGCGTCGCCCACCGCGCGCGCCAGCGGGTGTTCGCTACCCTGCTGGACGGCGGCGGCCAGCGCCAGCAGCCGGCTGGCGTCTCCCTGCGCGGCCGGCACATACGCCGTCAGGCGCGGTTTGCCGGCGGTCAGGGTGCCGGTCTTGTCGAAGGCGACCACAGTCACGCCGTGCAGCAGTTCCAGCGCTTCCGCATCCTTGATCAAAATGCCGTGACGCGCGGCGACACCGGTGCCGGCCATGATGGCGGTGGGCGTGGCCAGTCCCAGCGCGCACGGGCAGGCAATCACCAGCACCGCGACCGCGTTGAGCACGGCCGCGCTCCAGTCGCCGTTGTACAGCCACCATCCCGCAAAGGTGAGCGCGGCGATGGCGACGATGGTCGGCACAAAGACGGCACTCACCTTGTCCACCAGGCGCTGGATCGGCGCCTTGGCGGCCTGCGCATCTTCCACCGAGCGGATGATGCGCGCCAAAACCGTTTCCGTGCCGATGGCGGTGGCGCGCGCGAGGATCAAGCCTTCGCCGTTGACGGAGCCGCCGATCAGCTTTGCGCCCACCTGCTTGGACACAGGCAGGCTCTCGCCGGTCAGCATGGATTCGTCGGCATGGCTGGCGCCTTCGATTACCTCACCGTCCATAGGAATACGCTCGCCGGGCCGCACCACGACCTCGTCGCCAACGCGCAGGCTGGCGATCGGCACCTCGGCTTCCAGGCCGTGGCGGCGCACGCGCGCGGTGGCCGGGCGCAGGGCTTGGAGCGCGCGGATCGCTTCCGTGGTCTGGCGCTTGGCGCGCGTTTCGAGCCATTTGCCCAGCCGCACCAGGGTGATGACGACGGCGGCCGCTTCGAAATACAAATGCGCTCCGTGATGGGCGCCGCCCAGCCACTGGTACACGCTCAGGCCATAGGCGGCCGAGGTACCCAGCGACACCAGCAAGTCCATATTCCCGGCCCTTGCCAGGATGGCTTTCCAGGCGGAGCGATAAAAGCGCGCCCCGATCCAGAACTGGACCGGTGTCGCCAGCAGAAACTGCACCCATGCCGGCAGGACGAGCTGAAAGCCGATCGCCTCGGCCAGCATCGGCAGGATCAGCGGCAGGGTAAGCGCGGCGGCGATGACGATTTCCCAACTTTCCGGCAGGCCGCCGCCGGCCGGCACAATGGGCGCATCGGCAACCGCATCCACATGCTGGCTGGCCGTATAGCCGGCTTTTTCGACCGCGGCGATCAGGCGGGCGGTATCCACATCCGCGCCGCTCGAGCGCACCAGCACCTTTTCAGTGGCCAGGTTGACGTTTGCGTCCAGCACGCCCGGCACCGCGCGCAGCGACTTTTCGACGCGGTTGGCGCACGAAGCGCAGGTCATCCCGCCGACGTCGAGCGCCGTTTCGACGGCATTTTCCAGCACGGCACTGCTTGAATTCATGGTCATGCGATCCATTTTAGCCTCCTTGCATAGACATTACCGGCCATGATTAACCTTCCCATCATGGAAAGGTCAAGCGAAAACGCACCCTTGACCTTCCCACAGTGGTAACGTCCACAATGCCCGTGTTGAGGAAGAATTTGTTAAACAATCTCCTAAGGAGTTCACATGACCAAGCTGACCATCCCCGACATGAGCTGCGGCCACTGCGCCGGCGTGATCACCAAGGCGCTCAAGGAGCTGGACCCGGACGCCACCATCGCCTTCGACATGCCCGCGCATGCCGTGGAAGTGAACACCAGTGCGCCGCTCGACGAAGTCGTCGCCGCACTGGAAGACGCCGGCTATCCCGCCACCGTAGCGCAATAGGACCCGCCGATGCGACCAAGCAGTTTTGCCATGGCCGTCATGTGCCTCACCCTCGCCGGCTGCGCCTCGTTCCAGGCCGACGGCGGCTATGGCAGCGTGCGCGATCTGGCGCAGCAGCGTACCGCCCAGCCGCTTCCCGCGAGCGCGCCGGGCAAGGGCGAGGCCGGCCAGCAGGTCGCGGCCCTGTTGGCCAAACCGCTGAATGTGGACGATGCGGTCAGCATCGCTTTGCTGAACAACCGTGGCCTGCAAGCCGATTACGCGGAACTCGGCATCGCCGAGGCCGACCTGGTGCAGGCTGGACGCATCCCCAATCCCACTTTCAGCTTCAGCCGCCTGAAAAGCCATGACGGGGTGGAGATCGAACGCACGCTGACCCTGCCGATTATCGGCCTGCTCACCATGCCGATGGCCACCAGGCTGGAAAGGCGCCGCTACGAGCAAGCCCAATTGCGAGCCGCCGGCGACGTGCTGCGGGTGGCCGACGACACGCGGCGCGCCTGGTACAACGCCGTCGCCGCCCAGCAGAGCGTTCAATACATGGAGCAGGTACGCAGCGCGGCCGAAGCCAGTGCGGATCTGGCGCGCCGCATGCACGAGGCAGGTAACTGGAGCCGCCTGCAGCAGTCGCGCGAGCAGTCCTTCCTGGCCGACGCCATCGCACAGCACGCGCGTGCGCGCCAGAGCGCCACCGTGGAACGCGAAAAACTCACGCGCCTGATGGGTCTTGCCAGCGCCAGCTTCAACCTGCCCGAGCGTCTACCCGACTTGCCGGCCGCCCCGCGCGAACTCGCCAACGCGGAAGAACAGGCCATGACCAACCGGCTCGATATCCTGATGGCGCAAAAGGAGCTTGAAGGCCTGGCCGGCTCGCTCGGCCTGACCCGCGCGACCCGCTTCGTCAACCTGCTCGACCTGAGCTACCTGCGCAACCGCAGCGAGAGCGGCGAAAAAGTCACCGGCTACGAAATCGAGCTGCAAATTCCGCTGTTCGACTTCGGCTCCGCGCGTGTGGCCAAGGCCGAAGCGCTGTACATGCAGGCAGTGCACCGCGCCGCCGGCGCCGCCATCGACGCCCGCTCGCAGGTGCGCGAATCGCATGCGGCTTATCGCAGCGCCTACGAACTGGCGCGCCACTACCGCGACGAAGTCGTGCCGCTCAAGAAGCGCATCTCGGACGAACAGCTGCTGCGCTATAACGGCATGCTGATCAGCGTATTCGAACTGCTGGCCGATGCGCGCGATCAGGTCGCCAGCGTCAACGCGTCGATCGAAGCGCAGCGCGATTACTGGATCGCCGACGCTGCATTGCAAGCCGCGCTGACCAGCGGCGACACCAGTGCCGCCAGCAGCGCCGCGCCGCGCGCCGCAGCACCGGCCGCGGGCGCGCCCCAACATTAAACGGAAAGGAAACCACGATGGTTTCACGCAGAGATTTTTTTGGCGCGGCAGGTGCCGCGGCAGTGAGCGCGGCCGCAGTCAGCCGCGCCGGCGCCGCCACCCTGCCGGAAGCGGTCATCATGGACAAGCCGACCACCCAGGCCCCGCTGCTGCCGCCCAATGGCCGTCCCTACAACCCGGTCGTCACCCTCAATGGCTGGACCCTGCCCTGGCGCATGAAGGACGGCGTCAAGGAATTCCACCTCGTAGCCGAACCGGTGGTGCGCGAAATCGCCCCCGGCATGAAGGCGCGTCTGTGGGGTTACAACGGCCAGTCGCCGGGACCGACGATTGAAGTGGTCGAGGGCGACCGTGTGCGCATTTTTGTCACCAACAAGCTGCCCGAGCACACCAGCGTGCACTGGCACGGCCAGCGCCTGCCCAGCGGGATGGACGGCATCACCGGCATGACCCAGCCCGGCATCATGCCCGGCAAAACCTTCGTGTACGAATTCCTGGCCAAGCGCCCGGGCACCTTCATGTACCACCCGCACGCGGACGAAATGACGCAGATGGCGATGGGGATGATGGGCTTCTGGGTGACCCACCCGAAGGACTACAATTTCATGCGTGTGGACCGCGATTTCTGCTTCCTGCTCAATGCCTACGACATCGAGCCCGGCAGCGCCACGCCCAAGGTCAACACGATGCTGGACTTTAACCTGTGGACCTTCAACAGCCGCGCCTATCCCGGCATCGATCCGCTGGTGATCGCGCAGAACGACAAGGTGAGGATCCGGGTCGGCAACCTGACCATGACCAACCACCCGATCCACATGCACGGCCACGAGTTCGTCGTCACTGGCACCGATGGCGGCTGGACTCCTCCGGCTGCGCGCTGGCCGGAGGTCACCACCGACGTCGCCGTGGGCCAGATGCGCGCTATCGAGTTCGTCGCCAATGAACCGGGCGACTGGGCCTTCCACTGCCATAAATCGCACCACACCATGAACGCGATGGGCCACGACGTGCCGACCATGATCGGAGTCGACCAGCGCGAGGCGCTCGCCAAGATCAACAAGCTGGTGCCGGACTACATGGTCATGGGCGACAAGGGCATGGCCGACATGGCAGAAATGGAGATGCCGATTCCCGACAACACCCTGCCGATGATGACCGGCAGCGGTCCCTTTGGCGGCATCGGCATGGGCGGCATGTTCACGGTCATGAAGGTACGCAAGGGCCTGGCGCGTAACGACTACAAGGACCCCGGCTGGTACAAGCATCCGGCCGGCACGCTTGCCTACGAATGGAACGCGGGCGGCGCGCCGCTGCCGGAACCGGTGCGCGCGCCGGACACCGCCGCCATGGCGCCCAAGCCTGGCGAAACGGTTCATCAAGTCACCAAGGGCAAGAAGCATGAGCATTAAGCGCAGGTAGCGTCTGCCCCGCAGGGTGGGCACGCCGTGCCCACCAGATCAGCCGGTGTATGAAGGCAAGCGGTGCTTGCCTTCATACACCGGCGCTCCTTCATCGATATGCAGGGTGATCCCGACCGGAGTCGCAATCGTCAAACGCTGCGTATGCGTGCGCACAGTGGCCAGGAGCGCATCTCCCACCATGTTCAAGGTCTCGGCGCTGCGGCCGGGTGTGATGCGCAGATTCAGATAAATAAATCCATGCCCTTCCCGTCCGCCCGCGACCGCATGATGCGGCGCCGGATAGGCCAGCACCCGCGTGCCGTTCAAGGGAAACACGGGCTTGCCGGCCGCATCCTGCAACTGCGCCATGGTCGTAGCCAGCGCCTGGCACAGCGCCGCCATGTCCAGCTGCGGCTCCAGCTTTCCCGTGTATTCGATTTTCAGGTGCGGCATGTCTTCCTTTCAGATCAGCGGTAACGCATGGTCCATTTGATCGTCAGCGGCTTGGTAAAGCTGAAGTTCTTGCTGGCGCAAGCCACCCGTGTTTTCATCGGCCCCGCCGGCGCCTTGTAATCGTCGGCGCCATTGGTGGGCATCACCTCGCATGCGTCGAGGCCACTCACCTCGAACCCGGTCACGCTGCCTTCAGCAAAGCGCACCTTGTTGCCGCTGATGGCCGCGCCATCGGAGAACGAAGCAAAGTCCAGGCTCGCCAAAGTGACCTGCAGCGGCGCGGTAGGCGTATAGACGTCGGTGCGCGTAATCATGCCAGGCTCCATCGTATAGGTTGTCGCCAGCTTGATGCGACCATCTTTGACCGGCGCTTTTTTTCCCACCAGCGCCAGTTCGTCCTGGCGGTAGCTGACGCGCGCCTTCTTGCCTTTGTGTTCGCTACGAATATCCTTGATGTAGCTGGTTCCGATCAGCTCAGAGCCATCGGCCAGCACGAACTTGGGCAGCAGTTGCGGATGCCCGGCGCCGCTGTCGGCAACGCCGGCCACCAGGCCAGGCGCGAACGGCAGCGGATAGTACGGGCTGTTGTCATACTGGCTGCTGCCACCATTAACCATCAACAGGCTGAAGACGTGGCGCTTGTCGCGGTAGACCGCCAGTGCGCGGTCGTATTCGCCCTGCGCGAACATGGTCAGCTTGAAGTTCGGCTGGGTCTTGTCCAGCCAGGCCTGCAAGCCAGCCTTGGGCGCTTTGTCCGCGAACCCGGCCTTTTGCCAGAACTCGGTCGTGAAGATCAGCTGGTGGATCAGCGAGAAATTCTCGCCCAGGATGCGGTGCTTGCCGCGATAGGTATCGGTGCGGCGGCCCTTGCCCCACATGTCCACCGAGTGCATGGCCGGGTCGTGCCAGAAGTCGACATACTTCGCTACGATCCCGTTCGACCAGGCGTAGGCGTACTCCTTTTCGACGGGGGTGAGGACATCCAGGTAGGCTGCCACCGACAGAATTTCGAGCACGGCGGTTTCGCCATACGGCCCCAGGCTGCGGCCGAAACTGAAGCCCTCGCCCGAGGTATTGCCGATACTGAGCGTGAGGTCCACCGCCTTGCGCAGCATGGTCTTGAGTTCCGGCGTGACCGGGAGGCCGGTCTCGATGAAACGCTCGCAAATCTCCGCGATCAAGAGGATGCTGTAGCGGTCAAAGCGCCCTTCACCGGCGGTTTCATCGGAAAAGCCGAACTTCCCGGAATAGGCCTCGTAATGCTTGAGCATTTTGTCGAGCAGGACTTTGCCCGCGCTGTCATCTTCCCAGCCGAGCAGCATGCGCAGGCGCGCAACGCTGAAAGCGACACCAAAATAATTGGTCGGCAGGTCGATTAATTCGTAGCCAGGCTGAGTGACGAACTTGCGCCAGTCGAGCGAGGTTTTGAGTTTGTCCAGGGTCGCGGCGCTGACCGCGTCTTCCAGCAGGCCGGCCTTCTTCAACTGGTACAGCGCCTGCAGGTAGTAGTAGATACCCCATGTGCGGTTGTCCATGTTGACCGTCATGTCGGCGATATCGCGGAACTCGCGCAGGCGCTGCGGCAGACGCGGATCGTCCTTGCGCATATTGAGCAGCACGTGAGCGGTGCCGGTAGCGATCTTCCCCTGCAAGAATTTGTCATTGCTCTTGAGGGCCGCGACACCATCGATGGTGATGCCCTCCTTTTCGGCGGCAAGCTTGTCGAACAGGTAGTCCAGTTGCGGATACAACTGCGACTGCACGATCTTGTTCATGGGCGTTGCGGCCATCGGCGCAAGGTAGGGTACAGGGGCAGGCGCTGCTGAAGGTGCCGGAGCAGCGTGCGCAAGCGGGTAAGCGGCGAGAATAGCCCCGGCCAGCACGGAGCGGCCCAGGGAGGGAAGGGAAAATCGCATAGGTCTCTAGTTAAAGTTATTGTGATGGAAAACGTTTAACTAAATAGTAGAGCAAATTTGTGGAGAGGTAAAGCGATAGTCTATGAATGCTGGCGCCGCGTATGGATAGCCAAAACGAAAACGTTTACGTCATTGTCTTTACTGGCGACGGTTGATCGTCGACGAACGCAGGATCAGCTGGGGCTCGACCATGCTGAAGTCGGTCGCCGCATCGCCGGAGATCGCCGACAGCAGCTTCTCCATCGCGGCCACGCCCATGCGCTCGCTCTGCAGGTCGACGGTGGTCAGCGGCGGCGACGTGTAGCGCCCGAACTGGATATTGTCGAAGCCCGCCACCGAGATATCGGTGGGCACCCGGAAGCCCAGGGTCTGCGCCTCCTTCATGAAACCGAGCGCCATCAAGTCGTTGTAGCAGATCAGCGCATCGGGATGCTCGGCACCGAGCATGATCGATGAGCTCATACGCTCGCCCTCCATCGCGGTCGGCGCATTGCAGTCGTACACCTTCAGCCCGAGACCATGCGCGTTCAGGCATTCCTGGATGCCGCCCATGCGCTCCTCATCGCGGCGCGATTTAGAAAATCCCATGTAGGCGATATTCTGGTGACCCAGCGCGACAAGGTGCTGCGCGATCATGTAGCCGCCGCGGCGGTCGTCGCTGCCCACGCTCGGCAGCTTCAGGTGATGCAGGCGGCCGAAGAACACCAGGGGTTTGTCCAGCCCCACCATCCAGTCCATCTCCTGCTCGGGCATGCGCGAAAAAACGATCATGCCGTCCACGCGGCGGCTCAGGGCTTCCAGCAGTTGCTGCTCGCGGCCCGGATTTTCATCGGTGTCAACCAGCAGCAGCGTGTAGCCATGTTCAAGTGCGACCCGGTTGGCGCCTTTCACGATGCTGGTGAAATGGGGGTTGCTGATATCCAGGACTGACAGACCGATGGTCTTGGTGCGGCCCGTGATCATCGACTGTGCGAGAGGATTGGAACGGTAGCCAAGCTGCTCGATTACCGACTTGATGGTCGCCTCCACCCCAGGCGAAAAACGCTGCGCGCCGTTGACATACTTCGACACGGTTGCAGTGGACACGCCGGCGGCGGCGGCCACATCGCGGATGGTGGGGATGTTTTTTTTCATAGTGACCGGTTAAGCGCTTAACTCTGTTTACCCTGGAGTCAACATCATGGCACAGTTTTCCTGCGGCGAGAACTTCTCCCTATGAGGCTGGCAGAGATGTAAAGGGTTTGACCGTGCGCAAAATTCAGTTATACTCCGGTTAAACGTTTAACAAAACGTAACCGATTCGTCCATCCACCTGACCGAAAATTGAATATGAGCCAAACTGCGCCCGCCACTCCATTCGAACGCATTCTGCTGACCGGGGCCGGCGGCGGACTCGGCAAAGTCCTGCGCGAGCGCATCAAGCCCTGGGCCAAAGTGGTACGCCTGAACGACCTGCACGACCTGGGGACTGCGGCCGACGGCGAAGAGATCATGTGCTGCGACCTGGCCGATAATGGCGCCGTCCTCAGACTATTGGAGGGTGTGGACGCGGTGCTGCACTTCGGCGGCATCTCGGTGGAAGACCGTTTCGAGCCGATCATGCAGGCCAATATTCTGGGCTTGTACAACCTGTATGAGGCGGTGCACAAGGCGGGCGTCAAGCGCGTGGTGTACGCCAGCTCCAACCATGCGATGGGCTTCTACAAGACCACCGAGATTGTCGACGCCGATGCGCCGGTACGTCCGGACGGCTTTTACGGCTTGAGCAAATGCTTCGGCGAGGCGCTGTCGCGCTACTACTTCGACCGCTTCGGCATTGAGACGGTGTGCGTGCGCATCGGCTCGTCCTTCCCGGAACCGAAGACGCGGCGCATGATGACCAGCTACTTGAGCTACGACGACCTGGTTGAACTGCTGCGCTGCGCGCTGTTCACGCCGCGCGTGGGGCATACCATCGTGTACGGGACTTCGGACAACGACACGACCTGGTATGACAATACGAAGGCCGGCCATCTCGGCTTCAAGCCAAAGGACAGTTCGCGCAAGTTCGCGCATTTGTTCCCGGATACGGCGGAGCGTCCGCCGGCGGATGACCCAACCACCATTTTTCAGGGTGGACCGTTTGTTACGGCGGGGCCGAAGTATTGATGCGTTGCTGGCGGCTCGTGGTGGATAGCGCTTCGCTCATCCACCCTACGCCACTCGTCCGGGCCCGGGTCAAAAGCAAACTAAGGCCACGGCCTTCAAAGGAGGCGTAGGGTGGATAAGCATCGCGCCATCCACCACGAGTCGCCGCCGGCTCTAACGTTTTGCGGAAAACCGATAACTGGTCGCTGACCTGAACACCTGCCCCGGCCGCAAAACGGTCGTGGGAAAACCCGGCTGATTCGGACTATCGGCGAGATGCTGCGTTTCGAACGCAAACCCATCATGCCGCTGGTACGCGACACCCTCGCTGCCCACCTCACTGCCGTCAAAACCATTCCCGCTGTTGAAAATAGCCGAAGGCTCGGTCGTTCTGATCTCCATGCGGCGCCCACTCGCGCCGTCGTCGATGGTGGCCACCAGCGCCAGCGCGCCATCCGGCTTATCAAACACCAGGCCATGATCGAACCAGGCCGGATTACCCAGCACCGCGGGCTTGGCCGCCAGCGCATCCATGATCCCCGCCGGCTTGCGGAAATCCAGCACCGTCCCATCGACCTTGGCCAACTCTCCCGTCGGCACGCGCAAGGCGTCCATCACCACATGGCGCCCGGCCTTGATCTGAAACACGTGCGATCCCAAACCACGGCTGCCCGCACCGGCCAAATTAACAAAACCATGGTTGGTGAGATTGATGACGGTAGGCGCATCCGTCACCGCCTGGTATTCGACGCGATATTCATTCACCTTGCGCATCAGGCGATAAGTGATGCTGACCTCCAGCCGGCCGGGAAAACCCTGATCGCCATCCTCGCTCACCAGCGTGAGCACCGATCCGATCGAGTCCCGGTCCGCGAATTCATGGCGCTTCCATACGCGCTTGTCGAAACCGACCGGATCGCCGTGCGTGGTCATGCCCTTGGCATTCGGGATCAGCTGGACCGTGCGGCCATCGAGAGGAAAGCGCGCCCTGGAGATGCGGCCGGCATAGCGGCCGATCACGGCACCATGGCGGCGCTGCGTAACGTTGTAGGCCGCGAGGGTGGGAAGGCTGAGCATGACATTGGCCAGCTTGCCATGCCGGTCGGGCACCTCGATCGCGGTGATCGTGGCTCCGTAGTCGATATACGACAGGCGCATGCCGCGCTCGTTCTGCAGCGTGACCTTATCGACCGCCTGTCCTGTTTTGACGGCGCCCCACGGTTCGACGCGGATGCCGGCCTGCGCCTGCACACCGGCAAACGCCAGCATGCACAGCGCGAGCCGGGCCAGTCTAGCCACGGAAGCGTGTTTCAGGTACACCCGCCACACCCGGCTTGAGCAGCAGGGTGGCGCCGGCCCACTCGTCGCCGGCCGGCTTGCCCGCTGCGATCGAGGTGACCATCAGCGTGTCCATATTGGCGCCGCCGAAGGTGCACATCGACGGTTTGAGCATCGGCAGGTCGATCGTGCGATCGAGCTTGCCTTCGGGCGTAAAGCGGTGGATGCAGCCTTCATCATTCCCGCAGATCCAGTAGCAGCCGTCGACGTCCACCGCGGCGCCGTCAGGCCGCCCGCGGTAGCCGTTCATGTCGACGAACAGGCGCTGATTGCTGGGTGTGCCGCTGGCGGTGTCGTAGTCGAAGGCCCAGATCAGCTGGCGCGAGCCATGCGAGTCGGACAGGTACATGGTGCGCCCGTCCGGCGAGAAGCCAAGCCCGTTCTGGACGATCAGGTTCGACACGACCGGGCTTGAGACGCCCTCTTCGCGCGTGTAGCGGTACAGATGCCCTTCGGCGCGCGCCTCGGTCATGTCAAGGCACATGATGCCGCTCCAGAAGCGTCCCTGGCGGTCGCAGCGGCCGTCGTTGAAACGCATGCCCGCCGCCAGTTCGGCTGGGGCAGCCAGGCGTTCGGCACGGGCCAGCTGGCCCTCGGCCAGCGCCAGCTTGAAGACGCCGGTCTCCATGCCGGCGAGGATGTCACCGCTGTCCATCATGACGATGCAGGCGGCCATCTCTGGCGTGTTCCAGCTACGCACAGCGCCGCTCGAAGCGTCCAGTTGCCAGATGCGCTTGGCCGGGATGTCGACCCAGTACCAGGCGCCTTGTTGCGCGTTCCACATCGGGCTTTCGCCCACGGTGCAGATGATGTCGGAGACGCGCTCGATTCCAGCGTATGCAGTCATGGACTAACCTTACAGATCGGTGATTTCACGATAGCGCGGTACCAGGATCTTCATGAAGGTCCACGCAACCAGGTAAGCCGTGGCGCAGATCGAGAACATGATCATGTAGCCGGTCTGCAGCGAACCTTGAGCGCCATAATAGTCGAACAGCCACCCACCGAGTTTGGTGAGCAGCACGCCGCCCAGGCCACCGGCCATGCCGCCGATACCGACCACCGAACCCACGCTATGTTTCGGGAACATGTCCGAGACGGTCGTGAAGATATTCGCCGACCAGGCCTGGTGAGCCGATGCGCCGACGCCGATCAGGAGCACAGGCACCCAGTAGCTGATATGGCCGAAGGGTTGCGCCAGCAGCACGACCAGCGGAATGAAGGCGATGGTCAGCATCGCTTTCATGCGCCCATCGTACGGGTTGTCGCCGCGGTTGATGAAGTAGGTTGGGAACCAGCCGCCGCCGATACTACCGACCATGGTCATGCTGTACAAAACCGCCAGCGGGATGGTGATTTCCATGCCTTTCAGGCCGTACTGCGCGCCCAGGTACTTGGGCAGCCAGAAGAGGAAGAACCACCACACGCCGTCGGTCAGGAATTTACCGATGGCGAAAGCCCAGGTCTGGCGATAGGTGAGCAGCTTGAACCACGACGTTTTGCGCGCCGCGGCCGGCACTTCGTTGGCGGCGGCGCCGCTGTCGCTGTTGATGTAGTCCAGCTCCGCTTTGCCCATGCGCTTCTGCTTGGCGGGCGTCTCGTAGAACACGGTCCACAGGCCCATCCAGACAAAACCGATGGCGCCGATGATGATGAAGGCGGACTGCCAGCCCCAGGCTGCGGCGATCATCGGTACCGCAATCGGCGCGAGGATAGCGCCGACGTTGGCGCCGGAATTGAAAATGCCGGTGGCGAAAGAGCGTTCCTTCTTGGGGAAGTAGTCGGCGGTGGCCTTGATAGCGGCCGGGAAGTTACCCGACTCGCCCAGCGCCAGCACCGCGCGCGAGACCATGAAGCCGATGATCGAGACCGGCATCACGGTCATGCCGAGCGAGCTGAGAACGCCGTTGACGCCATTGCCGATACCGATGGCGTAGGCATGCATGATGGCGCCGATCGACCAGATGAAGATGGCCAGCAGGAAGGCGCGCTTGGTACCAAGTTTATCGATGACGCGGCCGGCGAACAGCATCGAGATCGCGTACACGAACTGGAAGGCTGCTGCGATGTTGGCATAGTCCGTATTGGACCAGCCGAATTCTTTGGACAGGTCGCCTGCCAGCAGGCTCAGGACCTGGCGGTCGAGGTAATTGACCGTGGTGGCGAAAAACAGGAGGGCGCAAATGGTCCAGCGGTATTTGCCGATAGTTTGCTGGCCGACGGCGGCGGCGGCCTGCGGCTTGCCGATGACTTGCTCGTTCATGGGTCGGTTCTTTATGGTTGTTTTCAACGTTGTTGTCAGCAACGAAACGCGATGCGGCAGGCGTCTCCACGCCTGCCTTGCACTGCATCGCGACCGGACTTTTTTACTGCGGCAGCGTCAACGTTCCATCCACCATGCGTGCCAGCTTGAGCGGATTATCCAGCGCCAGCGCGTCAGGCAGCAGATCGGCCGGCACGTTCTGATAGCTTACCGGACGCAGGAAGCGGTCGATCGCCGAGGCGCCCACCGAGGTGCTGCGGCTGTCCGAGGTCGCCGGGAACGGGCCGCCGTGAACCATCGCATGCGCCACTTCGACGCCGGTCGGGAAACCGTTGAACAGGATGCGGCCAGCCTTGCGCTCCAGGACGGGCAGCAGCGCGGCAGCGTGGGCGCGGTCCGCCGCAACGGCATGCACCGTGGCGGTCAACTGGCCTTCCAGGTGTTCGGCGACGCGCTGCATCTCTTCCGCATCCTTGCAGCGGATCAGCAGTGCGCATGGTCCGAAGACTTCATCTTCCAGCGCCTTGGTCGACAGGTAGGTCGAGGCATCGCACAGATACAGCGACGCTTGCGCCGCGCAGCCGATACCATCCGTCTTGCCCTGGCCGACCAGGGTCACGCCGGCGATGCCGGACAGACGCTCGACGCCGCCCACGTAGGCTTTGTGGATGCCTGGGGTGAGCATGGTGCCGGCGGATTTGGCTTCCAGTGCCGCCTTGGCCGCTTCGACGAACTGGTCGAAGTGCTCGCCCTGCAGACCCATGACCAGGCCAGGGTTGGTGCAGAACTGGCCGACGCCCAGGGTCAGCGAATCGACAAAGCCAGTCGCCAGTGCAGCGCGGTTGGCCGACAGTGCGCCCGGCAGCAGGAACACTGGGTTAATGCTGCTCATTTCCGCGTACACGGGAATCGGCTCGTGGCGTGCGGCCGCGGTGCGCAGCAAGGCGAGGCCGCCCTGGCGCGAACCGGTAAAGCCGACTGCCTTGATCGCAGGATGACCCGCCAGCTGCTGGCCGATCTGGCGGCCTTCGCCGAACAGCATCGAGAAGGTCCCTTCCGGCAGCTTGCAGTCGGCGACAGCCTTCTGAATTACTTTGCCGACCAGTTCCGAGGTGCCCAGGTGGGCGCCGTGGGCCTTGACGATGACCGGGCAGCCGGCCGCCAGTGCGGAAGCGGTGTCGCCGCCGCCGACCGAAAACGCCAGCGGGAAGTTACTGGCGCCGAAAACGGCGACCGGACCCAGACCGATTTTGCGCAGGCGCAGATCGGGACGCGGCGGTACGCGATCGGGCAGAGCCGAATCGATGGTCGCGTCGAGGTAGTAACCATCGCGCACGACCTTGGCGAACAGGCGCAACTGGGTGCAGGTGCGGCCGCGCTCACCTTCGAGGCGGGCTACCGGCAGGCCGGTTTCGAGGTTGGCGCGCTCGATCAAGGTCGCGCCCAGGCCCATGATGCCGTCGGCGATCGCTTCCAGGAACGCGGCGCGCTGTTCCGGGGTGGTGTTGCGATAGGTGTCGAAAGCGGCTTGGGCGAGATCGCAGGCGGCATTCACATCGGCTTCGGTGGCCAGGCCGAAATCCGGTCCCATCGAATCGTTGCGTGACGGGTCGACCGCGCGCACCACGCCTGCGCTGCCGCGCAGGGTGCGTGCACCGATGACCATTTCTCCGTTAATTTGCATGTGCTAGTCCTGGTGTCTGTGCGTGATGGCGGCGGATTACTGCGCGCCCTGGGCTTTGATCAGCTTGAGCAGCATTTCGTCTTCTTCCGCGGTCAGGTCGGTCAATGGAGCGCGTACCGGACCGGCGGAGTGACCCACCAGGCGTGCGCCTGCCTTGACGATACTGACGGCGTAGCCGGCCTTGCGGTTGCGGATTTCCAGGTAAGGCAGGAAGAACTGGTCGAGCAGGCGGTTGGTCGTCGCGTGGTCCTCAGCGGCGATCGCGTGGTAGAAGTCCATCGCCAGTTGCGGTACGAAGTTGAATACGGCCGACGAGTACACCGGGGTGCCCAGCGCCTTGTAAGCGGCAGCGTAGACTTCCGCGGTCGGCAGGCCGCCCAGGTAGCTGAAGCGGTCGCCCATACGGCGCCAGATCTGGACCATCAGTTCGATGTCGCCGATGCCGTCCTTGAAGCCGATCAGGTTAGGGCAGCGTGCGGCCAGTTTTTCCAGCGAGTCGGCGGTCAGGCGTGCCTGGCCGCGGTTGTAGACGACGACGCCGAACTTGACCGAGGCGCAGACTTCTTCAACGTGGCGGATCAGGCCATCCTGGCTTGCTTCGGTCAGGTAGTGCGGCAGCAGCAGGATACCGTGGGCGCCCAGGCGCTCGGCTTCTTGTGCCAGTGCGATCGCGGTGCGGGTCGGGCCACCGGCGCCGGCCAGGATAGGCACCTTGCCGCGGCAGGTGTCGACTGCCACCTTGATGATCTGGGAGTATTCAGGCGCGGTCAGCGAAAAGAATTCGCCGGTGCCGCCTGCTGCGAACAGGGCGCTCGCGCCGTAAGGAGCCAGCCACTCAAGGCGCTCCGCGTAAGAACCTGGATTGAAATTGCCGGCGGCGTCGAAGTCGGTGATTGGGAAAGACAGCAGGCCGGACGACAGGATTTGTTTGAGTTCTTGCGGATTCATTGGATCTCCAGAAAGGGGCGGGTTGTTGGCGCTAGTGATACGTTATCGTACAACTAGTCTTCAGCATAAGCAAGCACAAGTTTGTGCGGTGTCAAAACAAAGTTGTATCGGTGAGAGATCGGGCTGATGACGTAGCGCGGAAAAGCCGAAGGCGCCTTCCGCGGCGCTACGGTGGGGTCGCCTGCGTATCGCCTGTGGCACGGCGGAAGGCGCTACGCTTTTCCGCCCTACGTTGGCGCGCTTGCCTGCTCGGTCGTTTCCATCTCCTGCTGCGCCTGGCGCAGTCGTTCCCGGCTGTTGCTCAGGTGCGTACGCATCGCCGCCCTCGCCGCCTCGGGATCCTTGCGCAGGATCGCATTGAAGATATCTTCGTGTTCGCGGTTGACCCGCTCCAGGTAAGCGGCCGGATCGTCATGTCCCAGCTGCGGCATGTTCACGCGCGAACGCGGGATGATGGTGTTCCCCAGCTGGCTGAGAATCTCGACAAAATAGCGGTTGCCGGTGGCCTGCGCGATCAGCAGGTGAAACTGCACATCGGCGTCAACGGCGGGGCTTCCCCGCGCGACGCTGCGCTGCATCGCGCCCAGGATCTTGGCCAGTTCGGCCACCTGCGCCTCGCTGCGCCGCGCCGCCGCCAGCCAGGCCGCTTCCGCTTCCATGCTGATGCGCAGCTCCAGCATCGCCAGCACGTCCATGACGGTGACGATGCTCTCGGCGTTGATGGCCAGGCTGGGATTGGCGCGTTCAATGACAAAGGTGCCGATGCCGTGGCGCGTCTGCGCCCAGCCGGCCGCCTGCAGGTGCGAGATCGCTTCGCGCACCACGGTCCGGCTCACGCCGTGCTGCGCCATGATGGCCGACTCGGTGGGCAGCTTGTCGCCGGGCTTGAGCACGCCCTGCTGAATGCTGGCGGTGATGGTTTCGACCACGCCCTGGGCAAGGTTGCGGTGCTTTTTGCGCGGAACGGCGATGGCGGGGGTGTGGGCGGACGGTGTCATTGGGTCATTATACCCGCTTGTCTAGTTGTATGACATCTTATCATTCTTTTTGCAGTATACTGTCGCCTCATCCTGCCACTTCCATCATGACGACTGCCGAACCGGCGCTCAGTTGCCGCCCCGGCTGCGGGGCCTGCTGCACAGCACCTTCCATTACCTCGCCGATTCCTGGTATGCCAAACGGTAAGCCGGCGGGCGTGCGCTGCGTGCAACTGATGGACAACAACGGCTGCGCCATTTTCGGAAGACCTGAGCGCCCGGCATTTTGCGGCGGCTTGCAGCCGTCCAGGGAGATGTGCGGCGACAACCGCGAACATTCGATCGCATGGCTGACCATCCTGGAACGCGACACGTCTCCTGCCCCTGGCAGGTAGCGCGAGACCACCGCGGCTGGTAGGGTGGATAAGCGCAGCGCCATCCACCTTTTGCAGAGTTCGCACATGGTGGATGGCGCTGCGCTTATCCACCCTACATGCTGGAGCGGCTACGGCACCTCAAGCTGGTCGAGCCAAAGACTGAGCTCTACCCACCAAGGGTATTGCCAATCATAAACCTGCGCGTTTAGTAAATCCCATGAAACTGCGCCTTGAAACGGCGTTTCGTTTGACCCTCCAATTTTGTCGATGCAATACTGAATTCAGTCGATTTGTCCATCTCCGCAAGCTGTTTGCACCACGCGGCGGCGGGCAGGTCATCACTGTGTTGCATCAGCGCCGGGCATGCCGCACCTGCCTCGCGCACATATTCCAATAAAAGCCAGGAGACAAAATGCTCTACCCAACGACACGGACTCTGATGAGTCTGGCAGTCGCCAGCGCGTTCGGCTGTGCGGTTCTGCCAAGCCAGGCACAGACTGACGGCAGCGCCCCCGTCAAACCAGCCACGGCCAACAACGATCCCGACCAGATCCAGGAAGTCAAGGTCACCGCCACCCGCTATTCCACCTCGCTGCTGCGCACTCCGCTCGCCGTGACGGCGCTGAGCCAGGACCAGCTCACCCGCAAAGGCGCCACCAGCCTGCGCGACCTGGCCGGCGAGATACCCAACGTCGTCATCGAAAACACCGGCCTCGATTCGGCCGTGCAGATCACGATCCGCGGCATTACCTCCACCAACTTCACCGAGACAGGCGACCCGGCGGTGGGCTTTCACGTCGATGGTCTGTATTCGCCACGCCCCCAAGGCGCGCAGGCGCTGATGTTCGACATCGACCAGCTCGAAGTGCTGCGCGGCCCGCAGGGCACCCTCTTCGGCCGCAATTCCACCGGCGGCAGCGTCAACGTCATTTCGGCCAAGCCTGACTTCAGCGGTAACTACGGCAAGGCCGAACTCGACATCGGCAACTTCAACAAGAAGCAGTTCAACATTATCCAGAACGTGGTCGTCAACGACGCGCTAGCACTGCGCGCGACCTACATGAAAGTGCGGCGCGACGGTTATGCGAACCAGATGCGCGATGTGTCGGAAGCCAATGCGCCCGCCCTGGGCTGGAAGCCGGACGGCATCCCCGATGTCGACCAGCGCTTCAACAAGCCGGTCGGCAAAAAAGACTACTACATGAACCAGGACCAGTGGGCCGCGCGCGTCGCCGCCGCACTCAGGATCAACAAGGACCTGACCGCGCGCCTGACCTACGAGGAGTTCCAGGACTCCGGCGCGGGCTGGTCGCACTTCCGCGATTGCGAAGCCGGCGCCGGCACGCGCTACGCCTGCACCGGCGGCAAATGGGACATCAATGTCAACGTGCCCGGCATGACGGACCTGAACATCAAGACCGTGCGCGCTGGCCTGAACTGGAACCTGTCGGACACCGCCAGCCTGGATTACAACTTCCAGATCGCGGATCAGCGCCGCGCCGAGATGACCGACGACGACAAGGGCATGCAGCACGCGGCGCCGTTCCAGATCACCGGCGCCTACCCCAACAAGGCCGATGGCGACTGGGGCACGTGGCCGCTGAACGATGTGTATCACCGCACCCTCGACTCGCGCTACGTCTCCACCGTGCACGAAGCACAGCTCAAGCAGCAGCTTGGATCGGTGCAGTATGTGGCCGGCCTGTTCTGGATGCACGAGCGTAACCGCATCGACTACGAGATCACCAACGTGATTCAGAAACCGTACGGCGATCCGGGCAGCGTGCTGTATCACCAGCCCAACCGCCAGGTCGATGCCAAGGCCGCCTTTGCGCAGGCCGACTGGAAGTTCATGCCCACATGGACCGCTACCCTCGGTGCGCGCCTGAGCCAGGACAGCAAGGAAGACAAGGGCGGTGAAGTCTACGGCCGCAACTGGATCGGCGACACCGCCTACTACCGCGGCTGGTATAACCGTGGCATTCCCGGCACGCCGAGCTTCCGCGTCCACAACGGTACCGACCTGTCGACCGACATGGGCGCCGGCGGCGGCCTGGCTGCGTACGCCGGCTACCCTGCCCCAACCTCGAACGATCACAAGGAAACCTGGAAGAAGACCACCTGGCGCCTCGGCCTCCAAAAGCAGATCACCAACAACCAGATGGCCTACGCCTCGGTCTCGACCGGCTACAAGGCAGGCGGCTTCGCCGACAAGGCCGACTCGTGCAACTACCACAAGTGCGCGGACGGCAAACCCGGCGTCGTGACCTTCCTGCCTTACGATCCCGAGACCGTGACCAACTACGAGCTGGGATACAAGGGCAAATTCCTGGACAATAAACTGAGCCTTTCCGCCACCGCCTTCTTTATGAAGTACAAGGGCATGCAGCTGACCGGTACCTACTTCGTCAACCAGATCATTCCGGACAATGGCCTGCCCTGCCCGACCGACCAGCCCAAGTGCGATGTGTACGAAACCTGGCGCACGATCAACGTCGGCAAGGTGGACATTCCGGGCCTGGAGATCGAAGGCGACTGGCGGCCATGGAGCGGTGCGCGCATCGGCGGCTCCTTCGCTTACATCAATACCAAGGTCCACGACTTCAAGGAATTCAGCGACGACTACCAGTGCGGCGACGTGCGCGCGGAACTGGGCATCGAGCCTTGCCCGCTGCCATACAACGGTCCGGACAAGACTCTGCTGGGACGGCGCCTGTACAACATCGACGGCCACCACTTGCCGAATACACCCAAGTTCCAGGTCAATCTGAGCTTCTCGCAGGAGTTTGAGCTCGCCAACGGCTACCGCATCACGCCGTACATCAAGGTGAACTGGCGCGACAAGGCCTACTTCGACCTGCGCAATTCGGAGTTCGCGCACATCGGCCGCTACCAGAAGGCGTATGCGATGGGCGACGGATCGGTACGGCTCGATGCACCAAGCGACAAGTGGCATGCCGAAGCCTACGTGCGCAACATCGCCAACAGCCACGCCAAGACCAGCGGCGATTCGGTCTACGGTGGCTTCATGCAAGGTGGCTTTGTCGAACCACGTATGTTCGGTGTCCGCGTAGGCATGAGCTACTAGTAGGGTGGGCAGCCCCTGCCCACCACGCAAGCTTCGACGACTTCGTGGGTGAAGACCACCTGCGCAAACTCGCCATGGAGACTCGCCAGCGCCGTCTGGTGAATCTCCTCCGCGCTGAAGTGCATTCCCGTCGGCCCGACGCGCTCGAACGTCGCGGCCGCATCTCCCGCCAGCACCGTCTCGAATCCCAAATTGCCCGCCATCCGCGTTGTCGTCGATACGCAGTGATCGGTGGTGATCCCCGCGATGACAACCGTCGTCACGCCACGGCTGCGCAACAGCGCCTCCAGCCCGGTCCCGATAAAGCCGCTGTTGACATCCTTGTACAGCACCGGCTCCCCCGCCAGGGGCAGCGCCTCGGCCTTGACCGCAAAGCCAGGGCCATCCGGATGAAACAGACTCCCGGGCCGCAGTGAGCGGTGATGCACATGCACGACCGGACGGCCGCTCGCGCGCCATACCGCCAGTAGCCGCGCAATATTGGTCTCCGCCTCGGGATTATTTCGCTCGCCCCAGCTCGGATGGTTAAAGGCCTGCTGCACGTCGATCAGGACCAGGGTGGCGTTGGCGTCCAATGGCTTCATGGTGTCCTCCTTGATGGCAAAAGAAGCCATCATCAAGCCGGCAGCGCACCCGCACAACCGAAATGGCATATAGTTGGATCTCATACATGAAGGATTTCGATCACCGTGACCAAACCCAAACTGAATCAGCTGGAGATGCTGACCGCCGTTGCCGACCATGGCAGCTTTGGCGCGGCGGCTGCGGAGCTGGGTTGCACGCAATCGCGCATCAGCCACGGCATCGGGGAACTGGAGGCAGCGCTCGGCGCGCGCCTGCTCGACAGGTCGCGCAGCGGCTGTACACCGACTGAGGCGGGCCTGCGGGTACTCGCCACGGCGCGCCAGATACTACGCCTGGCCGATGGCTTGCGCAACGACGCCGCCGGCAGCACGTCGCTGTCGGGCCAGGTCCGCATCGCCTGCTTTCGCAGCGTTGCAACCCACGTGCTGCCGGATCTGCTGCATGCCCTGGCACTCAAGCACCCCGGAATCAGGGTGGATGTCGACGACAGCCATGAAGAACGCGATGCTCCGGCCAAGGCAGTGGAGGATGGGCAAGCGGACATCGCGGTCGCGCAATTGCCGGTCGCTGCCGCCCTCCAGGCTTACGACTATGTCGCCGATGATTACGTGCTGGTGGCGCCGGTGTCGCTGCGACTCGGTACGCCGCTGCGCTGGGCGCAGCTGAAGCAGCACAACTACCTGCAGTTGAACTGTTCTGGCGCCCTCGCGGTGCTGGAGCAGTGCCGCAAGGCCGGCTATGCGCTGCAGCCATCGAGGCTGCTCTCGACCGACAGCAGCATCGTGGCGATGATCCGCAAGGGACTGGGATTGACGATTCTGCCGCACCTGGCGGTCCACCCCGCGCCTGCAGGAGTGCAGCTTCTGCCCCTGCCCTTCCCGGCGCGCCGCCGCCTGGCGCTGGTCGCCACACCTAAGTTGGCGCGCACCGCCGTGGTCAAGGCGGTCATGCAGACGCTGCGCGACCGCAAACTGCTGCAGTCAACGGAGGCCTTCAAGGATGGTGTGATCGGCTGGTGAACCGCTGCCGTCTTACCACCCGGTGACCGAGCGTAAATAAGGCAAAAGCTCTCGTGCCATGGCGGCGTGCTGCGGTCCGGTCGGGTGACCGTCATTGCCTTCACCAGGATGATGGGCCGAAGGCGCCGCATGGACACGCGCGCTGCCTACCCGCCTGACGGTCTCGGCGATGTAAGCCGTGAGCGCCGCCTTGCGCTCCCCCTTCAGGATGGCGCTTTCGGTCAGCACGATCTGCGCACGCGGATGATGACGCAACAAGGTCTCGACCAGTTTGACGTAGGCCTGCACGTACACCTCGCGATCGGGAATTCCGACCGCAAAGTCATTCGTGCCGATCGCACTGACAATCAGATCCGGCTGGTACTGGCTGTGGTCCCATCTGGCCGGCTCGCCCTTGGCGGCGATCGTCTGCTCGTAGAAATCGATCAGGTTCGGATCGTCGGTGCGTCCATCCCATCTGCGCACCAGCCCCCGCCCGCCGTGGCACACCAGCTGCACCTGGGCCTGCAGCTCTCTGGCGGCCAGCATGCCATACGACTGCAAAGGCTTCCACCACGAGGAGTTCTTCTTTTCGCCCGGCACGCGCTCGATCGCTTCGGCGCAGGTCACGGAGTCCCCGAGCACCAGCATTTTGCGAGCGGGTAGAGCAGGCGCCGGAGCAAAACTGCCATCCGTATGGAAGCGGGCGACGGTCGCCAAGCCCAGCCAGGCTTCGGAGCCATTGACGACATCGACCCGGTGCTTGCCCGCCGCGGCATCCTTCACCAGCACAATTCGGCCTGTGGCGGGTGCAAGGCGCACACGCCGTGGCGGCGCACCGTCGACGACGATATCAAGGAAGTTCTTGGCGTCGCTGGCACCGGCCTCGATATCCAGCGATGTGCCCTCAAAATTCACGGACAGGCTGACACCGGGATAGCCAAAACGCAGCGCGCCGTCTTCCAGTGCCAGCGTACGTCCCATGCGGGCGACGCGCGCGTCATCGGCGCGCATGGTGGTGGCGGCCCATACGGGAGTCCAGCACGCGAGTACACCAGCGAACAGCAGCGCAAGCTTCACAGCGATCTCACTTCATCAGGTTTTTCACGTCCGGCAGCATCGCGTCGGACCACATCTGGTATCCCTTGGGGCTCAGGTGCAGGAAGTCCGGCATGACCTCCTTGGAGATCGAACCGTCAGCCTGCAGGAATGCCTGACCATAGTTGCGGTAAACGACCTGCTTGCCATCGTCCAGGGTGGCCACCATCTTGTTCAGGGCAAGCACATTCTGACGCCGTGCGGCGTTCGGCTTTTCGTCCGTCGGCAGAACCGCGTTGAGCAGAATGCGGGCCGACGGATACTGTGTGCGCAGTTTCTCGACCACCGCCTTGATACCGCTGAAAACCTGGTCGGGATTTTCGCCGCACAGGCCCAGGTTGTTCACGCCGATCAGCAGCACGATGGCCTTGGGCTTGAGTGCGACATAGCGCGGGTCCTGCAGGCGCCACAACACGTTGCCTGTATTGTCACCGCCGATGCCGAAGTTCGCAGTCCGATACTGGCCGAAGCTGGCCTTGAAGACTTGCTCGTCCCAGCCCTCGGTGATCGAGTCGCCCAGGAACATGAGGTCCACATTGCCCTGTTCCGCCACGGCCAGGTCTTCCGCGTGCATCTGTTTCCAGCGCTCGATCGACATCCATGGATATTCCTTGCTGCGGGGAGCAGCCAGCAGGGCGCAAGGTGCGGCGGACGCGGAAGGAGCGGCCGCTGGAGCTTGTGGAGTTTGAGCCTGCCCGGCCTGGGACAACAGGGCGCCCGCGATCAGGGCGGAAACGAGAGCAGTCTTCATCAGGTTCGATTCGCTTTCAGCCGCAGCAGCAGAACGCTGTACGGCGTAAGGTTGAGTTCAAGGGACTTGTCGGAACGACCAATAAAATCCGCGTTCCCGCACAACGAGCATTCTGCCAGAACCGGGGTCAGACCCCCGACTAGAAACTTTCACAACCGGGGTCAGACCCTTGAACAGCAATTTTCCATTTTTGGACCGCATTTCGCCAGTTTGCCCCGCACGAAGCGGAAAAAGTTGCTGTTCAAGGGTCTGACCCCGGTTCGGAAAACTGAAAAAGTTGCTGTTCAAGGGTCTGACCCCGGTTTGGAAAAACTAGCATTTAGCGATGGCCCAAGAAGGATTCCCGGACGTGCCTACTTTTGTAATGCGTGCAGCTGGTCGGCGTGCTTCTTGATCAGTACCAGCGAGGGTACGTCGGAGTCGAACACCGAGTACAGGCCTTGCTCTTCCTGTGGCGGATCGCCGACGAAGTCATTCCCCGCCTTCCACCAGTAATCGGCATTGGCGGCGCGGCCCGCGCCGCCCCAGGCCCAGAAGTTCCAGCCCGCGATCGGGTCGCCCTTGGCAGCGCGGCGCTGGAGCAGATCGAACACCTCGCCGTAGAAGCGGTCGCGGATCCTGGCGGTCGACTTGATGCTGAACGAGGCGCCGTCCCGGTCCAGCCCAAATTCTTCCAGCACGATAGGCTTCTTCAGCTGTTTCGCCATGTCGATGTGGACATTGAGGTAATCGCGACTTTTGGCGATCGCGCCGTCCCAGCTTTCGACCGGCCTGGCGGAATCGAACCAGCCCCAGTTCTTGGGCCACAGGTGATAGGTCAGGTAGTCGATATGCTTGCTCGCGTGCGCCGCGGCGTACAGCTTCCCGTCCTGCGCGGAGCCGGCCAATCCTTCACTGCCGCTGCTGACCAGGTGGTTAGCATCGAGCCCGTGGATGTACTGCGCGGTGTCGGCCACCCATTTTGTGTAGACGGCCTTGTCGGCGTCGCCCACCTTGCTGTTGCCAGGCCGCGGTTCGTTAGCCAGCTGCCAGGACATGATGGCCGGATCGTCGCGGTAAGGCTTGCCGGTGATGGTATTGACCCGCTCGACGATCTTTCTGATGGTGCCGCGGTACTCAGCCTGCGCATCCCTGTTGACATAGAAGCGGGCCGTCTTGGCCATGAAGTCTTCGTAGTCCTTGGTCACGTTGGGGTCCAGCGCCTTGCTGCCCTCGAACCAGTTCAGGTACTGGGTCATCCCGCCCGACCACTGCCAGAAGTTGTTCAGGTAGAGGACCACGGTCATGTCGCGCTTGCCCAGTTCGGCCAGCAGGAAGTCCAGTCCGACCAGCAGCGCTTCGTCGTACTGTCCGGGTGCGTTGGTGGTCGCCGGCCGCACCGCGCTGCTCATATCGGTCTTTTCGGAGACCGCCAGCACGCGCACATTGTTGATTCCCAGCGCCTTCATGTTATCGAGCTCCTTGAGCAGACGGCTACGCTCACCCACGCCGCTGGCGGCGCCGAGATAGCCGCCGTACCAGAAATTGGCCCCGGCGATATAGTAGGACTTGCCCTTGCGCGCAAAATGGGTGTCCTTCACGGTGACGAAATCGCCTTTGCCCGCAGGCGCCGCCGCGGGAGCCGCCGCCACCACGCCGAACGCACCGGCGAGCATCAGGCCCGCACCGAATCGCATCATCTGAATCATCATGTACCTTGTCTCTTGTCGTTGGTAGGTTCTTGCTGCTTACTGCGTAATCTGCTTGCCGTCCGTGTACATGCCGGCATACCTGACACCGTAGTACAGGATGAAGACATAACAGGCGGCCGGGATCAGGAAGGACAGCTGGACGCCGATCACGTCGGCCGCGAGTCCCTGGGCGAAGGGCACGATGGCGCCGCCCACGATCGCCATGCACAAAATGCCGGAGGCCTGGCCGGTCAGCTTGCCCAGCTGATTCAGGGCCATGCTGAAGATGGTCGGGAACATGATCGAATTGCACAGGCCGACCGCGATCAGGCACCACATGGCGGCCGAACCGCGCCCGAAGCAGGCGACCATGATCAGCAGGATGGAAGTCGCAGCGGTTGCCGCCAGCGCCTTGCCCGGACTGACGTAGCGCATTACGGCAAAGCCGACGAAACGTCCGACCATCGCGCCGCCCCAGTAATAGCTGACGTACATCGCTGCCGCCGCATGCGACAGGCCGGCGATCTGCGGCTCGCCGAAAAAATTGATCAGGAAGCTGCCGATACTGACCTCGCCGCCCACATACAAAAAGATCCCGATCGCGCCGAGGACCAAATGGCGATGCGCGAATACTGAGCCAGCTTGCGATGCTGTGGCGCTGTTTTCTTCGGCAGCGATGACCGGCAGGCGCACAAGAGCAAACAGCACAGCCAGCGCAAGCAGCGCGCCGGCCAGCACCAGGTAGGGGCCTTGCACCGCCGCCGCCTCCGCTGCCGCGCTGCGCGTGGCGGCGACGGTCGACAGGATCAGCAGGCCACCCAGCGTCGGACCGATGGTGGTACCCAAAGAGTTGAAGGCCTGGGTCAGGGTCAGGCGGCTCGATGCCGTAGCCGGCGCGCCAAGTACCGTCACATACGGATTGGCCGCGACCTGCAGGATGGTGATGCCGCTGGCTAGTACAAAGAAGCCGAACAGGAACAGCCCGTAGCCGCTGGTCGCGGCAGGGTAGAACAGCGCGCAGCCGGCGGCGGCCACCACCAGCCCCACGACCGCGCCGCGCTGGTAGCCGATCCGCTTGATCAGTATGCCAGCCGGGATAGAGACGATGAAATAGGCGCCAAAAAAGCAGAACTGAACCAGCATCGCCTGCACATAGGTGAGTGTGTAGATCGACTTCAGGTGCGGGATCAGCACGTCGTTCAGGGACGTCAGCAGCCCCCACATGAAGAACAGCAGCGTGATGACGATTAGCGGCCCGGTATTGCTGCCGGCGTGGCCGAGACTGCGGGGTGCGTACGCTCCCCCTTGTGAAACGTGATCCATCTTGCTTGTCTCCTGGTGAGGATTTTTTATTGGCTTTCGCGGCCGCATGACGGCAGTCGAATCGTCCATATTGGTGAGCGATTTTGCATGGGACGATTTGCCCGGTCAAACAGTCGCTGCGTTTTCAGCCGTGTTTAGCGTTGATCGCTAAACAGGCCACAAGCGCCGCGTGCGGCGGGCACACACCCAGCGCGCAGTAAGCCAGCTTGCATGAACGCTGTTTAGTAAAACTCGGCTAAACTACCCTCAATCACGATCATTCGTTTGACCGGGGCGGAACCGCTATGCAAAACTCCAGTAAAGAAAAGAGACGCGCCAAGAGCGCTGGAGACACTTGTGAGACCACCACTGTGAACAGCACGCCCGCCACCCCTGTCACCATCCGCGACATCGCCAAGTTTGCCGGCGTCTCCGCGGGGACGATCTCGCGCGCCCTCAAGAACGAGCCGGGACTGACCGAGACCACGCGCCAGATGGTGCTGTCGGCCGCGCACCAGCTGGGCTATGACTTCAGCAACCTGCGCCGCAAGCGCCTGCGCCGTCTGACTTTCCTGCTGCACCGCCAGCACAACACGGCCGCCAGCAGCCCTTTCTATTCACCGGTGCTGCATGGCGCGGAAGAAGCCTGCCGCAAGATGGGCATCGTGCTCTCCTTTATGGCGGTGGGACCAGCCGACGGCGTCACCGAGCAGCTGCGCATGCATGCACCGGACGCCATTGTCTGCGCCGGCTTCTTCGAGCCCGAACTGCTGGCGGCACTGCGCTCGACCGGCAAGCCGATGGTCCTGATCGACATGAAGCTGCGCGGTTACAGCTCGGTCAATCCGGATAACATGATGGGCGGTTACCTCGCCACCAAACACCTCATTTCGCTGGGCCGCAGCCGCATTGCGATGATCTCCGGCTCGCTGGGGCATTACAGTGTCCGCGAACGCAACAAGGGATATCGCCAGGCGCTGTTCGAAGCCGGCATGCTGGCAGATCCGCGCCTTGAAGCCAGCCTGGCTGACGGCGTCGATCTGGAAACCGGGGCCTATGAAGCGATGCAGGCGCTGCTCGCCCTGCCCCATCCGCCGGACGCAGTCTTCTGCTACAACGACAGCGCGGCGCTGGTCGCGATGCGCTGCGTGCTGGCCGCCGGCATGACGGTACCGCACGATGTGTCGATTGTCGGCTTCGACGACATATCGAGCGCGGTGCTGGGCCACCGGCCGCTGACCACACTGCGGATCGACAAAAAGGAGCTGGGCGCCATGGGGGTCGATCTGCTGCTGCGCGATCAGCAGGAGCCGCCCATCGAACGGGTCTCTCCGGTGCAGCTGATCGTCCGCGCCAGCACCGTCTGCGACGACTGGAGCGCGCACAAGTAGGCCGCTCCGCCGCACCAATTTTCGAGCTGTAAAAGTAAGCACATTACCGGCGCAGGGCATCGTCACGCCTACGCGTTTTACAAAACCACTTTAACCGTACCTATTTTGGAGTCGAGACTGACGATGGCCCCCGATTTTCGATCGCGCGATACCCTGCTGGACCACATTCGCCACACCAAGCGCTTCTACGATCAGCGCTGCGTCGACCCGAGCGGCGGCTTCTATCACTTCTACAAGGATGACGGCACAGTGTACGACGCGCACACGCGCCACCTGGTGAGCAGCACCCGCTTCATCTTCAACTACGCGATGGCTTACCGGCAGTTCGGCGAGCAGGCAGATCACGAACGCCTGCTGCATGGCCTGGATTTCCTGCGCCGTGCGCACCGCAATCCGCATACCGGCGGCTACGCCTGGGAACTGCGCTGGAATGATGGACAAGCCGAAGTCCTGGACGGCACCAACCATTGCTACGGCCTGGCCTTCGTGCTGCTGGCGTATTCGCACGCCCTCATGGCCGGCGTGGATACGGCCCGCCTGCATATCGAAGAAACTTTCGCGCTGATGGAGCGCCGCTTCTGGGAAGCCGGCCATGGCCTGTATGCGGACGAAGCGAGCGCCGACTGGTCCGAGCTGTATCCCTATCGCGGCCAGAATGCCAACATGCACGCCTGTGAAGCGCTGCTGGCGGCCTTCGAAGCAACCGGCGACAACGCCTACCTGAGGCGCGCCGAGACCCTGGCGCATAACATCACGGTGCGCCAGGCGGCACTGTGCAACGACATGGTGTGGGAACACTACAAGTCCGACTGGTCGGTCGATCACGACTACAACCGCCACGACAGCACCAACATCTTCCGTCCATGGGGTTTCCAGCCCGGCCACCTCACGGAATGGGCCAAGCTGCTGCTGATCCTGGAACGCGACAAGTCCCACCTGGCCGGATCCGCCGACTGGCTGGCGCCGCGCGCCGCCCAGCTGTTCCTGCAAGCTGTGGATAAGGCCTGGGACAGCGAGAACGGCGGCATCTATTACGGCTTCGCGCCGGACGACAGTATCTGCGACGCCCACAAGTACTTCTGGGTGCAGGCCGAAAGCCTGGCTACCGCCGCGCTACTCGGGGACCGCACCGGCGAAGCGCGCTACTGGGACTGGTACGACCGTATCTGGAACTACAGCTGGGAGCATTTCGTCGATCACGAACACGGCGCCTGGTACCGCATCCTGAGTCCCACCAACGGCAAACTGACCGACGAAAAGAGCCCCGCCGGCAAAGTCGATTATCACACCATGGGCGCGTGCTACGAAGTGCTGAACGTGCTGCCGGTGCAGGCATGAGCACCCAAACCCTGCCCGAATTCATCGCCGCCGGCGAGGCACTGACCGACATGATTGCGGATGCCACCCAGCAGCGTTGGGAGAGCAAGGTGGGCGGCTCGACCTGGAACGTGGCACGCGCCATGGCGCGTCTGGGCGTAACCAGCGCTTTCGCGGGCGCGATCAGTACCGACGTCTTTGGCGACCAGTTGTGGGAGGCCAGCGCCGCATCAGGACTGGACTTGCGTTTCCTGCAGCGCGAGGCACGCTCGCCATTGCTGGCGATGGTCTACCGGCTCGACCCGCCCAGCTATTTCTTCGTGGGCGACAACAGCGCGGATCTGCATTTCGACGCCGCCCGCCTTCCGCAAGGCTGGCGCACGGCATGCAAGTGGGTGCATTTCGGCGGCATCAGCCTGGCGCGTGAACCGCTGGCGGGCAAATTGCTCGCGCTGGCCGAATCGCTGAAAGCCGACGGCATCCGCATCAGCTACGACCCCAACTTCCGCGCGCTGATGGATCAGCGCTACGACTCTACCCTGCGCCGCATGACGGCGCTGGCCGATGTGATCAAGGTGTCGGAAGAAGACCTGGCGGGGCTGTTTCGCAGCGACGACGCGGAAGCCTCGTTCGCCACCCTGCGCAGCTGGAATCCGCAGGCCAGCTATCTGTACACCAAGGGTGCCCGGGGAGCTTCGCTGCACACGCCCCAGGGCGAGTGGACCCTGGCTGCTCCGCGCATCGCCGTCATCGACAGCGTGGGAGCGGGCGACGCCAGCATCGCCGCCCTCGCCTACAGCATGCTGCGTCACCCGGAGCGCCAGGCGCTCGACCACCTGGGCTTTGCGGTCGCGGCAGGGGCAGCTGCCTGCATGGCGGCGGGCGCGAGTCCACCATCGCTCAAGGAGATCGCGTCACTCACGTAAGCGCTGCGACGAAGGGCTTGGCGCCCCCGCCCTGACCGCAACAACGCCCGCCAGCCCGGCAAGCAGCAACAACAGCACGGCCGGCTCGGGCACCTCGGTCACCTCGGTCACCGTAAGCATGGCAGCGTCATTCACGCTTGGCCCACCCTCAAACGACACCAGACTATTGGTGAATGCATCGCCATTACCCAGCGCTGTCATCTGGTCGGCACCATACAGCGCCAGCGCAAAAATGGAAGCCGCCGCTTCATCCGAAAAGCGCAGATCAAAGCTGAACGCACCGCCCAGCACCACCGCCTGGAACAGGGCGTTGAATCCTGACGCATTCGTGAAAACGACAGCGCCGGGAAATGGACCTCTGACCCCACCCTGCAGGTCAGGCGCCAGGCCGGATGCCAGTAAGCCGCTAAAGTTGCTGACTGTTGCGCTGGCCGGTAAAGCACCCATGCCCGGATTGAACTGCAGATCCAGCCACCCGGTGCCGGCATAAGCGGAGGTGTCGAGCGCGACGTGATAGGTCGGCGCAGCGCAGGCCGCGCCGCCGGCCATGAGTGCGACGACGGCAAACAGCCGGACGATCAGACGATTGAAGTGAATCATGGTGACGCTCCTCGATTAGAAAGTGCCGGAATAGACCGCTGGCTGGTACTGCACCACCGCCTTAGCGGGATTGCTGAAACTGACTTTGACGATGACCGTAGCGCCGCTCTCCAGGCCGTCGGGCAGGCTTAGATAAGGCGCTGCCTCGTTGCTGCCTGCCGCATTAAGCAGAGTGACACCGCTGCTGAGGCCGTCGAGGCGCAACTGGAGCGGGCCGGCGATGGCGGCACTGCTGTTATTGGTTAGCGTGATCGTTCCATTGAAGGTCTGAGTCGTGCGGTTCAGCACGAGCGCCGAGCTCACTGTCTTGATTTGTGCGCTTACATTAAGCGCGTTCAGTACCGTGAACGCCACCGGGTCCGATGCGTCGGCATTGCCGTCCGCGTCATAGGCCAGCACTGTTAGCGCATGGGAGCCGTTTGTCAGCGAATTGGAGTCTAGCGTCAGGGAGTACGGCGATGAGGCGGCGCTGCCTACTTTCTGTCCGTCGATCAGAAAGTCGATCTGCGTGCGTGCGGCACCATGCGGAAGGACCGCGGACAGCGCGATATCGCTACCAGTGCCGCTCACCGCCGCAGCTACCGTCAGGTCGGTGGCAAGGGGGCCGGCATTGGCGTCCGCATTGGCCGCATCGCTGGCCGCCTGGTCGTAGGCGTACTTCTTCAGACGCTTGCCATTTGCGTCCAGCGTGAACATCAGGGTCGTCTTGGCCGGGAGCGAACCGACCCACCCCGCAGCGTTGGCATTGGTGCTGGCGAACTTGAACTTCACATCCGCATTCGACACCGGATACTGGTCGTCCAGCCGTATGGCGTAGCTGCGGGCGCTGGTCGTGGTATTCATCAGCATCACGGTTGATCCGCCGGCGTCCGTCATCCCGAACTGCACCACGGAGTTCGCATAGGCGTTGTTTTCGGCCGCACCCGCCATGTAAGTATCGCGCCGGTTGTTCGCCAACAGGGAAAAGTGCACCATGGTCGAACGCTGCGCGGCATTGCTGTTGAAGGTCGAGAAGTCGGTACCTCCCTTGTTGCCAGAGCTTTCGTACACCGACCACGGCGCGACGAACTCGCCACGGTTGGCGACGACATTCTTGGTCATCATGACCAGGAACTGACCCGCATCGAAGCTCCAGGGCGCGGTCGCGGTGCCAGGCACGCCATTGACCTCACCGACCGCCAGGCGCAAGGGACTGGTGCGACCCGTGTTCACGCTATCGAGATAGCTCTGGACCAGCGCCGTGCGCTTGCGGTTCTCCGCTTCGTTGTGGTAGCCGTAGAAGTGGAAGGCAAAGATGTCGAGCAGCGGCGCGCCGTTCTCGGTCAGGGCACCGACGTCGGCGATGAAGTCCGGATAGTAGGTCAGCAGCGGTTCGGTCGGCGGATTGGTGGAACTCGACGTGCCCCACCACTGGCGGTAGTCCGGTCCCACTACGATCGCCTGCGGATCCATGGCCTTCACTGCTCGCGCCAGCCGAACGAACTTGTCGCGGAACTCCTTGTAGGTGTTGCCGTTCTCGCGCTTGATGGTGGTGCCGGTGCCGACTGGCGTACCCTTGTACCACTCATAAAAATTCGACGAGGGATCGGGCTCGTTCCCGATCGCCCAATACCTGATGCCCTTGCCATGGAAGTGGGCAACCCAGGCCGCGATATCGGCCGCGGGCAGGTTCATGGGCAGTTGCATCAGCGGCGTCGCCCCAATGACGTTGACGCGATCGATGGCGGTATCGAAGTGCGCCATGTCCGACAGCGCCAGCTTCTTGTTGGGCGTGTTACCGCCCAGGCGAACGAAGGTGATGCCGGCCGCCTTGACCAGCTCCTTTTTGCTGTTGAAGCTGTCGACATTGCCGGCGTAGTCGTAATACCAGTAATTGACGCCGAACAGATTCGGCGAAATCGGGATGGTCTGCGCATGTGCGCTTATGCAGGCCAGGGACAGGGAGAGGTATAGCGCGGTAATCGGATTTTTCATGGTCGCTTCCAGAAAAAACATCGGTCGGGGGAGTTGAATCAGCGGGCTTCGCGGTACATGCCGGCGTACTTCCATCCAAAGTAGAGGATGAAGGCATAGCAGGCGGCGGGAACAACAAATGATGACTGCAAGCCGATCATGTCGGCGGCCGCACCCTGGATGAAAGGCACAATGGCGCCACCCACGATGGCCATGCACAGGATGCCCGAGCCCTGTCCGGTTTGCGGACCGAGCCTGTTCAGGGCCATGCTGAAAATGGTCGGGAACATGATGGAGTTGAACAGGCCGACGGCAATCAGGGCCCACATCGCCGCCTTCCCGTTCCCGAGGATGGCAAGGAGCACCAGCGCGATCACGCAGGCCGCATTGAACGCCAGCGTCTTGCCGGGGCTGACATAGCGCATGACGGCAAAACCGATGAAGCGGCCAAGCATGGCGCCGCCCCAGTAGAAGCTGACGTAGGCCGCAGCGTCGGCGGCAGCAAGGCCGCCGATGCTGGCGTCGCCCATGAAGCTGATCAGGAAGCTGCCGATACTCACCTCCCCGCCCACGTACAGGAAGATCGCCACCGCACCGAGCACCAGGTGACGCTGCGCCAGGATGGAGGGGCCGGCGTCAAGTCCCGCTGCCGTCTCGCCGTGACTCACGCGCGGCAGGCGCGCGAGGGCAAACAGTACGGCCAGCACGAGCAGCGCCGCCGCCAGCGCCAGGTAAGGACCGCGCACCAGCGCTGCTTCGGTGGCGCGATATGCAGCTTGCTGCGCAGCCGGCAGCGATGCCAGTTCGGACGCACCGAGCACGCCGCCGGACAGGATCAGCATGCCGCCGATCCAGGGCGCAATGGTGGTGCCAAGCGCATTGAAGGCCTGGGTCAGGGTCAGTCGGCTCGATGCAGTGGCCGGATCGCCCAGCGCGCTCACGAAGGGATTGGCGGCCACCTGCAATGTCGTGATCCCGGCCGCCATGACGAAAAAGGCGAACAGGAAGACCGTATAGCCGCTCAGCGAAGCGGGATAGAACAGCGCGCATCCAGCGGCTGCGATGACCAGACCTGCGACCACGCCGCGCTGGTAGCCGATGCGGCGGATCAGCATGCCAGCCGGCAGCGAGACAATCCCGTAGGCGCCGAAAAAGCAGAACTGCACCAGCATCGCCTGCACATAGGTTAAGGTGTAGACCGCTTTCAGGTGCGGGATCAGCACGTCGTTCAGGGCCGTGAGCGCGCCCCACATGAAGAACAGGATGGTGACGATGACGAGCGGCGCGGTCGTGGCCGTGCCTTCGCCGGCGGCGCCGTGCATCGGCGCCGGGCTGGCTGGTAGTTGCATGTTGCTTCTCCGTGGACGTGGGGCGGCCGGCCCCCGCCGCTGTAGCGGTGGAGCACGGCCTTGCTGATTGATGCGTCTGCTTGCGCTAACCCGCTCTAGAGATGGGTTCGTGCAATGTTGCTCAAAAAAGTCCGATTGACAGATCTGACCCCAAACGCCGGACAGTTTGGGGAAATGTTGCGGGTTAGAATTTGACGTCGAGGCGGGCCGAGATGTAGCGGAAGGCGTTGCGCTGTGGCGTCCAGGTGGTCGTCGTTATCGTCGCCGGGCTGTTCGGGGCGCTGGCGTTGAAGTTGGCCAGCACCACCGAACGGTTGCTCATGTATTGGCGGTCGAGCAGGTTGTTGATGCGGAAGCTTAAGGTCGCGCGGCCTGATTTTTCGCGGAAGCCAAAGCCGGCGTGCAGGTACTTGGTCGGCTGCACGTAGTTGATCGGGTTCTGGTCCAGATTGGTCACCATGTCGCTGGCGTAGTTGAACTGTCCCGTGACATAGGCGTCAAAGCTTTGTTGCGGCAGGCGGATGTCGTACTTGAAGCCGATCGCGGCCTTGCGCTTCGGTGCGAAGGGCATGCGTCCACCAGTCACGTCGTTGGTGTTGGTGTTGCCGAACAGCGGGTTGTTGCGGATGCAGCCCAGGTTGAAGCCGCCGTTCGGGCTGCCTGCGACCTGGTAGCAGGTGGCGTTGCGGAACTCGGTGATGGTGGCATCGGTGTAGGCCAGGCTGGCGTTGAGCAGCAGCTCGCGCGTGGCCATGGCGTTCACGTCCAGCTCGGCGCCGCGGGTCTCCACGCCCGGCAGACTGTTCAGGCGGGTCTGGTAGATCAGGGTGTCGGGAATGTAGCTGCCCGAGTTTTGCTGGTAATCCTTGAACTTGCTGGAGAACAAAGTACCGGCGACGGTCAGGCGGTTGTCGAGGAAGTTGCCTTTCATGCCGAGCTCAAAGCTCTTGGCCGTTTCGGACTGCACCGGCTGCTGGGCCGCGGTCAATGCCGACAGGCTGCTGGTGATGTCGTACGCCTGGCCCTTGTAGCCGGTCGAGCCGCTCACGTAGGCCATCAGGGTTTTGGTGAATTGCTTTTGCAGGCTGAGTTTGCCCGTGGTGGCGTCTTCCTTGTTACCTGTGCTGGAGAACACGTTCACGGCCGAGAACGGCGCACCAAAGGCCAGGCGCGAGGGGTTGCCGGTGCCGGAGAAATGGTAACCCGATTCCTGCTTGTTGAAACGCAGGCCGGCGGTGGCGGTCCAGGTGGGAACGAATTCCCAGCTGGCCTGGCCGAATATCGCCTTGTTGATGTTGTAGGTGTCGCCGTAGAACTCGGTCGGGCTGGTGCTGGCCAGGCCGTTTTCGCCGCGCTTGAAGTAGCGCGCCAGTTCGTTCTTGCCGTACCACAGGCCGGCCACGTACTGGAAGTTGCCGCGGTCGCCGGAGGTCAGGCGCAGTTCCTGGGTGCGCGATTCGACATCGAAGCGGCCGTGCTGCTCGGATCCGGCAAAAATGCCGGCCGGCTTGTTGGTGCCCGTGACCGGGTAGTAGAGCATGACCTTGCTGTCGGTGAAGTCCTGGTCGCGCGAATCGTTGGCGTGGTAGCGGTCGGCAGAGGTGATCGAGGTCAGGGTGTCGCCCCACGGCAGGTTGTAGTTCAGCTTGAGGCCGAAGCCGCGCGTGGTCGATTCCTGGCCGGTGAAGGTGTCGTTGCGGATATCGCGGTTGTCCGGGCTGGCGGTGATGCCGGCCAGTACCTGGCCGATCGGCAGGGCCGGCACGTTATTGAGCAAGCCTTTATCGACGTTGGTGCCGGAGATGCTGGTCAGCACGACCACGCAGCAGTCGGTCAGTGTGTGGTTGTAGCGCGGCGAGAAATCGATTTCGAGATTATCCGTCGGACGCCAGCTCAGTTTTGCCAGAAACGTCTTACCGGCCGAACCGTTGGTTTTTTTGCCGGTGGTCAGGTTGTTGACGTTGCCGGGGAAGTCGTTGTTGCTGGCGGCAATGCGAAAGCCGAATTTATCGGACACGTTGCCGCCGACCGAGGCGCCAAGCCGCCATTCCTTGTCGCTCGACATCAGCACACTGGCGCGCGTGGTGATCGGGCCGGAAATAGGCTTGGTCACAATATTGATGGCGCCGGCGATGGCGGACTTGCCGAACAAGGTGCTCTGCGGCCCTTTCAGGATTTCCACGCGCTGCACATCGGCCAGGTCGCGGAAGGCTTGCACCTGCATGCCGATCGGAATGTCGTCGACGATCACGGCCACGTCGGACTCGACGCCGATGCCGATCGACTGGGTGCCGATGCCGCGCATGTTCAGGCCGGTGTTGGCCGGGTTGTCGCTCTGGGTCTTGGTCAGCGCCGGCGAAATGTCGATGATGTCTTCCAGGTCGCGCACATTGTTGCGCTGGATGAGTTCTTCGCCGATCACCGAGATCGACATGGGAACGTTTTCAAGCTTCTCAACGCGTTTGTTGGCGGTGACGACCACCACGTCGAGTCCCGGCTTGGCCGCCGCATCGGCAACCTGGGCAAAGGTGGTCTGGGTAAAACTCAGCAGTGCGAGGGCGACTGCGACGGTGAGGGGGCGATACTGCGGGCGTGGGGCGGCCTTGTTCATGCTCATGACACTTCTCCTGTGTGCAAGGCGTGCTCTGGCTTATGCCTTCGGCTTGCCCCGCGGTGTTTGTTTTTTAGTTTCTTTTTTAGGTACTGCAACTACGTCAATCTGCTGCTCTTGAAACATGCGCCGGCTTAGCGCACCATGCACGGCTTCTTGCTGTCGAACGTCCAGCCGGGAATCAGGAATTGCATGGCGGCGGCGTCGTTGCGCGCACCCAGGCCCATGCCTTTATACAGTTCGTGCGCGGCCTGCACCGCGTCCATGTCGAGTTCAACGCCCAGGCCCGGCCTGGCCGGCACGTCGACCTTGCCGCCGACGATCTGCAGCGGCTCGCGCGTCAGGCGCTGGCCGTCCTGCCAGATCCAGTGCGTGTCGATGGCGGTGATGCGGCCTGGCGCGGCTGCGGCGACGTGGGTGAACATGGCCAGCGAAATATCGAAGTGGTTGTTCGAGTGCGAACCCCAGGTCAGGCCCCATTCGCGGCACATCTGGGCGACGCGGACCGATCCCTGCATGGTCCAGAAATGCGGATCGGCCAGCGGAATGTCGACCGACTGCAGTTGCACCGCGTGGCCAAGTTCGCGCCAGTCGGTGGCGATCATGTTGGTGGCGGTCGGCAGGCCGGTCTCGCGGCGGAACTCCGCCATGACTTCACGCCCCGAAAAGCCGCCTTCCGGACCGCAAGGGTCTTCGGCATAGGCCAGCACATGGCCCTGGCCGCGGCACAGGCGGATCGCATCCTCCAGCAGCCAGGCGCCGTTGGGGTCGAGCGTGACGCGCGCTTCGGGAAAGGCTTCGGCCAGCGCGGCCGCCGCTTCCATTTCTTCTTCGCCGCGCAGCACACCGCCTTTCAGCTTGAAGTCCTTGAAGCCGTAGCGCGCGTACGCGGCCTTGGCCAGTGCCACCACGCTGTCGGTGTCCATCGCCTTCTGGTGGCGCAGGCGCTGCCAGTCGTCGCCATCAAGCGGCGCTTCCTGGTAAGGCAGGCCGGTGGCCTTGCGCTCGCCCACGTAGAACAGGTAGCCCAGCATCTCCACCTGGCTGCGCTGCTGGCCTTCGCCAAGCAGTGCGGCCACCGGCACGCCCAGGAACTGGCCGAGCAGGTCGAGCAGCGCGCATTCGAGCGCGGTAACGGCGTGGATGGTCACGCGCAGGTCGAAGGTCTGCACGCCGCGCCCGCCGGCATCGCGGTCGCCGAAAGCGGCGCGCACGGAATTGAGGATGGCGTTGTAGGCGCCCACCGGCTGGCCGATCACCAGGCTGCGCGCATCTTCCAGGGTCCTGGCGATGGCGGCGCCGCCCGGTACTTCGCCAACGCCTTGTTTACCTGCGCTGTCGGTGAGGATCACGATATTGCGCGTGAAGTAAGGGCCGTGGGCGCCGGACAGGTTCATCAGCATGCTGTCGTGCCCGGCAACGGGGATGACCTGCATGCCCGTGATGCGCGGAGACGCGCTGCTACTGATGCTGGTGTTCAGGCTGGGGGAAGGCATGTGCATGGTGTTTTTTCTTGTACGTGGTACCGCTACCAAATCGATACGTCAATGGTAGCGGTACCGTTAAAGGAAGTCAACGCGTTTTTTCGGTCAATGTGGCGAAAGTGGTGAGTCCGTCAGGCGCTGTCGCGCTCGACGATGGTGAAGCCGATGTCGCACACGGTGTCGGCAAGGACCTTGCCTTCCGAGCGCGCGATGATGAAACTGGCGGCCTTGGCGCCGATCGTGGTGCCATCAATGCGCACGCTGGTCAGCGCGGGATTGACGTCGCGCGAGAAGGCCTGGTCGCCCAGGCCGACCACGGCCAGCTGCGACGGGATCGCGATGCCCTGGGCCTGCGCTTCCATGATCACGCCGAGCGCCATCATGTCGGAGCTGCAGAACACGGCGTCGATTTTCGGGTCGCGCGCCAGCAGCTCGCGCAGGCCGCTGCGCCCGCTGCCCAGGGTGGTCGGGGCGGGCACGATGCAGGTCGGGACTTCTTTCGCGCCCTTGGCGCCCATGCCCAGCTTGAGGGCCGCGTCCGAGAACGACTTGTTGCGGCGGACCGCGCGTTCGTCGTTGGCGCTGATGGTAGCCACGCGCCGGCGGCCGCGCTTGTGCAGGTACTCGGCGACCGAGGAGCCGATCTGTTCGTGCGAAAAGCCCACCAGCATGTCGATTGGGGTCGGGGTCAGGTCCCAGGTTTCGACCACGGGAATGCCACTGGCGAGCAGGCGCCGCTTGCCCTGCTCCGAGCGCATGATACCGGTCAGGACCACGCCGTCGGGGCGGCGCCCGATGATGGCTTCGAGCAGCGCATCCTCGCGCGAGTTGGCGTAGCCGGCCTGGCCCAGCATCAGCTGGTAGCCGGAAGCGGCCAGCGATTCGGTCAGCGACTGCACCATCTCCAGGAAGACCGAGCCGGTAATGGTCGGCACCACGGCCGCGACCAGACGGCTTTTTTTGGACGCCAGCCCGCCGGCCAGCATGTTCGGGACGTAGCCGGTGCGCTCGACCGCTTCGCGCACGCGCTTGAGGATGGGTTCGGACACGGCGTCCGGCGTGTTGAGCGCGCGCGAGGCCGTGATTGGCGCCACGCCGGCGATGCGCGCCACGTCGCGCAAGGTAAAGCCGCCGGAAGACCGGCGGCTGCGCTTGGCGGGCTGCAGCTCTTCGTCGGCTGCGGAAAGGTCGGGCGGTAGCGGTTTGGTGTCCATATGCGCGATTTTAGCATCGCGCACATGGTGGCGGTACCACGGCTTTGGTCAAGATGGTGACGGGGGCCACGTATCGCGGCCCGGTCCACCCTGCGTCATGGTTCCAGTCGGATCGTCGACTCGAGCTTGATTGCGTCCGACGCGGTGCCGATCATGATCTTGAACTCACCCGGCTCGGCACCCCATTGCAGCTTGCGGTTGTAAAACGCCAGCATCGACTCGTCGATCCTGAACGTGACGCTGCGCTGCTCGCCAGGCGCCAGGCTGATTTTCTGGAACCCTTTGAGCTGCTTGAGCGGACGCACGCTCGACGCCACCAGATCGCGCACGTACAGCTGCACCACTTCCTCGCCTGCCCGCTTGCCGGTATTGGCCAGCTTGAAGCTAACGCTGATACTGCCGCCCCTGGCCATGCTCTTGCTGCTGACGGCCAGGTCGCTGTAGGCGAAGTCGGTGTACGACAAGCCGTGGCCGAAGGCGAAGCGCGGCGTGTTGGGCGAATCGATATAGGCCGACTTGTACACCACATTTTTCTCATCGACGACCGGGCGCCCGGTCTGGTACTGGGCGTAGGTGATCGGGATCTGCCCTACGCTGCGCGGGAAGGTAATCGGCAGCTTGCCTGCCGGGTTGTAGTCGCCGAACAGCACGTCCGCAATCGCGTTACCGCCTTCGCTGCCGGCAAACCAGGTGTACAGGATGGCGGGAGCCTGGTCGGCGATGGTGTTGAAAATGAGCGGACGTCCCGCCATGATCACCACCGCGACCGGCTTGCCGGCGGCTTGCAGCGCCTCGAACAGCTTGCCCTGCAAACCAGGCAGACTGATGTCGGTGCGCGACTTGGCTTCGCCGCTCATGTCCCAGCTTTCACCCACCACCAGCAGCACCGAGTCGGCCTGCTTAGCCGCCTCCACCGCGGCGGCAAAGCCGTCAGTGCTGGTGCAGGCCACGTCGCAGCCCTGGGCGGTAAGGATGCGGGTGTCCTTCGATACGTGGCTACGGATGCCGTCCAGCAGACTGGCGACGTTGGCAGCATCCGACTTGACGATCCAGCCACCTTCCAGGTCGCGCCTGGCGTCGGCCAGCGGGCCGATGACGGCAATCGATTTGACGTTCTTGTCGAGCGGGAGCAGCTGCTTGTCGTTCTTGAGCAGCACCAGCGACTTGCGCGCCACGTCGCGCGCAGCGGCCCTATGCGATGGATCGTTCAAGACTTCCTGCTCGCGTTTGGCATCCGAGAAGCGGTAGGGATCGTCGAACAGCCCCAGCTCGAATTTCTTGACCAGGATGCGGCGCACTGCATCGTCGACCAGCGCCTGCTTGACCTTGCCGTCCTTGACCAGCTTGGCCAGGTGGGCGGTATAGGCGTAGCCTTCCATGTCCATGTCGCTGCCGGCCTCGATCGCCTTGCTGGCGGCATCGGACAGGTCGTTCGCGTAACCGTGCGGGACCATCTCCTTGATCGACGCCCAGTCGCTGACCACGAAGCCCTGGTACTTCCACTGGCCCTTGAGGATATCGCGCTGCAGATAGCTGCTGCCCGTGGCGGGCGTGCCGTTCAGGGTATTGAAGGAGTTCATGAAGGTGGCGACACCCGCATCCACCGCCGCCTTGAACGGCGGCAGATAGGTCTCGTGCAGCTGCTGCTCGCTCATGTCGACCGCGTTGTAGTCGCGTCCCGCAATGGCCGCGCCGTAGGCCGCGAAGTGCTTGGCGGTGGCCATGATGCGATCCAGTCCGCCCAGTTTCGCGCCCTGAAAGCCGCGCACGCGGGCGCCGGCGATCAGCGAACCGAGATAGGTATCTTCGCCGGCGCCTTCCATCACCCTGCCCCAGCGCGGATCGTGGGCCACGTCGACCATGGGCGCAAAGGTCCAGTGGATGCCGGACGCCGCCGCTTCCTTCGCGGCGATGGCGGCCGACTGTTCGATCGCGCCCAGGTCCCAGGATGCGGCTTCGCCAAGCGGCACCGGGAACACTGTCTTATAGCCGTGGATGACGTCAAGGCTGAACAGCAGCGGAATCTTCAGGCGCGATTGCAGCGCCGCGGCCTGGATTTCGCGCGTCTCGGCCACGCCTTTCACGTTGAGCATGGAGCCGACCTTGCCGTTACGGATATCGGCCAGCTTGTCCGTATGCTTGCCGCTGGCGGGACCGGTAAACTCGCGCCCCGACAGCTGGTGCAGCTGGCCGACCTTTTCTTCCAGCGTCATGCGCTTGAGGAGGGCATCGACCTTTTTGTCGATGGCCGCGTCCTGGGCCCAGACGCCGCAGGAGAGGGCAAACAGGCCGGCGCCCAGCAGGGCCTTGTGCATGGTGGCGGCGCTCATTTGTACTTCTTCTGCATGTCGTCGTAAAAATTCTTCAGGATGAAGAAGGCTTTTTTCTTCTTGCCGGTATCCGAGATCAAACCCTTGCGGTTCCAGAAGTCCTGGAAGTAGGGGTGCTGGCGCCGCGGCGAGCGGAAGTCGACCAGGATCCATGGGGTCAGGCCGCGCAGGCCCGGCATCGCGGTCAGCATCTTGAACTGGTTCTCGTACAGCAGCTCCTGGTATTCCTCGCTCCAGCGGGTGTCCGCATCGGCGTGGTAGCCGCCCAGCGCGTCGGCGCCAAATTCGGAAATCACCACCGGCTTGTTGTACTTGACGTTAAAGCGCCACTTCAGCATCTCCTTGTTGTTCGACCAGTACCAGCCGGCGTACTCGTTGAAACTGGCCAGGTCGATTTTCTCGGCCAGGGGATCTTCCACCACCACTTCATTGCCTTCGCGGTGCACTTCCAGTGCCGCCGCCACCAGGCGCGTATCGTCGTTGGCGCGCGCGGCGGCCACCAGCTTGTTCATGAAGACGTTGCGCGGTTCGCTGACCGGGGTCTCGTTCCCGACCGACCAGATGATGACGCTGGAGCGGTTCTTGTCACGCACCATCAGGTCGTTCAGCTGCTGCTCGGCGTTCTTGTAGGTGTCCGCGTTGGTCCAGGAGATGGTCCAGTAGACCGGCACTTCGGCCCACACCAGCAAGCCCATTTCGTCAGCCAGCTTGACCATTTCTTCGCTGTGCGGGTAGTGCGCCAGGCGCACATAGTTGGAGTTCATCTCCTTGGCCCACTGCAGGATCATGCGCATGTCGCCTTCGCCGCGCAGGCGGCCCTGGATCAGCGGATTCTCGTCATGCACCGAGATCCCGCGCAGGAAGATGGATTTGCCGTTCAGGAGGATGTCCTGGCCGCGCGTCTCGATGGTGCGGAAACCGATCTTGTCGCTGACCTTTTCTTCGCCGGCCGACAGGTCGACTTTGTACAGCTTGGGATTCTCCGGCGACCAGTAAGTCAGCCTGTCGACCGGGATGCTGATCGCAGCACGGCCGGCGGCGTCGGTCTTGACGGTGGTCTTGATGCCGGCTTCGGGAATGCTGACAGTGACCGATTGCGCCTTTTGTGCGCCGGCCATCTGCACATAGCCTTCGATGCGTTTCAGGTTGCCCTTGGCCAGCTGCACCTTGTAGTCGGTGATGTAGGAGGCCGGCAGTTCGGCCAGCAGCACGTCGCGCGTGATGCCGCCGTAGTTCCACCAGTCGGTGTTCACGGTCGGGATTTCATCCTGGTGGCGCTTGTTGTCGGCCTTGACCACCACGAAGTTGTGGCCCTTGGCGAGCTTACCCGTCACGTCGAACTGGAAGGGCGTGAAACCGCCCTTGTGCATGCCCAGCTTTTTACCATTCAGGTAGACGTGGGCTTCGTAGTTCACTGCGCCGAGGTACAGGAAGTAGTTCTTGCCCGGCTTGGGATCGGCGTTGAAGGTCTGGCGCAGCCACACCGTGCCTTCGTACAGCTGCAGCTTTTCGGCTTGGGAGTTCCAGTCGCCCGGCACCCGCATGTTCGGCGACAGATCGAAGTTGTACTCGACCCATTCGCCCTTGTCCTTCGGTTTGCGGTCGTCATAGAAACCGCCCTTGCCGCTGGCCGACGCATCGAAGGGCATGTGGCGATAGTCGTAGTAACCCATCTCGTATGGATCGATGATGTAGTTCCAGCGCCCGTTCAGGCTCACGTGCTGTCGGCCGTAGATATTCTGGATCAGCGGGCTGTTGGAAAAGGTCCGGTTGGCGACCGGCTGGCCGGCCAGCTGCACGTCGACCGCGGCTGGCGCCGCCGGTGCCTGCGCCTGCACGGAAAAGGACAAGGCAGCGGCGCAAAGCGCCCCCGCCATCATGGTCAATACGCGTCTCATCATCATCCTCGGTGTCATTTTTGGAGGTTTTGGTACCGCTACCAAAGCATGCACGAATGGTAGCGGTACTCAAAACCGATGTCAACGCGTTTTTTGGTCCGCGCCTGCGCTCGCGGCAGGAGCCGGAGGGCCGCTCGTGGTAAGCTTCGACCCCGCGCGGTTCGAAGCGAATTCCCCCAACCACCGTCGAATAACAATCGATCATCATCAAAAAAGCCGTTTCATGGATATTTTTCTTGCGTTAAAAGCGATCGTCATGGGCCTGGTCGAGGGCTTCACCGAATTCCTCCCGATTTCATCCACCGGTCACCTGATCCTGGCCGGCAGCCTGCTTAACTTCACCGACGAAAAATCCAACGTCTTCAAGATCGTGATCCAGGCCGCGGCCATGGTCGCGGTGTGGTGGGAATTCCATGCCCGTATCACCACGGTGCTGCGCGGGATGTTCAGCGATCCAAAGCAGCAGAAATTCGTGATCAACCTGATCGTCGCCTTCCTGCCGCTGGCCATACTGGGACTCGCTTTCGGCAAGTTGATCAAGGCCGCGCTGTTCCATCCGGTGCCGGTGGCGATCGCCTTCATCGTCGGCGGCTTCGTGATTTTGCTGGCCGAAGGCCGCCAGAAGAACAACCCTGTGGCCGAGCGCGTGCAGAGCGTGGACGACATGACCTTGCTGGACGCCTTCAAGGTCGGCTGCGCCCAGGCCATCGCGCTGATCCCTGGTGCCAGCCGCTCCGGGTCCACCATCATCGGCGGCATGCTGTTTGGCCTGCCGCGCAAGGTCGCCACCGAATTCTCGTTTTACCTGGCCATTCCGACCATCCTGGTGGCCACCGTGTATGACCTGGTCAAGCACCGCGATCTCCTGAGCGCGGCCGACCTGCCGCTGTTCGGCATCGGCTCCCTGGCCGCCTTCATTTCCGCCTTCCTGTGCGTGCGCTGGCTGCTGCGCTACATCAGCAGCCATGACTTCACCGTGTTCGCCTGGTACCGCATCGCCTTCGGCATCCTGGTCATCGCCAGCTCGCATTTCGGTTGGGTCGTTTGGGTAGAATAATGGACCCCGGCCTGAGCGTGCGCGCCCTGCATCTGCTGGAAACCGTCTTCGGTTATCCGGCATTTCGCGGTCAGCAGGGCGACATCGTCGAACATGTCGCCAGTGGCGGCGACGCCCTGGTCCTGATGCCGACCGGCGGCGGCAAGTCGCTGTGCTACCAGATTCCCGCACTTTTGCGCGACGGGGTGGGAGTAGTCGTCTCGCCGCTCATCGCGCTGATGCAGGACCAGGTCGACGCGCTCGAAGAAGTCGGCGTGCGCGCGGCCTTCCTGAACTCCACCCAGACCTTCGAAGAATCGATGCGCATCGAGCGTCTGGTGCGCACCGGCGAAATCGATCTGGTCTACGTGGCGCCCGAGCGCCTGATGACGCAGCGCTGCCTGGAACTGTTCGAAGCGTCCCGGATCGCCCTGTTCGCCATCGACGAGGCGCACTGCGTGTCGCAATGGGGCCACGACTTCCGGCCCGAGTACATCAAGCTGTCGATCCTGCACGAGCGCTTCCCGGATGTGCCGCGCATCGCCCTGACAGCCACCGCCGACCAGCAGACCCGCGCCGAAATCGCGCTGCGCCTGCAGCTGGGCGATGCGCGCCAGTTCGTGTCCTCCTTCGACCGCCCGAACATCCGCTACCAGATCGTCGAAAAGGGTAACGGTCGCAAGCAGCTGCTCGACTTTATCACCACCGAGCATGGTAGCGACGCCGGCATCGTCTACTGCCTGTCGCGCAAGAAGGTCGAAGAAACCGCCGACTTCCTGAACGAGAACGGCATCCGCGCCCTGCCCTATCACGCCGGCATGGAATACGCCAAGCGCAGCGCCAACCAGGCCCGCTTCCTGCGCGAAGAAAGCATCGTCATGGTCGCCACCATCGCCTTCGGCATGGGCATCGACAAGCCGGACGTGCGATTCGTCTGCCACCTGGATCTGCCCAAGAGTATCGAGGGCTACTACCAGGAGACCGGACGCGGAGGCCGCGACGGCCTGCCCGCCAGCGCCTGGATGGCCTACGGACTGCAGGACGTGGTGCTCCAGCGCCGCATGATCGACGAGTCCGAAGCCGACGAAACCTTCAAGCGCGTGCTGGGCATGAAGCTCGACGCCATGCTGGGCCTGTGTGAGACCTTGAGCTGCCGCCGCATGCGCCTGCTGGAGTACTTCGGCGAACAGTCCGGCCCCTGCGGCAATTGCGACACCTGCCTGATTCCGCCGGTGTCTTTCGACGGCACGGTGCCTGTGCAAAAGCTGCTGTCGACGATTTACCGGGTCGACCAGCGCTTTGCGGCCGGCCACGTAATCGACGTGCTGCGTGGCGCGGAGACCGAGCGCATCAAACAGTGGCACCACGATTCGCTGTCGGTGTACGGCATTGGCGCAGACCGCCCGGAAGACGAGTGGCGCGCCATCCTGCGCCAGGTGATCGCGCTGGGGCTCGTTACGGTGGACCACGAGGTATTCAACTCGCTCAAGCTGACCGACGCCGCAAGGCCGGTGCTCAAGGGCGGCAAGAAGGTGCAGCTGCGCCAGTACCAGAAACCGGTCAAGCAAAAGCGTTCGAGCACGCCGGCCAAGGGCTATGTGGAGATGGACCTGTCCAAGTCGGAGCAGGCGATTTTCGAGCGGCTGCGAAGATGGCGCATGGAGACGGCACGCGCGCACAATGTGGCTGCTTACATCATCTTTGGCGATGCCACCCTGCGCGAGATTTCCAAGGCCAAGCCGACGTCCCTGCAGGAGCTGCGCGGCGTGACCGGCGTGGGCGAGAAAAAGCTGGTGTCGTATGGTGACGAGATTGTGGCGATCATCATGGAAATGAGCTGACACGCCATTGGTGCGTCACAGTGGGCACGGGGTTCCTACACCCGACCACGCCACATCGTGGAGGCTCTGCCGAAACCGAATAACCCGATATCACGCCAAATTTGTTAACGTCATCCCCGCGCAGGCGGGGACCCATAGCACCGCGACGCATAGGTGCTATGGATTCCCGCCTGCGAGGGAATGACGGCTTTAGAGGTAGCGGTATCGCAAAAATCCGGAATATTCACCAGCACGAAGGGTGGGCACCCGCGTGCCCACCATGTCGGCTAAACTGCCACAGCCAATCTGTAACGCCCCGGCGACGTCCCCATCGCCGCCCTGAAGCGGTGCCCGAAATGCGACAGATCCGCATACCCGCACATATCCGCGACCTGCTGCAAGGGCAGCGCGGTGGTCTTCAACAACCCGCAAGCCCGTTCGACCCGGCGCTGCGCAATCCACGCCGACGGCGGCATCCCGAACGACACGCGAAACATGCGCACCAGATGAAACTCCGACAGGCAGGCCATCTGCGCCAATATGCCCAGCGTGATTGCATGACCGAGATTGACTTCGATATAGTCAGCCAAACGGCGCCGCACCAAAGGCGCCAGGCCACCCTTCAAACGCAGCTCGCGCCGTACCACGCCCTGTGAGCGCAGCAGCTCACTCAGGGTCGCATGGGTAATCTCGTTCGCACGCAGCAGGTTATCGGCGTCTTCCCATGGCGTATCGACCAGGGTCTCGCACAGCTGCAGCAAACGCGGGTTTTCAAAATAGGTACGATCGGCCAGGGTGATCTCACGCGGCTCGCGGTCCAGTTCCACCACCGCGCGGCGGGTGAAATGCTCCGGCATGAAATAGATATGCAGCAGGCGCAAATGGTCGCGCACCACCCATTCCGATTCGTGCCAGTCCGGCAGGGTGCACAGGCGCTGCGGCGCGCCATACTGGCCGGGCGCGCCGCCGCGTTCAGTGCGGTAACCGCCGCCCAGGTAGCACGACAGGGTATGGTGGCCGGGCTGGGCGTAGGTGGTGAGCTGCTCGTCGGTGTCGCGCTGCCAGATGGCGGCGGCCATGCCGTCGCCCAGCCACGCGAAACGTTCGAGCGTGGCGTCGGTGCCGCACATGGTGTCGAAGACCGCGTGCGAGATAGGTGTAGGGCGCGATTGCATGCAAAAAGTCTAGCATGGGACACGATCACATGCCGGGGGCGGGGTAAAAGTCAGCAAGATCAGACAAGCCATGTCAACGCGCAGCGGCCACGATGGGAGCATGAATATCTTCCTCTATCTCCTCACCGTCGTCATCTGGGGCACCACCTGGATCGCCATTAAATTTCAGCTGGGCGTGGTCGCCGCGCCGGTCTCGATCGCCTACCGCTTCTGGATCGCGGCCGCAGTCCTGTTCCTGTTCCTGCTCGCGACCCGCAAGCCAATCTGGCCGCCGCGCCAGGCCTGGCGCTACCTGCTGGCCCAGGGCGTGGCTCTGTTCTGCTGCAATTTCCTGTGCTTTTACTATGCCAGCCAATGGGTTCCCAGCGGCCTGGTGGCGGTGGTGTTTTCGACGGCACCGATCTGGAACGCCCTCAATGGCCGCCTGTTCATGCAGCGGCCGATCCGGCGCCAGGTGGTCGCCGGTGCACTGCTTGGACTGTCCGGCATCGCACTGCTGTTCCTGCCCCAGATGCAGGGCCACTGGAACGATAACGGCATGCTGCTCGGCCTCGGCCTGGCGCTCCTCGGCACGCTGTGTTTCTCGACCGGGAACCTGCTCTCGAGCCGCATGCAGGCGCTCGGCCTGACGCCGCTGTTGACCAATACCTGGGCCATGCTGATCGGCTCGACCATCGTCGGCACTGGCGCGCTGGTGCTGGGCATGCCGTTCAACTTCGACCCGAACCCGCGCTACCTGGGCGCCCTGCTCTACCTGGCGGTTCCCGGCTCGGTGATCGCCTTCACGGCTTATCTGGTGCTGGTGGGGCGCATCGGCCCGGACCGGGCAGCCTACTCCACGGTGCTGTTTCCCGTGGTGGCCTTGAGCGTCTCGACCATGTATGAGGGCTACCGCTGGAGCCCGCTGGCCTTTGCCGGTCTGGCGCTGGTTCTGGGCGGGAACCTGCTGGCGTTCATGAAGAAGCCCGCTCCGCTGACCATGGCGCCGCCCAAAGCGGTCAGCTGACGGCCACCGCGGCGCGCGGCTTGCCGATCCAGGTGGCGCGGTGCCACAGCGCTTCCAGTGGCCCCTGCTCGTGGCGGCGCAGCCACCAGGCGCTGAACAGGCCCTGCAGCACCGCCAGCACGATACCGATCAACAGGCAGTAGGTAGCGCCTGTGAACTTGTACAGCCCCAGGCCATAGCCGTAGTAGATCGCCACGCCGACCATCGACTGCACGACGTAGCTGGTCAGGCTCATGCGGCCCAGCGGCGCGAAGATACGCAGCAAGGTGCCGCGCTGGTACAGCAGCACGAAGCTGGACACCAGCACCAGCATGAAGGCCACATTGTTCCACGAGGTGACGATGGTCGACAGCGGCCGGCGCAGGCCTTCGGCGGCGATCCAGCCATCCAGGCCGTTCTTGACGATGTAGAAGACGGTGAATGAGAGCGCCGCTGCGACCAGGACGCGCTTCCAGAAGCGCAGATTGGCGTCGGTGGACTCGAACAGTCCTTTGCGCCCCGCCAGCATGCCGAACATGAACAGCGCCAGCATCTGGAACAGGCGCCCGTTTTCCCACGACCAGCGCACCGCCGCGATTTTGCCGTTGGTGAGGTTGCCGATCCAGACTTCGCTCATGGAGCCGCTGGCCAGGTAGACATTGGCCTTGCCGAAGTAAGCCCAGGAAGCCGGGTCGGCCAGTTTGAGGGCCGGGTTGGGCAGCGCGGAAAACAAGGCGATCCAGTCCAGCGGCTGCAGCATCAGCAAGGTGGCAATGGCCAGTACGGCGCCGTTGCCCAGGCGCGCCACCGGAATGAGCAGCAGGCCGACCATGGCGTAGATGCTCAGGATGTCGCCCTCGTAGAACAGGGTGTTGAACAGGCCGAAGCCCAGCAGCAGCACCATGCGCCAGGCAAAACGGGGCCGGAAATCCTCGCCCTTTTGCTCGCGCCGATGCAGCTGCAGATAGAACGTCAGGCCGAACAGCAGCGCAAAAATCGCATAGGCCTTGCCGCCGAAGAGAAAGAATCCACTGTCCCAGATGACCTTGTCCAGCGCCACCATCCAGGCCGGCAAACCGGTCGGCGTGTAGTAGAGGTCGAAGTGCTCGATGTTATGGAGCAGCATGATCGCCACCACGGCAAAACCGCGCAGGGCGTCCACGACGCCGATTCTGGAACTAGTTTGCATTCTTGCCTGCCTCACGGATGGGGTTGCGGAATCATTGCGAAAAAAGCCATGCCGATTATATTTGGAAACGCTCCCAAAATCACATTTCCGTGAAAATTTTGCCTGTCCGGGCGTTTTTCGCAAGCACGTCAATACAAGCAGTCAAGCGTTTGATTATCTCGTCAGGCTTACAAATCGGCATTTGACACCGCTACCATTTGAACTCGATACTAAAAAAAGAGACCACTTTCCCGGAGAATCGACCATGTTTTCCAGCGCCTTCCACGCCAGTCCGCTACGCCGCCGCGCGATACTGCTCGCATTGATCGCGGTGTTCCCTGCCATGGCCGCGCAGGCAGCGCCGGCGGCCCCGCGCACCGTCTACGACTTTAACCCGGGCTGGAAACTGACCGCAGCCGACCCGCAGGATGCCGCCGCACCGAATTTCGACGACAGCCAGTGGAAAAGCGTGACCCTGCCGCGCGCCTGGAACGAGGACGACGCCTTCAGCAAGGACATTGCCGATCACTCGACCGGCGTAGCCTGGTACCGCAAGCGCTTCACCTTGCCAGCCGGGGCGCGCGGCAAAAAGGTCTTCCTGGAGTTCGAGGGCGTGCGCCAGGGCGCGCAGGTCTACGTCAACGGCAAGCAGGTCGGCCTGCACGAAAACGGTGTCATGGCCTTCGGGATCGACATCAGCCAGGTCGCGGTGGCGGGCGAGAACGTGGTCGCGGTCCGCACCGACAACGCCTGGGACTATCGCGAGAAATCCAGCAACCAGCGCTACCAGTGGTCGGACAAGAACTTCAACGCCAACTATGGCGGTATTCCCAAGAACGTCAGGCTGCATGTGGCCGACCGCCTGTACCAGACCTTGCCGCTGTACGCGACCCTGGGCACCACCGGCGTGTACGTGTATGCGCGCGAGTTCGACATCGCCGGCAAGGCGGCCACCATCAGCGCCGAGTCCCAGGTCCGCAACGAATACGCGCAGGCGCGCACCTTCACATATGAAGTGAGCGTGCGTGACCGCGACGGCAAGCGCGTCGCCACCTTCAACGGCAGGCCGCAGACGCTCCGACCCGGCGAGACCACCACCGTCTCTGCCAGCGCGCGCCTCAAGAACCTGAACTTCTGGAGCTGGGGTTACGGCTACCTGTACGACGTCACCACCACGCTCAAGGTCGGCGGCAAGGATGCCGACGTGGTCACCACGCGCACCGGCTTTCGCAAGACCGCGTTCGGCGACGGCATGATCAAACTGAATGACCGCGTGATCCAGGTGCACGGCTACGCCCAGCGCACCTCCAACGAATGGCCCACCGTAGGCCTGTCGGTGCCGCCCTGGCTGAGCGACTACAGCAACGGCCTCATGGTCGAGAGTAACGGCAACCTGGTGCGCTGGATGCACGTCACCCCCTGGCGCCAGGACGTGGAATCGCTGGACCGGGTCGGCCTGCTGCAGTCTATGCCGGCCGGCGACTCGGAAGCAGACGTCAAGGACCGGCGCTGGCAGCAGCGCGTTGAAGTCATGCGCGACGCGATCATCTATAACCGTAACAGCCCCAGTATCGTGATGTACGAAACCGGCAACCGCGGCGTGACCGAAGAACACATGCAGGAGATGAAAGCGCTGCGCGACCAGTACGATCCGCACGGCGGGCGCGCCGCCGGCAGCCGCGAAATGCTCAATAGCCGCGTGGCCGAATTCGGCGGTGAGATGTTATATATAAACAAGAGCGCGCGCCTGCCCTTCTGGGCGATGGAGTACTCGCGCGACGAAGGCCTGCGCAAATACTGGGACGAATTCACACCGCCCTTCCACAAAGACGGCGACGGCCCGCTGCACAAGGGCCAGAACGCGAGCGCCTACAACCGCAACCAGGATTCGCACGCGATCGAAAATGTCAAACGCTGGTTCGACTACTGGCACGAGCGGCCGGGTACTGGCAAGCGTGTGAGCAGCGGCGGCGTCAACATCGTTTTCTCGGACAGTAATACCCACCACCGCGGCTCGGAAAACTACCGCCGCAGCGGCGAGGTCGATGCCATGCGCATCGCCAAGGACGGTTTTTATGCGCACCAGGTCATGTGGGACGGCTGGGTCGATGTGGAAAAGCCGCGCGCCCACATCATCGGGCACTGGAACTACGCGGCCGGCACGGTCAAGCCAGTGACGGTGGTGTCGTCCGCGGAACGGGTCGAGCTGTTCCTGAACGATAAATCGCTCGGCTTCGGCGAGCAGAGCGAACGCTTCCTGTTCACGTTCAAGGATGTGGCCTGGCAGCCGGGCAGCCTGCGTGCGGTCGGCTATGGCGCCGACGGCAAGGTGGTATGCAAGGCCGACGTGGCCACCGCAGGCGCGCCGGCCGCGCTGCGCCTCACCGCGCGCACCGCACCCAAGGGCATGCGTGCCGATGGCGCCGACCTGGCGCTGGTGGAAGTGGAGGTGGTCGATGCCGCAGGCCGTCGCAATCCGACCGCGCTCGACATGGTCGACTTCAGCATCGATGGGCCGGCCGAATGGCGCGGCGGGATCGCCCAAGGCGAAAACAACTTCATTCTGGCCAAATCGCTGCCGGTGGAAGGTGGCATGAACCGGGTGCTGGTGCGTTCGACCACGCAGGCCGGCAAGATCAATCTGCGCGCCAGTGCCAAGGGGCTGCAACCGGCCACCCTGTCACTGACCACCAGGGCGGTCAAGGTCGATGGCGGTTTGAGCACAGAGCTGCCATCGGCGGGGCTGGTGTCCTCGCTGGTGCGCGGACCTACGCCCGCCGGACCGTCTTTCAAGGTCACGCGCAAGGCGGTGGAGATTGCCGGGGTCACGGCGGGCAGCAATGCGCTGACGGCGGCGCAGACATTTGACGATGACGAGACGACTTCCTGGACCAGCGGGACGGGCGCCGGCGAGACCTGGATCGCCTACGACATGGCGCAGCCTGCGACCCTGACCGAAGCAAGCTTCAGACTGCCGGGCTGGCGCGAGCGCAGCTATCCGATCCGGATCACGGTCGACGGGCAGGAAGTGTATGCAGGGGAGACAGCCAAGAACCTGGGCTATGTGACAGTGCCGCTCAAGCCGGTGCGCGGCAAGCAGGTACGGATTGAGTTGACTGGTGTAGCGAAAGAGGCGGACGCCTTCAAGATGACCGAGGTGGCCAACCAGAAGATCGCCGATACTGGCGCGAACAGGACACCGAAGGGCGTGCTGGCGATTATTGAAGCAGAGTTTTACGAGGCGCCGTGATGGATCGGGCAACACGCACGGCTTTGGATGTGTGCGACAAGTAAGAAGCGTCTAGAGGCTGTGAAAACATCGAGTGGTCTGAATCGAGGCGACATTTTCAACGTCATTCCCGGCCTCGGCGGCCCCCCTTGGCGGGAATCCATAGCACTTATGAGCAAAGGTGCTATGGATCCCCGCCTCCGCGGGGATGACGTTGAATAATATAGTGGAAATTCCGATTATTCGATTTCTTCCGCACCCTACGATTTCACAAACACCAGATCCCACACGCCGTGGCCCAGCTTGATGCCGCGGTTTTCGAACTTGGTCAGTGGCCGGTAAGCCGGCTGCGGCGCATACCCTTCCGCCGTATTCTTCAACAGCGGTTCAGCGCCCAGCACTTCCAGCATCTGCACTGCATAATCTTCCCAGTCGGTCGCACAATGCAGGTAGCCGCCCGGCGCCAGGCGCTCGGCCAGCAGCTTGACGAACGGCGGCTGCAGCAGGCGGCGCTTGTTGTGGCGCGCCTTGTGCCACGGGTCCGGAAAGAACACGTGCACACCCGCCAGCGACGCCGGCGCGATCATCTGGTTCAGCACTTCCACCGCATCGTGCTGGATCAGGCGCAGATTGGTCAGCTCCTGTTCGCCGATCTGCTTGAGCAGACTGCCCACGCCAGGCGTGTGCACCTCGACGCCAATGAAATCCTTCTCCGGCATGCCCTTGGCGATGTGCGACGTGGTGTCGCCCATGCCGAAGCCGATTTCCAGAATCACCGGCGCCTTGCGTCCGAAGGCCTGCTCAAAGTCGAGCGGCGCCTTGCTGTACTCGATCAGGAATTTGGGTCCCAGTTCCTCCAGCGCGCGCGCCTGCGCGATCGACAGCCGTCCCGCGCGCGTGACGAAGCTGCGGATGCGGTGTTCGGTTGGGTCATACAACATCGGGCGGTTCGGGGTATCGGAGGACATGGGAGACAGTGCTGAAAAAAAGGCCGGACGACATTATATCGTACCGGCCCGTGTGCCCATGGTGGGCAAGACGGCATCTAGTGCCGCCGAATCCGGCTTAGCCGCAATACCAGAATGCCCGCAGCGAGCAGCAGCCAGCTCGCAGGCTCCGGCACGTCGCTCACCTCACGCACCGTGATGTTGACATTGTCGACGCCGAACTGAAAGAAGTCGACGTTGTCCACCTCGGCGAAGCGCAGGCGCAACATGGTATTCAGGTTCGCATTGAGCAGCGCCGTAATCTCGATGTCGTAGTGGAAATAGCCAGACACCGCCGGGTCGCCCGCCGCGGTCTGGTATGCATTGAACAGCACGTCCCCCAGCAGCAGGCTGAATGGGTCGGCGCCCCCCATCAGGATATCCACGCGGGCCTGCTGGTTCAGACGCGGCGTGGCGAAGTCCAGGTCATCCTGCAAGGTGAAGGTACCGGCCTGGTTGTTCACAAACAGATCAAAGCTCAAGATGGCCACGCCGACTGCGCTGGTCTGCATGAAGTCCTGATACAGCACGTGGCTGCCGGGACCCTGCGGATCGGTCATGGCGGCGTTACTGCCACCCGGCGGTGACGGCACCGTCACTCCGTTGACGGGACTGAGGACGCCCGACTGCAGCGTGAACGTCCCGTCGGAGCCGATCTGGTCGGCCCTCGTCCATCCCGCAAAGCCGGCTTCAAAACCGCCATTGACAATGGCCGCGTGCGCCGGCAGGACAGTCAGGCATGCCCAGATGGCCAGCAGCGACGACACCGATTGCATGATGATGCGTTTCATATCTCGATCCTTTCAGTGTGATGCCGCTAAGGGCGGCGGCTGATGCGGTAGATCGCGTTGTCGGTCAGCGACACGACATACAGGGCGCCATCCGGACCCTGCTCGATCGCGGTCGTGGTGCCGAAGCCCTGGCCGATCAGCAGCGTTTCGCTTTCCACCGGATCGAACTTGGTAGGCCTGAATGCGTTGTCGGCGACGCGGTCGGCCAAGCGTGGATCGGCGCTCACGTCCACATGCAGGCGGTCAGGCGTCAGGCGCATGCGGTACAAGGCTCCGCCAGTGCCGCCGACGGCCTGGAAGGATCGTGCGGAGCCCAGCCACAAGGTGCCGTCGTATTCGGGACCGAGCGCCGTTCCCTTGACGAAGGCGGCGCCGGACGGCCCGATTTCGTAGAGCCAGCTGAACTCCGGATCGACATAGGCGGAACCCGGCAGCTTGAACAGGCGCGCTTGCACCAGTGCCGGGCTGTAGGCAATGCGGGTGGGCGGGTAGCGCACTTGCTGCAGGTTGCTGCCGTACAGGGTCGTTTCGATGGACTTGAACTGGGAAATGCGGCTGAGCGGGCCGGCAATCTGAATCCAGCCGCCGTTCATGCCGGGAACGACGCGATTGAGTTCGCTGAAGGCGTCATCGGCGTTTTCCGTATTCCACAGGTGGCCGCCGTAGGGATCGAACGCCATGCCGAAGCCGTTGCGGTGCCCGTATGAAAAGACCTTCTGCAGGTTGGCGCCGACTTCGCCACCCTGGGCAGCACCGATCGCGTAGAAGGGATTGTCGGCGGGCGTGCTGCCGTCGGCGTTGAGGCGCAGGATCACACCGGACAGGTGGGCGTTGTCCGGCTGGGGACCGCCGAAGGTATCGTCCACTTGCGGGCCGCTCAGGAAGGGCCCGGTCTGCAGGTTCTGCATCCAACCACGCCGTCCCTGGTCGCCCATGAAGACATAGAGCTTTCCGTCAGGGCCGAACCGGATCGGGCCGCCGTTATGGTTGGCGCGCTCCGACGCATTCTCTGTCCCTGCATGACCTGGCAATGAGACATTGTCGGTTTGGCGCGCACGCAGGCGCACCGTCATAAAGCCCGGATCAGGGGTCAAGGTGCCACCGGTCCAGATAAAGCGATCGACCCGGTTGGCGTTGAGCGCGACTTCGCTGGTGACGCTGCTGTCCGCACCCGTCACGCTTTCGGTCCAGCGCAGGTAGACCTGTGGAACGGCGGGAAAATTCGGGTGCAGCGCGATGGCGAGCAGGCCGCGCTCCGAGGCCGAGTTGACGGGCAGGTCGAGCACGGGGATGGGCTGCACCACGCCGTTTATCACGCGCTTTACCTGGCCGCTGGCCTTTTCCAGCACCAGCGCATCGTTCGAGCCAATAAAGGCGATGCCGATGGGTTGGTTCAGTCCCGAGGCGACGAATGGGCTCACCTGCAGATTGGGATCGAGCATGATAGCCGCGATGGAATCGGCGCGTACCGGACTGACCAGGGTTAGCAGGAAGCTTGCTGCGAAAAGCTGGCGTTGACAGTAAGTGGAACGGAAAACGAACATCGTGATCTCCCATCAGCGTTGATGTCGGACTCGGATCTTCTGTTACGGAAGGTCGCAGGCAGTGCGCGACGCCATCCGAATCATGCGATGCGTACACAGTCGTTGCGCTACATTTACACGGCAGGACCGCGCGGCTCGTGGAGTATGCATGGAGCATAAATCGTGCCCCTTGGCTGCGATGAGGACGCCGCACTATGAGGTTGCAAAGCAGAGGTGGACAGTGATGACCGCCCATGTAAAGAAAACCGACAGGAGCGCGGCTGCGGCAAAATGCTGGAAGCAAAAGGAGCGTGAATGAAGATGAGGAAGAAGGCCGATCTGCCCAGCAAGCTGTGCGCGCATTGCGGCTTGCCGTTCACCTGGCGCAAAAAATGGGAACGTGATTGGGACCAGGTAAAGTTTTGTTCGGAGCGGTGCAGGCGCGCGGGTGTTGCAGCTTGACAGGATAAGACCTGGAGCGGGTGAAGGGAATCGAACCCTCGTCGTAAGCTTGGGAAGCTTCTGCTCTACCATTGAGCTACACCCGCGTAGCCCGCATTCTACGCGGGTTCTGCGTTGTTTGACAAATGCTCATCTGGTCAGCTCATCAAGCGTCTATGCGCGAACAACATTGACCTCAAACGCGTGTTTGTCGCGCAGCCCGCCAAGACTGGTTTTTGACCGGGCCGACCACTAAGGCTCCGGCCCGACCAGGCCATTCCATCCGGTAACTGCTGGTTAATCTACAGTTGCTCTGAACTTGATCGATTCAAACCTTAGGAAATGCCAGCATGCGTTCCAGCAGGTCCGCCAGCAGGCGCTGATCCGCCGCGTTCAACCTGTCGGTCAGAGGCGCCAGTGCCTGCTGCACCTGCTCATGCAGCTCCTCGACCAGCGCGGCACCCGCCGGCGTCATGAACACATCGATCGCCCGCTCATCCACGGCGTTGGGTGCGCGCGCCACCAGGCCGCGCTGCTCCGCGCGGTCGATCAGCCCTGACATCGTTGATTTCTTCAGGCCCAGGTGTTGGGCAAGTTCCGCCATCCGCGGCCGCCGGTCGCGCAGGATACCGAGCACACGCATCAGCGTGAGCGATAGATCTTTCTCCGCGCCGATCTTGTTCATTGCGGCCATCGTGATGAAGGCGGTCGGCACCAGTGCGTCCAACAGATTTTCACGCGTCGTCATTTGCTTCATAAAGCCCTTTCAAAGAAAAGATCTTGACATAGTTCGTTTTACGAATCAATATTGGTTCGCAATACAAACCATTCCGGGTTATTTAAAACGCTACGCTTACCGAAAGAATCCCATGAAAGCAGCAGTCATCACCTCCTTTTCCATGCCGCCTCGCTATACAGAGTTTGCCGAACCGGTGGCGGCCAGCCCCGCCGAGATGGTGGTCGATGTGCTGGCGGTCGGCTTGCATCACGTGACACGCGGCAAAGCATCGGGCGCGCACTATTCCAGCGCGGGCTCCCTCCCGATGATTCCCGGTGTTGATGGGGTCGGGCGCGGATCCGACGGAAAACTGCGCTACTTCGGCCAGGCTCCTGACCAGTTGGGGACGATGGCGCAGCGGACGGTCATCCGGCTGGACCAGAGCTTCGTGCTCCCCGATGGAAGCGATCCGGTTGCGGTTGCGGCAGGCATGAATCCGGGCATGTCGGCCTGGCTCGCCCTGCGTTGCCGCGCTCCTTTCCAGCCAGGGCAGAAAGTGCTGATCATCGGGGCCACAGGTAGCTCGGGCAGCATGGCGGTGCAGATCGCCAAACATATGGGCGCGGCGCAGATCATTGCTGTCGGGCGCGATACGCGCAAGCTCGCCACGCTGTCGGCACTTGGCGCGACGCACGCCGTCAGCATGGACAATCCTGCGCTGGGTGCGCTGGCGAATGAAGTCGACGTGGTGCTCGATTATGTCTGGGGCGAGAGCTCCGTTCGCTTAATGGAGCAGCTCCTCAAGCAACGAGCGAACCGCGGCCAGAAACTGAGCTGGGTGCAGATCGGCTCGATGGGTGGCGATGTCGCCGGCATTCCCGGCGCCTTCCTGCGTTCCGCGAACTTGAACATCCTTGGCAGCGGCATCGGATCGCTGTCCATGCGGCAGATCGTTGCGGAGTTGCCGGCGCTGATACAGGAAGTCGCGCTCGGTACCTTCCGGATCGAGGCCAGGGCAGTGCCGCTGAGCGAGATCGAGCAGGTGTGGACGGAACCGGCGCAGTCCAGCGCGCGCATCGTGTTCACGCCATGATCAGCGGCTTCGATGCGGTCATGGCGCTTGTCGAACGCGTCATTGCCGATGACAAGATCGACTTCATCGAGGCCCAGGATGACCATGTACAGATTAACGCCGGAGGCAAGGGCTATCGTGCGAAACACAGTCTGGCGGAGCTGGAACAGCAGCTGGACCAGGCGCGGTTCGTGCGGATCGGAAACAGCTACATGCTGAACATCGCGAGCATCGCCCGCCTTGATCACGGACCGCAAGGCCATCTCGCCCTGCTTCACGACGGCTCGTGCATTCCCATGAGCGGTCGCAGCTATCAGAAACTCAAGATCGTGTTGTCCCGAAGCCCACTGTACGACAGGGAACAGATTGATTGACCTGTTCAAATAGGCAATACAATCCCCCTTCGTGTTTGAAGTATCGGACTGGAGACTGAATTGAATCGCACGCTTACTCTGCTTTGGGCCTTACTGGGCGCTACGCTGCTCGGCGGTGCGGCCCAGCTACACGCTGCTCCCGTGGATGGGCCGGAAGTGGCCCATCGCAGCCGTGCGAGCAATTACAAAGACATGGTGCTGGCGAGCTGCATCGCCTCGGCCTATCGCGACACAGCGGCCGTGGGCGAGGACGCCGGCAGCAGCAGTGCTGCCCTGAGCGAATGGACTCGGTATGACCTGGAGAAAGCGCCGGGCGAGATCAGGTCGCTGGTCGACCAGTATTTGCAGCGCGACTATACCAACCCGATCGCCGCCGCGGAGGGACGCGCTGACATCAAGTTCAGCCTGCTGAAATGCCTGGATCTTTATCACAGCAAGGACCTGGACGCCCAGGTCAGGCGTTTGCTTTCCCAGCCCCGGCAGGCTAAACGGAAACTTCATCCCGCGCGGGACTAATCAGTGCTATCTGCAGCCCATGTCCGCAGGGCTAAGGTCGACAGCGGCAGCATCTCTGGCCAATTGTTCAATATTTTTTTGTCATCTCTGCGGCTAGTCTGCCACTATTGGAACAACATTTTCAATGCGGCAAACAATCGCCTTGCGCGGGGCGGTGCAATAATTTAAGATCGGAATAGTGCTGTATTGCAATTCACTCCACACCCTCCCTGCCCTCAATTGCCCCCCTGCCAACGGACCTCATGACCTCTACTCCCATTGCTGTCACGCCAAGCTGGACCGTTACCCCCGATGTCACCCTGCAGATCAATTCCGTGGCGATGAGCGCCGATGGAAATTGCTGTGTGTTCGGCACATCCAACGAATTCAGCACCGGCCAGTTCAATGTGTATTGCTACGATGGCGCGGGCAACAAGCGCTGGTCGAACCAGGTTGGCGCAGCCGGCAGTACCCAGGGTGTGTTCTGGGTGGCCGCCAGTGCGGACGGGCAATTTGCCGCGGCAGGTGGGGAGACGAGCTCGAGTTCCGGTTTCCTGACTGCTTACCGGGTCAGCGACGGCACGCAGGTACTCAGCCAGACCCCGGCTCACCGGGTCAACCAGGTCGCGCTCTCGGGCGACGGCAGCCTGTTGCTGGCGGTGTTCGAGGACACCGTGCAGTTGTATAACTACGCCGATGGCGCCTATGTGCTCGCCTCCCAGCAAACGTTTACTGGCTGCTATCTGAACAGCTGCGCGCTGTCGCCCGATGGCTTCAAGGCCGTCCTCTCCTGCACCATCTACAGCGATGAGGTATCCGCCCGGGCGGCAAGCGCCAGGACTGCAGCCAGTTCATCAACCAGCACCGGCCGGGTGATTTCCCTGGTCATCGACAACAACAAATTGAGCGTGGCGGGCTCCTGGAACAGCCCGGTCGGCTCGATGCGCGTGGCGATCGCCGCGACCGGCAACTTCTGGGGCGCCTCGCTGCACGATGGCAGCTGCGTCCTGTTTGCTCCCGGCAGCGTGAATGCGCCGGTCTGGCAATACAAGCCCGACGTGCAGAACCTGAGCGTCGGCTACGGCTTCGACATCACCGAAACGGCCGATGGCCGCGTGGTGCTCGCCTGCGGCGCCAATCTGCACTCCACCGCCGGCTCTCCCGGCGGCTACCTGTACCTGGTGGAGTCGGTGCCGGGCACGATCAACCCTGTCGCCAGGTTTTGCTGGGGCGCCCCTCTGGCCTTGTCGGCCAACCCGGGTGTCAGCCTGGACCGCGAAGCGCTCACCGTCACCGCCACCGACGGCGCACCCGGCAGCGAAACGCCGGGCCAGGTCAGCGAATCGACGGGTAACTTCTACCTGTTCGACGCCAGCCTGGGGACCCAGCTGTGGAGCTTTCCAACCCCCGTCATGAACTGGCCGATGGTGATCACACCGGACGGTACCCGCGCGTTCGGCGGCAGCGACGACGGCAGCGTGTACTTCTGGGGCGCTGCCGCGTCATGAAACAGGACCGCTTTCTTTCAGGCTCAATGGTGAGCGAAAGTAAGCGTGGTGCTTGGCACCAATTTCAACACGCGCCTCTGTTGCGCGCAGTGATGGCCTCTACGCTCCTGCGCAACGTGGCCATGCTGGTCCTGTGGGTGCTCGTTTGGCAGCTGGGCAGGCTGGTGGAATACACCGAACATGCAAGCGTCTGGTTCCCGGTTGCCGGGCTGACGTTCGCGATCCTGCTACTGGGCGGCAACCGCACCATTCCGGCCTTGTTCGGCGGCGCCGTCCTGATGACCATCTGGATCGGTCGCCATTACCATCTTGCGCTTAGCAACATGGAATTGGCGTATGCCGGCGTCATGTTCGCCCTGGCCCATATCGGCTCGTACGCGCTGGGTGCGCGTGCGCTGCGTATGATCGTCAACCGCGGCAGCGGTGCGCTGCCCGAGCTGGTGGTGGGCTTTCTGCTGATCGCCGCACTCAGTTCGATGCTGGCAACCGCCACCGGCCTGTGGGCACTGGTTTCCACCGGCATGATGAAACTGCACGATGTGGACGCGGCCTGGCTGCCCTACTGGATCGGCGACATGGCCGGCGTGATCGTGCTGGCGCCATTTTTCACGGCCGTGCTGAGTGCGATTCATCCTGAGTGGAAGACACGCCTGGTCGCCCTGGTCAGCCTGAATCATCAACACGCCACGCCGCGCTTCAAGTACAAGCTGCTGCTGAACCTGTTGCTGCTGGCCGCTTCGATGTGGCTGGCGCAGGCCACCCGCTCGCCCAACAGCGCCTTTGCCATCTTTTTCCTGGTGATTCCTTATATGTGGATCGCCTGTACCGAGTCGGCCTTCTTCAATGTCCTGAGCGTGGCCGTGGGCAGCTTCATGATCGCGCTGCTGGTGCATGCGCTGGAATTGAAGGAATTCGTGATGGTGTATCAGTTTGCCATCAACGTGATCGCGGCGAATACCCTGTTCGGACTGGCTTTGCCCACTCTGATTGCCGACAACATCAAGCTACGGCGGGTGGCCGATACCGACAGCCTGACCCAGGCAGCCTCGCGCGAATGCCTGGAGCAGCGCGCAGAACTCGACATCATCGATTGCCGCCAGCAGCGCATGGCCTTGTCCTTGATCGTGTTCGATATCGACCATTTCAAGCGCATCAATGACCGTTTCGGGCATGCGGTGGGCGACAAAGCGCTCAAGCATGTGTGCGTGATTGCGAAGCAGGCCTTGCGGCCGACGGATATGCTTGGCCGGTTCGGGGGTGATGAGTTTGTTGCCTTGTTGCCGGGTAACGATACGGCTGCGGCCATTGCGATTGCCGAGCGGATTCGCGAACATGTGTATGAGGCCAAGTTGGAGGGCGTGCATGCGCTCACGGCGAGTTTTGGCATTGCCGAGATGCAGCCTATGGATACGTATGAGAGCTTGTTCGAGCGCGCGGATCGGGCTTTGTACAATGCCAAGCAGGATGGACGTAATCGGGCGGCTTGGTTGATTGCCTGACCGCCCCAATTGATCCGTTCCTGGCGACTCGTGGTGGATAGCGCTGCGCTCATCCACCCTACGCCACTGCTTTTTAGGTCCTATGGCTGAGCATGGTGGATAGCGCTGCGCTCATCCACCCTACGCCACTTTCTATGTCCCTGTCCTCATCAGATTGTCGCACTTCCTCGCGGCAATAATCGAAATCCCAATCGTGCCGATTAATACAAACAATCGTGCCACCCCTCGTCCTGATATATCATTATATCCAATGAGTTCTTCTCATTCGATAGTTTTTCTAAACCGACGCATAGCACAAGAGGATATCCCATGTCACTGATCAATACCCAAGTTCCAGTCTTCAAGACCCAAGCCTTCCATAACGGCAAATTCGTTGAAGTCACCAACGAGTCGCTCAAAGGCAAATGGTCGGTTCTGATCTTTATGCCTGCTGCGTTCACGTTCAACTGCCCTACCGAAGTCGAAGATGCAGCCGACAACTACGCCGAGTTCCAGAAGGCCGGCGCTGAAGTTTACATCGTCACGACCGACACCCATTTCTCGCACAAGGTCTGGCACGAAACCTCGCCTGCAGTCGGCAAGGCCCAGTTCCCACTGGTTGGCGATCCTACCCACCAGCTGACCCGCGGCTTCGGCGTGCACATCGATGAAGAAGGCCTGGCACTGCGCGGTACTTTCATCATCAATCCAGAAGGCGTCATCAAGACCCTGGAAGTGCATGACAACGCCATCGCCCGCGACGTCAAGGAAACCCTGCGCAAGCTGAAGGCTGCTCAATTCGTCGCCGCCAACCCAGGCCAGGTGTGCCCTGCCAAGTGGAACGAAGGCGCGAAGACCCTGACCCCATCGCTGGACCTGGTCGGCAAGATCTAAGTTTTAATTTGTAGCAAAGTTGCCCGAGGAGGGAGGCGCGCCGCGCTTCCCTTGCTCCCGCCACCGGTCCCTCATATAAGCAACAGCAGTACTTTTATACGGATATCATCATGCTCGACGCCACTCTGAAATCTCAACTGCAGGGCTATCTGCAAAACCTGCGCGCCCCGATCCAATTGATCGCCACGCTGGACGCCAGCGCCAAGAGTGCGGAACTGCGTGAGCTGCTGGCCGAGATCGCTTCCCTGTCCGACAAGGTCACGGTCGACGAATCGGGCACCGATAGCCGCACTCCCTCTTTTGTTATCGCCAAACAAGGCGAGCGCCATGGTGTGCGTTTTGCCGCCATTCCGCTCGGCCACGAATTCACCTCGCTGGTCCTGGCATTGCTGTGGACCGGCGGCCATCCGCCCAAGGTGGAAGCGGCAGTCCTCGATCAGATCAAGGCGCTCGACAGCGTACTGAACTTCGAAGTCTATATGTCGCTGTCCTGCCATAACTGCCCGGACGTGGTCCAGGCGGTGGCGCTGATGGCGATCTACAACCCGAATATCACGACCACCATCATCGACGGCGGCATGTTCCCGACCGAAGTCGAAGCGCGCCAGGTCATGGCTGTGCCGATGGTATTCAACAATGACGCGCTGTTCGGCTCCGGCCGCATGACGCTGGAAGAAATCGTCGCCAAGCTTGACGTGAATTCCGCCGCCCGCGAAGCGGCCAAGCTGAGCGAGAAATTGTCCTACGACGTGCTGATCGTCGGCGGCGGTCCTGCGGGCGCCGCGGCGGCCGTGTATGCGGCGCGCAAGGGCATCCGCGTGGGCGTGGCGGCCGAGCGTTTCGGCGGCCAGGTCAACGACACCATGGCCATCGAGAACTACATCTCGGTTCTGGAGACTGATGGTCCCAAGTTCGGTGCCGCGCTCGAAGCCCAGGTGCGCCACTACGAAGTGGACATCATGAACCTGCAGCGCGCCGACCGCATCGTGCCGGCGGCCACGCCAGGCGGCCTGATCGAAGTGCACCTTCAAAACGGCGGCGTGCTCAAATCGCGCAGCGTGATCCTGTCGACCGGCGCGCGCTGGCGCAATGTGAACGTGCCAGGCGAACAGGAATACAAGAACAAGGGCGTGGCTTACTGCCCGCACTGCGACGGCCCCCTGTTCAAGGGCAAGCGCGTGGCGGTCATCGGCGGCGGCAACTCCGGCGTGGAAGCAGCCATCGATCTGGCCGGGCTGGTGCAGCACGTGACGCTGGTGGAATTTGCCGATGCGCTCAAGGCCGATGCGGTGCTGGTCAGCAAGCTGAAAAGCCTGCCTAACGTGACCATTCACGTGAACGCCCAGACCACCGAGATCACCGGCGACGGTCAGAAGGTCAACGGCCTGGCCTACAAGAACCGGGCCACTGGCGACGAGCATCACGTGGCGCTGGAAGGCGTGTTCGTGCAGATCGGCCTGGTACCGAACACGGAGTTCCTGAAGGGGACTGTGGAACTGAGCAAGTTTGGCGAGATCGTCGTCGATGCCAAGAACCACACCAACCTGCCGGGCGTGTTTGCCGCGGGCGATGTGACGACCGTGCCGTACAAGCAGATCGTGATCGCGGCCGGTGAAGGCTCGAAGGCGGCCTTGAGCGCCTTCGATTACCTGATCCGCCAGCCGCTGCCGGAGACGGTGGCGGTGGCCGAGGAAGTTGCGGAAACGGTGTAAGGTTGGCTCAGGCCACGCGCTTACTCGTGATACAGCTGCGAGCGCCCGCCATCGATGAGGATATCGGTGGCATTAATAAAGCGGGCCTCGTCGCTGGCTAGAAACAAGGCCGTGTAGGCGACTTCGGCGGGTTCGCCGATTCGCTTGCACGGCAGCAGTTGCGCCTGACGCGCGCGTTCGGCTTGCGGGTCCGGGCAGGAAGCAAGCCAGCGTTCGGCCGATTCCGTCAGGATCAATCCTGGCGATATGGAGTTGACCCGAATGCCGCGCGCCGCGTATTCGATGCCCAGCGACTTGGTCAGCCCGATCAGCGCATGTTTGACCACCGGGTAGGGAAACGCGCCCGGAATGATGCGGTGGCCATGCACCGAGGCGATGTTGACGATATTGCCCGCTCCCTGGGCCAACATGCCCGGCAAGCACGCCCGGATCGCATTCCACGCCCCTTCCAGATCGACCGCGAAACAGCGCTGCCATTGCTGCGCCGTCATTTCCAGCGGATCGGCGAATACATTGATGCCGGCATTGTTGATGAGGATATCGACCTTGCCGAAGCGTTCCAGCGCGCGCTGCGCGAGTGCTTCCATTGCCGCAGGATCGGCCACATCTGCCTCCACGTAAAGGCTGCGGTCGTCGCCAAGTTCGGCGCGAATGGCCGCGGCTGCTTCATCGTCGCGTTCGCTGTTGAGGACCACCCGTGCGCCTTCCGCCACAAACAGGCGCGCCACGGCGGCGCCGATGCCCTGGGTGGAGCCGGTGACGATGGCGATTTTGCCGTCAAGTCTGTTTGCCATAATCTACTTTTTCTTTTTCTCGTCGACGATGCCGACTTCGTCGATGTCGGTCGAGGCCGAACGCACGCGCTTATATTCCAGCTTGTCGGCGCTTTCCGGCAGTTGTGGGCCCGTGTACTGGATCGCCAGTTCACCCAGCGCGGTCGACTTGTCGGCACCGAAGCCGGACAGCGCGACCAACTTGAGGAACTTGCTCGTCACTTCGCGCTCCAACTGTATGGATTGCTGATCGAAGGTGGAGGCGAGCGCGCCGCGCTTGATTTCACGCCAGGTGCTGCCGTCGTCGCTGACTTCAATGGCGTAGTCGCGCACGTCGCCTTCGTGGTCGCGATGATTCTGGCGCGGCATGACGATCAGGCCGCTGAACGCCACGGGCTTGGCGAAGGCGATTGTCAGTTCCTGACGTGCGCGCGGACTGTTCTGGTTACCGGCGAGCCAGAAAGTATTCGGGTCGCCGTCGATGGCATTTGCGGGGTCGTTACCGGCGCTGGCGTTACTGCTGGCGGTCGCACTTGCGCTCGCCCCCAGCTTTTTCATGACCTGGGTGTCGAACAGGACCTTGCGCATGTCGCCCGGCGCCAGCGCCACGGCCGGCTTGAACTTGTCGCTCGCCATGTAATCAAGCACCGACTTGCGCAACTGGCGCGCCACCACGCGCTGGTCCAGATTGCTCGTCACGTCCGCACTCAGCACCATCAGCTTGCCGCTGCCGACGCTGCCCTCGAACAGCATGCCCAGCTTGAAGTTGCGGTTCCAGTCATCGACCGGCTGCACCACCGGCTGCAATGCCGCCGCCAGCGGCCCCAGGTTGACGGCACGTGCGCCTGCCACCAGTTCACTCCATTGCCAGTCGTTGAACGCGTCGGTTGGAAAGCCGGCCAGCGCAGGATGGGTGTGGTCGACCCACATGCCCAGCATGCGGCCCCAGGCTGGATTCATCAGCCGGTTCCAGAACACCGGCACGGTATCGAGCGGCGGCGAGGTCCACGACAGGTCGGCCTTGCGCGGCAGGTAGAGCACTTTCGCTCCGCTCGCGAGACTGGCCTCGGCTTCCTTCCAGGAATGAGTGACGAGCACGCCGGCAGGCTCGGCAGTAGGGATCTGCGCCGGGTAGAGCCAGAAATTCCAGTCGTTCTCCACTTTGCTACCGGCCAGTCCCACGATCAGCTTGTAGGCGCCGGACGCGGGCAGTATGGACAGCTCGGCCTTGATGGTCCCCAGCGGAATATTCTTGCCGATGTCGATGGTCTGGCTGGCGAAATCCCCTCGTGCGACTACCTTGCCGGCACTGTCGGCCAGCTTCCAGTAGGGCCTGGCACCAGCCAGCGGCTTCTCACCGAAGTGGGCAATTTCCGCTTCCACCGAGAATGCATCGGCCGTCGTATAGACGCGCTTGAGCAGACGCGCCAGCGGCACAGTCTGCCCGTTGAAGCGGCGGAATTCGCTGGCCGTGACATAGCCCTTTTCTTCCCAGAAGGTGTCGAGCAGGCCGACCAGCGCTGTGCCCTGACCCAGGTAATCGTGCAGGTCAAGCAGCTGGTAGCCCATCAGCCCGGGCGTGCGCAGGTTGGCTTCAATTTCCTCCTTGTAGCTGGCCAGCTGGAACTTGCCCGACGCAATGGCAAAGTCCTTGTTGCGCGCGGCCATGCCGTGATCGCGCAGGGAGTCGCGGAAGATTTCGTAGTTGCCCGGCCGCAGATAACCGGTGAACTTCTCGATAATGCTGTAGTCCGGATAGGAAACCCATTGCCCGGTTTCATGCGACAGCACCGGAACATTGATATCGGCCAGCGATTCGGCATAGTCGCGTCCGAACCAGCCCTTGTTGCCGCGCAGCGGCTTGGGACCGATGCGCTGCATGATCAGGAAATCCGTGCCCTCGGCCAGCTTGGGCACTTCCTTCTCCGTGTGCCCGGTCCCGTTGGTGTACAGGCGGCGCGGGTCGGCCAGCCGGTAATGCGCAATCCACTTGTCGAAGGCTTCCTTCCAGCGCCCCTTGGGCTCGTTGCTGGGGCTGAGCAGCAGGAAAGATGGATGGTTGCCGTAGGCACGAATCAGGCGCTCGGTTTCCTCGTAGAGCATCTTTTCCATCGGCGTGTCCGGCGACACATCGTTCCACATGCCTGGCTCGGGCTGCAGGTAGATGCCCAACTCGTCGGCTGCCTGAAAGGCCGCTTCCGGCGGACAGAAGGAATGGAAGCGGATGTGGTTGATGCCCCAGTCCTTGTTGATCTTGAGGATCTTGCGCCAGTAAGCGAGGTCGGTCGGCGGGTAGCCGGTCAGGGGAAAGTCGCCGCCATGGTGTGTGCCGCGCAGGAAGATGGTGCGACCATTGAGCAGGAACTGCTTGCCGTCAGCCGCGATCTGGGCAAAGCCGAAACTGAGCCTGCGCTCATCGTCGGCGCTGGCGCCTTTCAGCGCCAGCGCGATCTTGTTGAGCTGGGGATGGAATTCGTCCCAGGTCGGCGCGTTCTTCGGGAAGGCAAGCGTGATCTCGGCCTTGCCGCCCGCGGCCGTCCAGCTGATGGGGTGGCGCTTGCCATTGGCGGTGAGCACACCGCTGCCGGCTTGCCCGGTGCTGTTGCCGATTGCTACCTTCAGCAGCACCGTCCTGTCCTTGACCTTGGGATAGGCTTGCGCATCGTTAATCCAGACCGGGCTGGTGGCGCGCAGCGCGATCTTGCCCACGATACCGTTCCAGCTCATGCCGAGCGAGTCGGACACACTGTGGGCATCGGGCCGGTAGGCCATCAGCATGCGGTTATCGACCCGCATCGAAAGCCGGTGCTTGCCTGGCGCCAGCTCGCCCAGCGCGTATTCATGCTCGGCCACCAGGCTGAGATTACTGCCCACTTTGCGCTCGTCCACCCACAGGGTCGAACCCCAGTGCGGCCGCTCGAAAAACGCCACGATGCGCTTGCCGCGCCAGGCCACGGGAATGTCGATATCGCGCTGGTACCAGGCGGCGCCCAGGTAATGCTGGCGCGGCTGCGACAGGAAAGGCACGCGCACCTTGCCCGGCAGCGCATGGGCCTGGTAATCGGCGCGCTCAGCCCAGCCCTTGTCGTACAGCGACAGGACCCAGGGTGTAGTGGGACTGATCTCGTCGCCCAGGCCCTGGGCCTGCAGAATGCCCGGCAGCGCGATCTGCCCCGGCAAGTTACGTCCGTACCAGGCTTCGGCGACGCCGGCGTCCTGGCGGTCGAGGGCGAAGCGCCACTTGCCGGACAGGTCGCGCGTGTCGGCAGCGTTAGCGATGCCCGCCAGTGCGCAAGAGAGGGCCAGCGCGGCCGCGCTTTGAAGGAGGCGGCGCGCGGCCGGGCTAGGCATGGAAAGTGGTGACATGGACAGGTACGGATGGCGATAGGGTCGCCTGATTATGCATCACCGTACCGGGCTCAAACGCGCAAGCGCGTGAGCGTTCAGCGGCCGCTTCGCTCAGTCGGGATGCTTGACCTCATAGCCTTTTGCCTGCAGCTGGGCCAGCAGGCTCTTCTCTCCCAGCAGCTCTTTCACTGTCAGGATGGCGAAGGTGGAGTTGTTGGCAGCGAGCGCCTTTTCCGCCGAGGCCAGCCAGGCATCCTGCATACGCTGCTTAACATTCTGCAACTCCGGCTGCGACTGGGCAAACGCACTGCTGAGTAGGGAGCCGATGCAGGCGTCCTCATCCTTGTCCAGATGGAGCTTGCGTATCGTCTCCAGGTCGCCTTTCGCCCAGGCCAGCGCGCGTTCGCGCAGCTCGGCCACATTGGTTTCCATCCGGTCGAGGGTGGTGGCGAAGCAGACAGCATCACCGAGCGAGGTCTTCTTGAAGGTCTTGATCGTGCGCACCGGGTCATCCATGGGCAACTTGACATTGGACGAGACCGTTTTCAAGTTGTTTTTCTTGACCAGGTCCTCGATGGCTTTGCGCACCTCCGCATCCGAGCCCAATCCCGATTTCGCCATGCCCTTGTTCCACAGCGTTTCGGCCGCGAAAATCGGCCGCTCGCGCTCGATGCCTTCATCCTCGCCGATGTATTTGGCCTTGAGCACCTGCCAGCGTGCATAGACGTCGGCCGGGACCACGTCTTTCAGATACGCGCCATCGGGATTCTTCTTGAGACCGATCGCGTAAGGCAGCAAGGTGAGTTGCCGAAAAAACCCGACGGTGGCCGACGCGGATGGCGGCGCCAGGTATTCCTGGGACTGGCCGATGACGGTCTCCACTTCCTGCGAGCGCCATTCCATCTTTTTGGGTAAGGGTGCATACGTTCCGAAAATCCACAGCACATGATCGCCCTTGGACACTTTCCACAAGCCGGGGCCAGGCTTTTTGCCAACGATCACGATCTGATCCGGTAGCGCTTCGCCATCGCTTGATGCTGGTTGGACCGATTGCGCCGCCGCCGCCGGGGGTGGCTCGGTTTGCGCATGCAAGGGGCCAGCCAGGGCGAGCAGGCAGAGCAAGGGGGCGAGTCGTTTGATCATCGAATTATCTCGTCAATGCATGAAGATTGGCAACTTTGCACGAGTCCCGGGAGGGCGGAAGCCGAATGTGAAAAGGGCTGCCGCACGGTACCACAGGTACCGGCCGGCAGCCCTTCGCTGGTGCCTTGGCGTGGCTACATACCGGTGCCGTAGAAGGCTTTCATGAAGCGATAGAAATACCAGACATCGACCTTGCTGGCCATCTCGAAGGTGGAATGCATACTGATCAAGGGTACGCCCATGTCGATCACTTCCATCTCCTGCTGCGACATGAAGCGTCCGATGGTGCCACCGCCGCCGACATCGACCTTGGGTGTTTGCGTCTGCCAGGGGATGGCGGATTTATCGAGCACGCCGCGCACCTTGGCGATGAATTCCGGATTGCCGTCGAAGCCGCCGCCGTAGCGCTTGATGGTCACGCCAAAGCCGACCTTGGCCGTGTTGGATGCTTCGCTGGTTTCCGGGAACAGCGGACTTAGGCCATCGTTGGTGTCGGCACTGACCACCTGGGCCCGCTGCAAGGCCGTGCGCAGGTCCAGTTCAGGCGTTTGGGAGCCCTTCTGCCCGCTCAGCAGGCGCGCGTAGGCGCTGTTGAGCAGCTGCGAGGAGGCGCCGGTGTTGTTGATGGAACCGACTTCCTCGAAGTTGGACACATAGGCCAGGGCGGTAAAGGCGGGCGCGCCTTCCAGCTCGGTGATCGCCTTGACCGCGCAATAGGTGCTGAGGCGGTCGTCCTGGCCGTGTGCGCCGACCAGGCCGCGGTCGACGCCGACATCGCGCGGAGCCGCCGCAGGCACCAGATGCAGATCGGCGCTGACGAAGTCCTCTTCAGTGATGCGGTATTTTTCCTTGAGCAGGCGCAGCACTTCGGCCACGACGCCGGTCTTTTCGCCGGGGATGCTGCCGACCACCGGGTCCAGGTCTTCGCCCTTGAGCACATCGACGTAGGTACGGCTGCGCAAGTCCTTGTCGGAATGCGGCGCGGCGTCGCCAATCACGAAGACCGGGTCGGCGGGGTCGAGCCCGGTCGACACATTGATGGTGCGCCCATCGGTGGTGTCGATGCGGCCCACCAGCGCGAGCGGCACATTGGCCCACTGGTATTTCTTAATGCCGCCGTAATACACGGTCTGGAAGGTGGCCAGGGTGTTCTGAGCCGCGCCCACGACCGGACGCGCTTTGAGCGCAATGTGCGGGCTGTCGTGGTGGGTGCCGACGACGTGGGAACCGGCGGTCAGGGGCTGCTGTCCAATCACTGCCAGCACCAGTGCGCGTTCGCGCGTGGGCAGGATCAGGCGTGCGCCAGGGCGCACCTGATCAGCGCGCGTGAATTCGACAAAGCCGGCGGCCTTGGCCATGCGCACGATCTCCGTGGTCGAGCTTTGGGCCGAGCGGGCCACGGCGAGGTAATTCTTGTAGTGATCGGCGAAGCGGAAGACCTCGTCGCGCTGATTATTCTGCAGAGACAGCCAGGCAGATTTTTTTGCGGCCCAGGCGCTGCCGCCGGGATTGTCCTGCGCCAGCAGGGTCGAAGAAGCCAGCGCCGCGAAACCCAGCACGGCAAGATTGATGCGCAAACCCATTGGATGCCCCAGTCGAAACGGCGGCGAACCGCCCAAGCTGGCTATCGTAACGGGCATGACGCGGGCTTGGCAATAGCTGTTGTTGCGCTTCGCGCCTGGGTAAATACGGGGCGAAGCGACAGTCAATACAGCGCGGCGGTGCTGATCGCCGCCCTGTATTCACACGCGATACGCTTACTTATTGAGGTCGATCCTGCTGCTGCCGATCACATCCACATGCACGCCCTGAATCGTGATTTTGCCATTTGCCATCAGCACGATCTTGCTGCTGCCCACTTCCAGGGTGATGTCGGTATTCGCCTTGAGATGAATATGCTCGGTCTGCGAGGTCAGTTCGATGTTCTGCTTGGCGGTCTGGTGGATGTGCTGATCCTGGGCCACCAGCTCGATATTCGTCTTGGCCGTGTCGTGGATGTGGGCTGTCTGCGAGGTGGTTTCGATATGCTGCTTGACCGTGGTGACATGGAAACCAGTGGTCACGGTATTGGTCTGGTGCGGACCGTTGACCGTGTTGTCCTGGTTGTTCTGGACCGTGGTGACCATGTCCTTCTGGGCATGGATGTTGATCAGCTCCTGCCCCTTGGAGTCGTGGATCACCATTTCACTGTAGCCGCCGCCGCCGGGCGTGGAGCGGCTCTTGAAACCCATCATATGGGCACCCGCCGGCAAGCCATACGGCGCCGGCTGGTCGGCATTGAACAGGCGTCCCGTGCAGACCGGACGGTCGGGGTCGCCTTCGAGATAATCGATGATCACTTCCTGGCCGATGCGCGGGATCGAAATCGTACCCCAGCCCTGGCCGGCCCACGGTTGCGAGACGCGGATCCAGCACGAGCTGCGTTCGTCGCGGCGACCATAGCGGTCCCAGTGGAACTGCACCTTGATGCGGCCAAACTTGTCGGTGTGGATCTCGGTGCCTTTCGGACCGACCACGGTGGCGGTCTGGGGCCCGGGCATCTGCGGCGGACGGTGCGTGCGCCGTGGCCGGTAAGGAATCTTGCGCCGGATCGCACTGAAGGTGTTGCGATAAATATCGCTGGAACCGCGGTCGAAGTAATTATTGCGCGCGTTGTACTGGACCGACAGCACCAGGAAGTCATTGTCGCCACTCTTGCTGGCGTCGAACCAGTGATGATCGAGCAGCTTGAAACTGCGGCCGGCGGTCAGGCCGCGGCAGTCCGAAGCACCGGTGAACACCTTGGCCTGCCACTCCAGCACTTCCATGCGCTGGCGCGCCTCACGCTTGCCGTCATCCTTGTTCTTGTATGAAAACGCCGGGTTGCCGTCATAGATTTCCATGGAGGGCACGTCGCCCTGCACGGCGATGGTGGGCAACTCCACGTACTGCATGGCATTGGGCGCCTTGAAGTCGAAAGTGTTCAGGGCCACCTTGGTCGACTGCAGCACGCGCTCGGCGGTCAGGGCCGTGACCCCATCCTGGTTCTGGACCCGGTTGCCGGCGTTGAATGGCACTTCGGCGTGCGCGGCTTGCGGCGGGCAAAAGCCGCTGTTGCGCGAATCGTCGCTGATGACCATGACATGGCCGGACGCGCGGTGTTCGAAGTAATAGAACAGGCCGTACTTCTCCATCAGGCGGCTGGTGAAATGCTCGTCGGTTTCATCGTACTGGACGATGTAGTTTTCCGGCGGATAGGTCTGGCTGGTACGGAACTCGTAGGTCGCCAGGCCGCTGTAGTCGCCCTTGAAGATCTTGTCGAGCACGCCCAGTACGTTCTCGTCCTGGAAGATACGTGAGTTGACGCGCCGCTTGAGATAGGTGAACCAGGGCACGATTTCGGCGTGGTAGAAGGCAAAGCCGCCGTCGGAATGGGTGAAACCGAAGGTGTTGACGTAACCGTTGATGAAATGTTCGCTGCCGTCGGCCAACTGCACACCCACCGCGACGTTCTTGCCCATCAAGTCCTGGAGGTCGATCGAGGCATTCTTCGACAGCAGGCTGAGCTGGAACACATAGTGCTCGGACATCGCCGTGCTACCGCTCATCGATTCGATCAGCATGGCCTTGTCGCCCGCCAGCGGGGAATAAAAGCGCAACAGACGCGTGCCGTCGACGAACTCGGCGGCAGCACCGCCCCCCGGCTCCTCGGGCGCGGCCACATTCGCGGGATCAATGGCCGCAGGCATGAACTCTGGTTCCGGCGTGGCAAAGTCATTGATCGCCTGGCCGGCAAGGGGGTGCTCGGCGATGACCAGGTTTTCCATCTGGTCCGCGAGCTGCTCCGGCACCGCGCCGGCCAGGGCTGCCGCCTGGGGCGGCAAGGCCGGCATGCCAGGGATCGTGGGCATGGCCGGCAGCTTGCTCGACACCATCCCGGAGATGGCCTGTTGGCTGCCGGCCAGCGCCTGGGCCTGGCTGGCGAACTGCATCGCCTTCGCCACTTCCGGGCTGGCCTGGGCCGCCAGGGCACCGGCACCGCCGGCCAGGGCGCCCACGCCGCCACCGGCTTGCAGCGCGGAGGCGGTCTCGAGCGCGGTGCCGGCTACGGCAAGTGCCTTCGGATCGGCGCCGACCAGTCCGGCGGCGCCGACAGCCAGTTTGGAAGCTGCCGCAGCCGTTGACGGCAGCGCCGGCGTGGTACCGCCCGGTTTCGCGCCTGCGAGCGCATCTGCCAGGTCCGGCTTGGTATCAGTAGGTAGAAATGACATCCCGCGTCTCCCGCAATTTCACATCAGTTTGATGAACCGCGCTGCTGGCATGGGCCAGCGAATCGCGGTTGTGCGTGCCGGCAAGGCGTGACTGCCGACGGCGCCTGGGGGCGGCGGCGGCCACGGCGCGCGGCGGTGAAGTGTTAGCTTTTAATAAATCGTGGCTATCCTATCACAAAGAAATATACACGCGGATACGGAACAAGGGCGCCACCTCGGATCCCGAACGGCGCCGCCGGCCCCGGATGGGGGGCGCTTTGACGTACCTCTACACACCTTCCTGAACAGCGGTGCGGCCGCGAAAAGCCGCAACCAACGCCAGGACGTCCAGTCGAACAAAGGCGCACATGGAACGCGCCCGACCTGACCAATCCGCCCATCGACCATGGAGTCCCCCATGAAATACCTGATGCACATTGTTGTCATGCTTGCGGCACTGTTATTGTCATTTCCTTCGGGCGCCTTCCCGGCCGAGCCCAAAAACAAGACGAGCGCCGGCACCAAGGCCAAGGCCGCCGCCGCCGCCGTGGAGCAGCGCGAAGAGAGCGCAGGCACCCTGATCGACGAAGCCAATGCGGCGGTCGCCAATGGCGATCTCGACGGGGCGCTGACCCTGGCCCGCAAGGCGGCATCCCTCAGTCCGGCTAACTACAAAGCGCATTACTACGTCGGCTTCGTCCTGTTCAAGCAAAACGATCTCGATGGCGCCCATACCGCCGTGCAGGAGGCCCTGCAGTTTGCCCCGCCCGAGGCGCGCGGAGACCTGCTCAAGCTGTCGCAGGCGGTCAAGTCGGCGCGCGCCGGCACCGAAGCGGCGCGCCTGGCCGAGGCGGCCCAGGCGGAAGGCCTGGCCGGCAAGGCCGCCAATCTCTGGAAGCAAGCCTGGGAAGCCGGCTACAAGAACGCGGAACATGGTTTCGCCGCCGCCCGCGCCTATGCCAACAACCTGGAGCAGCCGGTGGTGGCGGCGCAGATCATGCGCGAGATCGTCGCCAAATCGGGCGACCAGGCCGCCATCGACAAGGCCGAGCGCGTACTCGACCAGCTCGCGCCACAACTGAGCACGATCGCCGCATCCCAGTTTGCCGCCGCCCAGCAGGCCAGCGGGCCGGCGCGCCTCAAGCTGCTGCGCGAGGTGCTCGACGCCGACCCCGGCTTCATCCCGGCTTACGAAATGCGCGCCACGGCGGCAGCCGAGAACGGCGATCTGGTCGCCCTCAAGGAAGTGCTGCGTGATATGTCGCGCCGTAACAAACTCGATCTGGCCATCCTCAAGCGTCCAGAGTTCGCCAAAATGATGAAAGACCCCGGCATGGCCATGTGGCTCGACGACCTGGTGGGTACCGTGGCCGCCCGCAAGCTGCTCGACGAAGTGGCGGGCATGGAAAGCCAGCGGACCCAGCAGGTGCGCTTCGAGGGCGACCAGAAGGCCCATCAAAACAAGCTAGCTGCCTATGAGGCCCAGCTGGCCGAGCACAAGAAATACCTGCCCTGCCTGGAAGAAGCGCAGGCGCGTCACCAGTCATGCGAACAAGCCTTGCCCAAACCAAAGAGCGGCCTGTTCGGCATGGGCAGCAATGCCCAGGTGCGCAGCGCCATGCAGGCGGCCTGCGTGCGCCAGTCGAAGGAGCTGGTGGCCCAATGCCAGAGCAGCTATCCGGTTGACCCGCCGGTACCGCCGCCCACGCCAACGGTCGTGGCCGCACCTACCCTGTAAAAGCCAGGGCGTTGCGCCCTGGAAGGCAAAATGGCGCCGTCCAAGGCTTCAGTCTCGGAACAGGTGCGTGAACGTACGACTCACGGGCAAGCGTTCATCGCAGCCCTTGACCAGGACCTGCAGGCGCTCCGCGTCGATGCGCTCGACGGCACTGATCGCCTTCACATTGACCATGGTCCCGCGGTGAATCTGCCAGAAGCGCTCGCGGTCGAGGCTGCCCAACAAATCCTTGAGAGGGATCTTGACCAGCGCTTCCGAGTCCCCCAGCACCACGCGCGTATATTTGGAATCGGACTGAAAGAACAGCACATCCTGCACATCAATCAGACGGATCTGCTTGCCCACGGTGGCCTTGATCCACTTGAGTTTGTCAGGTTCCGGGCCGGGCATCGCCGCCTTCAGATGCTGCAGGAGATCGCGCAGGTCCGCCGGAGGCGCCGCCAGTTTCGCCCGCAGGCGGATCAGAGCGCGCGCCAGGCGTTCAGGCTGCACCGGCTTGAGCAGGTAATCGACCGCGCCGGCATCGAAGGCATCGACCGCATACTGATCGTAGGCCGTCACGAAAACCACATGGGCAGCAGTGCCGATGCGCTGCGCCACCTCCAGGCCGGACAGGCCGGGCATGCGAATATCGAGAAACACCACCTCAGGCTCGTGCTCCAGGAAGCCATCCCAGGCATCGTTGCCGTTTTCGGCTACCAGCACCAGGTCGGCATCGGGCCAGGAGCTTGCCAGCATCTGCTGCAGGCGCTCGCGCATCAGCGGTTCGTCTTCCGCGATCATGATCCTGGTCGCCATGTCAGTCCTTCTGCTGCACGGGCAAGGTGATCACAGCGGCCACGCCTCCCTCCTCGGCGTCGTCCACCGCCAGGCTGGCCGCGCTACCGTAGGCCAGATGCAAGCGGGTGCGTACATTGTCCAGTCCCAACCCCTTGCCGGGAATAGCCGCCAGGCCAACGCCGCTGTCGTGCACGGCCAGGGAAAGCACCGCCGCGTCGAGCCGGGCCGTGACCGCGATGGCGCCGCCGCGCAAGGACGGCTCAATGCCGTGCTTGATCGCATTTTCGACCAGGGTGAGCAGGATCATGCTCGGCACCTCGACCGCTTCCAGCGCGGCGGGCAAGTCCAGGGAAAATTGCAAGCGCTCGCCAAGGCGCACCGTCATCACCTGCAGATACGCCTCCACCAGACCGAATTCGGCCTGCAGGCTGACCTGTTCGCTACGCATCTCCGCGAGACTGGCGCGCAGGAAGGCGATCAGATTCGCCGTCAGTTCGGCCGCGCGGGGCGCGCCCTGCTCCGCCAGTTGCTGCACCGCGCCGAGTGTATTGAACAGAAAATGCGGCTCAATCTGAGCACGCAGCAAATGCAGGCGTGATTCACTCAACTCCTTTGCCAGGCGCGCACGCTCCGCCTCCCCCTGCAGCTTATCCGTCAACAATTGATATTGCTGGTTGCGCAGCACGCTGACAATCGCAATTGGAACAGTGAGCAAGAAACCAGTAGCCAGACCAGCCACGACACCGCGGAAAGCGGCGAACTGCAAAGCATCCCACACTGGCCGGCCATTGAGCACCGCACCGGCGGCGACGCCCATCAGGGCAACACCCATGCTCAGCCCAAAATAGATGCCGAAACGGCGAAGGCCCGTACGAAGGATCTCCCGATAATTGAACAAGGCCCCGATCGTCGCGCACAGCAGCACCAAGCCCAGCGCATTGGCCACGAGAATAGGTACATGCACACCCGCCGCGACGGGGCGCAGCAGATGAAAGACAAGGCCGAGCAAGCTAAACGACAGCACCCACTTCAGCAGCGCGCCGAGCAAAACGCGGCCGCGATACTTCATCGAAAACGCATGCAATTGCTGCCGCTCAATCGCCGACAATTTGGCCAGACGCGCCACCCAGCAACGCCGAAAGCCGGGCGCCATCTTCTGCACCAGCTCAGGCGTTTCCAGCACCGCCAGCTGCTCATGCTCGAAGTCCCGATACCACCTGCCCAAACTGTGAAACATGGCGCTCCTCCCCTTAACACGTTGACATCATGCCCCAAGTCTAGAGACCTGGCGACTTACCGCAAAGCGCCACGATGACCAACGACGAAACGATGAGGACGAACGACGAATCCAAAACAAAAATAAAGCGGCCGCGCACATGCTGTCACACGTCTGGGGTCAGGTCCGGCAAACTGACACAGCCTCGGCAATAGCGGCTTCTCTTGCCCAAAACTGGCCAACGTTTGGCGTCGCATTTTGTAAGCTTTCACACGTCTGGGGTCCAGGTCCCGCAAACTGACACAGCCTCGGTGTCACACGTCTGGGGTCAGGTCCGGCAAACTAACACAGCCTCGGCAATAGCGGCTTCTGTTGCCCAAAACTGGCCATCGTTTGGCGTCGCATTTTGCAAGCTTTCACACGTCTGGGGCCAGGTCCCGCAAACTGGCGCAGCCTCCGCGCTGGCAGGTTCGTCCCCCGAAATTGTCCGGTATTTGGTCGGGCTTAGGAAAATTTTATGACACGCAATTGTCGAAGTTCGACGCTAGCGCTCAGCTCGTGTCGCATCGCCGGACCTGACCCCAAACGCCGGACACGGGCTCAGCGTTACCTGCTTTTAGATGGGTGCTAGGCATTGCCTGACGGGTCGCGCTGGGATGGTTGCAACCGTTTCGCGCCGGCGCTTGGGCGTTGGTCACCTGGCGACCACGTGGCGATGGCGTTTGGTGAATGCACTTCCAGTCTTGGAGGGAGGATCGGGTGTCAGAACTAGCGCGATTTCAGAATCATGCTTTGCCCGAGTATGCGCGAGGACTCCGCGACTTGACTCTGCGCGCCGGCACTGCGACGGATGCTGTCATGCCGTCAAGCGATTCACGGCACGATAACCATCGATAACAAGCGCTGCGCGTTCGGCCCGGCGTGCGTCCCTCACTAGAGCGCCGCCGGGGCATCCAGCAACTGGCGTGCCTGACGCAGGCCATCGACCATCACGCTAAACGCCTGGGCCTTGGCTTCCTCTCCAGGCACGCGCAGCACGTACGAGGGGTGATAAATCACTACCACCCAACGTCCCTGGTGTTTGAAGGGTTTGCCGAGCACGTCCTTGAGCGTAGCATGCGCGTTGCCGGTGATCGATTTGAGTGCCGTGCTCCCAAGCGCCACGATAACGTCAGGCTTGATCTGTTCAAGCTCGCCCTCCAGCCAGTAACTGCAGGCGTCGACTTCGCGCTGCGCCGGTGTCTTGTGCATACGGCGTTTGCCGCGCGGTTCCCACTTGAAATGCTTGACGGCGTTGGTGAGGTAGATCTCGCGCCGTTCGACTTCGGCCTTGCTCATGGCGCGGTCCAGCAATTGTCCGGCCGGTCCCACGAAGGGCAGCCCGGCCAGATCCTCCTGGTCGCCCGGCTGTTCGCCAACGAGCATGATGCGCGCGCCGGCCTTGCCCACACCCGGTACCGCCTGGGTCGCGTTCTTCCACAGATCGCAGCGGCGGCATTGGTCCAGCGTGCTGGGCGCTTCGCGCTGGGGCTGGGCTTTTTCCGCGGCGATGGGAATGATGGTGCCCCCGCGCTGCCCAACCGTGCTGGTCTGGCCGACCTTGCGCGCGCCGGCCGCGGCCTGGGTCACCATCTCGGGCACGATCGCCCCTTCAGGCAGGTTCTTCCAGAAGCGCGAGGGAATGTGGCCGTGCATGAGGTCGGCATTGAGCCGGGCCGGATTGAAGATGCTGCGGTAGTAGGTCAGCCACAAGGCTTCGCCGGCGTCGTCGATATCCTCAGGGCCGCGCATCAGGGGACCGGTGCTGTGCAGGGAGGCACCATCCCACATGACGCTCGCTTCCGGCGTGGCGATCATCCAGGTGACCCGGCCCATGCGGCTGGCGAAGTGGCGTGCTACCTGCGGCAGCACATCGTGGCCAGGTTCGAACCAGGCCACGAAGCGCGGCGGACCGGCTTCCTCGCGCCGTTCCCGAAAGCGGATGTAAGCGTGCATATCGTGCTCCTCCCGGCGCACCGCCTTGACCATGGCATGCAGGCGGGCACCATCTTCGTCGGCCGCCGACAGCACGTCTTTCTCGCCCTGCTGCCAGCGCCAGAGCACAAGATACAGGAATGCCCATCGGTTCGGCACACGGCAACAGGCGGCGCTCTGCAGCATCTCCATCAGCTGACGCGGGACACGCAAAGTGGCGCTGCCGCCCTTGGCCGGCGCGGGCAGTTCGGCCTCGCCTTCCTGCGCGAACAGGTCGCCGTCATCCTTGTGGGAAATCCATTGCACGGCGTGGGGTGCGACTTTGTGCGCAAGCAACTCGCGCGCGGCCTCACGCCATTCCTCGAAGGAATGCACGAGTACGGGACGGCCCGCTGCCGCGCAGGCCGCCGCGCTTACGCCGCTTGCAATTGCGCCCATAGGTCCAGCTGCTGCGGCGGATGCTCCGCCATCGAGCGCCGCAGCACTTCCGACGCGGTGCTGTCGCGCACCGGCCGGTAATCCGCCGTGACGATGAAGGGGGCAATTTTTTTCATGCTGCATCGCAGGCGCGCCAGGTCGGCGTAGCGGATGCGCCGCAGCCGCCGCAGTTCCACCAGCCGTTTGGCGTTGCGCAGGCCGATGCCGGGTACCCGTGCGATCATGGATTCTTCCGCCATGTTCAGGTCCATGGGGAAGTGCTCGCGGTGCGACAGGGCCCAGGCCAGCTTGGGATCGATGTCCAGCGCCAGGTTGCCGGCGGCCGGCAGCAGTTCGGCGGAGTTGAAGCCATAGCTGCGCATGAGGAAATCGGCCTGGTAGAGCCGGTGCTCGCGCTGCATGGGCGGCGGCGCCAGCGGGACCGTGCCCGGACTTTGCGGAATGGGACTGAAGGCCGAGTAGTACACCCGCTTGAGCTTGTAGCTGCCGTACAGGGTCTCCGCCGTTTGCAGGATGGTCTGGTCGTCGCTGGCATCGGCGCCGACAATCATTTGCGTGCTCTGGCCGGCCGGCGCGAACTTGGGCGCGCGTGGTTCTTCCGCTTTTTCGTCGAGCTTGCGCCGGATCGATCCCATGGCCAGTTTGATCGTGTGTACGCTTTTTTCTGGCGCCAGCTTTTCGATGCTGGACTGGGTGGGGAGTTCGATATTGACGCTGAGCCGGTCCGCATACTTGCCCGCTGCAGCGATCAGGGCCGGGTCGGCATCCGGGATGGTCTTGAGGTGGATATACCCGCGAAAGTTGTGCACCTCGCGCAGCTGGCGCGCGATCTCCACCAGTTGTTCCATGGTGTAGTCGCCCGACTGGATGATGCCGGAGCTGAGGAAAAGACCGTCGATGTAATTGCGCAGGTAAAAATCGATCGTCAGTTTGACGACTTCGTCGACCGTAAAGCGTGCCCGCGGCACGTTGGAGGTACGCCGGTTGACGCAATACTGGCAGTCGTACACGCAGAAATTGGTGAGCAGGATCTTGAGCAGGGAGACGCAGCGCCCGTCCGGCGTATAGCTGTGGCAGATGCCCATGCCGCTGGTCGCGCCGATACCGTCCTTGCCTTCGGACGTGCGCTTGGGCGCACCGCTGCTGGCACAGGATGCGTCGTACTTTGCCGCATCCGCCAGGATCTCGAGCTTGTCCATCAATTCCATGTTTGCGGTCTTTTATGCTGTATGTTTATACAGTATATTACACCGCAACCGGGGGGCGCACGCTTGACCCGTGCTTGCCCCGGTTTCCGCCTCCTGGCTGTTGTATTTTGATGAACGGGCCCCTCCGCCATTGGTGGACAGGGGTGCCCACCCTACCCTACGCTAGCGGGCCGCTCCCTCAGGCGTCAATACAATAACTTCGCCCCAGTTCAGGTCGCGCACATTCTTCTCGATCTTGCGCAGGTCGCCCACGATGACCCAGGTCAGTTCGTCAGGACGCACGAATTTCTTCGCAGCCGCTCCCATCTGCGCTTCGTCCAGGCTGCGGATATTCCCGGCGTAACGAGCCCAGTAGTCGTCCGGCAGGTTCAGGTTCACCGTGCGCAAGGCCGCCTGTTCCAGCGCGTCCAGGGTTTCGAAACGGCCCGGCAGACGCGCGCTGGTGTAGCGCATCACGCTGGCAAATTCCTCACCGGCCAGCGGCCGCTCGCCCGCCACGCCGCGGATCTCTTTGACGACTTCCTGCATCGCTTCGCGCGTCTTGTCGGTCTGCACCGGCGCCACGACCACAAAGGAGCGCTGGCCGCGCTGGCCGGTCAGCATGCCCGACGTGCCATAGCTCCAGTGCTTGTCCAGCCGCAGATTGCGGTTCAGGCGCGAGGTGGCAATGCCCCCGAAATTGAGGATGACCGGTTCCATCGCCAGGTCTTCCGGCTGGCCCTGGGTTTGCGACAGGTGGGACGCGACGATGGTCGATTGCGGCGCGTCCGGCTTGTCGATCAGGTAGATGCGCTTACCTGCATCCGCTCCCGCGCCAGCGGTGGCCGGGGCCACGCTCACCGTCTTGGCCGGCGCGCTGCCCGTCTTCCATTGTCCGAAGCTCGCTTCCAGCGCCGGCATCACCTTCTCCAGGGTGGTGTCGCCTGTGACGACGATGGTCGCGCTGGCCGGCTTGAACCAATCCGCATGCCACTTGGCCAGGTCCTCGCGCGTGATGGCGTTGACCGCGCCTTCCGTGCCAAGCGCCGGGCGGCCATAAGGATGCTCGGCGCCATACAGCAGTGCAGGCATCACGCGCAGCGCCAGCGAAGTCGGGCTGGCCCGCTCCTGGCCGATCTGGGCCAGGCGGCGCTGCTTTTGCAGCGCGAACTGGTCGGGGGCAAAGGCGGGGTTGAGGGCCGCGTCGGCCATCAGGCCGAGCGATGCCGCCAGGTTGGCGCTGGTGGCCTGCAGCCGCACCAGCGAGGTATCGGAGGTGGTGCCGGTGGACAGGCGCGCGCCCAGTGACTCGAGCGCGTCGGACATCTGGAAGGCGTTGCGCGTCTTGCTACCCTTGTCGAGCAGGTCCAGCGCCAGCGAGGCGGCGCCGGACTGTGCGGCCGTCTCCGATGCCACGCCGGCATCGACCGCCAGCGCCACATTCACGATCGGCGCGGAGTGGCGCTCCAGCAGGATCACCTTCAGGCCATTCTTCAGCTGCGCGCGCTGCATGGCGGGGAACTTGACGTCGGGCGCCACGTCCAGCGCCGGCAGTACCTTGCGGTCCAAGGTGCTCTTGGCCACCGCCAGCTTGGCGAAGGGCTTGACCGTCATCGTGTAGTGGTTCGCGCGCAGCCATTTGGCCGAGGCGCTTTTCACGTCCGCCGGGGTGGCGGCCGTCATGGTCTTCAACTGGTCCATGAAGGCATCCGGCCTGCCCGCGTAGGTCATGTTTTCGCTCAGGGTGCCGGCACGGTCGCCCACCGATTCCAGGCCGCGCGCGAAGCTGGCCAGGGTCGATGTCTTGACCCGCTTGAGTTCTTCGGCGCTCGGTCCCTTGTCGATCAGTTCCTTCATGATGCTGTCGATTTCCTGCTCCACCAAGCGCGGATCGACGCCCGGCTTGATGGTCGCCACGATCATGAAGCTACCGCTTAATTCGCCGTCGTTGATGCGCGCGCCGACGCTGGTCGCCAGACCCTTCTCGTACACCAGGCGTTTGTCCAGGCGCGCGCTCTTGGAACCAGCCAGCACGCCAGCGAACAGGCCGAGCGACTGCAGTTCCGGGTCTTTCCAGGCCGGTGCGTGATACACGCGGTACACGCGCGCCTGCGGCACCTGGTCTTCCATCTCGTCGCGAATGTTGCGGTCCAGCGTGGGGATCCAGGTTTCGGTGCGCGGCAAGGCGGGGCCGGGGGGGATCGCACCGAAGTATTTGTTCACCAGTTCCAGCGCGCGCTCGGGCGTGATGTCGCCGGCCAGCGACAGCACCGCGTTGTTCGGGCCGTAGTAAGTGCGGTACCACTCCTTGATGTCGTCCAGCGAGGCCGCATTCAGGTCGTCCATCGAGCCGATCACGGACCAGGAATAAGGGTGGGAATACGGGTACATCTTGTTCGAGATCTCCTGCCACACGCGCCCGTATGGCTGGTTCTCGCCCTGGCGTTTCTCGTTCTGCACCACGCCGCGTTCGCGTTCCAGCATCTCCTTGGAGATGTAGTTGGCCAGGTAGCCCATGCGGTCCGATTCGAGGAACAGGGTGCGCTCCAGCCCCGACACCGGCACATTCTCGTAGAAGTTGGTGCGGTCGGTGCTGGTGGTGCCGTTGCGGTTGGTGGCGCCCAGGTCGTCCATCGCTTCGCGGAAACCGCGCGGATAGTTTTCGGAACCGTTAAAGAAGAAGTGCTCGAACAGGTGGGCGAAGCCGGTCTTGCCGCGCTTCTCGTTGCGCGATCCGACGTGGTACCAGATATTCACGCCCACCACCGGCACGCTGTGGTCCTCGTGGACGATCAGGGTCAGGCCGTTCGACAGTACGAATTTTTTATGCGGGATGGTGTAGGGCTTGAGGTCGAAGGCGGAGGCTTGGGTGCCGGCAGCGGCAGGAGCTGCGTGGCTCAGCGGGGACAGCGCGGAAAGACCGAACAGCAGGGATACGAGCAGCTTTTTTTTCATGGGTCGCCTTGATCGGGTGTCGATGCGAGGCTGCTGGTAGCGGCCCCGCGGTGGAGCGCTTTATTCTGCCAGAGGAAGTGTCACTCGCCGCGCTTTTGCGGCGCATATGCATGCAAATTAGTCGATCCTGCGCCACGCGTCTTTACGCCGCCTCGGCCACCATGCGCCTGACTTGCGCCAGCTGGGTCTCATCCATCCGTGTGGCCGTCAACTCGATGTATTTGCGCGCCGCCTGCGCGCCGGCGCGGTCGGCGTGGTGCAGCCAGATGGTCGCTTCCACCAGGTCGCGCGGCGCACCCTGTCCGTTGGCGTGCATCAGGCCCACATTGAACAGCGCGCGCGCATGCCCCTGGTTGGCGGCCTTCAGGTACCAGAAATACGCCTCTTCGTAATCGCGCGCCACACCATTGCCGCTGTCGTGACGCAGCCCGAGCGCAAACTGCGCCAGCGCGTGGCCCTGTTCGGCCGCCTTGCGGTACCAGGTCAAGGCCTGGCGCGGATCGAACATGCCGGCTTCAAGCTGGTCGAACAGCGCCCCCACCATGTACTGCGCCGGCGCGTAGTCCTGCTCGGCCGCGCGCCGGTACCAGATCATCGCCATGCCGACATCCTGTTCGATGCCGTTGCCGGTTTCGCAGCGCAGCGCCAGGTCGAACTGGGCCCGCACGTGGCCCTGTTCGGCCGCCTTGCGCAGCCAGGCGCTGGCCTGCCGCGCATCGCGTTCCACGCCTTGCCCGGCATCGACCAGCAGCGCCAGGTGATACTGGGCGCCGGCGAAACCCTGCTCCGCCGCCTTGCGGTACCAGGCCGCGGCCTCGGCAAAACTCTGCTCGACACCCTGCCCGTGCTCGTAGCGCAGTCCGATCGTGTCCTGGGCCGCGGCATGGCCCTGCTCGGCCGCCTTACGGTACCAGTCCAGTGCGAACTGCTCATTGCGCGGCACGCCGTGCGCGCTGTCATAGATCAGGCCCAGGTTGAATTGCGAGCTGACGTGCCCTTGCTCCGCCGCGCGCCGGTACCAGACGATCGCCTTCTGGCTGTCCTGGGCCACGTCCACGCCCTTGTCATAGCGTAGCGCGAGGTTGAACTGGGCCGGCGCATAGCCCTGCTCGGCGGCCTTGCGAAACCAGGCCGTGGCCTGCTGCGGATCCTGGGCCAGGCCTTCGCCCTTGTCGTGGCGCAGGGCCAGGTTGAACTGCGCGCGCGCATAGCCCTGCTCGGCCGCCTTGCGGTACCAGGCGATGGCCTGGCGCTCGTCCTGCGGCACGCCCTTGCCGTTCTCGTACATCATGCCAAGATTGTTCTGGGCGCCGGCGTCGCCCTGTTCAGCGGCCTTGCTGAACCAGTGCATGGCGCGGAAGGCGTCGTGCGTCACGCCCTGGCCCTTGGCGAACAGCCATCCCAGGTTGTACTGCGCGGCGGCGTAGCCCTGCACCGCGGCGCGCTCGTACCAGAAGGCGGCCTGGCGGTAATCCTGCTCCACGCCCTGGCCCTTCTGGTACATGACACCGAGGTTGTACTGCGCGTGTTCGAGTCCCGCCTCGGCGGCGCGCCGGTACCAGACCACGGCCTGGACGAAGTCCTGGGGCACGCCCTGGCCGTTCACATACATGAAACCCAGGCTGTGCTGGGCGCTCGCGATGCCGCGTTCGGCCAGGCCTCTCAGGCGCAGGAAGTCGGCCGTGTGGCCGTCCCGGTCCTGCGCCGCGGCGGCGTTGGCATGCGCGGTCGGCATGGCTTGCTCAAGCCTGGCGTGCGATGAAGGATGGGCCCTGGCCCGCCGTCACCACGCCGCTGGCGGCCAGTTGCGCGTTCTGCTCCTGCAGCACGTTCAGGAAGTTCGGCAGCGAGATCGGACGGTGGAACAGATAGCCCTGCATGGTCAGGCAGCCGTTGGACTTCAGGTAGCGCGCCTGGACGTCGGTCTCCACGCCTTCGGCGATCAGGTGCAGGCCCAGGCCGCGCGCGATCGAGATGATCGCCAGGATGACCGGATAGTGGCCCTGCTCGTCGTGGATCTCCTTGACGAAGGACTGGTCGATCTTGATGGTGTGGATGGGGAAGCGGTGCAGATAGGACAGCGAAGAATACCCCGTGCCGAAGTCGTCGATCGCGACCGACACGCCGAGCTGGCACAGTTTGTTGAGCTGCTCAATGGCGTACTGCGGGTTGCGGATGCAGATGTTCTCGGTAATCTCGACCTCGATCTGGGCTGGCGAAATCCCGTAGCGCACCAGCGCGCCACGCATTTTCTCAAAGAAGTCGCCGCGGTCCAGGTATTGCGGCGACAGGTTCAGCGACAGGCGCACCGACTGGCCGCCGGCCGCGTTCCAGACCAGCATATCGCGGCACAGCGCGCCCAGCATCCAGTCCGAGATCGGCAGCATCAGGCCATTGTCTTCGGCAAACGGGAGGAACTCGCCGGCCGTCAGCAGGCCGCGTTGCGGATGATTCCAGCGCATCAAGCCTTCGGCGCCGATGATGCGCCCGGTGATCACATCGATCTGCGGCTGGTAGTACATTTCCAGCTCGTTCTGCTCGAGCGCCTTGCGCAGGCTCTGCTCAAGCGCGATCTTCTGATGCGACACGTCGAGCATCGAGTTGTGATAAAAACTGTGGCCGTTTTTGCCCAGTGCTTTGACCTGGTACATGGCGATGTCGGCGTGGCGCAGCAGTTCGTCGATCGATTCGCCGTCGCCCGGATAGATGGCGATCCCGATACTGGCCGAGATGTGCACTTCGTGGCCATCGAGGTCGAAAGGCTTGTGCAGGCACTCGAGGAATTTGTCGGCGATCGCCTTGGCATCCTCGCGGTCGCGCAGTTCCGGCAGCACGATGGTGAATTCGTCGCCGCCCTGGCGCGCCAGGGTGTCGCCGCGGCGCAGGCAATCCTTCAGGCGCAGGGATACCTGCTGCAGCAATTCGTCGCCCTTGACGTGGCCCAGCGTGTCATTCACAAGCTTGAAGCGATCGAGGTCGATGAACATCACGGCGAGCTCGGTAAGCTTGCGCTTGGCCTGGATCACGGCCAGTCCCAGGCGGTCCTTGAACAGCATGCGGTTCGGCAGGTCGGTCAGGATGTCGTGGTAGGCCTGGTAGGAGATGACTTCCTCGGCGCGCTTGCGGTCGGTGATGTCGCGCGCCACGCCGTAAGTGCCGAAGAACTCCAGCTTGCGCACCTCGTGGTCCGGCACGTGCATCCCGATCGAATTGAGCGAGATGGTCATCAGGGTATTGTTGAAGGTGCGGTCGGCGCCGCTGCCGTTATGGCACTTCAGGCGCAGTTCCACGTTGCGCGAGGCGCGTTCGTCCACGCGCCGTTCGTTGAAGACGTAGCGCGCGCGCTCCAGGTCCTCGTCGTGCACCAGGATCGAGTAGTGCTTGCCGATCAGCTCCTCGCGCGAAAACCCGAGCAGCTGGTAGGCGCGGTCGTTCACGAAGGTAAAGCGGCCTTCGTGATTGAGGGTGTAGATGATGTCCGGCGAGCTGTCCACCAGGTAGCGGTACAGCTTCTCCGAGTTTTCCAGCTGCGAGGCGATACGCTCGTTGGCCTGGGCCAGGCGGCGCTGCTGCAGCGCGTTGGCCACAGTCTTGAGCAGCTCTTCGCGGCTGTACGGCTTGCGCAGGTAATCGTAGGCACCGCGCTTGAGCGCGCCGATGGCCGCTTCGATGCCGACATCGCCGCTCATCACGATGACATCGCCGTCGATGCCCTTCTCGTTGATGTAGTCCATGATCTCGTGGCCGCTCATGTCGGGCAGGCGCAGGTCGAGCAGGATCAGGTCGAAACGCAGCTTGTTCAGCTGGGCCAGTGCTTCGCTGCCGCAGGTGGCGGTGATCAGCTGGTAGCCGCGGTCGCGCAGCAGTTCGTACAGCGACGAGAGCAGGCGCGGTTCATCGTCCACCAGCAGGATGCGCGGCAGGATCTCGGCGTCGAAGGGCGTGACCGGGGCCGCGACGTCGTCCGCGCCGCTCATTGCCGACGCGGGGTTGGCGGCGTTGCTGTTCATTGTGACCTCATACGGAGTCCATTACCCGCGCCTGGACGCCGGAGATGCTGGCTGCGCCGCCGCGGGCGGGCAGCAGGATTTCAAAAGTGGTGCCGTTCTTCCCGCTGCGGCAGGTGATCTGGCCATGGAGTTTTTTCACTAGGCTGTGCACGATCGACAGCCCGAGACCGTGGTGCGGACCTTCCTTGCTGCTCGTCACCGGCGAGAACAGATTGGCCAGCACCGCCGGCGCCAGGCCGGGGCCGTCGTCGCTGATGACCAGTTCCAGGTACAGCTTGCGCTCGCGGTTGACGTGGCCGCGGTTGACGATGTCGATGCGCCCGCCCTCGGCGGCCAGCGCTTCGACCGCGTTCTTGACCAGGTTGACCAGGATCTGTTTGAGCACGTCGGCATCGCCCTCGATCTCGCTGGCATGCTCGCCCATGTCGAGCACGATCTGCACCGATGGCGGCACGAAGTCGGTAGCGCGGAACAGGCGCAGCACCTCCTCGGCCACGCGCGCCAGGTCGGTGTCGAACAGGCTGCCGCTGGCGCTGGCGGCGACGGTCCCGTGGGCGCCGGCGCGTGCGGTGTCGCCCGGCTGCAGCTCGGTCAGGCCGTTGATCAACTGGCCGACGCGGTCGATCTCTTCGTTCAGGATCGACATCTCGCCGACCACCGGCTCGCGCCGCGCCAGCTTGTCATCCAACACGCTCAGGTAGTTCTTGATGATCGACAGCGGATTGTTCACTTCATGGACCACGCGGCGCGACGCTTCGCGGTACTGGTCGGCCACGTGGGCCAGCTGGCGCCGTGCGTGGCCGCGTTCGGACAGCGCGGTTTCCAGCGCGCTGGCCGCCTGCGCGCCGAAGGACTGCATGAAGCGTTCGCGCTTCTGGCAGCCCGGCACCTGCCAGGCCGCGACGCCGCCGATCATCACGCCCAGGCAGCGCGCACCGGACACCAGCGGCACGCATACCAGGCTGTCGGTGCCGAGAATGCGGAACAGCTGTTCTTCGGCCAGGCCCAGGGTCTGGGCATCGCGCCGGATGAAGGCCAGGCGCCGTTCCAGTGCGGCGCCGGCGACCAGGCCGCCCGCGGCCAGCGGAATCGAAAACTCGGCGATGCGCTGCTGCTCGCCGGTGGGCATGCCGACCAGCGCGTGCCCGGTCGGGTTTTCCAGCAGAATGACGGTATTGTCGAAGTCGAACAGGATGCGCGCCGAACGGGTCATCGATTCGAGCAGGCCGCTCTCGCCCTGCTGGCGTGCAAAGGCCTGGCCGATTTCCGAGACCAGCACCAGGTTGCGCACTTCTTCGGACAGGCGCTGCTGCACGGGGTCCTGCTGCTGCGGCGCAAAGGCCGGCGGCGCCGCGATCTCGTCGGCGCCATCGAGGTCAATGCCCAGGTGGGCGGCCGACTTGTCGACCTGGCGCAGCGCGCCGGCCAGGATCGCATCGATGTCGTCGGCGGCCAGGGCGCACAGGCCCATTGCCTCCTGCACCAGCGGATCGTCGACCGGATGGCAGGCCAGCAGGTGCGCCACGCGCACGATGCGGATCAGGGGATGGGCCGAGGCCAGACGGCTGCTCGGCTCATGGTGGTACAGCACCGAATCGGCCAGGAAGGAGTCCAGATGCCAGCGTTCGATCAGCCAGGCGCCCGCTTCCGCGTGGGTGATCTGCAAGGTACGCTGTTCGACGGCGCACAGTTCGGCGTCGTCGCGCGCGGTGAAATTAAAAGCATATTCCTGGGGCGCGGTGGCCAGCAGCGCCAGGCGGCCGACATTGTGCAGCAGGCCGGCCAGGTAGGCTTCCTCGACGTGGACATACTCCATGCGCCGCGCCAGGTCGCGCGCGATCACGGCCGCCATCAGCGAGCTTTTCCAGAAAGCGCGCAGGTCGGTACTGCCGGAATGGGGGAAGCTGTTAAAGGTCTGGAACACCGATTCGCTGATGACCAGGGTCTTGATCATGTCGGTGCCGAGGGCGACCAGGGAATGTTCGAGACCGATATTGCGCGCGCTGCGGTGGTAGGCGGAGCTGTTGGCGACGGCGAGAATCTTGCCGGTCATGCCGGCGTCCTTGGCGATCAGCGCGGCCAGTTCCGGCATGCCCAGATCGTCGGCCTGCAAGTGCTCTATCAACTTGATCAGTATCTGCGGCATGGCCGGCAGACGGGCAATCAACAGGCGATTGCGAATATCATGGTCTGATTGATGCATTGTCTCAAGCAGTGCCGCCAAGGTACGATGGTTTGGAGGTGGCGCACGGGTAGCACGGCCACGACGGTTATTTAACACCCCGGGACGGCGCATGTTTTGGGCGCAATCCTGGTCAATTCCGGTCAAATCTGGTCAAATAAAAAAGTATCTTAGCATATATACACGAAATTTCCCCTCGGGAAGATTAATTCCCTAAAAAAAGTTTCGCCGCGCCACAGATGGGCTCGTCAGACGTCGCCGCCACGCGACAGGCGGCGCCGGTAGTGCCTTGAACCCACCCACAAGCCCAGGGCCAGCAGCGCAAATACAGCCTGGCCGATGGCCAGCCACAACATGGAATGCGATAGGACAGGCGCGATGACGCCTGCCACCAGGGCGCCGAACAAGGTGGTCGCGAAGGACTGGCAGGAAGCGACGGTACCGCGGATGTGCGGGAACAGGTCAAGCGCCAGCAAGGTCGCGCCGGGGCCGATCACCGACATGCCGAAGGTGTAGAAGAACAGCGGCGCCACGGTCCACGGCAGGGCCGGCGCGAACACGCTGTGGTACAGCACATTGACCGCGGCGGCCGCCAGCAGAAAGGTAAAGCCGATGCCAATCTGGCGCGCGAAGGTCATCTTGCCGGCGATGCGGTTGGCCACCAGCGCACCGCAGAAAATCCCGCTCACCGCCGGGATGAACAGCCAGGCGAACTGCGACGGCCCCAGGCCCAGGTGGGTGGGCAGGGCCACCGGCGCGGCCGAGATATACACGAACAGGCCGCCGAAATTGAGGGCGACGATGCCGGCCTTCATGTGGAACAGGGGCGAACTGAAAATGTCGCTGTAGCTTTTCCACAAAAAGCGTGGATTGAAAGGCTGGCGTTTTTCGTCCGGCAGCGTTTCGGGCAGGCGCCACCAGCAATAGGCGAACAAGGCGACCGAATACGCCAGCAGCACCAGGAAGATGGTGCGCCAGTCCGAATACTCGACGATGAAGCCGCCCAGGATGGGCGCGATGGCCGGCGCGATCGTGAAGATCATCGTCACCAGCGACAGCAGGCGCGCGGCCGGCGCGTCCGAATACAGGTCGCGGATGATGGCCCGGCCCACCACCACGCCGGCCCCCGCCGATACCCCCTGCATGATGCGGAAGATCCACAGGTAATGGACCGAATGCGAGGCCGCGCAGCCGAAGGTGCCGATGGCGAACACCACCAGCGCACACAGAACCACATTGCGACGGCCGAAGGCGTCCGACAGCGCGCCATGCCACAGCACCATGCCGGCAAATGCCAGCATGTAGGCGGTCAGGGTCTGCTGGACTTCGATCGGGGTGGCGTGCAGCGAGGCCTGGATGTTGGGGAAGGCCGGAAGATAGGCGTCGATCGAGAACGGTCCCAGCATCGACAGCCCGGCCAGCAGACTGGCCAGTGCGATGTTCCCCGGCAGCGGCCTGCGTGTCTTGGGAGGAAGCGGTACGGGAGTAACCGGATCGGGAGGCAGGTTGGGCGGCGGATTGGGGAACATGCGGTAACGTCAGCTTTGCGGTTTCGGTTTGGCTTCTTCGCGCCGGTTGTAGCCGGCCACCATATCGAAGCGGAACAGGCGGCATTCCAGGGCGCCGTTGAAGAACGGCGTCTTGCGCGCTTCCTTCAGGCGCAGCAGCTTGGGCAGGGTCAGGTCGGCGGTAAACAGGAACACGGTCCAGCCGGCGAAGCGCTGCTTGAGCGTGGTGCCCAGCGCCGCGTAGAACGAGACCGACATTTCGTCGGCCGGCATGGTGCTGTCGCCGCGCACGCCGATCCGTTCGCCATACGGCGGGTTGGTCAGCAGGATGCCCGGCTGCTCGGTCGGCGCCTTCACTTCCTGCGCTTCGATCTGCTTGAGCGGCACGTCGAATACGATGCCGGCGATTCTCAGGTTATGGCGCGTCATGGCGACCATGTCGCCCGAGATGTCGCTGCCGAAGATGGTCGGCTCGGCCGGCAGCGGATTGGCCTTGATCGCGTTCTTCATGTCCTGCCACGGGCCGCTCTGGAAGCTGTTGAATTTTTCGAAAGCGAAGCTGCGGCGCGCGCCCGGCGGAATGCCCTGCACCATCTGGGCCGCCTCGATCAGGATCGTGCCCGAGCCGCACATCGGGTCGAACAGCACCGTGCCCGGCTTCCAGCCCGACACCCGCAGCATGCCGGCAGCCAGATTCTCGCGCAGAGGCGCGTCGCCGGTTTCTTCACGCCAGCCGCGCTTGAACAGCGCTTCGCCCGAGGTGTCGAGGTAGATGGTGAAGTTGCGCTGGTCGAGGAAGCCGACAATGCGCATGTCCGGCTCGCGCGTATTGACCGACGGGCGCTTGCCCCACTGGTCGCGGAAGCGGTCGCAGATCGCGTCCTTGATCTTGAGCGTGGTGAATTCCAGACTGCGCAGGGGCGACTTGACAGCCGTGACGTCGACCCGGATGGTGTGGTCGACGCCGAACCAGTCTTCCCATGGCTGGGCCAGGGTCAGGTCGTAGATGTCGTTTTCGTTGTTGTAGCTCTGGTGCGCCATGCGCATCAGCACGCGCGAGGCGATGCGCGAGTGCAGATTGATGCGGTAGGAGTCTGTCAGGTCGCCGGAGCAGTGCACGCCGCCGGGGACTTCGTTGTGCACCTTCATGGTGGTGCTGGTCTGGGCGATTTCGCGCAGTTCTTCGGCCAGAGCCGCTTCCATGCCGCGCGGGCAGGGGCAAAAATAAGATGGCATTGTGGTGAACCCTTTGTCCGTTGTATTACATTTCTTGAGTGCTGCGTTACTTCAATCCGTCATTCCCGCGAAGGAGGCTGTCGCAAAAGGGTACAACGTGTTTTCACCTCCGACCAAAAAACCGTCATTCCCGCGCAGGCGGGAATCTATAGCACCTCTGCTCATAGGTGCTATGGATTCCCGCCTGCGCGGGAATGACGGATAAAAGGTTCGTGGCAAAGGCGCTTTTACCCTTTTGCGACAGCCTCGAAGGCGGGAATCCAAGTGCTAAGATTCTCTGTCGGCGCTCGCAAACTTGGATTCCCGCCTTCGCGGGAATGACGTTGGTCTACTTTCGTGGTACTACGTTTACAGCGCGCGTTCGACGAAATCGAGCCTGTCCTGTCCCCAGAACGACTCGCCGTCGATCACGTACCAGGGCGAGCCGAAGATGCTGGCGGCCTTGGCGTCATCCGTATTGCGGTCGTACTGTTCCTGCACGCCGGCCGTCTGCGCCGACTTGATCAGCATGCGCCCGTCCATGCCACATTCCTCGGCGATCAGCGCCAGGGTGTCCTCGTCCGAGATGTTGCGATCCTCAGCCCACAGCGCGCGCATGATGGCGCCGGTCAGCTTGAGCGACACATCCACACCCAGGCTGGTCCGGGCCGCGATGATGACGCGCGCGGCGGCATCGGCGGGTACCGGAAAAAACTTGGGGTGCAGGTTGAGCGGCAGGCCGAGATGCTTTGACCAGCGCGCCAGCTCGACCAGGCGGTAAGCCTGACGCTGCGGCGGGCGCTGCGCCAGCGGCAAGCCGCCGGACACCGTGAACACCTTGCCCAGATCGATGGGACGCGGCTCGATGTGCGCACCTTTGGCGGCCGCGATGGCCACCAGGCGCTCATGGCCCAGATAGCTCCAGGGCGATTGCGGTGCGAAAAAATACTCGATCGTCTTGCTCATGCGGCTCCCATCAGAATGGTTTGACCACGACCAGAATCACGATGGCGGTCAGCAGCAGGACCGGCACCTCATTGAACCAGCGGAACCAGACATGGCTGCGCTTGTTGCTACCGTTTTCGAACTTTTTGAGCAGCGATCCACACGCATGATTGTAGCCAATCGCCAGGATCACCAGCGCGAACTTGGCGTGCAGCCAGCCCCCGGTAAAGATCTCGCGCCAACCCAGCCAAAGGCCCAGGCCCAGCAGCACAGCCGGGATCGACAGCATGGTGGTAAAGCGGTACAGCTTGCGCGCCATCAGCAGCAGGCGCGTGGTGGCCACGGTCTCGGTTTCCTGCGCCAGGTTGACGAAAATGCGCGGCAGGTAGAACAGGCCCGCGAACCAGGAGGCGACGAAGACGATGTGAAATGCTTTAATCCAGAGCATGTTGATCCTTGTTGACCGGTGCTCAGCTGCGCACTTCGCCGTGACCGAACACGACGTATTTCAGGGAAGTGAGGCCTTCCAGTCCCACCGGACCGCGCGCGTGCAGTTTGTCGTTGGAGATGCCGATTTCCGCACCCAGGCCGTATTCGAAGCCGTCCGCAAATCGGGTCGAGGCGTTGACCATCACCGAGGCTGAGTCGACCTCGCGCAGGAAGCGCAGCGCGTCGCTGTAGTCTTCGGTGATGATGGCGTCGGTGTGTTTCGACGACCAGGTATTGATATGGTCGATGGCCTCGCCCATGTCCGCCACCAGCTTGACTGCCAGGACAGGCGCCAGGTACTCGGTGCTCCAGTCTTCCTCGGTGGCCGCGGCCAGGTGCGGGTAGCCGGCCAGGATCGCGAAGCTTTCCGGATCGGCGCGCAATTCGACTTCCTTGCTCGCGTACAGGGCAGCCAGCTTCGGCAGCACCACTGGCGCAATGGCGCGGTTCACCAGCAGCGTTTCCATGGTGTTGCAGGTGCCGTAGCGGTGGCACTTGGCGTTGAAGGCAATCGCCAGCGCCTTGTCCACATCCGCCTTGGCGTCGATGAAGACGTGGCAGATGCCGTCCAGGTGCTTGATCATGGGGACGGTCGCTTCCGCCATCAGGCGCGCGATCAGGCCCTTGCCGCCGCGCGGCACGATCACGTCCACATATTGCGGCATGGTGATCAGGGCGCCGACGGCAGCGCGGTCGGTGGTGTCGACGATCTGCACACCGTGGGCGGGCAGGCCGGCGCCGGCCAGGCCTTCGGCCACGATTTTCGCCAGGGCGCGGTTGCAGTTGATCGCTTCCGAGCCGCCGCGCAGGATGGTGGCATTGCCGCTCTTGATGCACAGGCCCGCCGCGTCCACGGTCACGTTGGGACGGGCCTCGTAGATGATGCCGATCACGCCCAGCGGCACGCGCATCTGGCCGACCTGGATGCCGCTCGGGCGGAACTTCATGTTCGAGATTTCACCGATCGGATCGGCCAGCGAGACGATCTGGCGCAAACCTTCGACCATGGTGGCGATGGCCTTGTCCGACAGCTGCAGGCGGTCAAGCATGGCCGGCTCCATGCCGGCGGCACGGGCGGCGTCCAGGTCGAGCTGGTTGGCGGCCTTGAGCAAGGCGGCATCGCGCGTGACGCCGTCGGCGATCAGCAGCAAGGCGCGGTTGCGCGTGGCGCTGTCGGCGCGGGCCATGGCGCGGGAGGCGGCGCGGGCTTGTTGGCCCACTTGGGTCATGTAGTCGGTGATATTCATTTTGCTTTTTATCGGTTAAGCGTGATGGCGGAATTCGCTGCGCTCTTCCGCCCTACGAAAGCAGCCGGAGCCGGCGCCTCGACAAAATACGTAGGGTGGATAAACGCAGTGCAATCCACCAATGGTGAATCAGCCGCGGGCGACCTTTAATGCCAGCTGCAGCATCGCATCCCAGGCATCGCCAGCAAACGCCTTGGCGCGCAGGCCCTTGATCATCTTGTCGATCTGCGCCGCTTCGCGCATCGCCGCTTCCAGGGTCGGCAGCGAAATGCGGCGCAGTGCCGGATCCATCATGCGCTCGCGCGGTCCCCAGATGCGATGCTCTTTCAGCAGCACCCCGAGCGGCCGGCCTTGCGCCATCCCGGATTTCAATTTTAACAGCGTGCGGATTTCTTCGGCGACCGCCCACAAAACCAGGGGCAGCGCCTCGCCTTCGCCCTTCAAGCCTTCGAGCATGCGCACCAGCCGCGCGGGGTCGCCCGAGAGCATCGCCTCGGACAGCTTGAACACGTCGTAGCGCGCCACGTTCAGCACCGCGTCGTGCACCTGTTCGAAGGTCAGCCTGCCCGGTTCGTGCAGCAGCGCCAGCTTCTGGATCTCCTGGTGCGCCGCCAGCAGGTTGCCTTCCACCCGGTCGGCGATGAAGTCGAGCGACTGGCGGTCCGCGCTCAGGCCCTGCGCCGCGAGACGGGTGCCGATCCAGCCGGGCAGCTGGGCGCGTTCGATCGCGGGAATCTCGATGTACACGGCCGCTTGCTGCAGGCTGCCGACCCAGGCCGCCTTGGCGGTCTGCCAGTCCAGCTTGGGCAGGGTGATCAGGGTGAGATTGTCGGGACTCAGGTCCTTGGTGTAGGCCTGCAGCGCCGCGCCGCCATCCTTGCCGGGTTTGCCGGTCGGGATGCGCAGTTCGATCAGCTTCTTGTCGCCGAACAGGGACAGGGCCTGGTTCGCGGCCAGCAGCTCGCCCCACTTGAAGGTACGCTCCACCGTCAGCACGTCGCGCTCCGAATAACCGTTGGCGCGCGCCGCCTTGCGGATCTTGTCGGCCGCTTCCAGCGCCAGCAGATGCTCGTCACTGGAAATCACATACAGCGGCGCGATCGACTTGGCCAGGTGGCCCTCGAGTGCATCAACGCGCAGCTGCATTGCTACTCCTTCCCTGCATCAGGCAGGTTTGACCGCCACCAGGCGGCGCATGATCTGCTGTACCAGGTCGGTCTGCATGTCGCGGTACAGCAGGGTTTCTTCCGATTCCTTGCCGAGCACCTGGTTTTCGTTGAAGGTGATCGGACGCTTGAGCGTGATCTCGGTCGGTCCCAGCAGCTCGCCGCCCTTGGCGTCGCGCAGCTTGAACACCAGCGTGTAGGTGAGCAGGTATTCGCGCACCCGGCCCTGGCTGTTGAGCGACAGGATCTGCTTGCCGCGCGACTCGCCCAGCACGTCGAACAGGGCTTCCGCCTCTTCCGGCTTGGTGGTGACCACCACCTTGTCGCCGCCGCCGCGCAGGTTGCGGCGCAGCTCAGTACCCAGCGCCGACGACTCCGGGAAGGCCAGGTAGATGGTCTTGAACGGCATGTTGTACTGGCCGTTCGAGCCGCGCAGCTGGAAGCCACAGGCGGACAGCGTCGCTATCAGCATGAGGGCGGCGCAGGCGCGCAGCAGGCGGGTGGACAAGGTGGCCATTATCAGACCACGATGCTGATCAACTTGCCCGGCACGACGATCACCTTCTTCGGCGGCGTCTCGATGTACTTCTGCACCGCTTCGCAGGCCAGCGCCTGGGCTTCGATGCTGGCCTTGTCGGCATCCTTGGCGACCTTGATCGAGCCGCGCAGCTTGCCGTTCACCTGGATCATCATCTCGATCTCGGCCTGCTCCAGCGCCGCAGGGTCGACCTGCGGCCATTGCACGTTGAGGATGTCGCCATGTACGGCGGCGTAGCCCAGCTCTTCCCACAGCACGTGAGTGATGTGCGGCGCGACCGGGTTCAATACACGCAGAAAGATCGACAAGCCTTCGGCGATCACGGCATCGGTGGCCGGACCGTCTTCCAGCTTGCTCGACTCCATCATGTTGAGCATCTTCATGCAGGCCGACACCACGGTGTTGTACTGGATGCGTTTCAGGTCGTAGTCGGCCTGCTGCAGCTGCTTGTGCAGCTCGCGGCGCAGGGTCTTGTGCGCTTCGCTCAGGGACGGCGTGTCGGTGGCAGCCAGGCTGGCACCGACGCGGCCCGACTGCGCATAGGCATACGCCCACACGCGGCGCAGGAAGCGGCTGGCGCCTTCGACGCCGCTGTCGGACCATTCGAGCGTCTGCTCCGGCGGCGAGGCGAACATGGTGAACAGGCGCGCGGTGTCGGCGCCGTACTGGCCGATCTGCGCGGCCGGATCGATCCCGTTGTTCTTCGACTTCGACATCTTCTCGGTGCCGCCGATCTGCACCGGCTGGCCGTCGGCCTTCAGGGTCGCGCCTTGCGGACGGCCCTTGTCGTCCAGGGTCAGGTCGATGTCGATCGGGTTGTACCACACGTACTTGCCCGGTTCCGGCTCGCGGAAGTAGGTCTCGTTGAGCACCATGCCCTGGGTCAGCAGGTTGACAAACGGCTCGTCGAACTTGACCAGGCCCATGTCGCGCATGATCTTGGTCCAGAAGCGCGCGTACAGCAGGTGCATGACGGCGTGTTCGATGCCGCCGATGTACTGGTCCATCGGCATCCAGTAGTCGTTGCGGGCGTCGACCATGGCGTCCTTGCTGCCCGGCGAGGTATAGCGCATGTAGTACCACGACGAATCGACGAAGGTATCCATGGTGTCGGTCTCGCGGCGTGCGGGTTTGCCGCACTGCGGGCAGGAGCACTGCAGGAAGGCTTCGTACTTGTTCAGCGGGTTGCCGCTGCCGTCAGGGACGCAGTCTTCCGGCAGCACCACCGGCAGGTCTTTCTCAGGCACCGGCACCACGCCGCAATCGGCGCAGTGGATCATCGGGATCGGCGTGCCCCAGTAGCGCTGGCGCGAGATGCCCCAGTCGCGCAGGCGGAAGGTGACCTTCTTGTCGCCCAGGTTCAGATTGGCCAGGTCGCCGGACACCGCATTCACGGCGGCGATGTGGTCCAGACCATCGTACTTGCCAGAATTGATGGCGCGGCCGTTTTCCTTGTCGCCGTACCATTCCTGCCAGGCGTCGAGCGAATATTCCTTGCCTTCGACCGCCACCACCTGTTTTATCGGCAGATTGTATTTTTTGGCGAAAGCGAAATCGCGCTCGTCGTGCGCCGGCACGCCCATCACGGCGCCATCGCCGTAGGTGATCAGGACATAGTTACCGACCCAGACCTCGACCTGTTCGCCGGTCAGTGGATGGGTGACGGACAGGCCGGTCGGCATGCCCTTCTTTTCCATCGTCGCCATGTCGGCTTCGATCACGGAACCCAGTTTGCACTCGGCGATGAAGGCAGCCAGTTCCGGGTTGGTCTGCGCGGCATGCTGCGCCAGCGCGTGTTCCGGCGCCACGGCGCAGAAGGTCACGCCCATGATGGTGTCGGCGCGGGTGGTGAAGACGTACATCTTGCCGTCGTCGATGAGATCACCGGCCGCGTTGGCAATGGTGTGCGGGAAGGCGAAACGCACGCCTACCGATTTGCCGATCCAGTTAGCCTGCATCACGCGCACGCGTTCCGGCCAGCCTGGCAGCTTGTTGTCGACGTAGTCGAGCAGTTCGTCGGCGTAGTCGGTGATGCGCGCGTAGTACATCGGGATCTCGCGCTTTTCGATCGGGGCGCCGGAACGCCAGCCCTTGCCGTCGACCACCTGCTCGTTGGCGAGCACGGTTTGGTCGACGGGGTCCCAGTTCACGGTGCCGGTTTTCTTGTAGATGATGCCTTTTTCGAGCATCTTCAGGAACATCCACTGGTTCCACTTGTAGTACTCGGGGGTGCAGGCTGTCATTTCGCGCGACCAGTCGATCGCCAGGCCCATCGACTCCATCTGCTCTTTCATGTGGGCGATGTTCGAATAGGTCCATTGCGCCGGCGGCACCTTGTTCTGCATGGCCGCGTTTTCCGCCGGCATGCCGAACGCATCCCAGCCCATCGGCATGAGCACGTTGTAGCCGTTCATGCGCAGGTAGCGGTACATCACATCATTGATCGTATAGTTCCGAACGTGACCCATGTGCAGCTTGCCCGAAGGGTAAGGCAGCATCGAGCAAGCGTAGTACTTGCCTTTTGGGAAACGCGGGTCGTTTTCCACCGCTTTGTAGGCATCGATCGCCTTCCAGTGACCTTGAGCGGCTTTTTCGACGTCGGCGGGACTATATTTATCTTGCATGTTTGTCTGCGGCCTGGCGTGGCCCGGCTAAAAGTGAATATGAACCGGACATTATACTGGTACAGGGCGGTTCAGGGCGTGGCGGGGGCGATTAGCTGAACCTTTCGGGTTCGCTGTCGTCTAAATAATATGACAAGCGAATTCGATTCACTTCACTACACCCGCCAGCTCGAAGCTGCCGGCGTCGCCAGGAATCAGGCGGAGGTGCACGCGCAGGCCCTGTCCGGGGTGCTCGCGTTGATGGCGCCAGCTCAACAGCTTCGCCAGATCCATGCGCAGCTGCAGGTAGAAGCCAGCGACATGGAGGAGCGCCTGACCCAACGCATTGAGACCGTGAGATCGGAATTACTGGGGAAAATCGAAGTGGCCCGTATCGCACTCGATGCCAAAATAGAGAATGTGCGCCTTGAACTCGATACAAAATTACAAAAACTGCAAGTCATACTTGAGGCGCGTATTGATCGCCTCGATGCGGATATCAAACTGATGAACTGGGTGATGGGGTTGCAAACCGGCCTGATGGTGGCCATCCTGATAAAACTATTTATCCCTTAATTGGGCGTCGCGCCGGGCGAACGTTAAAATTGCGCATCTGCCTTGCCTCGACACCGGATGATCATCTACCAGGAACACCCGCCCTGCCCCGCGCTCGCGCCCTATCTGGCCTGCCTGTGGACTTGCCGCGTGCTGCCCGGCGCGGATGCCGTTTCCCACCGCGTCTTGCCTGACAACTGCATCGACATCCTCTGGCAGGACATCGCACCGGGCGCGCACGTGGCGGGCATGATGAGCAGCATGATTCAGGTACCGATTACGCAGCCGGTGCGCACCATCGCGGTTCGCTTCAAGCCGGGCGCGGCGGCGTACTTTTTCGACTTCCCCCTGCACGAGATGGCCGACCTCCACCCGGACCTGGACCAATTGTGGGCACCGGGCATTGCCGCCCGCTTTGCCGACGCTTTATGGTCACGGGATCAGGATGACCAACAGGCGCTGCTCACTTTACAAAAACTGTTGCTGGAGCAACTGCGCCGCGAGCGCCAGCCTGGCCTGGCCGAGGCTGCCGTCGTGGCCATCGAACGCTCGCGCGGTGCGCTGCGGGTGGACACGCTGGCCGACGCCCTGGGCGTATCACGTCAACACCTGTCGAAGCAGTTCCGCGCCCGTGTCGGCCTGGGCGTCAAGGCCTTCGCCCGGGTCTGCCGCTTTCGCGCGGCCAGCGAGCGCATCCGCGCCACACCGGCTGGCGCACTTGACTGGCCGGCCCTGGCGCTGGAACTGGGCTATTACGACCAGCCGCACCTGATCCACGAGTTCCGCGAACTTGCCCACAGCACGCCGGAATCGTTCGCAAAGGCTGGCTGAGCTTCCATTTTTACAATACAGAACCCGCGCGCGCTGGCACACTAGGCTTTTTTGATTGCAAGGAGACAGCGATGATCCACGGATTGCGTACGGTGTGCTACCCGGTGAAGGACCTGGCGGCAGCCAGGGAGTGGTACACCACAGTGTTCGGCGTGGGACCGTATTTCGACCAGCCCTTCTATGTGGGCTTCGAGATTGGCGGATTCGAACTGGGGCTGGTACCGGACGGTGAGCCGGGCGTGCATGGTTCAACCGTGTATTGGGGCGTGGACGATATCGATGCGGAAGTGGCGCGCATCACCGGTCTCGGTGCGACCCGGCCCGCCGCGGTTCAGGATGTAGGCGAGAACATCCGGGTGGTCGATCTGGTCGACCCGTTCGGCAATGTGCTTGGCTTGATTTATAACCCGCATTTCGATCTGGCGAAAGTGCGCTAGTGACGCGCGGTGGACACGGGTCCGAACGCGCCCACCGGCCTTATGATCACTTCAAGACCAGCACCAGCGCCGGCTTCTCGCCATAATCTTCGTAGCGTTCATTGATGCCGGCGATGCAAAAGGTCATCTCCTCGAGCAGATCCGGCACCCGCTCGCGCATCTGGGCTGAATCTTTCACCACGATCTCGAGCACCTCGTTCGGCTTGAGCCGAAATTTGGTCATGCCGTCTTCATCGCGCAGATAGCTCAGGCAATCGACCCAGGCGTCGATGGTGTTGGCGTAAAACTCGGGAAACCCGAAGGCCTGGCGGCTCTCGGTATGGAAGGTGTCCCATCCCAGGATGGCGGCTCCGTTCAGTTCAGCGCTGGCCATGGGCTGGCTCCTTCTTGGGTTCGGTGACGAAGCCCAGCTTGGTCAGCCCGCGCGTCTGCGCCGCCGCCATGACCTGGGCCACTACTTCATAACGGGTGTTCCTGTCCGCGCGCAGCTGCAATTCCGGCTGGGGTGAGCGCTTGGACGCCGCCAGCAGGCGCGCGTCGAAAGCGGCTTCGTCCACTTCTTCTTCGCCCCAGAACAGCTTGCCGGCCGCATCGATGGCGACGGTCACCGTTTCGGGCCGCTGCTGCACCGCCGCCGCCTGCGCTTTGGGCAGGTCGAGCTTGACCGCATGGGTGAACATGGGCGCGGTGATGATGAATATGACGAGCAGCACCAGCATCACATCGACCATGGGAGTGACGTTAATGTCGCTCATCATCGCCTGCTGGCGATGGGGATTGAAGCTGCCGAATGCCATGCCGCCTCCTATTGTTTGCCGTGCGTGGCGAAGTAGGAATGCAAATCGTGAGCGAAACCGTCCAGCTCCGCCAGGGTCAGGCGGTTGAGGCGATTCAGGCCGTTATACGCCAGTACCGCGGGAATCGCGACCACCAGGCCGAAGCCGGTCATGATCAGCGCTTCACCGACCGGCCCGGCGATCTTGTCGATCTGGACGATGCCGGCCGTCGAGACGTTCGACAGCGCGTGGTAAATGCCCCAGACCGTGCCGAGCAAGCCGACAAAAGGAGCGGTGGCGCCGATCGATGCCAGGATCGTCAGGCCGCTTTCGATGCGATGGGTGGAGCGCGTGATTTCCTGGCGCAGCACGCGGATCACCTGCTCGTCGCGGCTCATTTCACCGGCCAGGGTCGCAGCGCCGCCGGCATGGGCCAGACCCTGGGCCGGCAGGTTGACGTAGACCCCTTCAAGATCGGCTGCGCTCAGCAGGGCGATGCCGTCCTTCAGGTTGGGCGCGGACCAGAAAGCGTCCAGCGCCGGCGCGGCGCGGCGCACGCGCCAGCCGCTGTAGGACTTGAAAAGGATATAGAACCAGCTCACCAGCGACATGGCCAGCAGCAGGTAGGCGACGGCATGGCTGATGGCGTCGCCCTGCTCCCAGTAGCGGGCAATGCTGAAGTGATTGGCGGCAGGCAGGGTGGGCGCGAGCATGGATCAGGCCGGGGCGCTCAGCGCTTGAGCGACAGCACGTCCTGCATGTCGAACAGGCCGGTCGGCTTGTCGGCCAGGAAGCGCGCCGCGCGCAGGGCGCCGTTGGCGTAGCTCTGGCGGCTGCTGGACTTGTGGCTGATTTCGATGCGCTCGCCGGTGCCCGCGAACAGCACGGTATGGTCGCCGATGATGTCGCCGCCGCGGATGGTGGCAAAGCCGATGGTCGAGGGATCGCGCTCGCCGGTCACGCCTTCGCGTCCGTACACGGCGCATTCCTTCAGGTCGCGGCCCAGGGCTTGGGCGACCACTTCACCCATCTGCAGGGCGGTGCCGGACGGCGCATCGACCTTGTGGCGGTGATGCGCTTCGATGATTTCGATGTCGTAGCCTTCGGACAGGCTCTTGGCCGCCAGTTCCAGCAGCTTCATGGTGACGTTCACGCCCACGCTCATGTTCGGCGCGAACATGATGGCGGTTTTTTCGGCGGCGGCCTTGATGGCGGCCTTGCCGGCATCGTCGAATCCGGTGGTGCCGATGATCAGTTTGATGCCGTGCGCGGCGCAGTATTCCAGGTGCTTGAGGGTGCCTTCAGGACGGGTGAAGTCGATCAGGAACTGTGCATCGGCCAGGCCCAGGGCCAGGTCGGACTGGATCGCGACGCCTGCCAGCTGGCCGGAAAAGGCGCCGGCATCGCTGCCGATGCCTGGCGAACCCGGGACGTCGAGCGCGCCAGCCAATACCGCATCCGGGGCCGCGGCGATCGCGTCCACCAGCATCCGGCCCATGCGCCCCGAGGCGCCCGCTACTGCGATTTTCAACTGAGTCATCGTCAAATCTTCTTATCTTATTATTTACAACTTACCGATTGCTGTCAGGTGTTGAACCTACTTGTTGATCTTGATGGAGGCCGAACCGGCTTCTTCCTTCTTCTGCACTGCCGCTTCCGTCTTCTTGGGTGCGCCGGCGATACGGGCGATGTACTCCTTCTCCGTCGGCAGGTTGCCGCCATCGAACTTGGCCACCACGTTATCCTTGAAGTAGATCGTGACGCGTGCGCTGGTCAGTTCGCCATTGCCGCGCGCCAGGTAGAAGGGATAGTCCCAGCGGTCGCCATGAAAAATGTCGGTCAGCAGCGGCGTGCCCAGGATGAACTTGACCTGGTCGCGGGTCTGGCCCACTTTCAGTTGGGACAGCATTTCTTGCGAGACGAAGTTGCCTTGCTGAATGTCAGGCCGGTAAGGCGAGAACACCCACAGGAATTTCTGAAGCTGGGTCACGGTGCTGGTCTGGGCACCGGCGTCGGCCGTCACGGGCACCACAGGCGCAGGTTGTCCCTGAAAGACGGAGCAGCCGGACAGGGCCACGACGGCGCAGGCGACGGTCGCCACGAGCGGGGCGCGGAAGCTAAAACGGTGCAAAACGGCTGAATCGACACGCATAGATGACCTCAAATCGTTAAACGGAAGGCTAGGACCCCCGCCTGAAACGCTATATGATAAAGCACTCCGCCAATCTACGAGCAAAACATGAGTAACAATCCTACCGACCTGAAGGCAAGCGGCCTGAAAGCGACCCTGCCGCGACTGAAAATCCTCGAGATTTTCCAGAACAGCGAAGTGCGCCACCTGACCGCGGAAGATGTCTACAAGATCCTGCTGACCGAGAACATGGACGTCGGCCTGGCCACCGTCTACCGCGTCCTGACCCAGTTCGAACAGGCAGGTTTGCTCAACCGCAACCATTTCGAGACGGGCAAGGCGATTTTCGAATTGAACGCCGGTTCCCACCACGATCACCTGGTGTGCCTCGATTGCGGCAGGGTGGAAGAGTTTTACGACGAAGAGATCGAATCGCGCCAGCACAAGGTGGCGGTCGAACGCGGATTCAAGATTGCCGAGCACGCGCTGGCGATTTACGGTAACTGCGTCAAGGAAAACTGTCCGCATAAGCATTAAGCCAAAGCGGCCGGCAATGTCTGCGTAGGGCGGAAAAGCCCCTTAGGGCGCCTTCCGCCGTGCATCGTACGAGTCCCAGGCGGCGCAAACGTCGCACGGCGGAAGGCGCCCTCCGGGCTTTTCCGCCCTACCAAAGCCGCGTCGAGCCGCAGTCCGTTCTACGAATGACTCAGCGCATTCGACAGCAGCTTGGCCGTGATATCGACAATCGGAATCACGCGCTCGTAGGCCATCCGGGTCGGCCCGATCACCCCCAAAGTGCCGACGATCTTGCCGTTGACCTCATACGGCGCGGTCACCACGCTCATTTCATCCATCGGCACCAGGTTCGACTCGCCGCCGATAAAAATCTGCACCCCGCCCGCCTTGCTCGACACATCCAGCAGCTGCATCAAGCCGGTCTTTTGCTCGAACATGTCGAACATCTGGCGCAGCGAGGTCATGTTCGAGGACAGGTCCGCCACGCTGAGCAGGTTGCGTTCGCCCGAGATGACCATGTCGTCGGACTGGTCGGCCATCGCTTCGCTGCCAGCCTCCACGGCCGCCTGCATCAGCCGGCCCATGTCGTCGCGCAGCTGGCGCAGCTCGCCGGTGACGCGCAAACGCACATCGTCGAAGGAGAGGCCGCCGTAGTTCTGGTTGATGTAGTTGGCCGACTGGATCAGCTGGGTCGGCGTGTAATCCACGTCCGTCAGCAAAAGGCGGTTCTGCACGTCGCCGCGCGGATCGACGATCACGAGCAGGATGCGTTTTTCTGACAGGCGCAAAAATTCAATCTGCTGGAACACCGATTCGCGGCGCGGGCTCATGACCACGCCGGCGAACTGCGACAGTTGCGACAGCATCTGGGCCGCGTTGGCGATCATTTTCTGGGGTTGCTGGGCCGGGAGGCGCATGCGCGCTTCGACCGAGGACTCGTCCAGGTGCTGTACCGTGAGCAGGGTGTCGACAAAAATGCGGTAGCCGCGCGGGGTGGGGATCCGGCCGGCCGAGGTGTGCGGGCTGGACACGTAGCCCATCTCTTCCAGGTCGGCCATGATATTGCGGATGGTGGCGGGCGACAGGTCGAGGCCGGAAATTTTCGACAGCGCGCGCGAGCCCACCGGCTGGCCGTCGGCGATGTAGCGTTCGACCAGGGCCTTGAGCAGCGTTTGTGCACGGGTATCGAGTTGCATGATTCTATATATACCAAGCGCAATGGATGATGCGCTTATTATGCACGTTCACAAGCGCGGTGTGCAGTAATGTCAGGACGCGCCAAGCCCGCCTTGCGCACAGTCAGTCGTGCTCGCGCTTGAGCCAGTCCAGTAATTCGTCGAAATCGGCCACGATGGCGTCCGGCACCACCGCGTGCTCCAGGTGTTTCTGGCTGCCGGTGCGGTTGAGCCAGACGGCGCGCAGCCCGGCCTGCTGGGCGCCCTGGACGTCGAGCAGCACGTCGTCGCCCACATACACGGCGTCGGCCGGATCGACCCCGAGTTCACGGCAGGCGGCGTGGAAGATGGCGGCATCCGGCTTGGCGCAGCCGAGCTGGTGGGCCGCGACCGAGACCTTGAAGTGGTGCGACAAGCCAATCGCCTGCAGGTCGGCATTACCGTTTGATACCGAGCCGAGCATCGTCTTGCCCTTGAGCCGCAACAGGCCCGGCACCACGTCGTCGTAGGGGATCACCGCATTGCGGGCGGCAAAGAACTGCACCATGGCCTCCTCCACCTTGGCGCTGTCCTCGCCTGCCGCCTCGAAGGCCGACACCAGGCCGGCGCGGCGCAAGGCGCCCAGATCGAGATGGAATTCGGGCTGGCGCGCCAGCAGCGAGAGGCGGGCGTGGCGCAGATTCTCGATCGAGAAGCGCTCGGCCACGCGCGGCGCGTTGGCCTGCAGCCACTGGTGGAGGGTTTCCTCGGCCTGGAGGATGACAGGCGCGATCGGCCACAGGGTATCGTCCAGGTCGAACAGGATGGCTTTGGGCCAGGTGCGGCGAGGCGAGGTGCTCATGGCGGGGGAGTGCAGGATCTGCAGCGGTAAGGGCGATGACGCCAGCATAGCGAGGCGGACGGCGGAAATCAATCGGCGCCGGGAGCCTTCGCTTACATGCGGATACAAGGCGAATGAGCCGCCGCGTTGACAAATGCACTAAAATGACGTCCACATCGGGTGGTCCGGGCCACAAGGCCTGCCTTTTTCCCGCCTGGCTGTCAGCTGTCCTGCCCGGCGTTTGGCTGCCCTGCCCACCCTCACCGCGTAAGTTTTTGGAGAAAGCATGAAAAATCTGTACCTGCGTTCCGTTGTCGCACTCGCGTGCGCACTGGGCCTGGCTGCCTGCGGCGGCGACGATAAAGGCACGATTCCGCTGCAGGGCACCGTCAGCGGTGTCAACAAGGACGGCCTGGTCCTGCAAAACAACAATGGCGCGGACCTGGCCGTCGCGCCCTTCTCCAGCATTTTCTCTTTCCCCGATCTGCTGAACCAGAATGGCGACTACAACGTCACCATCAAGAGCTCGCCGCCGAACGCCTCCTGCCAGATCTTTAACGGCCGGGGCCGCGCGACCATTTACGGCCTCAACCGCATCGATGTGATCTGCACCCTGATTCCGCACAATGTGTCGGGCAAGGTCACCGGCAACAGCACCGGCGATATGGTTGTCATCAATGGCGCCGACCGCGTCACCATTCCCAAGGGCAAGAGCGACTTCACGATGACCGTCTACGGCACCGATGGCAAGGCGATCAGCGGCACGGTTGGCGACAGCCAGCCCTATGGCATCCAGGTACTGACCCCGCCACCGGGCTTGACCTGCAGCGTCGCCAACGGCACCGGCACCATGGGTACCACTGACGTGACCAATGTCCTGATCACCTGCGGATAAGCGCGGCCGATTCCCCGTACCGGCGGCTCTGCGCCATCCACCAATTTTGGAGAAATACATGAAGTCATCATTCTTGCGCCGTCCGCTGTGGCTGGCATGCGGCCTGGGCCTGAGCCTCGCCCTGGCCGCTTGCGGCGGCAAAGCTACTTTCGACGTCAAAGGTACCATCGCGGGTCTGCAATACGACGGCCTGGTGCTGACCAACAATGGCGCCAATGACCTGCCAGTGCCGGCCAAGGCGACCAGTTTCGCCTTCCCCGGCAGCATCGAATACGGTACCGCGTTCAGCGTGGCAGTCAAGAAACAGCCGGACCACCAGGCCTGCAGCTTCGGCAGCAATACCGAGCCCGGCGGCCAGGCCGACACGGCCGGACGACAGGTCGCGATCAAGGTCGTGATCAGCTGCGTGCTGGTACCACAGGATCTGGGCGGCAGCGTCACGGGCCTGACCGCGGACGGCCTGGTGCTGATTAACGGCAGTAACGACCAGATTGGGATTCTGAAAGATGCGACGACCTACAAGTTTGCGTCGCAAATTCCCTACGGCACCAGCTATGGCATTACCGTGCTGACCCAGCCGACCGGTCTGAAGTGCACAGTCGCCAACCCGATCGGCGTAGTCGGCGACGTCCCCGTCGCGAATGTCAACGTGAGCTGCGTACCAGCCACCTGATGGAAGGGAGTTGAGACAGAGATATTGCCTTTGGTTATTTCTGATATGCGAAAGATAAATTGGCCTTATATGCTGTAGCGCAGCATAATGCATCTGTCTCCTCCAACTCTCCTCAAAAAAGAATTGGATTTCAAGCCCGCTCAACAGCGGGCTTTTTTTTCGCCTGCTTTTCCGCTCATGCCTTTCCTGGACGGCTGGACGCAAAAAAGCCGGGCAATGCCCGGCTTCGCTGGAACCACACGCTGGCTTCTTACTTGCTCATCTTGATGCTGGTCGCTTCCGCCGTGAAATAACCAACCGCGGCGCCGAAACGGTCCTTGTAGTTGGCACGCACCAGTGGATCCAGGGTTGCCTGAACCTTGCTGTGCAGCGAGGAGCTCCAGTCGCCCACGTGCTGGAAGTTGCTCATGATGTAGGTCCAGCCGTTCAAGTCGTCGGACACATGCAGCCCCGTCGCCTCGGCGCCGGCCGGCATGGTCGCCAAGCGGGTCAGGGTCTTGGTATCGACCTGGTAGGCCCAGATCATGTTGTTGACGTGGGTCCCGCTATCCTCGCCGATGAACAGGGTGCGCATTTTTTCCGAGAACTTCAGGTTATCCGGGTTGGCGATCTTGTCCGGATTGGCCAGGTTGCCGATGGCGTCGGCCGTGGCCAGGTCCTCGCCCACCAGCAAGGTACGCGTCAGGGACGGTACCCAGTCGCTGGCGATGGCCGCGCCGCCCAGGTCTTTCTGCCCCGCGCTCAGGGTGTGCGCCAGCACGCCGCCGGCCACGACCTGCTTCTCGACCGTGATGCCGCTCGCTTCGCTCCAGGCGGCATTGTTGCGCACCATGGAGCCCTGGATATTCTGCAGCGCCGAGTAGGCGATCTTGTCCTTGATGTTGACGGTAGTGCCCTCCAGCTTGGTGAAACCCATGCTGGCGCCCTTCAGGTTGGCATAGCGGTGGGTTTCCAGGAAGGCCGCCGCTTTCTCCATTCCCGGTTTGAGCTTGGCCCAGCTGGCCTTGCCGTCCAGGAACATCTTACTGAAGCTGGCATCGGCCGGGTCGGTCGTCACCACGGTCATGATGTCGGCCGGCTTGAGGGTGTTGGCCATCGCTTCGATCTCGGCGCTGGTGGCGTGACCCAGGTTGAGCCAGGTCAGCGGCGCGCCGGCGGCTGCCGGGTCGAGCGAAAAGCCCGCGCCAACCTTGGCCACGTACAAGGTGCCTGCCGACAGGTCTTTTTCCTTATCGGCGACAAACATGAACAGGCCGCCGTTGGTGTAGTCGTCGCCCATCAGCACGGTGCGGTTGTCCGGCATGACCTGCACCAGCTCGTGCGAAATGCGGCCCAGGCAGTAATGCTTCTTGATGGAGCCGGTGCCGTCCGGATTGACCGTCACTTCCGGCAGGTGGCCGTAGTGGTAAGGGTTGGCCTTGTTTTCGTCGCCGTACAGATTCTTGCTGAAGGCCTTGAGCTGGGCATTGGAGGCGACGAACGCGTCCGGCTCGTACTCTTCACTCGACAGGTGGGTGTTCCACGGCGACAGGCTCGAGCCGCAGGTGATCCACAGGCCGTGCGCGGGCGAGGTATCGACGTTATGGTATTTGACCAGCGACAGCTTGCCGGTGGCCTGGTCCTGGTCCAGGGTCAGGATCGCGATTGGCGATGGCAGCAGGCCGTAGGCGCTGACATTGGCCTGATCGCGCGTGGTGTATTCGAACTGCACGACCGCGAACAGCGCCTTGCCCTTGATGCCGGTGACGGTCGGCGCGGCCAGCGACAGCAGCGAGGTGCCGTCCGGCGCGTCCGAGAAGAAGTGGCGCTCCTTGCCGGCCACGGATTTGTCCATGATCGGCTTGTTGTCGATGTCGTAGTAGCCGCCCGCCAGCAGGTTGCCGCCCTTGCCGTCGCTGACCATGTCGCCGGTGATGAAGAAAGGTTTGTAGGCCAGCTTGAAGCTCTGCGTGCTGTTGTCGCTGAAGTTCACGTTCAGCATGGAGCTGACGGTGGTGGTGGCCATGGCAGCCGGATCGGCCAGGGTGGGCGCGGCGCTGGCGGTGAAGGAAGTGCCCGCGTAGACCGGCGCCGGCGCCGGCGTGACCGGGGCAACAGGCGCCAGCGGGGCCGGGTCATCGCTGCCGCAGCCGGTCAGCAAGGAGCCGATCGAGAACGAGGCGCCCAGCGGCAGCAGCGGTGCGCTGGAAAGGAATTTGAGGGCCTTGCGGCGCGAGAGTTGGGGCTGATTGGCCATCGTGATATCCAGTGAACGGTGATTGATGAATTAACCAGCGCATTCTAGGAACCAAATATGACAGCATGATGAATCGCCGACCGAACGCCGTCTTTCGGCGCAAGGTGGCATGATGTGGGCCACGCCACTTGTCCGGAGGACGCCATGCCCACCGAAACGCACGGAGACTACGAGATCGAGTACCAGGGCCAGTTCATGGCCGATGTGGATGCCTGGGCGGCCTTCGTCACCGTCTACGGCCCGTCGGACAACCCGATGCACCGCAAGACCGTGATCCCGGCGCAGCGCGTGTCGGTGGAACAGGTGTTTGCGAGCGAAGAACAGGCTGCGACGGAAGCCTTACGGGTGGCGCGTACCATGTTGTGAGGTCCACGGGGCAAAACCGGATTGCGTAGGGTGGATAAGCCAAAGGCGCCATCCACCAATCGCAGCGCCGGCGTTGATGCATACCGGGCAGATGGTGGATGGCGCCTGACGGCTTATCCACCCTACCATTGTGCGATGTTTCAGGCTGCAGGCTTGAGCAGATTCGCCAGCGCCACATACTGCTCCAGCCCCACCGCTTCGGGACGCGACTGCGGGTCGATGCCAGCCTCCACCAGCTGGGCCTCGGTGAACATCCCTGCCACGCAATTGCGGATCACCTTGCGGCGCTGCGAAAACGCCTTCATCACCACCGCTGCCAGGGTCGGACCGTCGCACGGCAGCTGGCGCCTGGTCGGCACCATGCGCACGATCGCGGACTCCACCTGCGGCGGCGGATCGAACGCGGTCGGCGGCACAATGAACAGCAGCGACATATCGTAGCGCCATTGCAGCATCACCGACAGGCGGCCATACACCTTGCTGCCCGGCCCCGCCACCATGCGCTCCACGACTTCCTTCTGCAGCATGAAGTGCTGGTCTTCGATCAGGTGCGCGAATTCGGCCAGGTGAAACAGCAGCGGACTCGAAATGTTATACGGCAGGTTGCCGACCACCCGCAGCTTCTGCCCTTCGGGGACAGGAATCTGCCCGAAGTCGAACTTGAGGGCGTCGCCGGAATGCACGGTCAGCTTCTCGCGCGGGAAGGATTTTTCCAGGCGCGCGACCAGGTCACGGTCCAGTTCCACCACATGCATATGGTCCAGGCGCTTGAGCAGCAGCGCGGTCATCGCGGCCAGGCCAGGTCCGATTTCAACCATGGTCTGCCCCGGTTCCGGCCCGATGGCGTCGATGATGTTATCGAGGACGAATTTGTCGGTCAAAAAATTCTGGCCGAAGCGCTTGCGGGCGACGTGTTTCATGTTCTTCTTTTCTTTTGTAGTTTGGATGTGGCGGCGAGGCGGAGGCAGCGCCCGAAAACTCAGGGACGCGCGCGCCGCTGCGCCCGCACCATCTGCAGGGCGATGCGGATCGCTTCCTGCATGCTGTCGCCGTCGGCCAGTCCCACGCCGCGCGCGGCCAGGTCGAGCGCGGTGCCATGGTCGACCGAGGTGCGGATCAGCGGCAGGCCGAGCGTGATGTTCACGCCGCGCCCGAAGGTGGCGTATTTGAGCACCGGCAGCCCCTGGTCGTGGTACATGGCCAGCACGCAGTCGGCATCTTTCAGGTAGCGCGGCTGGAACAGAGTATCGGCCGGATAGGGTCCGGTGGCAGCGATGCCGCGCTCGATGGCGGCGGCAATCGCGGGGGCGATGGTGTCGATCTCTTCGCGCCCCAGGTAGCCGTTCTCGCCCGCGTGAGGGTTCAGGCCCGTGACCAGGATGCGCGGCGCGGCGATGCCGAACTTGTCGCGCAGGTCGGCGTGCAGGATGTCGAGCACGCGCGCCAGGCCGTCCGCGGTGATCGCGTCCGGCACGTCGCGCAGGGCCAGGTGGGTGGTGGCCAGCGCCACCCGCAAGGGCGGCATGGCCGGATCATCCACCGCCCCGGCCAGCATCATGACCACTTGCGCGGTGCCGGTTTTCTCGGCCAGGTATTCGGTGTGGCCGGAGAAAGCCACGCCGGCGTCATTGATGGTGCTCTTTTGCAGCGGTGCGGTGACGATGGCGTCGAACCAGCCGGCGCCCACGCCTTCCACGGCCAGGTCCAGGGTGGCCAGCACGGCACGTCCATTGGCCGCATCGAGCGTGCCGGGCACCACGTGGGCGTCGAGCGGCACGTCGACGATGGCGATGCGGGTGGGTCCGAAGTCGGGCAGGCCGCTGTTGCGCAGCGCCTGGACCGACAGTGCGGCCACCTTGATGTCCGGGTCGATCAGGCTGGCCGTGAGGGCCAGGAAGGCGGCGTCGCCGATCAGGACGCAGTTGACCTCAGCGCGCATCGCCCAGGCGGCGCGGATCGAAATCTCGGGGCCGATGCCGGCCGGCTCGCCGGTGGTGATGGCGAGCGTGGAGCGGCCTGGCATGTGCACTACTCCTTATTTCTCGTCGCGGAACTCGACGTAGGCGCGGTCGCGCACCTGGCGCGCCCAGTCCTCGGTCGCTTCTTCGAGCTTGCGGTCGCGGATCACCTGGCGCGCCGCCATGCGTGCGCGTTCCTTGCTCTGGTCGTCGCTCTTGCGTTCCAGGACTTCGATCAGGTGAAAGCCGTACGGCGTCTCGACCACGTCCGACACTTCGCCCGGCTTCAGGTTGGTCATGACCTGCTCGAATTCCGGCACCACGTCGCCGGGATACAGCCAGCCCAGGTCACCGCCCTTGTTGGCCGAGCCGTCGTTGGAGAACAGGCGTGCCAGTTCTTCAAACTTGGCGGCCTTGTTGTCCAGGCGTTCCTTCAGTTCGGTCAGCTTCTTTTTGGCGTCGACAGCGGTCATGGTCGGCGTGACCTTGAGCAGGATGTGGCGCGCGCGCGTCTGCTGCACCACTTGCGCGGCGGCGGCATCGGCCACGCTGCGCTTGTCGACCATCTTCAGGATGTGGAAGGCGGTGGCGCTCTTGATGACGGGCGTGACCTGGCCTGGCTTGAGTTTGTTCAGCTGCTCGGCGAACAGGGGCGGCAGGCGGTCGGTATTGCGCCAGCCGATCTCGCCGCCCTTGAGCGCATCGCTCGAATCGGAATAGGTCGCTGCCACCTTGGCGAAATCGCCGCCGGTGCGCAGCTGGCGCATCACTTCGTCGGCGCGCGCCTTGCGGGCGGCGATCTGCTCGGGCGACGCGTTTTCGGGGATGCGCACCATGATCTGCGACAGGTTCATCTCGACCTGGCCGGCGGCGGCGATTTTTTCCGCGGCCAGGTAGGTGTCGACTTCGGCGTCGGAAATCTGGATCTTGTTGTCGACTTCATGCTCGCGCAGGCGCTGCATCATGATCTCGTTGCGGATCTCTTCGCGGAAGGCGGCGAAGGTGGTGCCGCTCTTTTCCATCTGATTGCGCATTTCCTGGATCGACAGCTTCTGCTGCTCGGCGATGCGGCTGATCGCGCGGTCGAGCATGGTGTCGTCGACGCGCACGCCCATTTCCTTGGCCAGCTGGGCCTGGGCGCGTTCCACGATCATGCGCTCGACCACCTGGCGCTGCAGGTCGGCCGCTTCGGGAACCGGTGCGTTCTGCGCCTTCATCGCGCCTTCCACGGCCTTGACGCGGGCCGTGATCTCGTTGCGCGTGATGACTTCGTCGTTGACCACGACGGCGATCGAATCGATCACGTTGGCCGAACTCGAAGCCGGCGGCAGGAAACCACTCGATGGCTTGGCCGGCGCGGCGGCGGCCGGCTTGGCGGCGGCAGCGGCGGGCGTGGCTTGCGCGGCGGCCTGTCCGGCCATGGCGGCGCACAGCAGCGCGGCGGCGATCTTGATCTGGTGCAGACGGATATTACGCATAATCTTGGGAAGCACTTATATTCAGGTGAATAAAAAAATCCAAAGTACCACTGCCCGCTTAACGCCCGCTTATGGACGCTGGCCAGGCAACGCGCTTTAACGTACCACGCCCCGGTTGAGGTCGGCGCCCGGATTGAGTCGCGAATAACCCGGAATATTCCGGTAGAACGATTCGAGCGGACTGCCGAAGCCCAGCTTGGAAAGTCCATTCAGTTCAAGCTGGAAGAAGATCGGCGTCGAGGTATTGTTCTGGGTGGTCACAAAACGCTGGGCTCCCATGCGGAACACCCAGCAATCGGCCTTGTATTCCAGCCCGATCAAGCTTTCCAACACTTTTTTCTTGTCCAGCGAATAACTTACGCGGCCCACGCCGTACCAGCGCATCGACAGCGGCCACTGACTGGACAGAGTGGCATTCTTCAGGTTGTCGCGCAGATAACGGTATTCCGCATTGATGACCTTTTTCTCGCCCGGCTGCCATTGCACGCTGTAGTTCGAGGTGACCACGCTGCTGGCGCTGGCGTTGTATTGTACCGCGCTGTCGAAGCTCCACGTATCCGAGATGCGGCCGTTGGCGGCCAGCAGCACGTCCGAGCGGCTTTCGTCGCGCGGGGTGGCGTCAAGCTGGACTTTCTGGTCCTTCAGGTAGAAACGCTGGCCCAGCAACAGGCGCAGGCGCTCGGCCCCGTTCGACTCCAGGAAGCGCGACACCACCGCCGCGGTCAGCTGGTTCGCGTCGGAGACACGGTCCGAACCGATGAAGCGGTTTTCGTTGAAGATCTGGGCGAAGTTGAAGGTCGCCTCGAAGGTATCGAAGGTCGGGAACTTGCTCTGGTCCTTGTACGGCGTGTACACGTAGAACAGGCGCGGCTCGAAGGTCTGGGTCATCATACGCCCGGCCAGCTTGGCGTCGCGCTCGAACACCAGCCCGCTGTCGAGCGAGAAGGTGGGCAGGGTGCGGGTCAAGGTGCGTGGCGAGTCGGCGGTCGGCTTTTCCAGTTCGTACGCGCTGGCATGCAGCATCAGCTTGGGCGTGATGTGGTAGCCCGGACGCACGATCGGATAGCTGATCTGCGGCACGAGCACAGCCCGGTTGCCGCTCGGCAGGGTCGGATGCGAGAAGCGCGTGATTTCCGAATCGACCGCCCAGTCGAAACCGTTGACGTCGTAACGGCCCGCATGGAACAGGATCTCGGGCAGGCGGTCGTAGGGACGCTGCACGGTCAGGGTCGGATCGGTGGCCGCGGCCGGATCCTGCAGCACCTGGTAATTCTGCACGCGCGCCGCCAGGTTCCAGTACTGGCCGCGGTAGTCGGTGCGCAGTTCGCGCAGCAACTGGCGCTGGGCGCTGTTGGCGATCGAGCGCGAAAAATCGCTCGGATAATTATCGTCCGACGCCGCGTTCACATTCCAGCCGAAGGACATGCGCTCCGTCAGGGACTGGGTGTGCACCGAGTTGACCAGCCAGCGGTCCTTCTTGGTCTGCTTGTCGTTGAGCAGCAGCTCGACATGGGTCTGGCCCATGTAGTTCAGGCCCGTCGCCGACTCGCCCATGTAGCGGCCGGTCGCACCCATCATCAGGCCGTGATCGAGCAGCCAGCGCGGATACAGGGTCAGGTCGCGGTTCGGCGCGATGTTGAAATAGTAGGGCACCATGATCTCGGCACGGCCCTTGGAGCCGGCGCCCACGGTCGGCGGCAGCCAGCCGGAACGGCGCGCACCGGACAGCGAGAACGACAGGCTGGGCGCGCCTATGATCGGCACGCCCTTGAAATAAATAACGGTCTTGCCGGCCACGCCGACGTCGCGCCCGGCATCGAGGCGCAGGGTGCTGGACTTCAGGTACCAGTCCGGCTTGGTGCCGTCGCAGGTCGTGTAGGTGCCGTTGGTAACGAAGGCTTCGTCTTCGCTGATGAAGTCCATGCGCGAGGCATTGCCCTGCGCATTGTTGAGCTCCATCTTGTATTCGGGATTGATCACCCAGCCTTTGCCGGATGACAAATTCAGTTGCAACTCATCGCCGCGGTACTTGTCGCCGAAGCGCCACAGGTTCACATTGCCCAGCGCCGTGACTTCATCCTCGACGTACTTGAAGCAGGCCGAGTCGGCGGTCAGACGGGTCTGGCCGCGGATGATCTCGACGTCGCGCTCGAGCTTGAATTCGCGCTCGGGACGGCCGGTCGCTTCCTCGGCGCGCACGGTCACCGGCAGGTTGGGATCTTCAACCCGGTTGCGCGGTTTCTGGCCGGGCTGGGTCGCCAGGGAAGTCTGGGCGTGCAGCGGCACCGCGGTGGCGGTGACGAGCGCCGTCAGGGCATAGGCCCAACGCTGAGAGGGGGAAGTTGCCGGAAACCAGCTCATGAAAAGACGTGTTCAAACACCATGGAAGGCGATTTTTCGAAATTAATCTCGTATTATATGGGAATTGTCACCTTCGACCGCATTCCACAGGCTGTTCATGTCTTCATTGTCAACAAACACTCCCGCCGCATCGCCCGACGCAGGTACCGATCCACGCCTCGCGCAACTGACCATCTGGCTGGGGACCCTCGATCTGGTACAAGTTGAAACGCGCCGTCCGGCCTCCGCCGACGCCAGCTTTCGCCGCTACTTCCGCCTTGACGTGGTACCCGCGCTGCGCGCCAAACTGGGCGACACCCTGATCGCCATGGATGCGCCGCCCGAGCGCGAAAACGTGCCGGCCTATATCCACGTGCAAGGTCTGCTGCTCGACGCCGGCGTCAGCGTGCCGGCCATCGTGGCGCAGGATGTGCCGAACGGCTTCCTGCTGCTGTCGGACCTGGGCACCACCACCTATCTGCAGCGCCTCGACGTCGACAACGCGCCCTTCATGTATTCCGATGCGGTCGACGCCCTGATCAAGTTCCAGCTGACCAGCCAGCCTGGCGTGCTGCCCGAGTACGACCTGGCCTTCATCGAGCGCGAGCTGAACCTGTTCCCCGAATGGTTCATCGGCAAGCACCTCGGCATCACCATGACCCCGGTCCAGGAAAAGCAGCTGGCCGACGTGTTCGACGCCATCGTCGCCAATTGCATGGCGCAGCAGCAGGTCTATATGCACCGCGATTTCCATTCGCGTAACCTGATGTTCATGGACCAGGGCAATCCCGGCGTGCTGGACTTCCAGGATGCGGTGTTCGGCCCCATCACCTACGACCTGGCCTCGCTGCTGCGCGACGCCTACGTCCAGTGGGACGAAGAGATCGTGCTGGACTGGGTGGTGCGCTACTGGCAGCGCGCCAAGCAGGTCGGCCTGCCGGTCAATCCGGACATCGACAGCTTTTACCGCGACTTCGAATTCATGGCGCTGCAGCGCCACCTGAAAATCCTCGGGATCTTCTGCCGCCTGAATTACCGCGACGGCAAGACCAACTACATGGGCGATTTGCCAACCGTGAGCGACTATGTGCGCAAGACGGCAAACCGCTACACTGTCCTCAAACCGCTGGTGCGCCTGCTCGATTCGTTCGAGGACAAGGCGCCGCAGGTGGGCTATACATTCTAAGTTGAGGGCACCATGAAAGCCATGATCCTGGCAGCCGGCCGCGGCGAACGCATGCGGCCGCTGACCGATAACTGTCCCAAGCCGCTGCTCAAGGTGCGCGGCCGTCCCCTGATCGTCTGGCACGTGCTGAACCTGGTGCGCGCCGGGATCACCGAGATCGTCATCAACCACGCCTGGCTCGGCCACATGATCGAAGCCGAACTGGGCGATGGCAGCAAGTACGGCGCGCGCATCGCCTACTCGGCCGAAGAAACCGCGCTTGAAACCGCGGGCGGCATCGCCAAAGCCCTGCCGCTGCTGGGCGACGAGCCGTTTGTCGCGCTGTCGGCCGACATCTACTGCCCGTATTTCGACTTCGAGCAGGTCAAGGACGTGCTGCACGATACCGACGTGCTGGGCAACGCCTACGCGCACGACAAGCGCGACGCCTGCTGGGTCTACCTGACCCCGAACCCCTTCCACAATCCCGGGGGCGACTTCGCGCTGACCATGTTCAGCATCGCCAACACCGGCGACGAGCTGTGGAACTTCTCGAACATCGGCGTCTACCGGCCGGAGATGTTCCGCGATATCGTGCCCGGCACCAGCGCGCGCCTGGGCACCCTGATCCGCAAGTACGCAGACCTGGGCCGGGTCGGCGGCGAACTGTATGAAGGCGACTGGGTCAATGTCGGCACCGCCGAACAACTGGCGCAGTTGAACGCCCCGCTGAACGCCCCGCTGGCCGCCAGGGTGAAGGCGTGAGCAGCGACGCCGTGGGACCCGCCGTGGGACCCGCCGTGGGACCATTTGCGGCACGCCGCGCGCGCCTGTGCGCCGCGATGCAGCCGGGCGCCGTCGCGATCCTGCCGACCGCGCCGGAAGTGCAGCGCAACAGCGACAGCGACTACCCCTACCGCCACGACAGCTACTTCTATTACCTGACCGGTTTCACGGAGCCGGACAGCACCCTGGTGCTGGTCGCCGCCCAGGGCGACACGCCGGCGCAGACGATCCTGTTCTGCCGCCAGAAAAACATGGAACGCGAAATCTGGGATGGCTTTCGCCACGGGCCGGAAGGCGCGCGTACCGCCTTCGGCTTCGACGCCGCCTTCGCCATCGAAGACCTGGACACCGAAATGGCGCGCCTGCTGGCCAATGCACCGGCCGCCTACTACGCGCTGGGCCACAGCGCCGCGCTCGACATGCAGATGAAGAACTGGCTGCTGGCAGTGCGGCGCCAGGCGCGCAGCGGCGTCACCGCGCCCACCGTGGCGCATGACCTGTTCGCGCTGCTGGACGAAATGCGCCTGTTCAAGGACGACAGCGAACAAGCGACCATGCTGCGCGCCGCGACCATCTCCGGCCACGCGCACGCGCGGGCCATGCGCGCTTCGCGGCCCGGCATGTACGAATACGAGATCGAAGCCGAACTGCTGCACGAGTTCCGCCGCAACGGCGCCCAGTTCCCCGCCTACACGCCGATCGTGGCGGCCGGCGCCAACGCCTGCGTCCTGCACTACAACGTCAACAACGCGCAAAGCCGCGACGGCGACCTGATCCTGATCGACGCCGGCTGCGAGCTTGACAGCTACGCCGCCGACATCACCCGTACCTACCCGGTCAACGGCCGCTTTACCGCGCCCCAGCGCCAGCTGTATGAACTGGTGCTGGCGGCCCAGTCGGCGGCGCTGGCCGCCATCGTGCCGGGCCGGCCTTACACCGATATGCACGACGCCGCCGTCAAGGTGCTGGCGCAGGGCATGCTCGATACCGGCCTGCTGGACAGAAGCAAATTCGGCAGCGTCGACGATGTGATCGGCGAACGCGCCCACCAGCAGTTCTACATGCACGGCACCGGCCATTGGCTGGGGCTCGATGTGCACGATGTCGGCGCCTACCGCGATGTGCATGCCGAAGGCAAGCCATCGCGCCCACTGGCGCCCGGCATGGTGGTGACGGTCGAACCGGGCATCTATGTGCGCCCGGCCGAAGGCGTGCCGGAACAGTACTGGAACATCGGCATCCGCATCGAAGACGATGTGCTTGTGACTCCGGACGGCTACCGGATCCTCAGCGATTCCGCGCCCAAGACGGTGGCCGAGATCGAACAGACGATGTCGCCGCTATGAGCGACGAGCTGAAACTCGACGTCGCCATCGTGGGCGCGGGACCGGTCGGCCTGGCGCTGGCCACCCTGCTGGCGCGGCGCGGCCTGGCGCCTGGCCGCATCGGCCTGATCGACGCCAAATCGCTGGGCGTGGCGATGACCGATCCGCGCTCGATCGCCCTGTCCTGGGGCAGCCGCATGCTGTTAGACGAGATCGGCGCCTGGCCGCTGCCGGCCACCGCCATCCACCAGATCCACGTCTCGCGGCGCGGCTATTTCGGGCGCAGCATGATCGACCGCACGGAGCACGATGTGCCCGCACTGGGCTATGTGACGCGCTACGGCGAACTGGTGACAGCCTTGTCGCACGCCTGCGAAAAGGCCGGCATCAACGCGATCCGCCCCGCGCGCGTGATGGGCAACCTGGAACACGCCGGCGGCGTGGGACTGAAGCTGGACGACGGACGCGAGCTGGAGGCGGCGATCGTGGTGCAGGCCGAAGGCGGTGTCTTTGGCGAACAGGAAAGCCGGGCGCGCAGCCACGACTATCAGCAAAGCGCCGTGATCGCGCGCGTCAGCACCAGCGCACCGATCGCGCACCGGGCCTACGAACGCTTCACCGACGAAGGACCGCTCGCCCTGCTGCCGCAGGAAGGCGCGGACGGCTACCAGTACGCGCTGGTCTGGTGCGTGCGGCCGGAACGCGCGCAGGCGCTGCTGGCCCTGGACGACGCGGCCTTTCTGGCGCAATTGGGCGAAGCCTTCGGGACCCGGCTAGGACGCTTTACCGGCACCAGCGCACGCGCGGCCTACCCGCTTGGATTGAACAGCGATCCCAGGGCGACCGCACGCACGGTAGCCATCGGCAATGCCGCGCAAACGCTGCACCCGGTGGCGGGACAGGGCCTGAACCTGGGACTGCGCGACGCGGCGGTGCTGGCGCGCCTGCTGGCAAAAGATGCGTCGCCGGCTTCGCTCATCAGCTTTGGCGACGAGCGCAGGGCCGACCGCAGCGTGGTAGTCGGCCTGACCGACACCATGGCCAGGGTGTTCGCCAACGCCGGGCCGGGCCAGGCGCTCCTCGGCTTGTCGCTGGGCGTACTCGACACGGTGAGCCCGGCGCGCAACCTGCTGGCTGAATTGATGATGTTCGGCCGCCGCTGACGCCTGCACGCCTCCCGCCGCTTGTGCGTGTTTCACGCATAAAACGGGAAACAATCGACAAGACCGGAAGCTGGCACTTCGATAATCTCGACCTCCACATGTAGAGCGAAACGATTCGCCCATGCAGAGGGAGACGACATTGAAACACCATCCACAAGCAAGCCAGTGCGCGCTGTGCGTCGCATTGGCCCTGGCCGCGCCGGCGCTCGTGTTCGCGCAGCAGAGCACCAGCAGCGACACCACCGCGCCCGCCATCACCCGCGTCACCGTCACCGGCTCCAACCTCAAGCGCGTCGACGCCGAGACATCCTCCCCGGTGCAGGCGGTGTCGCGGCTCGAGATCGAGCAGAGCGGCGCGACCACGGTGGCCGAAGTACTGGGCAACCTGACCAGCAACGACCATAACGCCATCAGTGACCTGGGCGGCACCAACTCCTGGGCCAGTGGCGCCACCGGCGTCTCCCTGCGCAACCTGGGTGTGGGCGCCACCCTGGTGCTGCTGAACGGACGCCGCCTGTCGGCTTATGGTTTCGCCGATGGCTTGCAGTCCAATTTCGTCAACATCGATTCCATCCCGAGCGACGTGATCGAGCGTATCGACATCCTGAAGGACGGCGCCTCCGCCATCTACGGCTCGGACGCGGTGGCCGGTGTCATCAACATCATCACGCGCCGTAACTACCAGGGCGTGGGCGTCAAGGCGGTGCTGCAGCAATCGCTGGAAAAGTCCTTTCTGGGCCGCGACCGCAAGGCTTCGATCGTCGGCGGCACGGGGGACCTGGGCAAGGACGGCTTTAACGTCTTCGGCCACCTCGAAATGTACAAGCGCGGCAGCTACACCGACCGCGCCGTGTTCCCGCTGCTGCCGGACTGGTACCTGCAGCAGAACCCCGACCGCAAGGCGCTGTCGACCGGCTCGGTGCCTGGCAATTATGTCGGACGCTACCCTGCCAATTATCCCGATGCCAGCCTGGCCGGCAAGTCCATCAACAAGGCCGCGCCGGGCTGCGCACCGGGCAATCTGAAAGATGGCCTGTGCTTCTATGACTACTGGCAGGACAGCCTGGCGCGCGCGCCGTCGGAACGCGTGACCTTTCTGGGTGCGGGACGGATGAAGGTATCCGACACCACCACGGCCTACGCCGAACTGCAGCTGGCCAAGACCCGCAACGATTATGCGACCGCGCCGCCGCGCAGCAATGTCAACGACGTTCCCCTCCAATGGTATGACTCGATCAAGGGCCAGATGCAGTCGTTCACCGACCCGCGCCTGCCGGTTGGCCACGCCAGCAATCCCTATCCCTTTCCCATCGGGCTTAACTACCGTTTCGCCGACCATCCGGAGATGTTCAAGAACGTCGGCGCGGCCGCACAGATGCGTGTGCTGGCCGGCGTGGAGGGCAGCAGTTATGGCTGGGACTGGGATGCCGCCATCGGCCACATGCGCTCAAGAGCGACCCAGAAGCAGCACCTGAACCGCGACCGCTACGGCTACTACGACGCCATTGTCAACGGCGAGTACAAATTCGGCCAGATCAACAGCGTCGAGGTGCTGAACAAGATGTTCCCGGAGATGGGATCGCATGGCGAATTTTCCCAGTCCTTCATCGACTTCAAGGGCAGCCGCGAGCTGATGCAGCTCGAAGGCGGTCCTTTGCAGGTCGCCGCCGGCATGGATCTGCGCCACGAAGCGTTTGAGCATGCGTCCAGCGACAATGTGCTGGCGGCGCGCATCGTCCAGTTCAGCGGCGTCAAGCTGGCGAGTTCCCGCAATACCGCAGCGGCATTCATGGAAATCGGCGCGCCCTTCACCAAGCGGCTTGAAGGCAGCTTCGCCGTGCGCGGCGACAAAGTCATCGGCAACGCCGGTGCGGTGGTACCGAAGGCAGGCCTGAAGTACCGGCTGGCGGACAGCGTGATGCTGCGCGGGACGGTGTCGCAAGGCTTCCGCGCACCCAGCATGCCGGAGACCGGCAACGGCGGCGCATCCTGGTTCAATAACGGCTACCTCGATCCGAAGCGCTGCGCCGCGGCGACCGAGTTGCGCAATGTTCTCAATACGGGCAATGCGGCGGACAAGAACCTGGCGCTGACGGCGTTCGGGCTGGGCTGCTCGGTCAGCTTCCCGGCCGCGGTCACGCCCAATCCCGACCTGAAACCCGAGAAATCGAAGAGTGTGACCCTGGGGCTGGTATTACAGCCGGCGCGCTGGGTGAGCATCACCCTGGACTATTACGATATCAAGCGGCGCGATGAAATCGCAGTAAAAAGCGTGGATGAAACGCTGGCGAACGAGGACCGCGTCGCCGGCCTGGTCAAACGCGACGCGCTGACCGCCCAGGACCTGGAGATCGCCCGGCGCGTGCTGGAACTGTCCGGGCGCACGCTCGGCTTTGGGGTCGGGCCGATCAAGACCATCGGCGCCCAATACGAAAATTTCGGCAAGACCAAGGTCAGCGGCATCGACCTGGATGTGAGTGCGCGCTGGGACGCCGCCGACCTGGGCAAGTTCACTGCGGGACTGGAACTCAATCGCCAGCTCAAGCTGCATGGCTGGGACGGCTATGAGGGCAAGTACACGCAGAATTACGTGGGCTACCGCGGCACGCCGAAAGTGATCGCAGTCGCCAAGACATCATGGCATCGCGCTTCGCTCGACGCGGGTTTGCGCGCGAATTTTACGAGCGCGACCAAACTGGGTTGGGGTGAGCTCGACACCGCGAATAGTCTGGAAGGCTGCGTTGACCGGGGCGTGGCGGCGCAGCAGTGCCACATTGCGTCCGACACGACCGTCGACCTATGGACCAAATATAGCTTCGGCGGCGGCACGACACTGTCGGCCAATCTGTTTAATGTGTTCGACCACAATACCCCGGTCCAGATGCGCCCCGGCAGCGCTCTGCCCTTGCGCTACCGGACCTTGATGGTCACGCTCGAGCACAAGTTCTGATCCAAGGCTTAGCCAGCACTGCACACGGGGCATTTCACCAGCCCTGTGTGCCCGATCTTCCAGCCGGCGGCTACCGCCGCGACCGCGGCCCGCTGGGACCACTCATCCATCGGCTCGGTCGCGACTTCGTCGAATTCGAAAAAATTCCGGCAATGGCTGCTCTCGCACTTGAGCATGTATTCGCAGTACAGCATTTCTTGTAACAGATCGTTCATGTCATTTCCTGGTGAGTCGCACGGGCCAAGCCAATGGCGGCCCACGCTTGCTCATTGAAGTTTATCCATCAGTCCGGCCACGTCGATCAGCAGCTTCACCACATCGCCATAAAACGCCGGATCGATCTTGTCCGCCGTATCGGTCGGCATATGATAGTCGGCGTGATCCTCGACACCGAAGTACAAAAACGGCACGCCGGCGTCATGGAACGGCCCGTGATCCGAGCTGTCGGTCCAGTCTTCAACGCTGCCGGCCACCCACACCGGCCGGTCGTGGCCCAGCCTGACCTTGACGGTACTGCGCGCCGCAGCCTGCGTCACCAAGGCCTTCAGCGCCGGCGTGTAACTGGTCCCCGCCGCAAAAATCGCCTTCTCGTCGCTGCGGCTGACCATGTCCAGGTTCAGGTTCATGAGCAGTTGCTCGCGCGGGAAAGGCAGCGCCGCCACAAACGCCTTGGCGCCACGCAGGCCCATCTCTTCGCCGTCGAAGGCGGCAAACACGATGCTGTGATCCGGCGCATGCTGCTTGAAGTGGGCCGCCAGCGCCAGCATCGCCGCCACGCCGCTGGCATCGTCGTCCGCACCCGCATACACCTTCCCTTCGCGTACGCCCAGATGATCGTAGTGGCTTGAGACCACAATGTAGCGTGACGGTGTCTTGCTGCCCTTGATAAAGCCGATCAGGTTGGCCGCACCCGTCACCTCGGTCTTGTACGGCTGCCCCGGCTTCAGCAAGGCCTTGAGGCTGGTGCGCGTGAACGAGAACGGCTGCGCATAGGCTGAACCGAAGGGCGTCAACCCCAGCGCCTCGAAGCGGCCCTGTATATAGGCACGGGCCTTCAGTCCACCTTCGGTCCCGGTCTTCCTGCCTTCGAATGCGGGCGAGGCCAGCGTGCTCACGTCAGCCATCAACTGGGTCACGTCGACCGCGGCGGCATCGCTTGCGACGGCCGACGCCGCAGCCGCGGGAAGGGGCTGCGCAATGCGCGCCGCCTCGACCTTGCCAACAAAGTGAACATAGCCGGCCGACAGCGCCAGCAGGACGGGGACAATCAGGAGCAGGCGGCGCTTTTTCATGGACGGGAAGAGTTGTGGTCAGCGAGCGAGCATAGCAAAAAAAAAGCGCCGGTCTATCGATCGGCGCTTCTTTTTTTTGCAGCCGGGCTGCTTATTCCACGGCTTTGACCATCGCCTCGATCACTTTCTTGGCGTCGCCGAACACCATCATGGTGTTCGCCTGGTAGAACAGGTCGTTGTCCAGGCCTGCATAGCCGGAAGCCATGGAACGCTTGTTGACGATGATGCTCTTGGCCTTGTACGCCTCCAGGATCGGCATGCCTGCGATCGGGGACTTGGGATCCTTGGCCGCCGGGTTGACCACGTCATTCGCACCCAGCACCAGTACCACGTCGGTCTGGCCGAATTCGCCGTTGATGTCTTCCATCTCGAAGACCTGGTCGTACGGCACCTCGGCTTCGGCCAGCAGCACGTTCATGTGGCCCGGCATGCGGCCCGCCACCGGGTGAATCGCGTACTTCACGATCACGCCCTTGTGGGTCAGCTTTTCGACCAGTTCCTTGAGCGAGTGCTGGGCACGCGCCACCGCCAGGCCATAGCCCGGCACGATGATGACGGTTTCGGCATTGCTCATGATGAAGGCCGCATCGTCGGCGGAACCCGACTTGACCGGACGCTGCTCCTGCGCCGCGCCGCCGGCCGCAGCCGCCGCGTCGCCGCCGAAGCCGCCCAAAATCACGTTGAAGAAGGACCGGTTCATCGCCTTGCACATGATGTAAGACAGGATCGCGCCGGAAGAGCCGACCAGCGAACCGGCGATGATCAGCATCGAGTTATTCAGCGAAAAACCAATCCCCGCCGCGGCCCAGCCGGAGTAGGAGTTCAGCATCGACACCACGACCGGCATGTCGGCGCCGCCGATCGGGATGATGATCAGCACACCAAGTACGAAGGCCAGCGCCGCCATGATGATGAACGGCGTCCATGCAGGCTCGATGCCGGGCGCGAAGCAGAACACCAGGCCCAGTGCGATGATGGCCACGGCAATCGCCAGGTTCAGCATGTGCTGGCCGGCGAAGCTGACCGGCGCACCCTGGAACAGGCGGAACTTGTATTTGCCGGACAGTTTGCCGAAGGCGATGACGGAACCCGAGAAGGTCACGGCGCCCACAAAAGTACCGATGAACAGTTCGAGGCGGTTACCGAAGGGCAGCGCCACGCCTTGGGTGGTGATCTGGAACACCCACGGTTCGGCCACCACGGCCACCGCGATGCAAACCGCGGCCAGGCCGATCAGCGAGTGCATCGCCGCGACCAGTTCCGGCATCTTGGTCATCTCGACCTTTTTGGCGGCGAAGGCGCCGATGCCGCCGCCGACCACCACACCCAGGATCACCAGGCCGAAACCGAGGCCGCCCGGGGTATTGGCTTGCGCCTGCAGCTTGAAGATGAGGGCGATGGTGGTGACCGTGGCGATCGCCATGCCGATCATGCCGAAGGCGTTACCGGTACGCGCGGTGGCGGGCGAGGACAAGCCCTTGAGCGCCTGGATGAAGCATACCGAGGCGATCAGGTAGAACATCGTCACCAGGTTCATGGAGATGAAGTTCATGCGTGATCTCCCGATGCGGGCTTGGCTTTTGGTTCCTGCCGTGCTTTCGGCTCCTTTTTTCGGAACATCTCGAGCATGCGCTGGGTGACCAGGAAGCCGCCGAAGACATTCACTGCCGCCAGTGCCACCGCCACGGTACCGGCAACCTGGCCGACGATGCCGGTGGTAAGACCGGCAGCGAGCATGGCGCCGACGATGATGATCGCCGAAATCGCGTTGGTGACCGCCATCAGCGGCGTGTGCAGCGCCGGGGTGACGGTCCAGACCACGTGGTAGCCGACGTAAATCGCCAGCACAAAGATGATGAGATTGATGATGGTGTGACTGACTTCCATGGTGCCCTCCTGATTTTAATTATTCGCGGCTCATTTACGAGGCTCACTTGCGCAATACCGCGCCACCGGCGCAGACCAGCGTGGCCTTGAGGATCTCGTCTTCGCGGTCGATCACCAGCTTGTCGTCCTTGTCGATGATCAGTTTGAGGAAGTCGAGCACGTTGCGGGCATACAGTGCCGAGGCATCGGCCGCCACCAGGGTCGCCAGGTCAGGCTCGCCGATGATGTGCACGCCGTGCTTGGTGACGGTCTTGTTCATCTCGGACAGCGGGCAGTTGCCGCCCTGCGAGACGGCCAGGTCGACAATCACGGAGCCGGGCTTCATGGCCTTGACCGTCTCTTCGGAGATCAGGACCGGTGCGGCGCGGCCGGGAATCAGCGCGGTGGTGATGATGATGTCGGCCAGCTTGGCGCGCTCGTGCACCAGTTCGCCCTGGCGCCGCATCCAGTCGGCCGGCATGGAACGGGCGTAGCCGCCGCTGCCCTGGGCGATTTCCTTTTCTTCGTCGGTCAGGTAAGGCACGTCGATGAATTTGGCACCAAGCGACTCGACCTGCTCCTTGACGGGCGGACGCACGTCGGACGCTTCGATCACGGCGCCGAGGCGCTTGGCGGTGGCAATCGCCTGCAAGCCGGCCACGCCCACGCCCATGATCAGCACGCGCGCCGCTTTCACGGTGCCGGCGGCGGTCATCAGCATCGGCATGAAGCGCTGGTAGGTGTTTGCGGCCATCATCACGGCCTTGTAGCCGGCGATGTTGGCCTGGGACGAGAGCACGTCCATCGATTGCGCGCGCGTGATGCGCGGGACCGCTTCGAGCGAGAAGGCCTGCAGGCCGGCAGCGGCCATGGCGGCGATGTTCTCGGTATCGAACTGATTGAGCATGCCGATCAGGACGGCATCAGGCTTCATGAGGGCGCGTTCGTCGGCATTCGGTGCACGCACCTTGAGCACGACGTCGGCGCCGAAGGCATCCGCGGCACTGCCGATGGTGGCGCCGGCGGCGACGTAGGCTTCATCGATCACGGAAGCCATCACGCCCGCGCCGGACTGCACCACCACCTGGTGTTTGGCGGCCAATTTCTTGACCGTTTCGGGTGTGGCGGCAACGCGGGTCTCTCCGGACCGTGTTTCGGCCGGTATGCCAATTCTCATGAATGCCTCCTCTATGATTGGTGCATGAAAAAAATAGTTTATTAATAAACTGCTGACGATCTTACACGCAAATTTGAAAATAGCACTATCGTTCTTTTTTTCTAGACGAATTCCTCGATTTTCAAACCGGTTGTGCTGCGCACCATTGAAAATCGACGTGTTTCTTGTATCAGATCAATGTGACAGGAGCATTTATCAGATGAGCCTGGTTGCACATAAGCAGCGCTCGCTGCATGCAGGTAAAATAGCCGCTCTTTTCGAAGGACACGCATGCCTAACGTATGGAAACCCTCCGTCACCGTCGCCGCCATTATCGAGCGTGACGGCCGTTTTCTGCTGATCGAAGAAGAAACCAGCGAAGGCGTGCGCCTGAACCAGCCGGCCGGCCACCTGGACCCGCTCGAAACGCTGGAGCAGGCGGTGGTGCGCGAAGTGCTGGAAGAAGCGGCGCATGACTTCACGCCCGAGGCGCTGGTCGGCGTGTATATGTCGCGCTACTGCTCCACGCGGCGCGGAACCGAGGTGACCTACCTGCGCTTCGCCTTTTGCGGCAAGGCCGGCAAGGAATACGACCAGCCCCTCGACCATGGCATCCTGCGCACCCTGTGGATGACGCGCGACGAGATGGCGGCCTGCCAGGAGCGTCACCGCAGCCCGCTCATCCTGCAGTGCGTGGACGACTACCTGGCCGGCAAGCGCGCGCCTTTGGAACTGCTGCACACCCACTCCTCGGTGTTCGAGGGTGGATTGACACTGAAGACGGATGTGACGTAATGAGCAAGGCTGCACTATGAGTAAGCAAAAAGTCGTGATCGGCATGTCGGGCGGCGTCGACTCTTCCGTCGCGGCGTGGATGCTGAAAGAACAGGGCTACGAAGTGATCGGCCTGTTCATGAAAAACTGGGAAGACGACGACGATTCCGAATTCTGCTCCTCGCGCCAGGACTGGATCGACGCGGCCAGCGTGGCCGACGTAGTGGGCGTAGACATCGAAGCGGTTAACTTCGCCGCCGAATACAAGGACCGCGTATTCGCCGAATTCCTGCGCGAGTACCAGGCCGGCCGCACACCCAATCCGGACGTGCTGTGCAACGCCGAGATCAAGTTCAAGGCCTTCCTGGACCACGCCATGCACCTGGGGGCGGACCTGATCGCGACCGGCCACTATGCGCGCGTGCGCGAGCGTGCCGGCAGCTTCGAGCTGCTCAAGGCGGTCGACCATACCAAGGACCAGAGCTACTTCCTGCACCGCCTGAACCAGGCCCAGTTGTCCAAGACCCTGTTCCCGCTGGGCGAAATCGCGAAGACCGAAGTACGCAAGATCGCCGAACAGCTGGCGCTGCCGAATGCGGCCAAGAAGGACTCGACCGGTATCTGCTTCATCGGCGAGCGGCCGTTCCGCGACTTCCTGAACCGCTACCTGTCGTATAAGCCGGGCCCGATGAAGACCGACGACGGCACGGTGGTGGGCGAGCATGTTGGCCTGTCTTTCTATACCCTGGGCCAGCGCAAAGGCATCGGCGTGGGCGGCATGAAGAAGTACAAGAACGACGACGGCTCCAGCGACGCCTGGTACGTGGCGCGCAAGGATATCGAGAGTAATACCCTGTACATCGTGCAGGGACATGACCATCCGTGGTTGCTGTCCGGCAGCTTGCGCGCCGACCAGGCCAGCTGGGTTGCCGGCGTGGCGCCGGAAGCGAAGGCGTTGTCGGCCAAGACGCGCTATCGCCAGGCGGATGTGGCGTGTACGGTGGCGCCGAGCGGGATGAGTGAATTTGCGCTCCAGTTCATGGAGCCGCAATGGGCGGTCACGCCAGGGCAGTCGGCCGTGCTGTATGACGGCGACATCTGCCTGGGCGGCGGGATTATTGCGGGTTCGACGGCATCGTAAGTAGTTGGCCAGGCAAAAATCGGCAACTACTCCGGTTGCGGGCTTTGCTCTCGTCACTAACCGGCAAACACTGCGAGCGCTACTGGCTGACTCGCTCCATGATCGCCGCTTTATCCGTGTAATTGAGCACGGTGGCACCGGCTTCCTTCAGTTCTCCGACGATCTCGGAATAGGCCCTCTTTCGGGGCCCATCTTCTAGCGGCCCCTCCGCGGGGAACAACACCAGACCAGGGAGCAAACCTTTACGTTTCAAGGTATTCACGCGAAACAGCCAATGCCCACCATGCTCAAGAATCTTGCTCGGCTGGTCCTGACTGAGATCCAAGGGTTTAATCGCCTTGAGGGTCGCAGTGACGCCCCGCTCGACAAAGGGGAAGGTGACGTGATATTCCTCGCTGCCGACATCGAACTTCTCGAAACGCTGTCCCAATCCGGCTGTAAACAGCCATTTGCGCATGGTGCGCTCCAGGACCGTCTCGCGATATTCCTTTGTCACAAAGTCGCGCTCGACATAATGACCATATAGCTCATCTAATTTAAGCTGAGGATTCTCCGCCATTACCGCGCGGACGGCGCCAAATTTCAGTACGGTTTCGCGTGGACGAACGACCTCCAGGAACAACGCCTTTGCAAGCGTAGTATCCCCACTCGGCTGATGCAAGCAAAGCTGATCCTTCAGCAATTGCGCCGCTCGGTCAAGCTCATCCCTCAGATTGGCGATGACAGTTCGGTATACCGTTACGTCGAGCTGTTCAAAAAAACCTGTAACCCGGGCGTATTTGCGGCTCATCAGCTTGAAGCCGAAGAAATTCGAGTCCGGCGAGACCATGACAATCCCCACATTGGCAAATTCTTCTGTTTCAATGAAGGGACAGAAGCGAACAATCGCGTACAGGCAGGCAGTATTTGTCATGGGAAGTTCCAATATGCCGGACCGGCAAAGGTGGTCAGTTGATGCCGCACACGCTCCTTGTCGAAGTCCACGCGCAGCGTTTGCTCATCATCCACAAACTACCACGCATAAGGAACTGTATCGCAGATGCTCGAACACTGCGCTGTACTACGGCGACATCTGCCTGGGCGGCGGGATTATTGCGGGTTAAATGGCACCGTAAGTAGTTAGCCGGGCAAAGGTCGTAGGGCGGAAAAGCGAAGCGCCTTCCGCCGTTTACTGAATTCGCTAAAACGCAAACCCTGTAAACGGCGGAAGGCGCGCGACCCCTTGGGGTTCCGCCCTACGATTTTGGTGACGGTAACTACTCCGGTTGCGGGCTTTGCTGCTTCTTGATCACCGCCAGCACGGTGTTCCTGATCGTCTTGAGCACCGCATCGGCCTTGAAGGGCTTGACGATGAATCCCTGCACGCCGCGCACCATGGCCGTTTCGATCGTGCGCTGGTCCAGAGTGGCCGCGACCATGAACACCAGCGTTTTGGGAAAATGCTCGCGGATCTGTTCGACCACGTTTTCGCCGTCCTCCACCTGTTCGAGCGCAATGCAGACAATCTGCGGATGGTATTTGACCACCAGCGCGTAGCCCTTGGTGCTCACGTGGGTCTGCCCGGCTACCTCGTAACCGCCGCCGGTCAGCACGCTGGCCAGCAGCCCGCGCGAGATCGCATTGCCGTCGATGATGATCGCCTTGAGCATGGTGTCTACCTCTCCCCCTTAAAACGTCTCATACGCCAGCATCTTCCAGGTCACGCCCAGGCGCACGTCGGTCTTGAGCCGGACCAGCTCGCGCGACAGGTACAAGGTGTCGCGATCGGCCCGCAGCCTTTCGCCGATCGGCGTCTTGAGTATGCCCGCTCCCGCCATCACCGCATCCAGGTCGCCGTACGCGTTGAGCAGCTTGGCCGCGGTCTTCATACCGACCTTGGACACGCCCGGCACGCCGTCGGTCGGGTCGCCCATCAGCGCCAGCAGGTCGACCAGCAGTTCCGGGGCCACACCGAACTTGTTGCGCACCCAGGCATCATCATGCCACTCGCCCTTGAAGTGATCCCACACCAGCGCGCCCTGGGCGATCAGGCCGTGCAGATCCTTGTCGGTACTGGCGATGATCGCTTCGCCCCGCCCTTCCGCCAGCCAGCGCAGCACGCCGGTGCCGATCACGTCGTCCGCCTCGACCTCGGGCAGCATCAGCACGTGCAGGCCGACAGCATTGAGTTTGTCATGAAATGCCGGCAGCGCGTCGCGCAGGAAGGATGGCATGGGCGCGCGGTTCTCGCGGTAGCGCGGATACAGCGCGTGGCGCCAGGTCGGCCCGCCATGGTCGAAGGCGGCCAGCACGTGGCTCGGCTCGTGCGCGCCAATCAGTTTACGGAACGAGGAAAACGCGTGGCGCAGCGCGATGTCGGCCTTCTCCGGCGAATCGGGCTCGGGACTGGCCTCGTACACGCGGCGCACGATGTTCAGGCCATCGATGGCAAGCAGCTTGCCCATGCCGGCCCCTGGCGTGCTCACCGGCGTGTTCACTTCAGCAGTTCGTACACGCCGCCGCGCGCCAGGGCGCGCTGGTAGGCGGGACGCGCGTGGATGCGCTCCAGGAAGGACATCAGGCGCGGGTAAGCGTCGTCCAGCCCTCCGCGCGCGGCCGCCGCTTCCAGCACGAAGCTGATCTGGATGTCGGCCGCGGTGAATTCGTCGCCGGCGAACCAGGCCGACTTGGCCAGTTCGCCCTCCAGGTACTGCAGGTGCTGGGTGATCTGCGGACCGATATACGTGCTCTTGACCTTGTGCGCAATGCCCTTGGCGATCGGCTTGGCGAAGAAGGGCATGGGGCTGGTTTCAACGCGGTCGAACACGAGCTTCATGAGCAGCGGCGTCATGGCCGAGCCTTCGGCGTAGTGCAGGAAGTAGGTGTAGCGCAGCTTGTCCGGCGTACCGGCGGCCGGCGCAAAGCGCCCGTTGCCGTAGCGCTCCAGCAGATACTCGATGATCGCGCCCGATTCGGCCACGGTGTTGGCGCCGTCGGTAATGACGGGCGATTTGCCGAGTGGGTGCACCGCGCGCAGCTCGGCCGGCGCGAGCATGGTCTTGGGATCGCGCTGGTACTTTTTGATCTCGTACTCCAGGCCCAGTTCCTCCAGCAGCCACAGGATGCGCTGGGAGCGGGAGTTGTTCAAATGGTGGACAATGATCATCGAGGTCTTTCGCCGGTATAGAATCGGCGCTAGCTTAGCATTGTTGCCAGCTATCCGCCATGGAGTAACAGATGAGTCGACTTGCCCAGTTTTCCTCGCCGCGCTACCTGCCCTACATCGTCTCGCTTGCCGTCTTCGCCGCTTCCCTGTCCCTGACCATCGTGGGCAGCGAGCACCTGTGGTGGCTGGCGATCGTCAGCGGCGCGCTGGCGATTGTGGGCAGCGCCGACCTGCTCCAAAAAAAGCGTGCCCTGCGCCGCAATTATCCGATCCTTGCCCACTTCCGCTTTTTCTTCGAATCGATCCGCCCTGAGATCCGCCAGTACTTCCTGGAGGACGATACCGAGGCCAAGCCCTTCTCGCGCGCCCAGCGCAGCATCGTGTACCAACGCGCCAAGGTCGAAACCGACAAGCGTCCTTTCGGCACCCAGCTCGACGTGTACGAGGCCGGTTATGAATGGATCAATCACTCGATCGCGCCGACGGCGATTGCCGACTACGATTTCCGCATCATGATTGGCAATCACCCGGACTGTCCGCGCGCCCAGCCTTACGGCGCCAGCGTCTTTAATATTTCGGCGATGAGTTTCGGTTCGCTCTCGGCCAATGCCATCCTGGCGCTGAACGGCGGCGCGCGCCTGGGCGGCTTCATGCACGATACCGGCGAGGGCAGCATCAGCCGCTATCACCGCGAAAACGGCGGCGACCTGGTATGGGAAATCGGCTCGGGCTACTTCGGCTGCCGCAAGGACGACGGCAGCTTTTCGGAGGAGCGCTTCCTCGCCAACGCCACCTCGCCGCAAGTTAAGATGATCGAACTGAAGCTCTCGCAGGGCGCCAAGCCGGGCCAGGGCGGGATCCTGCCGGCGGCCAAGGTGAGTATCGAGATTGCCAATGCGCGCGGCGTTCCGCCCGGTGTGGACTGTCTGTCGCCGGCCTCGCATTCGGCCTTCAGCAATCCGATCGGGATGCTGCACTTTATCGAGCGCCTGCGCACGCTCTCGGGCGGCAAGCCAACCGGCTTCAAGCTAGCCATCGGCCACCCATGGGAATTCTTCGGCATCGTCAAGGCGATGCTGGTAACCGGCATCGTGCCCGACTTTATCGTGGTCGATGGCGGCGAGGGCGGCACCGGGGCGGCGCCGGTGGAGTTCTCGGACCATGTCGGCACGCCGCTGCAGGAAGCGCTGCTGCTGGTCCATAACACCCTGGTGGGCGCCAATTTGCGCGACAAGGTCAAGATCGGCGCCTCCGGCAAGATCGTCACCGCCTTCGATATCGCGCGCACCATCGCCCTGGGCGCCGACTGGTGCAATTCGGCGCGCGGCTTCATGTTCGCGCTGGGCTGCGTGCAGTCGCAGAGCTGCCACACCGACCGCTGCCCGACCGGGGTGGCGACCCAGGACGAGCAGCGCCAGAAGGCGCTCGACGTACCGGACAAAACCGCGCGCGTGGCCCACTTCCATCAAAACACCATGAAGGCGCTGGCCCAGCTGATCGCCGCGGCCGGCCTCACGCACCCGAACCAGCTCAAGCCCCATCACATCGTCAGGCGCGTCTCGCCCAACCAGGTCAAGCTGGCGTCGGCCCTGCTGCCCTACCTGAGCCCCGGCGAGCTGCTCGACCCAAACCAGCTCGATCGCCTGCCGCCGGTGTTCGGGCTGTACTGGCCGATCGCCCAGGCGGAGTCCTTCCATCCGCTGCGCTGACATGCGGTGACGGCGGCCCGGACGTGCCACCGTGTGTAAGGATTGCGCCCGTTCACGCCAATGGGTACTATGCTTCGGCGCAGCTCCGATCCCGTGCTTGCGCCGCTGACACCCCGCACACCTGGAGACCCCATGCCGCGCCGAATTCCCCTTGCCCTGTCCGCCCTGCCCCTGCTCCTCGGAGCGCTGCACACGCCCGCCTTCAGCCAGACCGCCGCCATGGCGCCGGATATCCCCAGCACCAGATTCGAAACTCCGATTCCCGGCGCCGACTACGTCAAGAAAGTCGTGATGATCCCGATGCGCGACGGCGTCAAGCTGTACACCGTCATCGTGATTCCCAAGGATGCCGCGCGCGCGCCGATGATCCTGACACGCACGCCCTACAACGCCGCCAAGCGCGCCGAGCGCAATCTGAGCCCGAGCATGGCCTCGATGCTGCCCGAGGGCGACGACAATTTCGTCGCCAACGGCTACATCCGGGTGTTCCAGGACGTGCGCGGCAAGCATGGCTCCGAAGGCGACTACGTCATGACGCGGCCACTGCGCGGTGTGCTCAACAACACCAAGGTCGACCACGCGACCGACGCCTGGGACACCATCGAGTGGCTGGTCAAGAATGTCCCGCAGAGTAATGGCAAGGTCGGCATGGTCGGTTCTTCCTACGAAGGCTTCACCGTGCTGATGGCGCTGGCCGACCCGCACCCCGCGCTCAAGGCCGCGGTGCCGATGAGCGCGATGGTCGATGGCTGGCGCGGCGACGACTGGTTCCACAACGGCGCCTTCCGTTTGCCGAACCTGGGCTACATCGCGGGCCAGACCGCTGCCCGCGGCGCCGGCGCCAGCATGGCCACGGGCGTTTATGACGACTACGAATTCGCCCTGCGCGCCGGCTCCACATCGGACTATGCGAAGCGCTTCAATATCGATCAGCTGAACTTCACCAAGAAGATTTTTGAACACCCGGCCTACGACAGCTACTGGCAGGAGCAGGCGCTCGACCGCATCCTGGGCGCGCGTCCGCTCAAGGTCCCGACTATGCACGTGGTGGGGCGCTGGGACCAGGAAGACATCTACGGCCCGTATGCCTCGTATGCGGCCACCGAAAAGCTGGACAAGAACAACGACATGAACCACCTGGTGGTCGGACCATGGCGCCATAGCGGCGTCAATTACGATGGTTCGAACCTGGGTCCGATCCGCTTCAAGGGCGACACCGCGGCCGAATTCCGGCGCGACGTGATGCAGCCTTTCTTCGACCAGTATCTGCGCGACGGCGCGCCCAAGGCCGATACGCCGCCAGTGTTCTCGTACCAGACCGGCACCAACAAGTGGCAGCGCCTGAAGCAGTGGCCGCAGGCCGGGGCGCTGCAGCCGATCTACCTGAAGGCCGGCTTTGGCCTGGGCTTCGACAAGGCCGCCGGCGCCGGTGCGCAGTTCGACGAATATGTGTCCGATCCGGCCAAGCCGGTGCCCTTCGTGCCGCGGCCGGTGCGCATGCATGACGGGAATGTGTGGAAGCCATGGCTGGTCAGCGACCAGCGCTCGTTCTCGGACCGCCCGGATGTGCTGACCTATGTGTCGGAACCTTTGAGCGCGCCGCTGCAGATTTCGGGCGAGCCGATGGTCAATCTGTTTGCCGCCACGACCGGCACGGACGCCGACTGGGTGGTCAAGCTGATCGACGTGTATCCGGACGAGATGGCGTCGCAGCCGGAACTGGGCGGCTACCAGCTGGGCATTTCGATGGATATCTTCCGTGGACGCTATCGCCAGGGCTTCGACAAGCCGGCCGCGATCACGGCGGGCAAGGTGGAGAACTACCGCTTCGCGCTGCCGAACGCCGATCACGTCTTCCTCAAGGGGCATCGCGTGATGGTGCAGATCCAGTCCAGCTGGTTCCCGCTGTACGACCGCAATCCGCAGACCTTCGTGCCGAATATTTTCTTTGCCAAGCCGGGCGATTACAAAAAGGCCACGCAGCAGATTTATCACGCACCGGGGATGGAGAGCACGATCGAGCTGCCGGTGGTGAGGTAGGCCGCCGCCGTCTCCGTAGGGCGGAAAAGCCCGACGGGCGCCTTCCGCCGTGCTACGGAGGCGTCGTCTGGAACTCGCCTGTGGCACGGCGGAAGGCGCGTTCCGCTTTTCCGCCCTACGTATTTTGCTTGGCCAACAATGCATGCAGGCAAGCGAACGCCGCCGTAAGCGGCCCGGATTTACACTTGCCACATGGGCAAAATCTACATCGGCATCTCGGGCTGGCGCTACGAGCCGTGGCGCGGGGTCTTCTATCCCGACGACCTGACACAGGAGCGTGAGCTCGAATTCGCCTCGCGTTCGGTGACCTCGATCGAGATCAACGGCTCCTTCTATTCCCTGCAAAAGCCCGCCAGCTACGCCGCCTGGCATGACGCCACGCCCAAGGACTTTGTCTTCAGCGTCAAGGGCAACCGCTTCATCACCCACACCAGGCGCCTGCGCGAGATCGATGGCCCGGTAGCGAACGTGCTGGCCTCAGGCGTGTTCAACCTGGGCGACAAGCTCGGGCCCTTTCTGTGGCAGTTCCCGCCCAACTTCAAGTTCGATCCCGAGACGATGGAGCACTTCCTGTCCATCCTGCCGCACGACACCGACCAGGGCCTGGCGCTGGCGCGGCAGCACGAGCCGCGCATGAAGGGCAAGGTGGCTTTAGAGGTGGGAAAGAAGCGCAAGCTGCGCCACGCGCTGGAGATCCGCAACGAGAGCTTCATCGATGAAGCCTTCATCGCGCTGCTGCGCAAATACAAGGTGGCGATGGTGGTGGCGGATACGGGCGGCAAGTGGCCCGACTACGAGGATGTGACGGCGGACTTCATGTACCTGCGCCTGCACGGCCCGGAGGAGCTGTACGCCAGCGGCTACACCGATAAGGCGCTGAACAAATGGGCGGAGCGCATCAGCGCCTGGAGCGGCGGCGGCCAGCCGGAGGACGCCAGGCTGATCTCACCGAAAGCGGCGCCGAAGCGCGCCAGCCGCGATGTGTTCTGCTACTTCGACAATGATCTCAAGGTGCGCGCGCCCTTTGACGCCAGGCGGTTGACCGAGAAACTCGGCATCGATACCAGCGGCTTGAACACCTTCGGATAGACCGATCAAGCCTTGTGCAGCGTTATCACGCGATGCTTCGACTCGGGCGGCGCTGCCGGCGCGGTCGCCGAATCGCAGCTCCCGCAGGAATCGCAGCCGCTGCCGCAGCCGCTGGCCGGCTTCTTTTTGCCCAGCTTGCGCAGCCAGCTGGCCGGCAGGTACTTCAGGCCCGCATACCACGCCGATCCACCCACAATCAGCCCGACGATCAGAATCTCAAGCATCTCAAGCTCCCATGGCGATGGCGATGCGGTAGGTCAGGAAGGACGCCGCATACGCCAGCGCGAACATATAGCCCGCCATGATCAGGGCCCATTTCATGCCGCCGGTTTCGCGCCGGACGACCGACAGGGTAGACAGGCACTGTGGCGCAAACACATACCACGCCAGCAGAGACAAGGCCGTCGGCAGGCTCCAGGACTGGGCGATGATCGGCGTGAGCGCGTTGGCCAGTTCATCCCCGTTCTGCGACAGCGCGTACACGGTGCCGAGCGCACCGACCGCCACTTCGCGCGCCGCCATGCCGGGCACGAGTGCGATGCAGATCTCCCAGCCGAAGCCGATCGGCGCGAAGATGAACGAGAGGGCGCGGCCCAGCATGCCGGCTACGCTGTAATAGATCGGCGGGTGGGTGGCCCCTTCCGGCGCGCCGGGGAAGCTGGACAGGAACCACAGCAGCACCATCAGGGTAAGGATGATGGTACCGACGCGCGACAGGAAGATCTTGGCGCGTTCCCACAGGCCGAGCATCAGGTTCTGGAAGTGTGGCCAGTGGTAGCTTGGCAGCTCCAGCATCAACGGCTGATGCGAGTTCGATCCCATGGTGCGCTTGAAGAACCAGGCCACCGCCATCGCGCTGATGATGCCGGCAAAGTACAGGATGAACAGTACCAGCCCTTGCAGGTTGATCAGGCCACCGGCGACATCGCGGCTGGGAATGAAGGCGGCGATGATCAGCGCGTACACCGGCAGGCGGGCGGAACAGGTCATCAGCGGGGCGATCATGATGGTGACCAGGCGGTCGCGCGGATTCTGGATGGTACGCGCCGCCATCACGCCGGGAATCGCGCAGGCAAAACTCGACAGCAGCGGAATGAAGGCGCGGCCCGACAGGCCCACGCCGCCCATTACGCGGTCCAGCAGGAAGGCCGCGCGCGGCAGGTAGCCGCAGTCTTCCAGTACCAGGATGAAGAAGAACAGGATCAGAATCTGGGGCAGGAACACCAGCACGCTGCCGACGCCGCCGAAAATCCCCTCCACCAGCAGGCTTTTGAGCATGCCGTCGCCCATGCTGCCGGCGAGCCAGCGGCCGCTCGCCTCGACCCCGGCGGTGATCATTTCCATCGGCACGGCGGCCCAGCTGAACACGGCCTGGAACACCAGGAACATGATGGCCGCCAGCAGCAGGGGGCCGGCCAGCGGGTGCAGCACCACGTGGTCGATCTGTTCGGTGAGGTTGCCGGTGTCGTGGGCGTGGCTGGCGCAGACGTCAAGGATGCGGCGCACCTCGCGCTGGGTCTCTTCGACCGGCACCGCGTCAATCGCGGACAGGGGATTGGACTGGACCGCCTCTTCGTGCGGCATGCGGTCGAGGACTTCAAGCAGGGCTTTTTCGCCGCCGGCTTGCACGGCGATGGTTTCGACCACCGGCATGTCCAGCTCATAGGCCAGCCTGACGGTGTCGATGGTGATGCCGCGTTTTTTGGCGACATCCACCATGTTCAAGGCCAGCACCATCGGCAGCCCGAGGCGCTTGATCTCCAGCACCAGGCGCAGGTTCAGGCGCAAATTGGTGGCGTTGACCACGCAGACCACGGCGTCGGGCGACTGCTCGCCCGCGCGCAGGCCGGCCACCACATCGCGCGTGATGGCTTCGTCGGGGGTGGTGGCGGACAGGCTGTAGGCGCCCGGCAGGTCCAGTACTTTATAGGCGCGGCCGGCGGGCGAGATGAAGCTGCCCTCCTTGCGTTCGATGGTGACGCCGGCGTAGTTGGCCACTTTCTGGCGCGCGCCGGTCAGGCGGTTGAACAGGGCCGTCTTGCCGCAGTTGGGGTTGCCCAGCAGGGCGATGAGCGGTGCCCGCGTTGCAGCGGCCACCTGCGGTTCTGATGCGCCCAGTTTTACAGCAACCATTACTTGTTCACTCTTATTCGCTTTACTGCGTGTTGTTGACTGCGTGTTGTTGAAAGCGTGCTGCAGACGTGGTCTATTCAGGCTTGATGGACACCAGCGCGGCTTCAAAGCGGCGCAGCGCAAAGGTGGACTGGCCGACCTTGACCGCCATCGGGTCGCCGCCCGGCACGCGCTTGAGCATGCGGATCCGTTCACCGGGCACGAAGCCCAGTTCCATCAGGCGGCGCGACACGTCGACGCCGCCGCTGCCGGCCGTGCCGGGCGCCAGATGGATCACGGTAGCGCTCTGGCCGGGCGCGAGGGAGTCGAGCGTGATCAGGGTTGGAGCTAAGGTCATGATGTCACTTCGCTAAGAAAGAGGTCGGCGCGCCATGTCGTTGGCGCTCTACTGTTGGATACTAGCATCATAAACGCAAATGCGAACGATTTCTATTTGGGTTTGCTTAAATCGCTTGCATTCGTCGTCCAGTTCCGACAGAATACAAATCTAAGTGATAATGATTCTCATTATAGCGAAAACGACAAAGATGTCGCTGACGCTGAACAAAGGAAGGTAATTCGATGATCGTCTGTGTTTGCAACAACATTTCCGACCGCGAAATTCGCCAGGCGGTCGACCTGGGTCTCTCCTCCATGGCCGAGCTGCGCCGCGACCTGGGCGTGGCGACCTGCTGCGGCAAGTGCGCCAGCTGCGCCAAGCAGGTGCTCAATGCCCACCTGGACACCAAGCTGCAGGCGACTGAATTGTCGTTCCGCTCGACCCAGGCCGCGTAAATCTCGCGGGCAGCACCGTAGTAAGCACTTACAAACAACCCTGACCAGGCGCTAACCCTTACCGTAGATTTACCCATCTTATGAGTACCATGACCTTCTCCACCGTCCCCGATCTGGGCGACGCAGGCAATACCTTCGCACGACTGCGCGCCAAGTTCGGCCCGCTGTCCGCGGTGATTGCCCTGCATGTGGTCATGGGCTATCTGATCTACAGCGGCACCCTGACCCGCATGGTCGATATCGCGCTGCCCCAGGTGGTCAACGTCACCTTCGTGGCGCCGCCCACCACCAAGGCCGCGCCGCCTGAAGTCATCAAGACCGTTCCCGTCGCGCAAGTGCCGCCGCCAGTCGTGGTGCCGCCGGTGCCGGTGGTCCAGATCGCTGTTCAGAACGCCATTACGGTGCCGCAAGTGGTCCCGGTCGTGGTGGAAAAAACCGCTCCCGCCGCGCCTGCCGTGGTGGCGGTGGCGGCGCCTCCGGCGCCGCCTTCAGCCGGTCCCCGCACCCTCACCTCGGGCGTCGAGTACATCCAGGCGCCCCAGCCCGTGTATCCGGCCATGTCCAAGCGCATGGGCGAACAGGGCAAGGTCGTGCTGCGTGTTCTGGTGAACGAAAAAGGCATGGCCGACCAGGTGCTGGTGCAGACCTCGTCGGGTTCGGCCCGCCTCGATGAAGCCGGACGCCAGGCCGCACTGCGCGCGCTGTTCAAGCCGCATGTGGAAGATGGCCGCGCCGTGGCCGTGTATGTGATCGTCCCTCTTAATTTCCAGTTGGCCAGCTGAGCGTTTTCCTGCGTCAACTGGTCTTCGCGGTGGGCATGGGGTGCCCACCCGCCCTCCCTTTATAGCTTTCAGGTTTTGACCGCGTTTGCTATGATGCCTGCATTCCCCACCACTTACGAAAGCCTCCCATGAAGGGCGACAAGAACGTCATTCGTCTGCTGAATGCTCAGCTGACCAACGAACTCTCCGCGATCAATCAGTATTTCCTGCATGCGCGGATGTACAAGCACTGGGGTCTGGAAAAGCTCGGCAAGAAGGAATACGAGGAATCGATCGGCGAGATGAAGCACGCCGACAAGCTGATCGACCGCATCCTGATGCTGGACGGCCTGCCTAATCTGCAGGCACTGCACAAGCTGCTGATCGGCGAGTCCACCCAGGAAATGCTGGAATGCGATCTGCAACTGGAGCAGGCCGCCCAGGTGACGGTCAAGGAAGGCATCGCCGCAGCCGAACTGGCCACCGACTATGTGTCGCGCGACCTGCTGCTGGAAATCCTGGAAGACACCGAAGAACACATCGACTGGCTCGAAACCCAGCTCGACCTGATCGTCAAGGTCGGCATCCAGAACTACCTGCAAAGCCAGATGGGCGAGAACGAGTAATCGCGAGGGATCGTAGGGTGGATAAGCGTAGCGCCATGCACCCTACGACGACGAGAGCCGCTGTCCTGCTATGGTTTAACCGGCGCGCCAGCGCGCCACCCATTTGTCGTAGAAGCCCAAGTCCTCCGGCACCGCGCCGGGGATAGCGCAGATCGCGCCGGCGAACTCGTTGGCGCGATTCAAAGTCTCTTCCAGCGCCCAGCCGCGCACACGTCCCAGCAAGAACATCGCCGAAAACGCATCGCCCGCCCCGACCGTGTCGATCACGAAGGGCGGCTGTGGATTGTCGCGGTTGACGATCACCTCCCCTTGCGCGCCAAAGTACACCGAGCCGCGATGGCCGAGTGTGACGATCAGCGCTTCCAGCTCGAACTTCTGCACCAGCGCCGCGCAGGCCGCGCGCACTTCCTCGCCGTCGAGCGGCGGGGACGATGGATCAATGCCGAAGTACCAGTCGAACAGCGATTGCAGCTCTTCCTCATTGACCTTGGCGATATCGGCCGCATGCATCGAATGGAACACGGTGCGTTCGTCGAACTGGCCTTCGCGCAGGTTCAGGTCCAGGTAGCGGGTGGCGTTGGTGGCGTCGAGCAGGGCGAACAGGGTGTCGCGCGAGCGCGGCGTGCGCTGCGCCAGGGTGCCGAAATAGACAGTCGAGGCCTCGACCTGTTCGAGTGCGCCAAGCGCGTGTTCGGGATTGATGTAGTCGTAGGCCTGGCCCGGCAGCATGACGAAGCGGTGACCCTTGGTGCTGCGCTCGACCACCACACGCCCGGTTTCTTCCATCTTGTCGATCTGCAGGCCCGCCTCGGACATGGCGAAGCGTTCGAACTCGCCGTGCACAGTGGCGCCGTTGCGGTCGTTGCCGATGCGGGTGATCATCAGCTGTGGCGACATGAAGGCGGCCAGATGGCGCGCCACATTAAAAGGCGCCCCGCCCACCACCTGCTCGGTCAGAAAATCATCGACCAGCGCTTCGCCATACACCACGGTTGTCTTCATCTGCGCTCCTTGCCCCTGTCGGATCGAGTACCTTCACGCGCAACACGGCCAGCGCCGCGCACAGCATGAGGGCTCCGGCCAGCATTATAACGTTGGCAGGCTCGCCGCCAAGCCAGCTGCGGTAATACAGCGGCAAGGTAAAGATCTGGATGATCATGGGGATCACGATGAACATATTAAAAATGCCCATGTAGACCCCGGTGCGCTCGGGAGGAATGCTCCCCGCCAGCATGATATAGGGATTACCCATGATGCTGGCCCAGGCCAGGCCGATGCCGATCATCGGCACGAACAGCAGCGCCTGCGAATGGATCTGCGGGATCCACAGCATGCCGATGCCGGCCAGCGCCAGGCAGACGCTGTGCATGACCTTGGGCCCGAAGCGGCGCGTGTACGGCACCAGTGCAAAGGCGGCGATAAAAGCGACGAAGTTATAGAAGGCGCCGACCTGGCCGTTGAGCAGTCCGGCATCGCGAAAACCCTGGGAGGCGGGATCGGTGGTGCCGAACATGGTCGACGCCAGCGACAGCGAGATGTACTGCCAGTAGCAGAACATGGCGTACCACTGGAATAGCTTGACCAGCGCCAGCTGCTTCATTGTCGGGGGCATCTCGCGGATCGCCGCGCCGATGTCGGCCAGGGTGTGCATGAAGCCTTGCGGTTTGCGCCGGATCGCCGCCAGCTCGGACTCGCTGAGCGGATGCTCCCTGGTAGTCTTGAGCGTCCACAGCACGCTGCTGATCGAAAACACCGCGCCGATCATAAAGGCGGCGATGACGATATGCGGAATATGGCTGCCGCTGACTGCGTCCTTGTTCATCCCGAACAGCACCAGCAGCGAGGGCGTCAGGTAAGCCAGCGTCTGTCCAAGCCCGGTGAAGGCGCTCTGGGTCAGGAAGCCGATCGAATGCTGGCGCGGATCGAGCTTGTCGCTGACAAAGGCGCGGTAGGGCTCCATGGTCACGTTGTTGGCCGCGTCCAGGATCCACAGCAGGCTGGCCGCCATCCACAGGGTCGGGCTGAAGGGCATGAGCAGCAGGCCGATGCTGCACAGGATCGCGCCGATCAGGAAGTACGGCGTGCGCCTGCCCCAACGTGTGACGGTGCGGTCGCTCATGGCGCCGATAATCGGCTGCACCAGCAGGCCGGTCATGGGTCCGGCCAGCCACAGGTAAGGCAGGCTGGCTTCGTCCGCGCCCAGGTATTTGTAGATCGGACTCATGCTGCTTTGCTGGAGACCGAAGCTGAACTGGATTCCGAAGAAGCCGATGTTCATGTTCACGATCTGCCAGAACGACAGTAACGGTTTTTTGATCGACATCATGCGCTTTCGACGGCTGCAGTGCTGCCCCAGCGCGCCAGCCAGGGGGCGTAGAAGGCCAGGTCCGCAGGGACTGCGCCGGAGATGCCGCAGACGGCGCCGGCAAATTCGTTGGCGCGCGCCAGGGTCTCGCGCAGCGGCCAGCCGCGTTCGCGCCCCAACAGGAAGATAGCGGAGAAGGCATCGCCGGCGCCGACGGTATCGACCACGCGCACCGGCGCCGCGGGGCCACTGTTGGCAATCACGCCGCCATCGGCGCCAAAATAGACCGAGCCGCGCGGCCCGAGCGTGACGATCAGGCCTTCCAGCGCAAAGATGCGCAGCAGCGAGGCGCAGGCCATGCGCACCGCAATGCTGTCCATGTGGGCCGTGTCGTGGCGGGTGTGGGTGTACCAGCTGAACAGGTCCTGGAGTTCTTCCTCGTTGACCTTGACGATGTCGGCCTCGTGCAGGGACTCGAACACGCAACGCTCGTTGACCTGGCCTTCACGCACATTCAGGTCCAGGTAGCGCCTGGCCGGCGTGGCGCCCAGCACGGCGCGCAGGGCCTCGCGCGTGGTCTCGCTGCGCTGGGCCAGGGTGCCGAAGTAGACGGTCGAGGGCGTTCGCGCCCGTACCGCGGCCAGCGCCGCGGCCTTGTGGATATGGTCGTACGCCTGGTCGGGCAGGATGATGAAGCGGTGTTCGCCGTTGGCGCGTTCGACGACAACGCGCCCGGTCGATTCGGCGGCGTCAATCTGCAGGCCGTCCGTGGCGAGGCCAAAGCGGGTGAACTCGGCGCGCAGCAGCTCGCCCGCCTTGTCCTTGCCGATGCGGGTGATCATCAGCGGCGCACTGCCGAAGGCGGCCAGGTTGCGCGCAACGTTAAACGGCGCGCCGCCGACCACCTGTTCGGTGATGAAGTCGTCCACCAGTGCTTCGCCGATGACGGCGATTGTATTCGTTTCCATGTTCACCTCAAGCGTCCTGATTGATCGTGATCCACTGCATTGCCCATGGCTCGAGCACGATACCATCCTCGTGGCCGGGCAGCGTCACCGTCGCCGGCTGGTCTGAAAAATTCGACAGGCTGATAAAACTGCCGCCGCGCGCCAGCGCCAGCACCGCGGGGTGGTCTACCTCCAGCAGGGTGCGCGGCCCGTCCGCGGCCAGTGCCGGCAAGGCGCGGCGCTGGGCCAGCAGCGCCTTCAGTCCGCCGAAGACCTGGCCCGCCACCGTGTGAGGATCGGTGCGCTGGGCATAAGCTGTGTCGTCGAAGCGCGCGCGCTGCACCCAGCGCGTATCGTGGGCGCGTTTGGGGTCGTCCAGATAACTGTGATCGTTGCCCATGCCCAGCTCATCGCCCATGTACAGCACCGGCAGGCCGCCGAAAGCCAGCGCCAGGCCATGCAGCAGCAACAGGCGGTGCACACCATCGGCTGGCCCGTCCGGGCCCTCGATGCCCGCCAGGGCCGCAGCGCTGCCGTTGGTACCGTGGACCGCCCGCCCGCCGCCGGTCTGAAAGGGCACGCCGCCGCCACTGGCATAGAAGCTGGCGATGGCGGCCAGGCGGTCCGGCGACTGCGCTTCCGCCCGCAGGATATTCCAGCCGATGTCGTCATGGCAGCGCACATAGGTCAGCCAGCTGGCCGCCGGCGGCAAGGGCGGCGTTGATGCGATGACCTTGCGCAGCAGGCTGGTATCCTGCTCCGCGACCGCGGCCCAGCCAGCCGCCATCAGGGTGCTGTGATAGGCCAGGTGGCATTCGTGCGCCGCCGCCTCGCCAAAATAGGCGGGCAGCTCGCGCGTGGGCACGATGGCCTCGGCCTTGAGCAGCACGCCGGGCGCCGCGATCTCCACGATGGCGCGCAGGATCTGCAGCAGCTCGTGGGCTTCCGGCTGGTTCATGCAATTGCTGCCCTCGCGCTTCCACAGGAAGGCCGTGGAATCGAGCCGGAACACTTCGATGCCGCGGTTCGCCAGTCCCAGCATGCTGGCGACCATCGCCGACAGCACCTGCGGGTTGGCGTAGTTCAGGTCCCACTGGAAGGGGTAGAAGGTGGTCCACACCCAGCCCCGCAGCGCTTCGACCCAGGTGAAATTGCCGGGCGCCGCCTCGGGAAAAATCTGGCCGACGGTCGCCTCGAAGCGGTCCGGCTGCTGCCGGTCCGGGAAGATGTGAAAGTAGTCGCGCAGCGCTTCGTCGCCGGCCGCCGCACCCAGGGCCCACGCATGGTCATCGGCCACGTGATTGAGCACCAGATCGGAACACAGGCTGATGCCGGCTTCACGCAGGGCCGCGGTCAGCGCCAGCAGATCCGCCTCGGTGCCGAGCGCCGGGTCGACCTCGTCGAAGCTGGCAACCGCAAAGCCGCCGTCGTTCTCGCCAGCGCGCGGACGCAGAAAAGGCAGCAGGTGCAGATAGGTGACGCCCAGTTCGCGCAGGTGGGCAATGCGGTCCTGCACACCCTTGAGTGTGCCGCCGAACTGCTGCACATAGGTGCTGTAGCCCAGCATGCGCTGGCTGGCAAACCAGGACGGGTCATCGCAGCGGGCTTCGTCCAGCGCCAGCAAGGCCGGCGAGCGTGCCGCATGCAGGCGGCCGACCGACTCCATCAGGTCGCCATGCCATTGCGCGAAGCCGTCCAGGTGCCCGTACAGGCGCGTGAGCCGGTCGGCCAGCAGGACGCCGTGCCGCGCATAGCGTTCGGCCGCCTGCGCGCGCAGGTGGGGAGGCAGTGCATCGATCAGGCGCTGCTGCGGAGAGAGTGAAGTCATCGTGTGCTGAAAAATAGGTGCCGCAGCCAGGCCGCACAAAGCGGCCCAGCCACGGCGGGGGACTCAAAACGCGTACTTGAGGGTGGCCTTGACCGAGCGTCCCGTGATCGCGCGTGCGGCATGGCCGTCGCCTTCGACTTCGGTGTAGCCGATCTTGTTGAACAGGTTGTTGGCACTGAGCGCCAGCTGGACCCGTTCCGTGACCTGGTAGTTGAAGAAACCATGCACGACGGCGTAAGCCGGCATATTGATGGTGTGCGCATCGTCGGCCCAGGCCTTGCCCGTGCCGATCACGCTCACACCAAAGCTGGCGTCGCCCAGCGTGTAGCTTGGCGTCAGCTGATACACCACCTTGGCCTGGCGCCGCGGCGTGTTGCCGATCACCGCTTCGCCGCCCGGCGCAGTGGCCGTGATTTCCGCATTGGTGTAAGTCAGGCCGCCCATGATGCGCAGCGGGCCGCCGTTGTAGGCCGCTTCCAGCTCCAGGCCCTTGGCGTCGTAGCTGTTGGCGGTGCTCTTCTGCGTGGTCGCCTCGTAATTGGTTTCCTTCGTTTTAGCCTGGAACACGGTGGCAAAGGTGCTGAAGCTGCCCTTGCGCCACTTGATGCCGCCTTCGAGCTGGCGCACGGTATTGATGTTGATCGGCGCGCTGCCATTGAGCGGTGTGCCGAACAGGATACGGTCGGCATTGAACGCCACGCCATCGCTGACACGGGCGAACAGCGCCAGGTTGGTGGCCAGCTTGTAGTTGCCGCCCACCGAATACGAGGTGTGCGACATATCGTAGTCGACAAACTGGGTGTTGGCAGCGACGTAAGTCTTGCCGCCGACAGCGATATTGCCGGTGCCGCTGGCCGTTTGCATGTCGCGCCGCAGGCTGGCATCCACGTTCAGCGGGCCCTGTTCCCAGCCCACGTTCACATAGGGAGACGTCAGCTTGTAGCGCATGTCCACGGCGCGCGAGCAGCAGCCGCCGAAGGCCGGCCCCACCAGACCGGGAGTGGCGCTGGCGGTCTTGAGCAGGGCCGGATTGTCGCCGCTGGCCTGCATCAGGTATTCATTGAAGTTCCAGGTCAGGCCCAGGTCCTGCACCGAGTTGTACAAGCCGCCGGTGGCCGTCAGCTTGCCGTCACCGGCCACGCCGAAGGTCTTGGACAGGCGCAGGTCATTGAAGGCCGCGCCGGCGTCGTCGATCGAGGTATTGAACACCACCGCCGAAAACGCCCGGCCGCTGTAGGCCTTGCCGGCATTCGGGCCGGTGGCAAACGTGTAGTTGCCGACCACGCCGTTATTGCCCGCGAAGACGCCGATGAAACGGCCGGTATTGTCGGACCAGCGGAAGTTCTCTTTCAGGGTCCAGCCATCGCCGAACTTGAGTGAGCCTTCCATGCCGATGGCCGTGCTCTTGACCGCCAGGCCGTCGTTCACATCGCTCGACACTGTGCCGTTGTTCTTGGTCAGCGACACGTCGCGCACCCAGTTGGGCGAATAGAAGCTCACTTCGCGCGGGTCGATGCCGGCGATTTCCGAGATCTGCTTGTTGGTGACCTGGACCGGCACCGGCAAGGTGGTCGGGGCCTGGTCGTCCAGGTGCTTGAACGACAGGCGGATGAAGCCCTGATCGAAGTCGTGGGTGATGTTGGCGCGAATCTGGCCGCCCTTCTCCGTATGCATGCCGGTCTTGCGCACGCCTTCGCCGCTGCGATAGAAACCCGCCACGAAAAAGCGGGTACGGTCCGAGATCGGCTGGCCGTAGTCGAAGTCGACGCGCTTGGAATCATGGTCCAGGCCTGCGGTGACGCCGATGCTGCCGCCCTTCTCGCTGCCGGTCTTGCTGATGAAGTTGATGATACCGCCCGGCGAATTGCTGGCAAGGGTGGAGGCGGAGCCGCCGCGCACCACTTCCAGGTGATCGAGGCCGCCATCGATCTTGACATAGCTGTCCGGCGTGATGAAGTTGAAGTCGCCCGACTGCAGCACCGGCAGGCCGTCTTCCTGGATCTGCACATAGCGCGCACCGCCGGCGGAAATCGGCACGCCGCGCACCGTGATATTGGCATTGCCTTCGCCGCCGGACGATTCCGAGCGCACGCCAGGGATGGAGCGCAGCACTTCCGCGGCGCTGGTGGGCGCGGTTTTCATGACCGCGTCCAGGTCCATGGTGCTGACCGAGACGCTGGACTTCATCTTGGACGAGCCGGCGCTGGTGCCGGTGACGACGATGCGCTCCATGTTCAGGCCATCGGCGGCCGGGGCATCGGCGACCGGCGTTTGCTGGGCGCTGGCGCCGAGGTGCAGCATGGCGGCGGATACGGCAAGGGCCATCCGCTTGATTGGGAATGTCATAAGTCTCCTCTGGTGGGTTTCGCCGTATTGATCGGCGTTGTGTGAGGGAATTATGAACCAGGTAATTTTTTAATGCAATCGATTACATTTTTTGTTTACAGGCATAAAAACAACAACATCGAAGCCAAATGCAATCGATTACAAGTTAGGGCAAGGTAGGGCGGAAAAGCGCTGCGCCTTCCGCCGTGCCAGGGAGAACCCGTGCGCGGCTCAACCGTGGCACGGCGGAAGGCGCTGCGCTTTTCCGCCCTACAATAATTGTGGCGTTAACGGACCGTAGCCCGCTGTATCAGCTCGGTGGGGAGTTGTTCGGACGGCGCCGGCTTGCCTTCGATAAGGCCCAGCAGCGCGTCGACCAGCGCCTGTCCGGCAGCGCGGATCGGCTGGCGGATGGTGGTAAGAGGGGGATGAAAATAGGTGGACAGCTCGATATCGTCATAGCCGACGACAGAGACATCGTCCGGCACGCGCTTGCCCAGTTCGCGCAAGGTATTAATCGCGGTCATGGCCAGCAGATCGCTGCACGCGAACACGGCGTCATACGCAGCGCCACGCCGTTCGACTTCGTGAATCGCCTCGGCCCCGCCCTCGGGCAGGAAGGATACCGAGACACGCAGCTGCGGATCGATCGGCAAGCCGGCCTTTTCCAGCGCCCGGCAGTAGCCGCGATAGCGGTGATCGACCTCGGGCAGATTGATGTCGCCGAAAAACGCGATGCGCTTACGCCCGGCCGCGATCAGGTGCGAGGTAGCCAGCTCGCCGCCGCTGACGTTATCGCCTCCGATGGTGGTGTAAAGCTGCTGCGGCAGCTGGGCGCCCCATACCACGATGGGCACATGGCGCGCCGCCAGCTGGTTAAGCTGGTCGTGATGGCGCCATTGCCCGATCAGGATGATGCCGATCACGCGGCCGGTATCGAAGGGCGAGGCCGCCGCGTCCAGCTGTTCGGCGTCCACGCGCGAGAGCAGCATGTCGAATCCGCGCTCGGTGAGCGCATCGGCCAGTGAACCGAGCATGCTGAGGAAAAAAGGATCGGAAAGGTGCTGGCGCGTCTCGGAATCGTAAGGCACCACCACGCCCACGGTGCGGTTCTGCTTGAGCCGCAGATTCTGCGCGCCGATGTTGATGGTGTACTTGAGCGAACTGGCCAGCTCCAGGATGCGGGTGCGGGTTTCCTCATTCACCAGGGGGCTGTGATTGAGCGCGCGCGACACGGTGGCAGTGGACACACCGGCCAGGCGCGCGATGTCGGCCATCTGCAGGCGCTTTTGCGCGGCGCTGGTGGGTGTGCCGTCCTGGATGATCTTGGCCATGCCTGCGAAGCTCTGTGAAGCGCTGTGCAGCGTTATGCCTGCGGCACGGTGTCTTTGAATGAGGCGCGCTCGGACAGCTTGTCGAACAGGCGCGCGAGGTTGGGATAGTCGCCGCGCCAGTCGATGTCAGGGAAGCGGAACGAGAGCCAGCCCAGGGTGCAGCCGACAGCCACATCGGCCAGGGTGTAGTGGTTGCCGCGGCAGAAAGGCTGTTCGCCCAGGTTGGCCGCCATGACAGCCAGGCCGGCGTGGACCTTGCCCATCTGGCGTTCGACCCAGGCGGCGCTTTGCTGATCCGCCGGGCGCAAGGTCTTTTCCAGGCGCGCCAGCACGGCCGCATCGGCCACGCCGTCGGCCAGCGCTTCCCACACCTTGATGTCGGCGCGGTCGCGCGCGTTCGGCGGCAGCAGCTTGCACACGGGGGTGAGGGTGTCGAGGTATTCGACGATGACGCGCGAATCGTACATCGCGCTGCCGTCTTCCATGATCAGGCAAGGGACCTTGCCGAGCGGGTTGGACAAGTGGATCCTGGTGTCGGCGCCCCAGACGTTCTCGAGCTCGTAACCATAGTCGAGCTTTTTCTCGGCCAGCACGACACGGACTTTGCGGACGAACGGGCTGGCGAGGGAACCGATGAGTTTCATAGAGGCTTTGCGTAGGTGACTGGATGACAGTATAGCATCGCGGCCTTGCCCGGCGGACCGCCAAAACCGCCCCCGGCGGCGCCTGACGCGCGGCCACAACACGGACTTGACAAGCCGGCCGGTGGTAAAATGTCGTCCTTTGCTCGACCAGAGCCAGATCACCCATCCTCATCCTCCATCCTCACGATAAGCCTCTTCCATGACCTCTACCGCCCCTTATTCCACGCTGTCCGCGCTGTCCCCCCTGGACGGCCGCTACGCTGCCAAGACCGATAAACTGCGTCCGATCCTGTCCGAAGCCGGCTTCATGCACCATCGTGTGAAGGTGGAAATCTCGTGGCTGCAGGCGCTGTCGCAGGCAGGCTTCGCCGAGATCAAGCCCTTTTCCGCCGAAGCGACGGCCAAGCTGGACAAGATGGCGGCCGACTTCAGCGAGAGCGATGCGGCCCGCATCAAGGCGATCGAAGCGGTCACCAACCATGACGTCAAGGCGGTCGAATACTGGCTCAAGGAACAGGTGGCCGATGTACCGGAACTGGTCGCCGCGACCGAGTTCATTCACTTCGCCTGCACCTCGGAAGACATCAACAACACCTCGCACGGCATGATGCTCAAGGCCGCGCGCGACGGCGTGATGCTGCCGGCCCTGCAGAACGTGATCGCCAAGCTGACCCAGCTCGCGCACGACAATGCGGCGCTGCCGATGCTCTCGCGTACCCACGGCCAGACCGCCAGCCCGACTACCCTGGGCAAGGAAATGGCTAACGTGGTCGCGCGCCTGCAGCGCGCCGTCAAGCGCATCGCCGACGTGGAAATCCTGGGCAAGATGAACGGCGCGGTCGGCAATTACAATGCCCACCTGTCGGCCTATCCCGACTTCGACTGGGCGGCGTTCTCCAGGAACGTGATCGAACAGCGTCTGGGCCTGACCTTCAATCCTTACACCATCCAGATCGAGCCGCATGACTACATGGCCGAACTGTTCGACGCGATCGCACGCACCAACACCATCCTGCTGGACCTGAACCGCGACATCTGGACCTACATCTCGCTGGGCTACTTCAAGCAGACCACCAAGGCCGGCGAGATCGGTTCGTCGACCATGCCGCACAAGGTCAATCCGATCGACTTCGAAAACTCGGAAGGCAATCTGGGCCTGGCCAACGCGGTGCTCAAGCACATGGCCGAGAAGCTGCCGGTTTCGCGCATGCAGCGCGACCTGACCGATTCGACCGTGCTGCGCAATATCGGCGTCGGCTTCGGCTACGCCCTGCTGGCCTACGACAGCTGCCTGCGCGGCCTGAACAAGCTGGAAGTCAACGCCGCCCGACTGGAGCAGGATCTGGACGCGAACTGGGAAGTGCTGGCCGAGCCGGTGCAGACCGTGATGCGCCGCTACGGCATCGCCAATCCTTACGAGCAGCTCAAGGAACTGACCCGCGGCAAGGGCATCTCCAAAGATGCGCTGCGCGAATTCGTGCTGACCCTGGCGATTCCGCAGGAAGCCAAGGATCTGCTGCTGGCCATGACGCCATCCAACTACGTCGGCATTGCCGAGAAGCTGGCCAAGGCGATCTGACGCTTACCCGATCGCAAGAATGTAAAAAAGGGCCTTCGGGCCCTTTTACACATGCTTACGATTGATACGGGTTCTTGTCTATCCGCATGGGATTCCTGCCGGTAATCTTCTATTCAAGATTAACCGGAACAGGAGCAAGACCATGGAAAAGATCACCACCACCAGCCGCATCCACCCCCTGATGGCCGCAGCCGCCTTGTCGGTCATCACCCTCAGCGTGGCAGGCACCGCGGCGATCACCGGGATGTTGCCAAGTTCGAAAGCCGACACCGCGGCGCCAGCACAAGTGGCGGCAGTCCAGCCGGCACCGACTGCGCAGCAACTGGCCGATGCGCAGATGCTGGTCGCTAAATACTCCCCACCTGTCGCGCAAGTCGAGCCAGCCCCCGTCGTGTATCGCGAAGCGCCCGTGGTCAAGCGCGCTGCGGCACGCCCTGCCCCGCGTACTACCCATGTCGTGCACCACTACGCTCCGGCGCAGCGTGCCCAGCCGGTACAACAGGCGTCCACGCCCAACTACGTTGGTATCGGTACCGGCGCGGTGATCGGCGGCCTGCTTGGCCACCAGATCGGCGGCGGCAACGGCAAGAAGCTGGCCACCGTGGCCGGTGTCATCGGCGGCGGCATGCTTGGCAACGAGATTGCCAACCGTAACAAGTAACAAGTAGCAATTAACAAGTAGCAAGAAACTCAGTACCGTGGCGGGACCATTAGATGTCCCGCCACACCAGCTTGACTGCCAATTGGCGTGGCACGTCAGTCCTGGTTGCCAGCGGCCCGTACTCAGCATGCGACCCGTTCAGATTTGTCCCCGACAGCGACAGCTCCAGCTTGTCGCTCAGACGCCAGCCGAAGCGCGCATCGAGCGCCGTGTAGCCCGGCACCGGCTCCTGAGCCAGACGCCCCACCTTACGCAGCACCAGGTCGAATTCCTTGTTGTCCGAGATGGTAAAACTCGAGCGCAGCTGCGCCGTATGCGAGGGATCGCGTCCACTGGTCAGCGGCGACACCGTATCGTTACTGCCCGGTTTGGCTTCGAAGCGTTCATGCAGAGCGGTGAGGCCGGCGCTCAGGCGCCAGTAGGCTGCCGCCTGATAGTTGCCCCACATCTCGATTCCGCGCGCCCGCCCTTTCATCTTGCTGTCGAAGATGTAATGGGTCACGGTCGGATCGATTTCCTGGGTACGCAAATGATCGTAATGATTGACGAAGGCGGTGACCGAGTACGACAGGCCGGGCGCGGGTTGACCGCGATAACCCAGCTCGAACACCTTGGCCACTTCCGAGCGCACATTCGGCCCCCCTTGCAGCAGGTCCACCGGTTTGGAGCGAAGATAGGCATCAACGTCCAGCCGCGACGGTGCACGGACCGTGCGCGACAACCCCGCCCACAGCGCATGCTGGGGCGCCAGTTGCCAGGCCAGGCGCAGGTTGGGCAGCAATTCCGAACCGGTGTAGGGATTGTGCTCGACGCGGGCGCCCGCCGTCAGGCGCAGGTCCTCGCGCAGTGCCAGCTCGTCCTGAGCGAAGACGCTGGCCCAGGTCTGGTTCACCTTGGCGGGCAGGAAGGCGAAGATTTCGCTGTTGGTGACGTCGTCCCAGGTGTAGCGGTAATTGACGCCCCACACCGGCTCGTGCATGCCGGATTTGGGCAAGCTGTGCTGGAACTGCAGGTCGGCAATGTCCAGGGTTTCCGCGAAGGTGGGCGGGACATCGTGCTTGCTGCGCTCGAAGTAGCCTTGCAGCATCACGCTGCCGCCGCCATCGAGTGCATGGGTCCAGCGCCCGGTCAGGTTGGCGCCGGAGGTGCTGATCCGTCCGAGGGCAAGGTCCTGGCCGTTCGAGACCGCGCCTGGCTTGGGCTGGCCGCTGCGGCCACGGTATGCGTCGCCGTGCACGCTGTAGCGGTCGGCACCGCGGTCCCAGTCGCGCCGGAAGCCGACCTGGGCCTGGTGGCGCGCATCGTCTACCCTCGCCCCGGTCTCGAGTTCGGTGTGGCGCTGCCCGAGGACGCTGCCGAAGACGCGCCAGCCCTGGGCCGCATTGCCCTGCCGGAAGCCGGCGCTGTATTCGCGGCTGCCGCCACGCAGCGCCAGCAGGCTGCCGCCGGTCTCGCTGGCGGCGCGGGTGGTGATGTTGATGACGCCGTTGACCGCGTTGACGCCCCACAGGGTACCGCCGGGCCCGCTGATAACCTCAATCCGCTCCACGTCTTCCAGCATGACTTCCTGGGTATCCCACGACACACCGGAGAACAGCGGGGAATAGGCGGTGCGGCCATCGATCAGCACCAGCAATTTGTTGGGGACACTATTCGCGCTGCCGTTCATGCCGCGCGCGCTGATGGCGTATTCGTAGCCGCTGCGCTGGGCCACCTGCAGATTGGGCGCCAGGCGCAGTGCTTCGGGCAGGCTGGCCGCGCCGGAGCGGCGGATATCGTCGGCGGTAATGACAAACACCGAGGCGGCGGCCGAGGCCAGGCGCTCCGGCTTCTTGGACACCGAGGTGATCTGAATGTTGGCCAGTTCCTCGATCGACATGTCGGCGATGTCGGCGGGAACGCTGGCTTGCGCGTGGAACGGCAGGGCCAGCAGGACGGCCAGAGCGGCGGCCGGCACGGGTGGATGCCATGGCTTCCGCGGAAAAAATCTGTCCATGATACTCCTCAGTAACAGTGCTCGCCTTTGTCCACACATTATCGAACATTAAAAACGCGATTAGGAAAATTTTACAATAGCCCTTTGCTAACACGTGCGACGCTTCATGGTAATCTGCCTCCACCAGCGAAGTTGCGGTTTCTTTGGTATATTAGTCCTAACACGTACTATTCCCCAGGAGCAGCTTGATGCAGCAGCGCTACACCCTCACCGCGATTGTCTTTCACTGGCTCATCGCCGTGCTCATCATCGGCGCGTTTACCATGGGACTGGTGATGACCGACATCCCCGGCCTCACACCCACCAAGCTGAAATATTATTCCTGGCATAAATGGGCTGGCGTCACGATCCTGGCGCTGGCCACCTTGCGCCTGCTGTGGCGCCTGACGCATCCGGCACCCGCGTATCCGAACAGCATGCCTGCCTGGCAGAAAACGGCGGCCAACAGCCTGCACAGTTTCCTGTATGTGCTGATGTTCGCGGTGCCCGTGTCGGGCTATTTCTACACGCTGTCGGCCGGCATTCCGGTGGTCTACTTCGGCCTGTTCCAGCTGCCGGTACTGATCGACGCCAATCCCGCGCTCAAGCCGGTGCTCAAGGGCCTGCACTTCTGGCTCAACATGGGGCTGGCAGGCTGCGTCGCACTGCACGTGGCGGCCGCACTGAAACACCAGTTCATCGACCGTGATGGCGAACTCAAGCGCATGCTGCCTTGAGTCTGCCGTTCGTCCCGTAATTTTAGATCCGCAGCTTTTTAAGGAGTACCCATGAAACTTACCACTGGCGCCCTGACGGCCACCCTGCTTGCCGTCGCCATCGCGGCCAGCGCCATGCCCCTCAAGACCGATCCGGCCAAGAGTTCGGTCGCCGCCGTCTTCAAGCAGATGAACGTGCCGGTCGAGGCGAAGTTCAAGAAGTTCACTGCCCAGATCGATTATGATGCGGCCAAACCCGATGCGGCCAAGGCGAATGTCGAGATCGAAACGGCCAGCCTGGACGTGGGCGACCCGGACATGAACAAGGAAGTGGCCAAGAAAGAATGGTTCAATTCCGCGCAGTTTCCGAAAGCGACTTTCGTTTCGTCCGCCATCAAGGCGGCCGGCCCGGGCAAGCTGACGGTGACCGGCAAGCTCACCATCAAGGGCAAGGCCAGCGACGTCAGCTTCCCGCTCGCGGTCAAGACCGACGCGGGCAAACAGGTGTTCGAAGGCGCTCTGCCGATCAAGCGCCTGGCCTACAGCATTGGCGAAGGCGACTGGAAAGACACCAGCATGGTCGCCGATGAAGTCGTCATCAAGTTCCACGTCACCGCAGGTCAGTAATTTTTTTCTCCACACCTGTTATCTACTGTTTTGCTTTTGAGTCAGCAGCTCACACCATAAAGGGAGTCACATGAACGTCAAACACATCGCCGCCGCCATCATCGCCGCCACCGCCGCTGCCGCCACCGCGACCGCCTTCGCAGCACCGGACACCTATGCCATCGAGCCAGGCCACACCTATCCAAGCTTCGAAGCCGATCACATGGGCATCTCTGTTTTGCGCGGCAAGTTCAAGAAAACCAGCGGCACCGTTGTGCTCGACCGCGCCGCCAAGACCGGCAGCCTGGACATCGTGATCGATGCCGACTCGCTCGACTTCGGCCATGACAAGCTGAACGCCCACGCGAAAAACCCGGACATGTTCGATGTCGCCAAGTTCCCGACCGCGACCTACAAGTCGAAATCGATCACCTTCAAGGGCGACGTACCGGCCAGCGTGGAAGGCGAACTGACCCTGCACGGCGTGACCAAGCCGGTCACCCTGACCATCAACAAGTTCAAATGCATCGAGCATCCGATGCTGAAGAAGGAAGTCTGCGGCGCCGATGCGTCGGCCGAATTCAAGCGCAGCGACTTTGGTATCAACTACGGCCTGCCGCGCTTTGCGCCGGAAGTCAAACTGGCGATCCAGGTGGAAGCGATCAAGCAGTAATTTTTTGGTCGCATGAAAAAAGCCCGGGCTCTTGCGAGTCCGGGCTTTTTTCTTTTGTAGTTCGGCAGGCACTGCTCACCGGGGAGTGTTTCCACTCTGATCCGGTGGGCAGGGACTGCGAACGCGGCCCGGCCCACCCTACGATTCTCTCTTAGCGGCCGTCGCCGTCGAAGTCGCCAGGAATAGCGCGCTCGACTTTATCCCAGGCGGCGCGGGTGGCCGACTTGGCTTGCTGCCAGTTCAGGCGCGATTTGCCTTTGACGGTTTCCCATTCATTCGACAGGTCGTTTTCGACCGAGTCGAATTTCTGGCCGACATAACGGCCGCGGCTGTTGTAGCCCAGCTCGTAGGCAGGACCGTAGTCGTCGTAGGTGTAACCTGGCGAGTAGTACGGAGCGGTCTGGTAGGACGAGCGCCAGTAGGCCGACTCTTCCTCAGGATTGACCAGCGAGCCTGCTGCCTTGCCGGCCATGCCGCCAGCGAGCGCACCGATACCGGCACCCACGGCCATACCCACAGGACCGCCTACCGCACCAGCGGCTGCGCCGACTGCTGCACCGGAGCCGGCGCCAACGCCTTTGGCCAGGTGATGGTCATGCAGCTCGTCGCCCGGGGTTGGGTTGGCGACTTCGCCGGCACCCTTGCCTGCCAGCCCGCCAGCCAGACCGCCGATGGCAGCGCCTGCCGCCATGCCGATCGGACCGCCGACCGCACCGGCGGCTGCACCGATGGCAGCGCCGCTACCGGCACCAACGCCTTTGGCCAGATGGTGTTCAGGCAGCTCGTCGCCTGCTTTCGGGTTCACGACTTCGGCTGCGCCCTTGCCGGCCAGGCCACCGGCGATACCGCCAATGGCAGCACCTGCGGCCATGCCGATCGGACCGGCTGCGGCGCCGATACCGGCACCTGCCATCGCGCCGCCTGCAGCGCCCAGGCCGGTACCAATGACGTGCTCGCCCTTGTTCTCGGTCCAGGTACGGGTGATGTGCTCTTCGTCATCGGTCGAACGTGGATTCACGCCCATCAGGATGCCGCCGTTCTTGATGCCTTCTTCGTAGTGCTTGACGCGCTCTTCAGGAATACCGGCGCCGATCAGTGCGCCAACCAGGCCGCCGGCGATACCACCGGCACCGGCACCAGCCAGCGCGGCGGCGATGGGGCCTGCGACCACGAGGCCGATGCCGGGCAGCACCAGGGTGGTGCCGACAGCGGCGATACCGGCCAGCACGGCGCCGATGGTGCCGCCGATACCGGCGCCGACGCCGGCGCCTTCAGCGGCTTTGCTGCCGAGTTCAGTGTCGGTGTCGCTGAAATGGGTCTTGCGGGTGTCATCCGACATCATCAGGGTGACGTCGTCTTTCGAATAGCCGCGGTCGGCGAGGGAGTTATAAGCCCGCTCTGCACTGTCGCGATCACGGAACAAACCGGTAACCAAACGGGAATCTTTTTGTGTTGTTGTGTCGTAGTTGCTCATGTCAATTTCCTTTCGAATTTTTGAAGTGCGGGGCTCGCATACAAACCTGGAAATCAATGCCAGTGACGAAACGATAAGTCGGGGTAGACATTGCTTCCGTACGCTGCCGCACCCAATGGCTGACTTTCCAGTGAGCATTAAACCGCGCCCGCCGTTGCAGGCGGCGCGCGATTTTTGTGCGCTTTTTTTGCACTATATAGTTGGGCTAAAAAAGTGCTGTCGCGTGACCGAAAAGCGATGTTCAATTGTCCATTACGTTCGTTGCCGCACCGACCATGCCTGGTCGCGGCCCTACTCTTTCTACACGGCCCGGCAGTTACGGCCTGGGGTCTGTCTTTCAACTATTAGGAGGAATCAACATGTTATTCATCATCTGGATCGTCGTCGGTGGTATTTTGGGTTGGCTGGCAAGCATGGTCATGAAAACGGACGCCGAACAAGGCATGATCCTGAACGTGGTCGTGGGTATCGTCGGCGCCTTCCTGGGCGGCTGGTTGCTCTCTCCGCTATTCGGAACCGGCACCATCAATTCGGACGACTTCAGCATTACGTCGCTGCTGGTCTCGTTCCTGGGTGCAGTCATCCTGCTGGCTGTCGTCAATCTGCTGCGTCGCGGCAAAGCACGCTAAAATGGGTCACCCCTAACAAACCAACGCGCATGCGTTGGTTTTTTTTCGCCTGGACTACCCTATGAGAATGAAACCTTTCAAAGTAGCACTGATTAGCGTTGCCTTGACCTTGCTGTCAGTGTTTTTGGTTTTCAACTTCATGCCCAGCGAGAAAAAGATAGAGACCCAGATGCGCCGCATGTACGATACGGGCGACCCGCAGTTCCGCCGCTCCATGGGCGTACTGCTGGGTCCGCCTATCATCGAAGGCAACCAGGTCGAGGTCCTGCTCAATGGCGACCAGATCTTCCCGTCCATGCTCAAAGCCATCCGCGGCGCCGAGTATACGATCACCATGGAGACCTATATCTACTGGTCCGAATCGATCGGCAAGGAATTCACCGAGGCGCTGATAGAACGCGCGCGCGCCGGGGTCAAGGTCCACCTGATGCTCGACTTTATCGGCAGCATGAAAATGGATGACGCCGCGATCGAATCGATGAAGGCGGCCGGCATCCAGCTGCAGCGCTTCCACAAGCCGGTCTGGTGGAAATTTACCAAATTGAATAACCGCACCCACCGCAAGGTGCTGGTGGTCGACGGCAAGATCGGCTTTACCGGCGGCGTCGGCATTGCCGACCAGTGGCGCGGCGCCGGCCAGGACAAGAAGCACTGGCGCGACACCCATTTCCGCGTCGAAGGCCCGGTGGTGGGCCAGATGCAGGCCGTGTTCACCGACAACTGGACCAAGGCCACCGGCGCCGTACTGGACGGCCCGCATTATTTCCCGCCGCTCAAGCCGATCGGCAGCCATCCGGCCCAGATGTTCGCCAGTTCCCCGTCCGGCGGCAGCGAAAGTATGCTGCTCATGTACCTGATGTCGATCACCGCCGCGCGCGACACCATCCATTTGTCGAGCTCCTACTTCGTGCCGGAAGAACTGACCATCAAGGCCCTGATTGCCGCGTCCAAGCGCGGCGTCAAGGTGCGCATCATCACCCCTGGCGCCGACATCGATTCCGATATCGTGCGCGCCGCCTCGCGTGCGCGCTGGGGCGACCTGCTCAAGGCCGGTATCGAAATCGCCGAATACCAGCCCACCATGTACCACGTGAAGGCGCTGGTGGTCGATTCGCTCATGGTCTCGGTCGGTTCGACCAACTTCGACAACCGCTCGTTCAGCCTGAACGACGAAGCCAACCTGAACGTGCTCGACGCCGCCTTCGCCAAGGAACAGGTGAAGGTGTTCGACGAGGACTGGAAACGCGCCCGCGTGATCACTTTGCAGGAATGGGAAAATCGCGGCATCAAGGAGAAAACCCTGGGACATATGGCTTCCCTGGTCGGCGACCAACTATAAAACGGTTGAAGGCGTGGCAATGTTCCGTAAATATGGGCAAGACAATTCGGTTGACTAATTTTTGACCGATATGGATACTGTAGGGCGCTCAAAAAGCCCAAAACTGTTCCGATCGACCATCACCGAGACAAGACCCGAATGAAAAAGACCTTCCTCACGCTGGCCATCCTCAGCTCCGTCGCGCATGCCGACGAAGGGATGTGGATGCCGCAACAGCTGCCACAAGTAGCCAAGCAGCTCAAGGCCGCCGGCCTCAAGCTCGACCCGGCCACCTTGACCAAGCTGACCGAATTCCCGATGAACGCGATCGTCAGCCTGGGCGGTTGCTCGGCCTCCTTCGTGTCACCGATGGGCCTGGTCGCAACCAACCACCACTGCGTCTACAACAGCGTGGCGGTCAATTCGACCCCGCAAAACGACCTGCTGGCCAACGGCTTCCTGGCCAAGACCTACGCCGAAGAACTGCCCGCCTCGCCCGGCAGCCGCGTGTTCGTCACCAAGGGCGTGACCAACGTCAGCGACAAGGTCATCACGCCGGAAGTGGCCAAGCTGGCCGGCAAAGCCCGTGTCGACGCTGCTGAAAAGAACATGAAAACCATGGTGGCCGAGTGCGAAAAAGACGCCGGACACCGTTGCACCGTGGCCAGCTACTATGGCGGCCTCGAGTACTACCTGATCAAGCAGCTGGAAATTCGCGACGTGCGCCTGGTGCATGCGCCGCCTGCCGGCGTCGGCAAGTTCGGCGGCGACACCGACAACTGGATGTGGCCGCGCCACACCGGCGACTACGGCTTCTACCGCGCCTACGTGAGCAAGGAAGGCAAGGCCGCCGACTTCTCCAAGGACAACGTGCCCTACCAGCCGGCCAGCTTCCTGAAAATCGCCAAGGAAGGCGTCAAGGAAGGCGACTTCATCATGGCGCTGGGCTATCCCGGCCGCACCAACCGCCACCGCCTGCCGTCGGAAGTCGCGTTCACCTTCGACTGGAGCTACCCGGCATTCGTCAAGAGCTCGGCTGAGACCCTGGCCATCATCGCGCGCGAAACCAAGTCCGACGACGCCGCCCGCCTGAAGTACGCCGGCCAGGTTGCCAACGTCAACAACTACTACAAGAACCGCAAGGGCATGCTGACCAGCTACGCCGGCAGCGACTTCCTCGCGCGCAAGACCAAGGAACATGCAGAGCTGAAAGCCTGGGTCAACGCCAACCCGGCGCGCCAGAAAGAATTCGGCGCCGACCTTGAGCAGGTCGAGCAACTGATTGCCCAGCGCGATGCCGAAACCAAGCGCGACTACTACCTGGCCAGCTCCTCGCCGCGCCTGCTGACCGCCGCGCGCCGCCTGGTCCGCCTGGCCAACGAAAACGCCAAGCCGAACGCCGAACGCAAGCTCGGCTTCCAGGAACGCGACATGCCGGCCTTCAAGTCCGGCATCACCGGCATGGACCGCACCTATGACGAAAAAGTCGACAAGGCTCTGGTCCTGAACAGCCTGGTGAAGTACGCCGCCCAGCCAAAAGCCCAGCGCAACGCCAACTTCGACAGCGCCCTCGGCATCAACGACGGCATGAACGAAGCCCAGCTCAAAGCCGTACTGGACAAGATGTACGCCGGCTCCAAGCTTGGTACCAGCGCCGAGCGCGCCACCTGGATCGGCAAGACCCCGGCCGACTTCAAGGCCAGCGACGACAGCTTCATCAAGGCAGCGGTAGCCATGTACGACCAGTACATGAAAGAAGAAGCCGCGGAAGAAGAGCTGGCAGGCAAGATCCAGCAAGCCTACGCCAACTACATGAAAGCCAAGATCGCCTATATGACCAGCAAGGGCCGCGCCGTCTACCCTGACGCCAACAGCACCCTGCGCGTCACCTTCGGCAACATCACCGGCCGCCCGTACGGCGCCGACGGTACCGGTTCCTGGAGCGCATTCACGACCGTCAAGGGCGTGGTTGCCAAGGCCACCGGCGAAGGCGAGTTCAACGCACCGGCGGCCCAGCTGGCCGCGATCCAGGCCAAGGATTTCGGCAAGTATGTCGATCCGAAGCTCAAGACCGTACCCGTGAACTACCTGGCGACCCTGGACATCACCGGCGGCAATTCCGGTTCCGCCGCGCTGAACGCCAAGGGTGAATTCATCGGCCTGGCCTTCGACGGCACGCTCGACTCGATCATTTCCGACTGGGACTACAACAAAGCCAACACGCGCGACATCCAGGTCGACGTGCGCTACATGCTGTGGAACATGAAGCACGTCGACAAAGCCGACAACCTGCTCAAAGAAATGAACGTCGAATAAGAACCGACGAAGCAACAACAAAAAACCACGCTACCGCAAGGCAAGCGTGGTTTTTTTACGTCCGCCGCGCAACATTTCCTAAAACTGTCCGGCGTTTGGGGTCAGGTCTGTCAAACGGACATTTCTGAGCAATGTTGCGTTGCCGCAGCCCCGCTTTTCTACGCGATACGGGAATGTTTCCGCAAAATGTCCGATTGCCAGACCTGACCCCAAACGCCGGACATTTGACGGCAACTTTCAGTCGACCGGTATTCCTCAGGCGTGGTTGAGGCGCGAGTGGCGGATGCCGTAGATGAAGTAGGTCAGCACGGCAACGGTCATCCAGATTGTGAAGACGGTGAAGGTGGTCTTCGACAGGTCTTTCATGATGTAGAGGCACGCAGCAATGCTCAGGCCCGGCACGACATACGGTCCGAACGGCACACGGAAGCCCTTGGTGGTCGCTTCGCCCTGCTTGGCGCGCAGCACCGGTACCGCCAGCGAGACGACGATAAACGCGGTCAGGGTGCCCATGCTGACCATGTCCCACAGGAAGGTGGAGTCGACCAGGCCCGCCACCAGTCCCACCACGATACAGACGATGATGGTGTTCGATACCGGCGCATGGGTGCGCGCGCTGACTTTCTGGAACGTCTTGGGAATCAGGCCGTCGCGGCTGATGGCGTACAGGATCCGGGTCTGGCCGTAGATGGTCACCAGGGTCACCGAGAACACCGAGATCACGGCGCCCGCCGACAGCACCAGCGCCGGCCACGCCTTGCCGGTCACGTTCTGCAGGATCACCGACAAGCCGGCTTCCTGCCCTTCGAACATCTTTGCGGGCTGGGCACCCAGGGCGGCGACCGCGACCAGCATGTAGAACACGGTGACGATGGCCAGTGCCGCCAGGATACCGATCGGCACCGTGCGGGTCGGGTCCTTGACTTCTTCACCCGCCGTCGCCACGGTGTCGAGGCCGATGAAGGAGAAGAACACGGTGCCCGCCGCGGCCGTCACGCCGGCCATGCCGGCAAAGCCCTTGCTGTTGTCGGTGTTGAAGAAGGGCGTGAAGTTGTTGATGTCGAAACCGGAAAACGCGATCACGATGAAGAACAGCAGAATCGCCAGCTTGATCAGCACCATGATGGCGTTGGTGGTGGCCGATTCCTTGGTGCCGCGTATCAACAGGATGCCGCACATGATCACCAGCAGCACCGGCGGTAGATTGATGTGCCCAGGGTGGATTTCCAGCCCATTGGCCCCGGAAACAATCATGGGACTGCGCAGCAGTTCGGGAATATGCCAGCTGAAGGCGTTGCCGAGGAAGTTGTTCAGGTAGGAGGACCAGCCAATCGCGGTGGCGCTCGCCGCCAACCCATATTCGAGCAGCAGGCAGGCGGCCATGATGAAGGCGGCGAACTCGCCCACGGTGGCGTAAGCAAAAGAGTAGGACGAGCCGGAGGCGGGAATGCGGAAGGACAATTCGGCATAGCACAGCGCGGTCAGCCCGGCGGTAATGGCGGCGATCAGGAAGGACAGCACGACCGAGGGGCCGGCCTTGGGCACCGCTTCGACCATGGTGAAGAAGATGCCGGTGCCGATAGTGGCGCCGACGCCGATCATGGTCAGCGGGAATAATCCCATGGTCCTGGCCAGGCCGTCGCGTCCGTGTTGTTCTTCGTTCTTGGTACCGGCAGGTTTGGTACGGAACAACTTCTGGCCCAGTGTTTGATTCACGGATTCGTCCCTTTACATGGCGCATGATGTTTGGCAGCAGCGATTATAGGGGCTAATGCCATTTACTAATACACATCTTTGCCCCACGAAATCCGGGGTGAGTCCTACGTACAACGGCGCCCGTTTCCAGACGCCGCAGGACGCACTTTATTTGTCCAGATTCACTTTCTCGCCCTTGCCGCGGAACAGTTTTGCAATCCCGACGCCGAGGGCGCCGACGCCGATGATGATCAGCTTCTTGAAGGCCAGCAGCAAGGCGAACAGCTTGCCGAACAGGCCCAGCTTGGCGGCTGCACCGCCCGCGACCAGGGCGGCAATGCCGTATTCCGCTGTCTTGTCGAGGCTGCTGTCAAAGTCGGTGTAGCGGTTGCCGGCCTCGAAATCGCTGAAGGCGGTGACCTGGCGCATTTCACGCCGGATCTGCGGCAACTGACTCATGTTGGCGACCGCGTTGAGCACCAGTACACCTTTGCGGCCGAGCACGCGGATGTTGTAGTTCAGGCTGTTATCGGGCGCGCCGTCGGTCTTGAATTCCTTGGCCCAGTACAGCTTGTGCGCCAGCTTGTCGTAGCTCGGCGTTTCGGCCCAGCCGACCAGGCTCATCGGTGCGTAGCCTTGCTTCTTGCGGTCGGCATTCTCTCCTTCGGTCTCTTCCTGCATGTCCTTGAGCAGTTTGTCGTACTTGATGGAATCGGCGTCGTCGTCCTTGACGTGGCCGTCCGCCTCGTAGGTGACCACCACGCCCCAGCCCTCCTGCCCCATGACGCCGGCATCGCGCGGCACAATCATGCCCAGGGTTTTGTTGCCGGGCGGGTTGCCCCAGCCTTGCACCAGGACTTTTTCGGTTTCGGCGGGGTCCAGGTAACGGAAGTTCGAGGGCAGCTTGAGCGTCGCCAGGCCATTCTGCAGGACGATCTTGCCTTCCTGGTACTTGAGGCCGGCCTCGAACTCGGCGGGATCGACGTCAGCGGCATGGGCAGCGGTCGCGCAGCCAAGGGCCAGCAGGAAAAGCGTGAAAGCAAGGTTACGTAGCATGGCCGTCAAGTTTGGTGAAAGAAAACAAACATTCTACATGGCATTATTAGTGTTAATGTAATTTTTATGAAAATGTATTTTTCTCGCACGGCTTTATAAGATGCTTTTTGGATGCAGCTTTGCTAGAATAGCGAAAATTGATTTGGATCATGATTGCATGCGACTTACCCGCTTCTCCGATATCGGCCTGCGCGTCCTGATTTACCTGGCGCGCTCGGGCTCAACCCGACCGCCGGTCACGGTGGCCGAGATCGCCACCCAGTTCGACATCCCGGTCAATCACCTGGTCAAGGTGGTAGGCCATCTGGCCCGCGCTGGCTGGGTCAGCGCCACCCGTGGCCGTAATGGCGGGCTGCGCCTGGCCGCCGATCCGCTGACACTGAAAATCGGGGTCGTGCTGCGCGAGCTGGAAGGCGACGCCGAACTGGTTGACTGCGTCGGTACGAGTTGCCGCCTGAGCGACGATTGCCATCTGCGTGGCGCGCTCCAGATCGGCCTGCGTGCCTTTTATGATGCGCTCGACGCTTACACGCTGGCGCAGATCACCGGCGGCAGCACGGGCGAGCAGATCGTGCGCATGCACCGGCAATTCCTGGGCCGCCACGACGCCCTGCCCCTCGGGGCTTAGCGCTTAGCGCGACATTTTTGTAAGGCGGCTCAACAGCCGCATAACGTAACACCGGCGCGCGTCCACGCGCCTTTTTTTAAACCATAAATATGCATTTTTTATGCATTATTAAATGATAAGGATAGTATGATTTCCGAAGCCTCCCGCCCCTACATCGATGCCAGCGTTCCGGTCCTGCGCGAACACGGCGTCGCCATCACCACCACCTTTTACCGCAGCATCTTCGACGAACTGCCTGAGCTGACCAACCTGTTCAACATGGGTAACCAGGCCAACGGCGCGCAACAGCAATCGCTGGCCTCGGCGGTGTTCGCGTATGCCGCCAATATCGGCAACCCTGGCGCGCTCGGCCCCGTGGTCAGCCGCATCGTCAACAAGCACGTCTCGGTCGGCATCCGCGCCGAGCATTATCCAATCGTCGGCCGCCACCTGCTGGGCGCGATCGCAACCACCTTGGGCGACGCCGCCACCCCGCCCCTGCTGGCCGCGTGGGACGAAGCCTACAACTCGCTGGCCAAGCTGTTCATCGACGCGGAGCAAGCCATGTACAGCGCCGCCGGCATCGAACCGGGGCAGACCCAGACCATGCAGGTGATGGAGGTCAAACGCGAAAGCGACGACGTGGTATCGATCCGCCTGGCACCGACCGGCGCGGCCGCACTGCCCGCATTTAAGGCCGGCCAGTACCTGAGCGTGACTGTGACCTTTCCGGATGGGCGCCGCCAGATCCGCCAATACAGCCTGTCGGACGCGCCGCGCGGCGACAGCCTGCGCATCTCGGTCAAGCGCGAAGCGGCCGGCGACACAACACCTGCGGGCGAAGTGTCGAACTGGATTCATGCGAATGTGAAGAGCGGCAGCCTGCTGGAGGTATCCCTCCCTTTCGGTGACTTTTTGCCGGATACGGAATCCGACGAGCCGGTGGTGCTGCTGTCGGCCGGTATCGGCATCACGCCCATGATTGCCGCGCTCAATCGCATCGCCCAGCGCAATCCGCAGCGTTATGTGATCTTTGCGCATGCCGCGCACAATGCGGCCCACCAGCCGCACCAGGACGATATCGACGCCGCCAAAAAGGCAATGCCGAATCTGCAGGTGGTGCTGTTCCACGAATGCCTGGATGCCGGCGTGGATGCAAAAGAGGGACGGATGGACGTGGCGCGCCTGCCTTCCTGGCCGCGCGGCGAGACCAATGTCTACCTGTGCGGACCGCTGGCCTTCATGCAGGCGCAGTGGCTTGGGCTGGTGGGCGCCGGTGTGCCGGTAACACGCCTGCACCGCGAAGTGTTCGGCCCAGAGCTGCTGGACCACCTGGTGTAAGCTTTGACACGGCGGAAGACGCCCTCCGGGCTTTTCCGCCCTACGAGGAAGCGTTCAGCGCTGGCCCAGGCGGGTATCGCCAAACAAGTCCTTGTACTCGCGCGGCTGCGAACGCCAGTACTGCGGCGGCGCGGCCACCTGCGCTCCCAGCGCCGCTGCCGCATGCCAGGGCCAGCGCGGATCGAACAGCATCGCGCGCGCCAGCGCCACCATGTCGGCCTGGCCACTGGCGATAATCTCCTCGGCCTGCTGCGCTTCGGTGATCATCCCCACGCCAATCGTCGGCATGCCGGTCGCGGCACGAATCGCCTCGGCAAAGCCAATCTGATAACCCGGCCCGACGGGAATCTTCTGCAGGGGTGACACGCCGCCGCTGGACACGTGAATAAAGTCCGCGCCGGCCGCCTTGAGCGCATGGGCAAACTGCGTGCTCTGCTCCAGATCCCAGCCGCCGTCGACCCAGTCAGTGGCCGAGATGCGCATCCCGACCGCCATGGTCGGGAGCGCCGCCGCACGCACCGCATTAAACACTTCGAGTGGAAAGCGCATGCGGTTCTCCAGCGATCCCCCATAGCTGTCGCTGCGCTGGTTGGACAGCGGCGACAAAAACTGGTGCAACAGATAGCCGTGCGCACCATGTAGTTCGATCGCGTCCAGCCCCAAAGCTTGGCTGCGCCGCGCCGCCGCTACAAAATCATCGACCACCTTGCGCAGGCCTGCCTCGTCCAGCGCCAGGGGGACCGTCTCGCTTGGTGCGTGCGGGACTGCCGACGGTGCCAGTGTTTGCCAGCCGCCGGCGTCCGGCGGCACGTTGGCACCGCCCTCCCAGGGCACCATGCTGGACGCCTTGCGGCCGGCGTGACTGAGCTGAATCGCCAGGCGGATCGGCGCATGCTTGCGAATCGCCGCCACAATCGGCGCCAGCGCAGCCACGTGGGCGTCCGACCAGATGCCCAGATCACGCGCCGAAATCCGGCCTTCGGGCGAAACCGCGCTCGCCTCCAGGATCAGCAGCGCGGCGCCGGACAGGGCCAGGTGGCCCAGGTGGATCATGTGCCAGTCGGCTGCCAGGCCATCGTCGCAGGAGTACTGGCACATCGGCGCGATGGCGATGCGGTTGGAAAGCTGGAGAGGTCCCAGCTGGTAAGGTGTAAAGAGTTGGCTCATGATCCATTCCTTTTGAAGGCGGATATGACTCCGCCATTTATGGGTTTGCCACCTGCGTGCGCACTACCATCAGACCGGCGCGCAAGCCTACCCGCACATCCGGATTGGGAAAGACGACCAGTTCTTCGGGATGCTGCACCGTGTAGACATGCTCGCCATCGCGGGCGATGAGCTGCCCTTGCGCGAGCGCGGTGAAATTCTGCGTACCGCGGTCGAACGCCATCGTAAAGGCGTCGCTGTGCTTGATGATCTCCTGGGCCACCTTGAACACATGCGGCTCGGCCCTGACGCCTTTCGGCGCGGCGCCACGCAGCAGGTCGTCGAGCGCCTCGGCGGCATCGGCAAACTGGCTCAGGTCATTCTGCCCCAGGGTGCCCACGCGTCCCAGCTCCACGGTGGTGCCGGCAGCGCCGTGGTGTTCGGCCGAGTAGTAGCTGTAGGTGCCTGCCGATTGCGGGTTCATGATGATGGCGCCGATCGCGGCCTGGCCCAGCCAGTTGATTAACGCACATTTGCCTTCTTCCGCGATCAGGTCGGGCACGATTGCAAAGGTCGGGTAGACCGACGGCCGGATGGCGGTGTGCAGGTCCAGGTGCCAGCGGTCCGGTCCCGCGCCGTCGAAGAACGCGGCGGTTGCAGCGATCAGTTCATCGGCGCGCGCCGCTTCCGCGGTACCGGCCAGGGAGCCGCGCACCGGACGGAACATCCGGTTCAGGTCGGCGTCGATGAAGCGCTTGCCGGCCCGAATGGCGTCGATGTTACCAACGCAAAGCATCAGGTCGACCGCCAGCGCGCCAGGTTCGCGCGACAGCCCTTCGAGAACGTGCGCGACCACTTCGATCGGCCCGGTCTCGTCGCCGTGCACGCCCACCGAGACGATGACGCTGGCCCGCGCCGGCGCATCGCCCCGCTTGACCGTCAGGATGCCCTTGGCGGGTAGCCCGACGGTGAAGCCGGCGCCGCTGAAGCGCTGCGCGACCGTGCTGAAATCAGCATCGGCAAGGGCGCGCACCGCTGCGGGAAGAGCTGAAGAAACGGCGTCCGTCATGACCGCTTACGCCGCCACCGGCATGGCGCTGTTGGCTGCATTGCTCGCCTCGGAGAGCGCCCACACGTCCAGCATCGCCTGTTCCAGGTCGACCGCCGGCGCATAACCCGACAAGCCCATGCTGTTGGTCACCACTTCGACCGCGGCCAGGGTGTCGGCGCCTTCATGCGCGCGCGCCAGGACTTGCTGCAGCAGGCGTTGCTGGGTGCGGCGCAGTGCCTGCATCGCGTAGCTGCGCAACTGCTCCTGCGACTTGCTGTGCGCGGTCAGCTTCAGGCCACGCTCCAGGGTGTCGATGCCGGCCTGGCCGCGCAGCGCCATACCCACTTCCAGGAACTGGGCCAGGCTCATGCCGCTCGGACGCTGTACCGAGACGGCCGCGAACAGGAAGGTAGCCACAGATTCGATCGCATCGACCGCTTTCCAGGCCTGGGTGAACGAGGCCGAGAGCGCAGGGTAGCCATCGGCATCGGCCTTGGCGGGCATCAGCTGCTTGAGCATATCCGGCTGGGCGAACAGGCGCGACAACTCGTCCATGCCGGCGGTGCGCGAGGCGCCATGCTGGTCGGCCGGAACCGACAGCACGCCTTCGATGACCGCCTTGAACAGCACGCGGGTACGGGCATCGACCTTGATCGACACGGCGCGCGGCACCTTGAGGGCATCGGCGTCGAGCGCGGCGAAAATCGGCGCCAGGTGCAGTGCGGACCAGGACTGGCCCCAGGCCTTGACGACCTCGGTCTCGTCGACACTGTGTTCGGCGGCCAGGTCGCGAATCATCAGTGGGCCGCAACGGTTGATCGATTCATTGGCCAGCACGGTCGCCAGGATGGCGTTGGCCAGCGGATGATCGAGCGCCTTGCGGGTCGCGACCAGCTGGGCCGGGAAGTAAGGCTTGAGCACCGATTCGGCCCAGCTCAGCTCCGTCAGCGGCAATGCGGCCAGCAGACGTTTGAAGCGGTTCTTGACGTTGGCGATAACGACTGCCAGTTCCGGTGCGGTGAGGCCGGCGCCGTTGGCCTTGCGGCGCTGCAGTTCGGCGTCGGTCGGCAGCTGCTCCAGTTCACGCGACAGGGCGCCTTCCGCTTCCAGGCTGGTGATCAGCGCGGCGTAGGCGTCGACCACGCTGCCGTCGACCTGGGCCTGGACTTCGCGCACCAGCAAATGGGTTTGCAGGGTATTGTCGCGCAGGACCAGGTCTTCGATCTCGCCGGTCATCTCGTTCAGAATGCGGTTGCGGTCCGTCTCGGGCAGCTGGCCGGCATTGACTTCGGTGTCGAGCCAGATCTTGACGTTCACTTCGTGGTCGGAGCAATCCACACCGGCCGAATTGTCGATCGCGTCGGTGAAGATGCGGCCACCGGCCAGCGCGAACTCGATACGGCCGTTCTGGGTCGCGCCCAGGTTGCCGCCTTCGGCCACCACCTTGCAGCGCAGCTGGTTGCCGTCCACGCGGATATTGTCGTTGGCGCGGTCCTTGACCTGGGCGTGCGTTTCGCTCGATGCCTTGATGTAGGTACCGATGCCGCCGTTGTAGAACAGGTCCACTGGCGCCAGCAGGATGCGGTGCATCAGCTCTTCAGGCGAGAGCGCGGTTTCGGCGATGTCTAATGCTGCGCGCACTTCCGGCGAGAGCGGGATCGAACGGGCACTGCGCGGGAACACACCGCCGCCGGCCGAGATCAGGTCCTTGTTGTAGTCTTCCCACGAGGAGCGCGGCAGCGCGAACATGCGAGCGCGCTCGGCGAACGAGGTGACGACATCCGGTGTCGGGTCCAGGAAGATGTGGCGATGGTCGAACGCGGCCAGCACTTTCAGCTGGCGCGACAGCAGTACGCCGTTGCCGAACACGTCACCCGACATGTCGCCCACGCCGACCATGGTGATCGGGGTGGTGTTCATGTCGTGGTCCATCTCGTAGAAGTGGCGCTTGACCGCTTCGAACGCGCCCTTGGCGGTAATGCCCATCTTCTTGTGGTCGTAACCATTGGAGCCGCCCGAGGCAAAGGCGTCGCCCAGCCAGAAACCGCGCTGCACGGCGATGCTGTTGGCGATATCCGAGAACGTTGCGGTGCCCTTGTCGGCGGCAACCACCAGGTAAGGATCGTCCTGGTCGTAGCGCACCGTGTCGCTTGGGGGCACGATCTCGCCGCGCACGCGGTTGTCGGTCACTTCCAGCAGGCTGGCGATGAACAGGCGATACACTGCTTCGCCTTCTGCCGCGATGGTTTCACGCACGGCGTCCTTGGGCATCTGCTTGCAGACAAAGCCACCCTTGGAACCGGCCGGCACGATGACCGCGTTCTTGACCATCTGCGCCTTCACCAGGCCCAGGACCTCGGTGCGGTAGTCTTCCATGCGGTCCGACCAGCGCAGGCCGCCGCGGGCGACCGGGCCGCCGCGCAGGTGCACGCCTTCGAAGCGGCGTGAGAACACATAGATTTCGCGGTAAGGACGCGGTTCCGGCACCAGCGCCAGTTTGCTGGTATCGAACTTGAAGATGATCTTGTCGCCCTGTGCACCGTTCTGGAAGTAGTTGGTACGCACGGTCGCCAGCATCAGGTCGACCAGGGCTGCCAGGATTTCCTCGGCATCGGCGTGGTTGACCGCGGGCAGGCGCGTCCTGATGTCGGCGATCTTGTCGCCGGCGGCCAGACGTTCGGCGTTCGGCAGCGCGGGATCGAAGCGCTGGGCGAAGCCCTTCACCAGTTCCTTGACCAGGCCGGGCTGGCGGCGCAGGGTGTCGGCCATGTAGCGCACCGTGAATTTGCTGCCAGTCTGGCGCCAGTAGCCGATGTAGGCGCGCAGCAGCTGCACCTCGCGCATCGACAGGCCGCCTTCAACCACCAGGCCGTTCAGGCGGCCATCCTCTGCTTCGTCATTAAACAGTGAGGTGAACAGTTCCTGCGCCACGTGCACCACGTTCGGCTGCGCCAGCTTGGCGGCGCTTTCGGCGTCCACCGCCAGGCTGGTGACAAAACGGCGGCTGCCGTCGGCGGCGGTGATCGTGAAGGTCTGTTCGCGGTCGATCGCCACGCCGGCATTTTGCAGCGCCGGCAGGATGCGCGACAGCGACGGTACCGCATCGACCGAATACAGGCGGATGGTGGCGCCGTTGCCCACCGCGGCATCGTCGGCTTCCACCCTTACCGACACGTGGCCTGGCTTGCCATTGGTCAGAATCGCATTCAGGTCGCGGAAGGCTACGGCCGGCGCGGTCGCGCTGACGTAGTTGACCGGCAGGGTCGAGCACAGCTTGCGCAGGCTGGCGCGGGTCGGCACGTCGAACACATTGTCGGTCAGCGTAGCGAACTTGTCGTGCCAGCCGTCCAGCACCGACAACAGCGGCTGCTGGATGTCGGTTTCCAGGTCGAGCGGATAGCGCGCGGCATGGGCGATCAGGTAGACGCGGGCCAGCGGGCCATCAGCCACCAGGGTCTGCGAGCCGACATCGCTGGCGCCCGAGCTTTGCTTGAGGGCGTTGGCCAGGCTGGCGGCGACGCTGGCGCTGTAACGCTCGCGCGGAAGGTAGACCAGCACGTTCAGGTGGCGCGCGTAGACGTCGCGGCGCGCGAACACCTTGGCGCGCGGCTGCTTGTACAGCGAGACCACGGAACTGCAGACCTGGGCCAGCCACTCCGGGTCAGCTTCGAGCGCTTCGGTGCGCGGCAGCGATTCGAGGATCTCGAGGAATTTCTCGGCGCGGAAGCCTTCCTGGCGTACGCCGGCCAGGCTCAGGACCTTGGCCACGCGACCGCGCGCGAACGGCAGGCGCGCCAGCGGGGTGGCGGTGGCGGCGCGCGTGAACAGGCCGACGAAGCAGTGTTCGCCCAGGATGTTCCCTTGCGCGTCGGTGTCGCGCACGCCGATGAAGTCGAGCGGCTGGTCGCGGTGCAGGGTACCTTCGACATCGGCCTTGACGATCGACAGGGTGTCGCCGCGCTTGGACAGGGTATCGAAGTCGCCCGGGATGTTGGCCAGGCAGCTGCCATACACCGGGTGCGAGGTATCCTGCAGGACGCCGATGCGGCTAGGGATGTCACGTTCGAGTTCGCGCACGCCCGGCTTGACCACGTAGTAGGCGTAGCCGAAAGGCTCGAAGCCTTCGTTCTTGGCCCACTCCAGGAAAGCGGCGACTTCCTGGCCGTCGGCGCCGTGGCCGGATGCCGCGGCGGCCACGGATGTCAGGCGGTCGGCCATCGCGACCGAATCGCGGCGCACTACGGCGGCGTCGCGCGCCACCATCTGCAGGCGGGCCACCAGAGCATTCAGTTCATCGGCAGGCAGGTCTTCGGCCAGCAGGCACAGGACCACGGATTCGAGCGGGGCACCGGCTTCGCCGACGGCCAGCGCAGTGCCTTCGGCATCGCGGCGCACGGCCAGCACGGCGTTCATCACGCCATTGACCGCCACGCGCTGCTTGCGCATGGCCATGACGATCGAATCGACCAGGTATGGCATGTCGTCGTTCAGGATCAGCAAGGCGGTTGCCATGGCGCCGCGGCCGTCGGAGTAGCGCAGCTGGGCGATCTGGCAGCCCTGGGCGGTACGCTTGGACGCCTGCGTGAAGCCGTCGCGCAGCACCGGGGCCAGGCTGTCGGGCGCGGTGCCGGCCAGGTCTTCGTCGTCCAGCGATCCAAGCCAGGCGCTGATCAGGGCCGGGATCTGGCCGTTTTCTGCGGCGCTCTGGCTCGCGTTGATCAGTTCCAGGGTCTGGCTGCGCAAATCTTGTGGCATCTGTTTCATCTTGCTTCTCCAATGCTTCGTTGGTTGTGTTTCATCGCGATCGCGTTCGCTTGTGGCTGTGCTGTTCGCGATATACAGGAGGCAGGGTTGGCCCGTCTCAAATTCGGTAAATCGGCTGCGCGGGCATTTTACTTCACTCGCTTATTCAGGCCTCTAGGTCAGGTCATACAGGCCGGGCAGGCCCAGGATACGTTCCAGCTCTTCCAGCGCCGCCGTGCATTCCAGCGCCAGCTGCGGGTCGGCCAGGTCCTTCGGCTCCAGATGGTCGCGGTAGTGTTTGCCGACCCATTCCACCAGGGTCGCGTACAACGCTTCGGTCATGATCACGCCCTGGTGCATGGCCGCGCTTTCCGCCTCGGTCAAGGCCACGCGCAGGCGCAGGCAGGCAGGCCCGCCGCCGTTGCGCATGCTCTGGCGCAGGTCGAAGTGAATCAGTTCGTCGACCGGGCCGCCGCTGGCGGTCAGTTCTTCGAGGTAGCGCGCGACGGCCTGGTTCTCCTGGCATTCATGCGGGATCACCAGCGCCATGGACCCATCGGGCTTGGTCAGGAGCTGGCTGTTGAACAGGTAGCTGGCAACCGCGTCGCCGACCGATACCAGGCGGGTATCGACACGGATCGCCGTGAAGTCCGACTCCACGCCGGCCAGTGCGCTGCGCAGCTGATTGAGAACCGCTGCTTCATCGTGAAACGCCTGCTCGTGATAGAACAGCACATTGCCGTTACCGACCGCGATCACATCGTTGTGAAACACGCCCTGGTCGATCACGTCCGGATTCTGGGACGCATAAACGGTGCGCGCCGAATCGAGGCCATGCAGGCGGGCGATGGCTTGCGAGGCTTCCAGGGTCTGGCGTGCCGGGTATTTTTTGGGTGCCGGCGCGGACGGGTCGAACTCCACCCGGCCGTACACGAAAAATTCAACGCCACGGCTGCCGTGGCTGGCGCCAAAACGGGTGTGGTTGGCCGCGCCTTCGTCGCCAAAGGCGGGGGTGGACGGCAGCGCATCGTGCACCGCGAAGTGGCGCTCGTCGCTGAAGATGGCGCGCAGGCTGCGCGTCGACTGCGCGTGCTCATCGGCGCGGTGCAGCTTGTTGTTCAGATTCGCCGCAGTGAAATGCGCGCGGCCGTCGAAGGTGTCGGCCGACGGGCTGACAGTGGCGGCATTCGCAGTCCACATGGGCGAGGCGGAATAGGCACAGGCCAGGATGACGGGCGACTCGCGGTAGGCGCGCGCCAGTACGTCGGCGTCGGTACCGGAAAAACCGATGCGCCGCAGCAGGCGCAGGTTGGGCCGGGCCTGGGGCGGCATCACCGCCTGAGCGAAGCCGCGTGCAGCCAGCGCGCGCATTTTGGCCAGGCCCTGCAAGGCCGCTTCGCGCGGGTTGGACGCGCTCTTGACGTTACTGAAGGAAGCGACGTTGCCGAACGACAGACCGGCATAGTTGTGGCTCGGTCCCACCAGGCCATCGAAGTTGAATTCGCGTGCTGCTTGCATGGTTGTTCAGTTCCTAGAAGGTGAGGCCAGGGGACAGCTTGGCTGGCATTTCAAGTTCGCTCGTTTCGATCGATGCGACCGGATAGGCGCAGTAATCGGCGGCGTAGTAGGCGCTCGGACGATGGTTGCCCGACTTGCCGACCCCGCCGAAAGGCGCGCCCGACGCCGCGCCCGTGGTCGGGCGGTTCCAGTTGACGATGCCGGCCCGCGCCTGCACGCTGAACTGCTTCCACAGCGCCTCGTCGTTCGACAGCAGTGCCGCCGCCAGGCCGAATTCGGTGGCGTTGGCCACCTTCACTGCGCTGGCGAAGTCCTTGACGCGGATGATCTGCAGCAGAGGACCGAACCACTCTTCATCCGGGATGCCTTGCGCGTTCGTCACGTCGACGATGCCGGCGGTGACAAAGCCCGCATTCGGATCGAGCTGCTTCATTTGCAGCAGCACGGTACCGCCCTTGGCGGCCATGTCGGCCTGGGCCTGCACCAGGCGCGCCGCGACCGCGGACGACACCACCGGTCCCATGAAAGGCTGGGGATCGGCGTTGGAGGGACCGACCGACAAGGTCGACGCCACCTGCACCAGGCGCTGGACAAAGGCTTCGCCGGCGGGCGAGTCCTGCACCACCAGGCGGCGCGCGCAGGTGCAGCGCTGGCCGGCCGAGATAAACGCCGACATCACCGCATGGTGCACGGCGGCGTCGACATCCTTCACGTCCCACACCACCAGCGGATTGTTCCCGCCCATTTCCAGCGCCAGCATCTTGCCGGGCTGGCCGCCGAACTGCTTATGCAGGGCGACGCCGGTCTGGCAGCTGCCGGTAAACAGCACGCCGTCCAGGCCCGCGTTGCGGCCTAGGGCAATGCCGGTATCGCGCCCGCCGTTGACCAGATTGACCACGCCGGCGGGAAGGCCAGCTTTTTCCCACAGCTGCACGGTCAGCACGGCGGTGCGCGGCGCGTATTCGCTCGGCTTGAACACCACCGTGTTCCCGGCAATCAGGGCCGGCACGATATGTCCGTTAGGCAGGTGGCCAGGGAAGTTATACGGACCGAAGACGCCAAATACACCGTGCGGACGGTGGCGCAGCACTGCATTGCCGTCTGCGACCTTGGCCGCCACTTCGCCGGTGCGCGCGCCGTAGGCCTGGACCGAGATGTCGACCTTGTTGGCCATGGTAGTCACTTCGGTACGTGCTTCCCACAGAGGTTTGCCGACTTCTTCGGCGATGGTCTGGGCCAGCGCCTCGGCGTTTTCCTTGAGGAGATCGCGAAAGCGCAGACACACCGCGATGCGCTCATCGAGACTGGTGAGTGCCCAGGCCTCGAAGGCGCCGCGCGCAGCCTGCACCGCGCGTTCGACGTCGTCCGTGGTGGACTCCAGGCTGCTCCAGGTCTGCTTGCCGGTGGAGGGATCGATGGTGGCGAGTTCCGCGCCGCTGCCTGGCAGCCAGGCGCCTTGGATAAAATTAGAGAGCTTCGACATGGACATTCTTCCTTACATTGAGTGGCAGCGTGCGAACCTGGTCGCCGCTCGCGCAGTTCAGCAGCGCCATCTCCGCGTCGGTCAGGCACAACTTGCCATCGACGGGATTGGCGTACGAGACGATCATGCGGAAATCGTCGAGACTGGTGCTCGATACCAGCAGCGGCTCGGTGTCGAGCGAGGCGGCGCAGCGATCGACGATGGCCAGGGTGCTGTCGCGCATGGCGCGCAGCTCGGATACGCGTGCCTGCAGCACTGGCCCGGCGTCGAAAATATCCACATAGCCTTCGAAGTGCATGCCTTCCTGTTCCAGCAGACGGCGCGCCGGCGCGGTCGAGGTATGCACCTTGCCGATCACCGCCTGCGCGTCGTCCGGCAGGTAGGCCACGTACATCGGCTGGCGCGGCATCAGCTCCGCGATAAAGGACTTCTTGCCCATCGCCGTCAGGTGATCGACGTGGTTGAAATCCATCTTGAAGAAGTGACGTCCCAGTCCCTCGTAAAACGGCGAGCTGCCGTCTTCTTCCTGGTAGCCGCGCATTTCGGCGATCAGCTTTTCGGTGAACAGCTTGGGGAACTGGGCGATGAACAGGAAGCGGCTCTTGGACAGCCACTTGCCGTTATTCCCGCTGCGGTAGTCAGGATGCAGGAACAGCGAACACAGTTCGGTGGCGCCGGTCAGGTCGTTCGACAGGTAGAGCGTATCCATGCGCGTGAACACATCGAGCTCGCGGCTGGAATGGACCAGGGTGCCGATGCGGTAGTTATAAAAAGGCTCGTCCAGGCCGACCGCACCCTTGATCGCGCAGACGCCGGCCAGGCGCCCGCAGGTGGTGTCCTCCATCACGAACATGTAGTCGCGCTGCTCGGGCGGAATGGCGCCGGCAAAGGAAGCGACGGCGATCGCGACCCTGTCGCCCAGCATCTTGCGGTCCGGCTTGAGGGTGGTCATGCCGCTGCCGACCTGGTGGGCCAGTTCGATCAGGGCATCCAGATCCGAGGCGTGAATGGCGCGTACAACTAGCATAGGTAGTCCCTCAGATTCTGACGCAAATGACATGGTCGCCCGGTGCGACCATCAGTGCATCCTGCGCGTCCTGCGGCAGGCTGAGTGTCTCGCCGCCTTCGGCCGCCGGGCAAGCCACGGTGATGGCGCGGAAGTTCTGTTCGCTGCTGGCCGCAACCGCGTACGTCACCATCGGATCGGGGCTGCGGCTGCGGCCCGTTTCGGCCGGGACGACACTGCGCACCATCGAGCCGCCGAAGGTGCGCAGCGCGTGCTTGTGCGCCTGCAGGATCGGACCACCATCGAAAATATCGATGTAGTCGTCGGCCTCGAAGCCTTCCTCGGTCAGCAGGCTGAAAGCGAGTTCGCCATCGCTATGGATCTGGCCCATCACGGCCTGGGCGTCGCCTGGCAGCAGCGGGACGTACACAGGATAGTGCGGCATCAGCTCCACGATCAGAGTGCGGTTACGGGCCCCGCCGATGACGCGCTCGGCGTCGAGAAAATCCATCTTGAAGAACTTGCGGCCCAGCGCCTCCCAGAATGGGGACTGGCCGTTCTTGTCGGTCACACCGGCCAGAGGTACGAAAAACCGGTCGCCGAAACGGTGCGGCGCCAGCACTGCGAACAGCAAACGCGCGCGCGACAGCAGGCCAGCTTCCAGGCCGGCCGTGCTGCGGTTCTGCAGGTAGAAGCCGGACAGCTGCGAGTAGGCCGTCAGCTCCGAGCACAGGGTCAGCGCATGCACGCTGTGGCTGATATTGAGGTCGCGCGAGACCTGCTGGATCACGTCGTTACGGAAGGAGAAATAGGTCCCGTTGGAACCGGCCGACGCGAAGATGGCGGCGGTGCCGACGATGGCACGGGTCGCGGTCTGCTCCAGGACGAAGAGATAGGACTCTTCGCTCGGGATGTCGACATGGGCGGCGAAGGACGCGATCGAACGCTCGACCGACGCGGCGATTTTTTCCCGCGTCTTGGGCAGGGTATGCACACCAGGCATCGTCACCGCTGCCATGGTTTCGAGGGCGTCGATATCCGTGAGTTCCACCGGACGGACAACAAACATGAGAACTCCCTTTTAATGCGTGTCTGGGTGCAGCCCACCGGCGGCGGTGTTATCGCGCCGGCAGGGTAGATGCGACAGACCGCAGGCTTAGCTGACGGTCTGTCTGGCCGCTTACTTGGCTGGAGCCGCGTTGAGCATGCCGTCGACAGCCGCGCGCAGGATGCGCATCGCTTCGTCGATCTGGGCATCGGTCACGATCAGGGCCGGTGCGAAACGCACCACGTCGGGACCGGCGATCAGCAGCATCAGACCCATCGCTTCGGCCGCCTTGGTGATGTCCTTGGCGCGCCCCTTGAAGCCATCGGCGACCGGAAGGCCGATCAGCAGGCCGCTGCCGCGCACTTCGCCAAACACATGCGGATAGTCGGCCGACAGCTTGCGCAGGCAGCTGAATATCTTGGCCGAGGCCTCGTTCACACGCGCCAGGAAGGCCGGCTGGTTGATGGTCTCGACCACGTTCAGCGCTACGGTCGCGGCCAGCGGATTGCCGCCATAGGTGGTGCCGTGCGAACCGGGACCGAAGTGGCTGGCGATCTCGTTGGTGGTCAGCATCGCGCCGATCGGATAGCCATTGCCCAGGGCCTTGGCGCTGGTCAGGATGTCCGGCGTCACGCCCGTGTTCATGTAAGCGTACAGCGCGCCGGTGCGGCCCACGCCCGACTGGACTTCATCGAAAATCAGCAGGGCGCCGGTCTTGTCGCAGAACTCGCGCAAGGCTTTCAGGTATGCCAGATCGCCCGGGATGACGCCACCCTCGCCCTGGATCGGCTCGACGATCACGGCGCAGACATCATCGGTAATCGCGGCGCGCGCGGCCTCGATATCGTTGTACGGAATGTGGTTGATCTCCTGCGGCAGCGGCTCGAAACCCTCGGTGTACTTCGGCTGGCCGCCGACCGACACGGTGAACAGGGTGCGGCCGTGGAAGGACGACAGGCAGGAAATGATGCGCGACTTGTGGGCGCCGAATTTCTCGTGGGCGTATTTGCGCGCCAGCTTGAGCGCGCCTTCGTTCGCTTCCGCGCCCGAATTGCAGAAAAAGGCGCGGTCGGCGAAGGTGGCCTCGGTCAGGGCCAGGCCCAGACGCAGGACGGGCTCGTTAGTGTAGCCGTTACCCAGGTGCCATACATTGTTGAGCTGCTCGGTGAGCGCCTTGACCAGCATCGGATTGCAATGGCCCAGGCTCGAGACAGCGATGCCGGACGTGAAATCGAGGTAATGCTTGCCGGCCTGGTCCCACAGATCGAGGCCGGCGGCACGCACAGGCACCATCGCGGCGGGAGCGTAAGTCTGGACGAGGACCTCGTCGAAAGTGTCTCTGGTAACTGGCCGCGTAGTTGCACCCGATTCAAGCTTAGCGTTCATGGCATTCCTCATCCAATGTTAGGGGCTCACCCAGACGGAACCGCTGGGTACGTCGGGTCATTATAAGAACGTCAGCCCCAAACATCTTTTGAATACGCGACAAGCATTTTCATTTTTAACCATACGCAACGGCCTGCAAGCAAGCCCGCCAGCAAGCCCATGGTCTGACCACCTCTTGTCAGAAAATTGCTCAACCGGGGTCAGACCCCAGAACAGCAACTAATCGGTTTTGCTCCCAATTGGGCCGCTTTCCCGGGCATGAACCCTTCGAAATTGCTGTTCTAGGGTCTGACCCCGGTTGGGAAATGTTGAAAATTGCTGTTCTAGGGTCTGACCCCGGTTGGGAAATGTTGAAAGCCGGAAAAGGTGCTCTTGCCGGTTTTCGGCCGATCATGTTTTATTGGGGTGGGCCGGCGAGTTTTCGCTGCCGTTCTTCCCTTGGCGTGTTGCCGAACAGGGCGCCGAAGGCGGTCGAGAAGTGGGAACCACTGGAGAATCCACACATCAACCCGACCTGCACGATGGAGTAGTGGGTGTCGAGCAGCAATTGGCGCGCGCGCTGCAGCCGCAATTCGAGGTAGTAGCGCGAGGGCAGGCTGCCGAGGTATTGCTTGAAAAGCCGTTCGAGCTGGCGCCGCGAGATGCCGACCAGGTTGGCGATGTCGTCCGTCGAGAGCGGCTCTTCGATGTTCGCTTCCATCAACGTTACCGCTTCGGTCAGCTTGGGCTGCAGGGCGCCGAAGCGTGCTTGCAGGGCGACCCGCTGGCGCTCTTCCTTGCCGCGTACCCGGTCGATGCAGAGGGTTTCCTTGATCTGGGCCTGGATGTCGGCGCCGAAGATGGCGTCCACCAGCGTCAGCGCGAAGTCGGTGCTGGCGGCGCCGCCGCAGCAGGTCAGGCGGTTGGCGTCGATCTCGAACAGGTTGGGCGTGAAGACGGCGTGGTCGGCCACGCTGGCGACGTCGGCGTAGAGCGCCCAGGGTAAGGCGGTGCGCACGCCATTGAGTACGCCCGCGTCGGCCAGCCACAGCACGCCGGCCCCCACCCCGCCCCAGAACGGCGCGGCGCGGCAGCGTTCAATCAGGGTACGTACGTTGCCGGGTTTCAGCGCGGCCTGCGCTTCGTCGGCCACCAGCAGCACCAGGTGCCAGTGGCGCTGGGCGTCGGCGGCGAATTTGTCCGGACTGCGCACGTCTACATGCAGCAGCTCCGGCCCGAGCAATTTGGCGGCCAGGCGCAGCGGCTGATACAGCCCGGCCCAGGTCAGGGTGTCCGGTTCGCCGGCATTGATGAGCAGCACGCGCAGCGGCTTTTCTTGCGCCAGGCGGGCGAGTTTGGCTAATGGCATCGGACGGCGATCAGGACCGGTTTCTTGTTGGTCGTCTTGTGGTGTCGGTACGGCGCTGTTCAGTACGCCTTCATTCGGGCACGAGCGCGCCTTCGGGACGCGCTTCGGTATTCCATTGGCTGACTATCATACCGGAGATCAACAAAGCAGCACCGACCCACCCCCGCATCGTCATGGTCTCGCCCAGCCAGAAGAAGGCGAAGAAGGCGGCCGCGGCCGGCTCGAAGGCGTAAATGACAGCCGCTTCGTTGGCGCTGCTGTGGCGCTGGCCCCAGGTTTGCAGGGAAATAATTGCCGCGGTGGCGATCACGCCCAGGTAGGCGATATTCCAGCCGTAAGTCCACAGAACCTGGCCCGTATTGCTCCACCACAGGCGGGCGGCGACGTCCACTGCCAGCGGAATCTCGGTGAGCAGCAGCCAGCCGAGGGCGCACACGGCAACCGTAGCAATCTGGGCGGCGGTCAAGGTCATCAGGCGCTTGACCTTGCGGCTGTGCACTTCGAGGACCTTGATGTAGAAGCCGAAGCACAGCGCGCACAGCAAGGCGAGGGTGTCGCCGAAGCTCCAGGCGCCGCCATCCCAGCACAGCGCGGCCAGGCCGGAAACAGCCAGCGCCAGCGCGACCAGGATGCGGCGCTCGGGCGGCTTGCCACCCAGCACGCCCAGCAGCGGGACGATCAGCACGTTCAGGCCGCAGATGAAGGCGTTGCGGTTGGAGGTGGTCAAGGCCAGGCCTTCGACCTGGAAGACATAGCAAAAGAACAGCAGCAGGCCCAGCAGAATGCCGGAGCGCACATCGCCGCGTTCGGCGCGCCACAGAAACGGTGCCAGCAGCAGAGACGCGAGGAGGAAGCGGGTAAACACGATCCAGGCCGGCGAGAAGTGCGCGGTCAGGTCTTTCATCGCGGGAAAAGTGGTCCCCCAAACCAGGGTGACGAGGAGCAAGGCGCAAATACCGCGCAGGTGTTGGGGCATAAAGTCAGGTGCTGCGTGAGCGTTTGAGGGTGATCAAAACAACATGAACCTTCCATGGTACCCGTCCCGGCAGCAAAACGCGAACCGGGGTGCCGGCAAAGCCCCGCAGCCAGCTATAATCACCTTCATGGGGGAACGTTACTTAAAGAGTGTGCGCCTGCTGGCCGAATGCCTGCAGGGCTTCGAGCGGTACTCGAACGAGACGGTGCGCCAGTGCGGCTTGACGCACGCCCAGTTCGACATCATCGCCACGCTGGGCAACACGCCCGGCATGACGTACAAGGAATTGGGCGAGAAGACCTTGATCACCAAGGGTACCCTGACCGGGGTGATCGAGCGCCTGGAGCAGAAGGGCCTGGTGCTGCGCGAACGCAGTTGCGACGACAAGCGCTCTTTCTTCGTGCGCCTGACGGCGCAAGGCGAAGCGATGTTCGATGAATCGTTTCCGCGCATGATACAAGCTGGCAGGCAGTTGTTTGCCAGCTACACGGATGCCGATTTCGAGGCCATCGATCAGCAGTTGCGCAAACTGAAGCAGCTGATTGCGGACCAAAGTGCTTGCCCCACATCACAACAACACAAGGAAATGATTTGAAAACGACCCTGCTCGAAGGCAAAAAGCCTGCGAAATTCGACAAGCACATTATCGGCAACCTGCTGCTCGACGTGGCCACGCCCGATGAAGTACGCCAGGAAAAGATGCTGATCGGCGTGCGCAACGAAGACGGCGAGATCTATCGCCTGATCGGTGCAACCAAACTCAACAGCTTCATGAACGCGGTCGAGGAATTGTTCGACCTGGGCCTGGTGGACGAATTGCAGGACACCGAAGCGACCCAGGATGGCTGCGATGCCATCTTCAGCGAGCCCTGATTGTTGCGGAGGCTTTGCGCCTTGCCTAAAAAAATGCTCATGAGAATGTTTTTCGACGAACACATTAGATTTATCGGAGTATAATTTTTTTATGGACAGACTCGAAGCCTTCAAACAAATTGCTGCGCAGGCAAGCCGCGGGGAGCTCACCTTTCCGACTAACGTAGACGCGACCCTCAAGCTGCAACGGGCGCTGAACGATCCGGATTGCCACGCCGACGTCGCGGCCCGCCTCGTGCAGGCCGAACCACTGCTGGCGGCGCGCACCGTCGCGATCGCCAACTCGGTGGCCTACAATCGCAACGCCAACGAAGTGACCAATGTGCGCACCGCCGTGCAGCGGGTCGGCTTCCGTACCCTGAATGCCCTGGCCGCCGCCGTCATCGTGCGCCAGCTGGGCAACAAAATTACCCAACCCGCATTGCGGGCCAAGGCCAACCAGCTGTGGCAGCATTCGGCCCACGTCGCCGCCTTGTCCCAGGTGATCGCCAAGCGCGTCGCCAAGCTCGATCCTGAAACCGCGCTGTTTGCCGGCATCGTCCATGAAGTGGGCGGTTTTTACGTGCTGTCCAAGGCCGATGAGTATCCCGGCCTGTTCGATGGGGACCCGGATGACTGGATGGAACACGGCGAGGTGCAGATCGGCCGTTGCGTGCTGCAAAAGCTGAACGTTCCCGCGCCGGTAATGGCCGCCATCGAGGAATTGTGGATCGGCATGCGCGCGCTGCCGCCGGAAAGCCTGGGCGACACGCTGTTGCTGGCCAACGACCTGTCGCCGGTGTCCTCGCCCCTGCACGAACGTCCGGGCGGCACCACGCGCTCCGCGGCGTCGACCATCGACTTTGTCATCGGCGAAGGCACCCTCAACAGCATCCTCGAGGAATCCGGCGAGGAAGTGAAGAGCCTGACGTCGGCCCTGATGTAAGCCCGGCGCGGCGTCCTGCCGCGCTGTTCGATTTCCCTGAGCGCTACGACCAAACGACCACAACGCGGGCAAAAAAATGCCCGCTGTATGAGAGCGGGCGAAGTCCAAAACTAGGGATGTCCTGAAAGAGACAGCTCCACTTTATTCGTTGCCGCGCCCTCCTTCTGTGCGTGAACACACACAAGACAATAATTCTTCGCGGCAATTAATCAAACTTTGATTGACAGCATGCTCGAATCACGGTGAAATCGCGCCAATGTTATCGCTATCAAATCACTCATGACAAAGCGCAAATGACCAAGGTCAACACCGGCAAAAGCCGGGCAAGCGGCAAGACCACCCTCGCCTCCGTCGCCAGCCACGCCGGCGTCTCCACCATGACGGCCTCGCGCGCGCTCAACCAGCCGGAACTGGTATCCCAGGCGGTGCGCACCCGGGTCGAGCTGGCGGTGGCCGAGCTTGGCTACGTGCCCAACCGCGCGGCGCGTGCGCTCGCTTCCGCGCATTCCAATGTGATCATGGTGCTGGTGCCCTCGCTGTCGAATGCGGTGTTCACCGCCGTGCTGGAAGGCATACAGGATGCGGTCGAGAGCGGCAATTACCAGCTCCTGATCGGCAATACCCGTTATTCCGATGCCGAAGAGGAAAAACTGCTCGGCATCTATCTGCAATCGAACCCGGACGGGATTTTGCTGTCGGGCCTGTCGCACAGCCCGCGCGTGGAGCAGATGCTGGCCACCTGCGGCGTGCCGGTGGTGTCGATGATGGACCTGGCCAGCGAGCCCTCGCAGCTGTCGGTCGGCTTCTCGCAGTTCGAGGCCGGCCACACCATGACGCGCTACCTGATCGACAAGGGCTACAAGCGGATCGGTTTCATCGGCGCCCAGCTCGACGAGCGCACCCTGCGCCGCGCCGCCGGCTACCGCAAGGCGATGGAAGACGCCGGCCTGGCCGACGTGCGCCTGGAGACCATGGTGGCCGATCCCTCGACCATCGCGCTGGGGGCGGAGCTGCTGGGCAGGATGCTGGCGGCGGCGCCCGATTGCGATGCGATCTTCTGCTGCAACGACGACCTGGCGCATGGCGCGATCTACCAGTGCCAGCGGCGCGGCATTGCGGTGCCCGAGCAGCTGGCCATCTGCGGCTTTAACGATTTGCCGGCGTCGGCCTGGATGAAGCCATCGGTGACCACCATCGGTACGCCGCGTTACCGGATTGGGTATGAGGCTGCGACTTTATTGCGGTCGGTGATCAACGGGACCACGCCGCCGGTGTCGCAGATTGATCTGGGGTTCACCTTGATGGCACGGGAGAGCGCGTAGGGTGGATAGACCCTGCCCACCGGCGGTAACGAGATGCCTGGTGGGCACCCGTGCCCGCCCTACGGTACGCGTACCTCCAGCATGTACACCGCGCCGGCTTCGATGTTCGTGAAGCGCGCACCAGGCAGCACCTTATCCTGATAGGTCACCGTCACCTCACTCACCCCGCCCCTGCGCACCTCCAGCACAAACCTGGCGCCACGGAACTCGCGCTCGACCTTCATGCGCTCCCACCCCGATGGCATCTGCGGTTGGATGGTCAGGCCATCCACGTCGCCCTTCACTCCGCACAGGCCTTCCACGAAGCAGCGGTAAGCCCAGGACACCGTCCCCGTATTGAACAACTGGCTTGAGCGCCCCGCCGTACGCGGATACTCCTTGTGCGCGCCGCGGTAGTAGTTGGGGATGAACACCGGCAGCTGGCCGCGCTGCAGATAGTCGGCCTCCGACGGGCCCGGGATCATCTGGCGCAGCAAGCGATAGGCACGGTCCGATTCGCCGATGCTGTACAGGCTGAAGATATAGAAAATCGCGGCATGGTTATACACCGCGCCATTTTCCGCCGAACCCGGATGCTTTTGCGTGACCCTGCCGACGTCATCGCGCATCTTGCTGTAGGGCGGCGCGAACATGGTCACGCCGTAGGGCGACTCCAGCTGCGCTTCGACTTCGGCCAGCATGCTCGCGGTCTGCGCTTCGTCCGCCGCGCCGCCCAGGATCGACCAGGCCTGCGGATTGAGGTAGATACGCCCTTCCACGTCCTTGCTGACGCCGAAGACTACATCGTCATCGGTGATCCCGCGCGCGAACCAGGCGCCGTCCCACAGATGCGTGTTGGCGGCGGCGTTCATGGCCGCCGCGCCTTCGCGGAAGTGGCCCGCTCCGGTACCATCGCCGCGCTGTTCGCACACGCCGGCCCACAGATTGAGGGCGTAGGCCGCGGCCACGGTCAGCCAGCCGGAGACGCCGCGCCCCTTGTAACCGACCATGTTCATCGGATCGCACCAGTCGCCCTGGGCGATATACGACAGGCCGCGGTGATCGCGCTCGGACAGCAGCCAGTCCATCGCGCGCCCGACGCGCACATACGCGCTTTCGGTACGTCCCTCGGTGTCGGTCACCTCGGTGTCGAGCAGCGCGTAGTCCGCGGTTTCGTCCAGGTAGGCTTGCAGGCAGACCGGCAGCCACACGCAGTGGTCGGTGTGCGGTACCTGGTTGATGTATTTGAGCTCCGCGCCGTCGATCAGCAGAATCCCGTCGGGCATGGCGCCGCTGGCTTCCTGCTGTCCCAGCGCGTGCAGGAAGGCGGCGCGCATCACGGACGGCTTCACAAAGCTCATGCCCATGTTGTCCTGCAGGTAGTTGCGGGTCTGGGGATCGGTGGTGAGGCGATTCACGTCGCCGTGATAGAAGACCTGGCGCGGCAGCCAGTTATTCACGAAGTTATCGAGCGCCTTGTCGGGCGTCTCGATGCGCACGCAGCCGCGGCCCGAGGCCACGTAGGCGCTCGACTCCCTGGCCGCCTGGGCGAAGCCGTCCGCACTCAGGAAGCGCGCGCGCAAGGCGGCGATTTCGGCATCGTCAAAGGCGGGACCGAACAGGAAGCGCTGGATGCTGGCGTCGCCCGCGGCCAGCGTCAGCTGGTACTGGACCACGGCGGCCGGGGTCTCGTAGCGGGCGTCGCCCTTGGCCAGCGCCCTGCCCTGCAGACCCGATGGATTGTGCAGCCCGCCCTCGCCCTCGAACGCAGCCTGGTTGGCTTCCCAGGAATCGGGCGCGTTCTCGCACAGGAAGAAGGTCTTGTCCTTCAGGTCCTTGTTCTTGAAGTAGTCCGCCACCTTCTGGTACGGCGTGATGCTGCTGGCGACAATGCCGCCCAGGTCCGCGCGGTACTCGGCCGACTGGTTCATCCACGACATGTACCCGATCGGGAAGTAAGGCGTGACGCTGATGCGGCGCGCGCGGCCGGACAGATTGGTGATCTGCACGGACCACAGTTCGACCACGTCGTCGGTCGGCAGGCCGACCCGCAGTTCCACCTTGAGCCCCAGACTGGCCACGGTCCAGGCGATGTCGCTCTGGCCGACCGAGAAGCTGAAGCTGTCCAGCGCCGTGCGCACCGGTTCATACGGCGCGGAGAACAACTCGCCGCTGTCTTCGTCTTTGATATAGAAGAAGCGCCCCGGATGGTGGGCGAAGTAGGCCTGCTCCGGCTGCATGAAGGACTTGGCCTCCATGTTCGGCGCGTGCGCGTATTTGGCCGGTTCCGGCTGCATGAACTGGGCCACCGCGTAGCCGCGGCAGGTCACCTGCATCATCATCTTGCGGTTCCACAGGAAACCGGCGGCATGCGGCATGGCGGTCGGGCTGGACAGCTCGTAACGCTCGCCATTGTCGGTGGGACGTAACACGGTGGGGCCAAACATGGATGTCTCCGGAAATAATTACAGCGCCGGCTGCAACGCCTTGCGCGCGCCGAGTTCGGTCTGGATCTGTTCCAGCTTCTTGCTGTCGAGGTTGTAGAAAAACATGCAGCCGACCGCCAGCAGGGCGAACAGGCCGGGAATGAAGGACATCAGCCAGACGATGCCTGCCTGCGAGCCGGTACTCTGGACCGCATTCGGCACGTAGCCAAGCGCGGTGAAGACCGAGCCGATCACCGCCACCGCCATCGCCGTGCCCAGCTTTTGCGAGAAGGTCGCCGCGGCAAAGGTCATGGCGGTGGCACGCCGGCCGTTGCGCCATTCGTTGTAGTCGGCGGTGTCGGCATACATGGAAAACGCCAGCGGCGACTTGGGACCCAGCACGAAGCCGAGCGCGATCTGCAGGCCGAACATGAGGTCGATCTGGGTCTTGTCGAGGAAAAAGAAGGCGCTCGACAGCACGGCAGTCAGGCTCATCAAGAGCATCATCAGCTTCTTCTTGTCGATGAAGCGCGTCATCACCGGCGTGAGCGCCGCGCCGGCGGCCGCGGCGGCCATGTACGCCGGCAGAAAGGCCTTGAGCAGCTCGGGGCGCTCGACGTAGTACTTGAAGTAATAGGCGGCCGTGGTGGTGCGCAGGGTGATGGTCACCATGATGATCAGCGCCAGGAAAAACAGCACCACCCACGGACGGTTGCCCATCAGGTCCTTGATGTCGTCGAGCACGCGCGTCTTTTGCTGGGGCGGCGGCGCAATGCGCTCGCGCGTGTTCAGGAAGGTGAGCAGGAACATGACCGAGGCGCCGATGCCCCAGACGACCATGGTCAATTGCCAGCCCAGCTTGTCATTGCCCTGGCCGAGGAACTTGACCAGGTCCGGCGTGGCGGCGGTCACGATCATGCTGCCGGCAAAGGCGAAGATGAAGCGCAGGCCGTTGACGGTGGAACGCTCCTGCGGATCACCGGTCATTACACCAGATAGTGCGTTATACGGAATGTTGATGCTGGTGTAGCAGACCATCATCATCAGGTAAGTGCCGTAAGCCCAGATGATCTTGCCGTTGGCGGAGAGGTCGGGCGTGGTGTACGTCAGCACGCCGGCGCCGGCCAGCGGCAGCGCCATCCAGATCAGGTAGGGGCGGAACTTGCCGAAGCGCGTGGTGGTGCGGTCGGCAGCGGCGCCGATCATGGGATCGGTGAAGGCGTTGATGATCTTGATGACGAACATCATCGAGGCGGCGGCAGCGGCCGAGATGCCGTACACATCCGTGTAGAAGATCATCAGGAAGGTCGCGATATTGGCCCAATAGAAATTGAAGCCCATATCGGCGATGCCGTAACTGATCTTTTCACGCCACGGAAGGGGTATTGCTATCACGGTCGGCTCTCGTTGATGTTAGCGCTAACATAAGCGAACACAAGTATGCCGCGACTCCTTGTTGGTGTCAAATCAATTCGGAATTGAGTCAGGGGTTGGTAGGGTGGGCACCCCGTGCCCACCGCCCCGCGGTCTAAGACTTTACGCGCTCTGCTTCCAGGCATCCATCTCCTGCAGACGCTTGAACCAGCTCATCAAATTCGAATACCCTTCCAGGGGCAAACGGGCCTTTTCCATGTACATCATGGGCGGCGCGACCGCAAAGTCGGCCAGCGACACACTGTCCCCCACCAGCCACTGGCGCTGCGCCAGCTGCCCCTCGAGCACCGCCGCCAGGCCATGCAGTACGCGCTCGGCATTGGCTTCCACCACGGGATCAGGCGCGCCCTGGCCGATCATGCCTTTCCAGATTCGCTCGAACGTCAGCAAACCGATCGTCGAGGCGAAGTGCTGGCAAGCCCAGAACATCCAGCGGTTCACATCCGCACGCTCTTTTGCTCCCGCTGGATACACGGTCTGCCCCGGCTGGGAATCGGCCAGGTACTGCATGATGGCGCAGGATTCCCACAGCAAAAAGTCGCCGTCTTCCAGCACCGGCAATTTGCCGTTCGGATTGACTTCCTGCAGGCGCTTGCGGTCCGCCTGGCTCATCAGGTCGACGTGGACCAGTTCCAGCGGCAGCTTGAGCTGCTCGGCTGCCATGAGCACGCGGCGTGCATTCGACGACAGGGGACTGTAATAAAGGCGCATGATGTTGGCTCCGTGAGATGAATGAATCTGTGTTGAAAGAGACATCATCATAGGAGCCGCCCGCGACAGTTTTTGTCAGGAGTCTTCGGGAATATTGTTTTCCTGGCGCCAGCGGATCAGCAGTTGGCGGCGCCGGGTGGCATAGCGCTCGGCGGTCGCGGTCACTTTGGAAATGCGGTCGATACGGAAATGGCGGATGGCGCCGCGCAGCTCGCACCAGGCCGCCAGCATACGCATGCCCTCGAAAAACGCCAGTGCGAAAGGCCAGACCGTGCGCTCCGTTTCCTGACCGCGTTCGTCGCGGTAGCAGATGCGCAGCTTGTGCTCGTGGCGGATGGCTTCGCGCGTGGGCTGCACAAAGTTCGACTCCTCCACTTTCTGGGGGCCGATGGGCACCCACAAGCTGGTATCGGCCATACTGTCGCGCAAGTCCTGGGGCGTGGCAGTGGCGATCTTGGCCAGGGCATTGGACGCGGCATCGGCCAGCCCGCCGTCGCCCTGACGCCGCACCCAGCGTGCCCCCAGCACCAGGGCTTCGAGTTCGTCCGCGGAAAACATCAGCGGCGGCAGGAATAGTCCGGCGCGCATCATGTAGCCCACGCCGGCTTCGCCCTCGACCGGCGCGCCCAGTTCGGCCAGGGTCTGGATATCGCGGTAGATCGTGCGTTCCGACACCTTGAGGCGCTCGGCCAGCACGGCAGCGGTCACCGGGCGGCGGTTGCCGCGCAGGGCGTCGAGCAGCAGAAACAGTCGGTTGGTGCGGCTCATGCAGTTTCCCCGAGAAATTGCGCATGGCGTTGGGAGGCCGCGGCCATTGCCTTTTGCTGTGCCCGCTTGAGCGGCGTGAAATGTTCCGTCACCAGCTCGCCCTTCTCGCGCCGCCAGGTGCCACGGATGTGGCCATCGATCACGATCATCGGCTTGAAGACGCCGTTGCCGCCCGGGACCACCGATGCCGCGTGCTCGGAGGCCAGCACCGCACTGCGGTCCTTGTAGCCGAGCAGGTATTCGTCGAAGCCTGGCAGCAGGTGGACGCCCGCTGCGTTGGTTTCAGCCAGGTCGGCTTCCATCCAATATTCCAGCTCGCCAATGCGCTGGGCCAGTAATCCACTAGCCACGGCCACACCACGCCGCGCATCGGCCAAGGTCAGATCGGACCAATAGGCGAAGTCGGCCACGGTGGCCGGCCCATGGCTGCGGAAATATCGCGTTGCAAGCTCGGCCAGCGCTTCCTCGCGCTGCAGGACCGGCCCCGCCGCGGGCAACCACTCCTCCAGCAAGGCAAAGGCGGCTTGCTTGCCGATATGATCGGCGTGACACAGCAAGCCTTCCTGCGACAGTCGCCACAGGATGTGCAGGCCGCGCTGGCCTGCGGTGGCGATACCTTTTGCCTCCAGCAAATCAAACAGCGCGTTGCGGGTCAGGGTGTTGCCATCGCGCAGCGTCTTGACGATCAGCTTGCGGCTTGCCGCAACCACCTTGTCGTCAAGTTCGAGCTGGCGATGCCGTCCCGCCGCGCCGGCAATGTTGCGAGCGCCCACCAGCGCCAGCATCCAGCGCAGGTCGGGCCCGCTGGCGACGTGCAGGGTGCCACGCAGCAGCCAAGTGCGCGCGATTTTACGTTCGCTAAAGGCAGCCCGCACCGTGGCGGCAGTACTGCCGGGCAGGCGCAGACCGATCGCCCACAGCACGCAGGCATGGTCCTGCGCCTGCATTGCGCCCAGATGGGTCAGCAGCTCGCCGGCGTCGCTGAAGCGGCTGTCCACGATTTGCTGGCTGGCCAGCCGCAGGCCGGCAATGGCGTTGGTATCGATGTGACCTCCCTAAAAAAAATGCCGCGCAGCGCAGGCTGAACGGCATCTTTGACAACAGGCGGTGCGTTTAAACGACAGCGCCGTCCGTTTCGTCTTTTTCCTTGATCGGCTTGATCAAGTCTTCGCGCTTGACGCCCAGCCACATGGCGATGGCCGCGGCCACGAACACCGACGAGTAGATACCGAACAAAATACCGATGGTCAGCGCGATGGCGAAGTAATGCAGGGTCGAGCCGCCTAGGAACAGCATCGACAGCACCATCATCTGGGTACAACCGTGGGTGATGATGGTACGCGAGATGGTGCTGGTGATCGCGTTGTCGATGACTTCTTCGACGCTGGCCTTGCGCTGCTTGCGGAAGTTTTCACGGATCCGGTCGAAAATAACCACCGATTCGTTCACCGAGTAACCCAGCACGGCAAGCACGCCGGCCAGCACCGCCAGCGAGAATTCCCACTGGAAGAAGGCGAAGAAGCCGAGGATGATGACCACGTCGTGCAAGTTGGCGATGATGGCCGAGACGGCGTATTTCCATTCGAAGCGTACGGCCAGGTAGATCATTACGAAAATGATCACCATGACCAGCGCGTTCAAGCCGTTCTGCGCCAGCTCGTCGCCCACCTGCGGACCGACGAAATCGACTTTCTGCAGGCTGAGCACTTCGACCCCGGCGCCATCCTGGCAGGCGGTGCGCTTGACGCTCTCGCCCTTGGTGGTGACGGAATCGATCTGCTTGAGGGCGCCATTGTCGGCCGTGCACAGGGCGCTGAAGACGCGCTGCGAGGAAGTCGAGGCACTGGTGGTCTTGTCGACCGGCAGCTTGACCAGCACTTCCTGGGCGTTGCCGAAGCTGGTGACTTCTGGCTGCTCGTAGCCCAGCTTGATCAGCTCGGCGCGGATCTTTTCCTGGTTGGCGACGTGAGCGTACTTGAGCTCCATGGTGGTGCCGCCCGTGAACTCCACGGACAGATGCAGGCCCTTGGTCGCCAGGAAAAACACCGCGGCGACGAAGGTCAGCGCCGAAATCACGTTGAAAATCAACGCGTGGCGCATGAAGGGAATATCTTTCTTGATGCGGAAAAATTCCATCTCGAATCCTGTTTAGTGAGTGCTAATTATTTCTTGACCGACAGGCCAGGAGTCCAGACGGTACCGATCGACACCTTGTTCAGCTTCTTGCTGCGGCCATACCAGAGGTTGACCACGCCGCGCGACACGAACACCGCGGAGAACATCGAAGTCAGAATACCCAGGCAGTGCACGACGGCGAAGCCGCGCACCGGGCCCGAGCCGAAGGCCCACAGCGCGATACCGACGATCAGGGTGGTCACGTTCGAGTCCAGAATGGTGGCCCAGGCGCGGTCGAAACCGGCCGCAATCGAGGCCTGCGGCGTATTGCCCGATCGTAGCTCCTCGCGGATACGTTCATTGATCAGCACGTTCGCATCGATCGCCATACCCAGCGCCAGCGCGATCGCGGCGATACCCGGCAAGGTCAGGGTCACCTGCATCAGCGACAGCAGGGCCAGCAGGAACAGCAGGTTCGACGCGAGCGCCACCACGCTGAAGAAACCGAACAGGTGGTAGTAGATGATCATGAAGACAGCGATCGCGATGAAGCCGTACAGGGTCGAATACAGGCCCTTGGCAATGTTTTCGGCACCCAGTTGCGGGCCGATCACACGTTCCTCGATGAACTCCATCGGTGCCGACAGCGCGCCCGAACGCAGCAGCAGGGCCAGTTCGTTGGCGCGCTCGGCGCTGCCCATGTTGGTGATCTGGAAGCTGCTGCCCAGTTCGCTCTGGATGGTTGGCGCCGACAGGATGGTGTACTTGCCTTTTTCCTTGAGCAGGATCGCCATCGACTTGCCGATGCGGTCACGCGTGGCCAGGCGCATCTTGCGTCCGCCGTCGCCATTCAGGTCGAGGGCAACGGCAGGCTGCTGGTGCTGGTCGGTGGTGCCGATCGCGCTGGAGATATACTCGCCGGTCAGGATGATGTCCTTGGACAGTACCATCGGGCCGCCCTGGGCCGCGGTGAACAGCTCGGAGTTCAGAGGAACCGTAGCGGCCGATTCGGTACCGCGCGCGACGGTCTCGTCGACCATGCGCAGTTCCAGGGTGGCGGTGCGGCCGATGATGTCCTTGGCGCGCGCGACGTCCTGCACGCCTGGCAGCTGGACCACGATACGGTCCGGGCCTTGCTGCTGGATGATCGGCTCGGACACGCCCAGTTCATTGATCCGCTTCGACAGGGTCGAGATGTTCTGCTTGACGCCTTCTTCCACCGTGCGCTGGAGCGCGGCCGGCTTGAGCGCGACCACCAGTTTCAGGTCTTCGCCCTCGGCCGCGTCGGTAAACGCCAGATCGGCCGATTGCGATGCCAGCACGGTGCGCGCCTTGGCGCGGGTATCGACGTCGCGGAAGCGCACTTCCACGTTGTTGCCGACGCGTTCGATGCCGGCGTGGCGGATGTCTTTTTCACGCAGCTGCGAGCGTACGCTCTGCTGAATGCCCTTGATCTTGGTTTCCGCGGTAGCCTTGACGTCCACCTGCAGCAGGAAGTGCACGCCGCCGCGCAAGTCCAGGCCCAGGTTCATCGGCTTGGCGCCCAGCGCTTGCATCCAGGCCGGCGTATTTTTGACCAGGTTGACCGTGACGATGTAGTCGGGCTCGGCCAGATCGCGGTTCAGCGCGCGTTCCAGCGCCAGCTTGGCCTTGAACTGCTCGTCGGTGCTGGCGAAACGCACGCGCACTGAGGTCGAATTGCCGGTCCCGTCCAGGCTGATGCCATCGGACTTGATGCCTGCCGATTTGAGCGCCTCGGCCACCTGCTCGCTGGTGGCGCTGTTGATCTTGAGGGTCGATTGGCCGGTCGTCACCTGCAGCGCGGGCGACTCCACGAAGTAATTGGGCGCTGTGTACAGCGCGCCGATGACCAGCGCAAAGACAATCAGTACATATTTCCAGACGGGATAGCGATTCATAGTGTTCCAGCGTTCAATGTTGAGCAGGCAAGCGGCAGAGTGCCGCCAGGCAGGCTTACAGGGACTTCAGGGTGCCTTTTGGCAGCAAGGTGGTGATTGAATTTTTCTGCACCACGATCTCGGTGCCGGTCGCCACTTCGACGGTCACATAGGTATCGTTGACCTTGCTGACCTTGCCCAGGATACCGCCGGCGGTGACGACTTCATCGCCCTTGGCCAGTGCATCCATCATGGATTTTTGCTCTTTCGCGCGTTTCTGCTGGGGACGGATCATCAGGAAATACATGACGACGAACATCAGAATCAGCGGCAAGAAGGTCGACAGATTACCCATCAAGCCAGGATCGGCGGCGGGCGTCGCTTGCGCGTAAGCGTTGGAAATAAACACGGGAACTCCGATTGTAAAAGGAACTTAGTTAAAAAAGCAGCGCTGTATTCTAGCACCGGCAGCTGCAAGCGAGCCATTTGGGGCTATCTGGCAGCCTTATTTCTTTTTGCAAGCGCTTGCCAAAAAAATAATCACGACAATCTTTCCCAACCGGGGTCAGACCCCGAAAGAGAAATCTTTCGAGTCAAGGGTCTGACCCCGGTTTGAGGAAAATCAAACGCCGCGGGCGCGGTTGGCGTTGAACTCTAGCCGGAAGGCATGGAATCGGTCGGCGTCGATGGCGTCCCGTACTTCGCTCATCAATTTGAGGTAGTAGTGCAGGTTATGGATCGTGTTCAGGCGGGCACCGAGGATTTCCTTGGAGCGGTGCAGGTGGTGCAGGTAGGCGCGCGAGAAGTTCTTGCAGCAGTAGCAATCGCAGCTTTCGTCGAGCGGGCCCTGGTCATCCTTGTAGCGCGCGTTCTTGATCTTGACGTCGCCGAAACGGGTGAACAGCCAGCCGTTGCGGGCATTCCGGGTCGGCATGACGCAGTCGAACATGTCGATGCCGTTCGCAACGCCTGCCACCAGGTCTTCCGGCGTGCCGACGCCCATCAGGTAGTGCGGCTTGTTGGCCGGCAGGCGCGGACCCACGTGCTCGAGCATGCGCATCATGTCTTCCTTCGGCTCGCCGACCGACAGGCCGCCGATCGCCAGGCCGGGGAAGTTGATCTCTTCCAGCCCGGCCAGCGATTCGTCGCGCAGGTTTTCGTACATGCCGCCCTGGACGATGCCGAACAGCGCGTTCGGGTTCTCGCCCTGGGTGAATTCGTTCATCGAGCGCTGGGCCCAGCGCAGCGACATGCGCATCGAGGTCGCCGCTTCCACGGAGGTGGCGGGACGGCCGTCGATTTCATACGGCGTGCATTCGTCGAACTGCATGACGATGTCGGAATTGAGCGCGCGCTGGATCTGCATCGAGATTTCGGGCGACAGGAACAGCTTGCTGCCGTCGATCGGGCTGGAGAACTTGACGCCCTCTTCGGTGATCTTGCGCATCGCGCCCAGCGAAAACACCTGGAAGCCGCCGGAATCGGTCAGGATCGGTTTGTCCCAGCCCATGAAGCCGTGCAGGCCGCCGAATTTGTTCAGCACTTCGGTGCCGGGGCGCAGCCACAGGTGGAAGGTGTTCCCCAGGATGATCTGCGAGCCGACTTCCTTCAGTTCGACCGGCGACATGGCCTTGACCGAGCCGTAGGTCCCGACCGGCATGAAGATCGGCGTCTCAATCGTGCCGTGGTTGAGGGTCAGGCGGCCGCGCCGCGCGTGCGACAGGCCGCTGGTGTCGGTCTTGAGCAGTGTGAAGTCGAGCATCGTCGTTATCTACTTTGTTATCTACTTGTTTACTTGTTTTGAGTCGTGAGCAGCATGGCGTCGCCATAGCTGAAGAAGCGGTATTCGGCGGCGATCGCGTGGGCGTAGGCGCTGCGGATTTCATCGAAGCCGGCAAAGGCCGACACCAGCATCAGCAGGGTCGATTTGGGCAGGTGGAAGTTGGTGATCAGGCGCGTGACGGTCTTGAAGGTGTAGCCCGGCGTGATGAACAGGGCCGTGTCGGCGCTGCCGGCCGCCAGTTCCCCCGACTGCGAGGCCGATTCCAGCGCGCGCAGGCTGGTGGTGCCGACGGCAACCACGTCGCGTCCGGCGGCCCTGGCGGCGCGCACGGCGTCCACGGTCGCTTGCGGCACGGTATACCACTCGGTATGCATCTTGTGCTCGGCCAGCGCTTCGACCCGCACCGGCTGGAAGGTGCCGGCGCCCACGTGCAGGGTGACGTAGGCGAATTCCACGCCCTTGGCCTTCAGGGCCGCCAGCAGGGCTTCGTCGAAGTGCAGGCCGGCGGTGGGCGCGGCGACCGCACCCGGTTCGCGCGAATACACGGTCTGGTAGCGCGTTTCGTCGAATTCGTCGGCGTCGTGCTCGATGTAGGGCGGCAGCGGCAGACGGCCGTGCGCTTCGATCAGTTCAAAGACATCGCCCTCGAACACGAGCGTAAAGAATTCGCCGGCGCGCTCGCCGGCGGTGACGTTGAAGGCGTCGGCCAGGCGGATGCGGTTGCCCGGTTTGGGCGATTTGGAGGCGCGCACCTGGGCCAGCACGGTGCGGCTGTCGAGGATGCGCTCGACCAGTACTTCCACATTGCCGCCGGTTTCCTTGACGCCGAAAAAGCGTGCCTTGAGCACGCGCGTGTCGTTCATGACCAGCAGGTCGCCCGGCACGAGCAGGTCGACGATGTCGGCAAAGCTGCGGTCGGTGATGGTCTGTCCGTCCAGGTGCAGCAGGCGCGAGGCGCTGCGGTTGGGCAGCGGGGTCTGGGCGATGCGTTCGGCGGGCAGGTCGAAATCGAAATCGGAAAGCGAGTACATTGGCGCTAATTCTGCGAAAAGTGGGTCAGGAGCCTTACAATAGTGCCCACACGACGGCTGACGCGCGCAGGGCAACCCTCTATTTTACCCCCTTGAGCCGGCCTTTGCTTCAAACTTGCTTCAATATGCCCCCATCTAAACCGAAAACTGCGCCAAAAACCAACGAAAGCAAGCTGGCCAAGCTGGGCCTGCGCACTGACATGGATCTGGTGCTGCATCTGCCGATGCGCTACGAGGATGAAACGCAGGTGGTGGCGATCCGCGAAGCCTGCCTGCGCGGCGGCCATGTGTCCCAGGTCGAAGGGGTCGTCACCAAGAATGAAATCAGCTTCCGGCCGCGGCGCCAGCTGCTGGTGACCATCGCCGACGAGTCGGGCGACCTGCTGCTGCGCTTCATGAACTTCTACGGCAGCCAGGTCAAGCAGCTGGCCGAAGGCACCCGCGTGCGCGCCCGCTCGGAACTCAAGCACGGTTTTTTCGGCGCCGAGATGGTGCACCCGGCCTACAAGGTGATCAACGAAGGCGCGCCGCTGCCGACCGCGCTCACGCCCGTCTACCCGGCCGGCGAAGGCCTGTCGCAGGCGATCCTGCGGCGTTCGATCTCGGACGCGATGAAGCGCATCGACTGGCGCGACACCCTGCCCCCTGCCCTCCTGTCGGAACTGGCGCTGAGCGATTTCGAGCCGGCCGTGCGCCTGCTGCACTATCCGCCGCAGGAAGTAAACCCGGACGCCTTGATCGACCGTTCGCACCCGGCCTGGGTGCGCATGAAGTTCGACGAGCTGCTGGCCCAGCAGCTCTCGCTCAAGCGCGCCCAGCGCGCGCGCCGCAGCAAGGGCGCGCCTGTACTCAAGGCGATCGGCGCGCTGTCGGAGGCTTTCCTGGGCCAGCTGCCGTTCAAGCTCACCGGCGCCCAGCAGCGCGTGCTCAAGGAGATCCGGGCCGACCTGCGCAATCCCTATCCGATGCAGCGCCTGCTGCAGGGCGATGTCGGCAGCGGCAAGACGGTGGTGTCCGCACTGGCTGCGGCACAGGCCATCGACAGCGGTTACCAGGCTGCCCTGATGGCGCCCACCGAAATCCTGGCGGACCAGCACTTCCGCAAGATCGCCGGCTGGATGGAGCCGCTGGGCGTGAAAGTCGCCTGGCTGACCGGCAGCCTGAAGAAAAAGGACAAGCTGGCCGCCACCGCGATGGTCGAATCGGGCGAAGCCCAGCTGGTGATCGGCACCCACGCGCTAATCCAGGACACGGTCAATTTCGCCAGACTCGGGCTGGTGATCGTCGACGAGCAGCACCGTTTTGGCGTGGGCCAGCGCCTCACCCTGCGCAACAAGGGCAGCAACGGCAAGACGCCGCACCAGCTGATGATGTCGGCCACGCCGATTCCGCGCACCCTGGCGATGACCTATTACGCCGACCTGGAGGTGTCGATCATCGATGAGCTTCCACCTGGCCGCAGCCCGATCGTCACGCGCGCCATCGACCAGAACCGGCGCGACGAGGTGATCGAGCGGGTGCATGCGGCCGCGCTGGAAGGGCGGCAGGTTTACTGGGTGTGTCCACTGATCGAAGAGTCAGAAGCCTTGCAGCTGCAGACCGCCACCGACACCCACGCGATGCTGGCCGAGGCCCTGCCCGACCTGCAGGTGGGACTGGTGCACGGACGTTTGAAACCGGCCGAAAAGCAGGAAGTGATGGATGCCTTCACCGCCAACGCGGTGCAGGTGCTGGTGGCCACGACCGTGATCGAGGTGGGCGTGGATGTGCCGAACGCCTCGCTGATGGTGATCGAGCACGCCGAGCGCTTCGGCTTGTCGCAGCTGCACCAGCTGCGTGGAAGGGTGGGACGCGGATCGGCGGCCAGCGTGTGTTTGCTGCTGTATCAAAGCCCTCTCGGGCCGATCGCCAAACAGCGCCTGATGACGATGCGCGAAACCACCGACGGCTTCGAGATCGCGCGCAAGGATCTGGAAATCCGCGGGCCCGGTGAATTCCTGGGTGCGCGCCAGTCGGGTCAGGCCATGCTCAGGTTCGCGGACCTGGAGACCGACCAGTGGCTGGTGGAGCAGGCGCGCGACGTGGCCCACAATCTTATCCACGAAGCGGTCGATGATGTGGTGGAAGCCCACCTGGCCCGCTGGCTGGGCGGGAAAGAAGAGTTCTTGAAGGTGTGATCGTTGCGGGAGCTGACGGCCACGCAAAAATCGTAGGGCGGAAAAGCCCGGAGGGCGCCTTCCGCCGTGCTTCGGATGGGCCGCCTACGGCTCGCGCGTAGCACGGCGGAAGGCGCTTCGCTTTTCCGCCCTACACAATAGTCGTAGGGTGGGCACCCCGTGCCCACCGGCAGTATCGGAAGCGCTTCCATGAAACGCAAAAAAATCAGGCGTCGGCCGGATAGGCCAAACCAATCTGCCTGCGGATCTCGTCCATCAAGCCCATCAAGGCCAGCGTTTCATCGAGCGTCATGCCCGGACTCTCCAGCAGCCCTTCGCGGATGCAACGTCCCGCTTCAATCGCCTCGTGCACATAGCCGTTACCGATAAACGGCGTATCCACCGTGCGCGTGCTCCCGTCGGTCAGCTTGACCGTCACCGACTTCGCCAGATGGAACATGCTGTTCATGCGCACATGACCCAGGCTTCCCGACACAGTCAATTCGGCTGGCGTGCGCGCCAGCAGGCTGCAGCTGCATACGGACATGGCGCCGCTCTCATGCTTCAGCGTGAAACCCGTCGCAACATCCACCCCGGTCGGGCCGATCTGCGCTTGCGCCAGCACCGACTTGACTGGTCCCAGCAAGGCCGATGCGATCGACAGCGGATAGATACCCAGGTCCAGCAGTGCGCCGCCGCCCAGCTCGCGGTTGTTCACCCGGTGCGCAGGGTCCTGGGTCGCGGCAAAGCCGAAGTCCGCATGCACCTGCGACACCGTACCGATTTCGCCCGAGGCGATGATGCGCTTGACCTCTGCCAGCGCTGGCATGTAGCGCGTCCACATCGCTTCCATCAAAAACAGCTTCTTCTCGCGCGCCAGCGCCACGACCTGCTCGGCCTCGCGGCGGTTGATCGTGAACGGCTTTTCGCACAGTACGGCTTTGCCGCCGTTCAGCGCCAGCAGCGTGTTCTGGGCATGCATGGGATGCGGCGTGCCGATGTAGATGATGTCGATGTCGTCCGCCGCGGCCAGCGCCTCGTACGAGCCGTAGCTGGCAGGCGCGCCGAACTCGCTGCCGAATTTTTGCGCGCTTTCGATGCTGCGCGACGCCACACCGGTCAACACCGCGTCCGGCGTATCCTGCAAGCCCTTGGCAAAGGCATGGGCGATATTACCCGTGCCGAAAATCCCCCACCGTACAACCTTGCTCATGTCGTCTCCAGTCAGATGGCCCGCTTGGGCCGGAACACACTCGTATCCGCGTAAAACGCGTCATCCTGCCCGTCCCACCATCCAGGAATGCCGAGTACCGGCAGCGGGGTGAAACAGGCGGTACTCAAGCCGTCCGCCGCCAGTTCGGCCGCGATCCGTTCGTCGATCCATGCGCGCTGGTCCTCGTGGGACAGGGCAAAAAAGTCATCCGGGGCGTTGACGACCCGGGTATGCGCGGTGATCGCCTTGCGCGGCGCCACCAGCTTTTCCATCAGGGCGTGGCCGAACAGCCAGACCCGCGCGTCGCGTTCAAATGCGTCGCGCCGCTCGTAGAGTGCTTCGCGCCAGCGATGGCCGCGCAGCGCTGCGACCAACGCTTCACCCTCGGTACCTTGGCGCACCACCAGCAGCGCCGCGTTCTCGTCGAAGATGGTGGCGCCGTCGCGTGCCGGTCCACGCGACTTGCCGACACCCGCCACCGCGATCTGCGCCGCCTGCAGGGCATTGAGCTCCACTTTGATGCGCGGGAAGGTCAGCCACACCAGGCCATTGAAAAAGTCGTGCAGGTTGTCGCGCGTGGGCACGCAGCCGGTCGCGCCGATGAATTCTTCATACGCCTGCCCTTCCGGCAGGGCCGCCTGCGGCACAAAGCGGATCGGTTGCCCTTGCCGGTTGACCAGCGCCAGCGGTCCGATGGCCGCATTGAGCATGCCGGCGACGTCCGGCGCGCCGGCATCGAGTCTGCTGGAGGCCGGACGCACCGCGTCGTACCACGGCCGCGCCCAGTCGATCTGCGCCAGCATCGGCTTACAGCAGCTTCCAGTTGATCTGTTCTCCGCCATTCAAAGGTACCAGACTGGAATCGGCCATGGGCACGGTGGCTGGCAAGGTCCAGGCTTCGCGCTTGAGCGTAACCTGCTCCGTGTTGCGCGGCAGGTCGTAGAAGTCGGGACCGAAGAAGCTGGCGAAGCCTTCCAGTTTGTCGAGGGCGCCGGCGCGCTCGAACGCTTCGGTGTACATCTCCATGGCGTGCAGGGCGGTGTAGCAGCCGGCGCAGCCGCAGGAGGTTTCCTTGGCGCCGACGGCGTGCGGGGCCGAGTCGGTACCCAGGAAGAAGCGCTCGTCGCCGCTGGTGGCGGCCGTCATCAGTGCCAGGCGGTGCTCTTCGCGCTTGAGCACGGGCAGGCAGTAATAATGAGGACGGATGCCGCCCTTGAAGATCTCGTTGCGGTTGTACAGCAGGTGGTGGGCGGTGATCGTGGCCGCGATCGGGCCTTCCGCTTCGGCCACGTACTGGGCCGCGTCCTTGGTGGTGATGTGTTCGAAGACGATCTTCAGTTCGGGCATGTCGCGGCGCAGCGGGCGCATCACGCGCTCGATGAAGACGGCTTCGCGGTCGAACAGGTCGATGTCCTGGTCGGTGACTTCGCCATGCACCAGGAAGGGCATGCCGACTTCCTGCATCACGTCCAGGGTCTTGTAGCAGTTTTTCAGGTCGGTCACGCCAGCGTCGGAATTGGTGGTCGCACCAGCCGGGTAGAGTTTGACAGCGTGGACAAAGCCGCTGTCCATAGCGCGGCGGATCTCGTCCGGGTCGGTATTATTGGTCAGGTAGAGCGTCATCAGCGGCTCAAAGGCCATCCCGGCCGGCAGCGCAGCCAGGATGCGCTCGCGGTAGGCCGCGGCCATGGCCGTGGTGGTGACAGGCGGCTTCAGGTTGGGCATGACAATGGCGCGGGCGAACTGGCGCGCGCTGTGCGGCAGGACGCTGGCCAGGGCCGCGCCGTCGCGCAGGTGCAGGTGCCAGTCGTCGGGGCGGGTGATCGTCAGGGTCTGGGGAGTATCGAGGATGGACATGGCGGCTTTCGGAAAACGGATGCGGTATTTTACCCGTCGCCCTGCGGTTGGGCAGCTTATTGCTTATGAAAGTCGCATGAAATCACGCGTTCGTTTGCGCGTGCGCTTGCTGCGCCCAGCCGGATTTGAGATACTGCATCGCAAATGCAACGCACGGAGAATTTCATGAAGACGACAACGCTTCCCTCGCTTCGAGTCACGTCCGCACTACGCGAGGCCGCCGAGAGCGTGCTTGAGCAGGGTGAAACCCTCTCCAGCTTCATGGAAGAATCAGTCCGGGTGCATATCGAGCGGCGGCGCGCGCAACGGGATTTCATCGACAGGGGCCTGGCTTCGCGCGAGGAGGCCGCGCTGACCGGCGAATACTACGCCGCCGAGGATGTGCTCAAAGAACTCGATGAACTGCTGACGGAAGCCGAAGCCAGGGCGGCCAAGTGACATTCCGCGTCAGGTATACAAAACAGGCGCGCGAGGACTTGAGGCGCTTGTTCACGTTCCTGCTTGAGATCGATCCGGCGGCCGCGCAGCGCGCTCGCGCCAAGATAGCAAAAGGGATGAAGCTGCTCGAGGAGTTCCCTTTTACCTGCAGAAAGGCCCGGCCCGATATGCCGCGTCTGCGAGAGCTCGTCATCGACTATGGTCACGCAGGCTACGTCGTGCTTTTCGATATCGACGACGCCAGTACTGTGACCATCCTGGCCGTTCGCCACCAGCGCGAAGATGACTTCTTCTGACGGTCTTGAGTAAATAGCTTAGTGAATAATCTTCGCCAAAAACTCGCGCGCCCGCTCTGACGCCGGGTTACTGAAGAATGCCTGGGTCGGGCTGTCCTCGACGATCTTCCCATGATCCATGAAGATGATGCGCCCGGCCACCTTGCGCGCGAAGCCCATCTCGTGGGTCACCACCATCATGGTCATGCCTTCCTGCGCCAGCCCCACCATCACATCCAGCACCTCGTTGATCATCTCCGGGTCAAGCGCGGACGTCGGTTCGTCGAACAGCATGGCGATCGGGTCCATCGAGAGCGCGCGCGCGATGGCCACGCGCTGCTGCTGGCCGCCGGAGAGCTGGCTGGGGAATTTGTCCTGCTGCGCCAGGAGGCCTACCCGGTCCAGGTACTGCAAGCCCTTGGCCGTGGCTTCGTCCTTGCTGCGCCCGAGCACCTTGATCTGGCCCAGGGTCAGGTTGTCGCGTACCGACAGATGGGGAAACAGCTCGAAATTCTGGAACACCATGCCGATGCGGGCGCGTAAAGACGACAAATTGGTCTTCGGGTCACCCACCGAAATGCCGTCCACCGTCACCACGCCCTGCTGGAACGGTTCGAGCCCGTTGACGGTTTTGATCAGGGTCGATTTGCCCGAGCCGGAGGGGCCGCAGATGACCACCACGTCGCCTTTTGCCACCTGCGTACTGCAATCGGTCAGCACCTGAAACGCGCCATACCACTTACTGACATTTTTAAGTTCAATCATGTTGTTTTTTTGCCTGTTCGCCGTGCTTGCGGCCTGCTTGACAGTACCTGTGCAGCCTATGATACTGCGGAACTTGCCAAGAAATTCATCACTTGACAACCCGCTCGCACGGATCTTACCAATATTTGCACGGGAGTTTGCAAGACAGTCCCGGGAACTTCCCCCCACACCGATACAAAAACAGGAAGCAGCACATGAATAAACGCAGCCGTCTTACTACCTATATTCTCGGCGCCCTGGTATTGGGCATCGTGGTCGGGTACATCCTCAACCTCACGATGGCCGAACCGAAGAAGTTCGCCGAGTACATGTCGTTGCTGACGACCGTATTCCTCCGCCTGATCAAGATGATCATCGCGCCGCTGGTGTTCTCGACCCTGGTGGTGGGCATCGCGCGCATGGGCGACGCCAAGGAAGTGGGACGGATCGGGATCAAGGCGCTGTCCTGGTTCATCATCGCTTCCCTGATTTCGCTGTCGCTCGGCCTGGTGCTGGTGAACCTGTTCCGCCCTGGCGACGCCATGGTCGGCTTCATGCCGGCGACGACGACCGCAACAGGCCTGGTCACGACCAGCATGTCGCTCAAGGAGTTCGTCACCCACCTGGTGCCGGCCTCCATCGTCGATGGCATGGCCAAGAACGAAATCCTGCAGATCGTCGTGTTCTCGGTCTTCTTCGGAACGGCGGCAGCCGCTGTCGGCCCACGCGCCAATCCTCTGGTCGACGCGATCGACGGCCTGGCGCACGTCATGCTCAAGGTGACCGGCTATGTCATGAACTTTGCACCGGTCGCCGTGTTTGCCGCGGTGTCGGGCGTGATCGCCAGCAGCGGTGTGGGCGTGATCGGCAAGTTCGGCGCCTTCATGGCGGAGTTCTATCTGGCGATTGCCTTGTTGTGGATCGTCCTGACCTTTGGTGGTTTCCTGTTCCTGGGGCGCCGCGTCTTCACCCTGCTGCGCGAGCTGCGCGAACCGACCCTGCTGGCGTTTTCGACAGCGTCGTCGGAAGCGGCTTTCCCTAAAACGCTGGAAGGCCTGGAGCGCTTCGGCGTGAAGAACCGCATCGCCGCTTTCGTGCTGCCGATCGGGTATTCCTTCAATCTCGATGGCTCGATGATGTACTGCACCTTCGCAGCGATCTTCATCGCCCAGGGCTACGGGATCGACATGTCGGCCGGCGCCCAGATCATGATGCTGCTGTACCTGATGGTCGCGTCCAAGGGTATGGCGGGCGTGCCGCGTGCTTCCCTGGTGATTATCGCCGCCACCTTGAACCAGTTCGGTATCCCGGAAGCGGGCCTGGTCGCGCTGTTCGCGATCGACCATTTCCTGGACATGGCGCGTTCGGCGACGAACGTGATCGGTAACGGCATCGCGACCGCTGTCGTGGCCAAGTGGGAAGGCGAGCTTGCCGCGCCGGCTTCGGCCGAGAAGGATGTGGCGACCGCGCCGCTGGCGTAAGTATCCACTTTCCATCAGGCCCCGGTGCTGCTTGCGGCGCCGGGGCCTTTTGCTTTTTGCGGCCGAAAAACGACAGCGTTCCATGCAGGTTTTGCATACCGAATCCTATGCAAAATTCGCATAAAAGGCCTTATGCAAAAATTGCATACGGAAGCCGATGCAAGCATTGCATAGCCGACTTTTGGCCAATGAATTCGTGTATGCTCTTTTGCCATTATTCCCCCTTCGGAGCCCTGCCATGCACAAGCTGTCCGTCCTTGGTCTTCTACTCGCAGCAGGCAGCACGCAGGCCGCGACGCAAACGGTCGATTGCGGCCGCCTCCTCGATGTCAAGGCAGGCACCTGGCGTGAGAAGGTCAGCATCGTCATCGAGAACGGCAGCATCAAGTCGATCGGCCCGCTGGCACCGGCACCGGGCAATATCGACCTTTCCAGCCACGCCTGCCTGCCCGGCTTCATCGACATGCACGTGCACCTGAGCGGCGAGACGCAAAAGCAGGTCGATGCGCTGCGCGACACGCTCTCCCTGAATCCCGCCGACCGCGCTTTGCGCGCAGTGAACTACGCCGAGCGCACCTTGCAAGCGGGCTTCACCACGGTGCGCGACCTGGGCGCGGAGGACGGCCTGAACGTCTCACTGAAACGCGCCATCGCGGCCGGCTCGATTCCTGGACCGCGCATGTTCACGGCCGGTAAATCAATCGCCACCACGGGCGGCCATGCCGATCCGACCAACGCCCTGTCGCAGCGTCTGAGTGCCGCGATCGGCAAGCCCGGTCCGGCCGAGGGTGTAGTCAACAGCGAAGACGAGGCGCGCGCAGCGGTGCGGGCCCGCTACAAGGAAGGCGCGGACCTGATCAAGGTCACGGCGACCGGCGGTGTGTTGAGCCAGGCGTCGAGTGGCCAGAATTCGCAGTACACCGAGGCCGAGCTGCGCGCCATCATCAGCACCGCCAAGGACTATGGTTTCCGCGTGGCGGCGCACGCGCACGGCACCGAAGGCATCAAGCGCGCCATCCGCGCCGGCATCGATTCGATCGAACACGGCACCTATATGGACGACGAGACCATTGCCCTCTTCAAGAAGCACGGTACCTGGTTCGTGCCGACCATTTCGGCAGGGCGCTACGTGGCCGACAAGGCCAGGGAAGCCGATTACTACTCGCCGCTGGTGCGCCCGAAAGCGGCCGCCATCGGACCGCTGATCCAGGGCACGTTCGCGCGCGCCTACAAGGCCGGCGTGAAGATCGCCTTCGGTACCGATGCGGGCGTTTTCCCACACGGCGAGAACGCCAAGGAATTCGCCTACATGGTGGAAGCGGGCATGCCGCCGCTCGAAGCGATTCGCAGCGCGACCGTGCATGCCGCCACCTTGCTGGACCAAAGCAAGCGCCTCGGCTCCATCGAACCCGGCTTTGCCGCCGACATCGTCGCCGTCAGCGGCGACCCGCTTCAGGACATCACGCTGCTGCAGCGTGTCGGCTTCGTCATGAAGGACGGCGTCGTCTACAAAAAACCATCACCGCAACCATAACCATAACCGCAAAAACAAGGAGAACCCATGTTGTATCAAAAGTCCCGGCAGTCGCTGATTGCCATGTTTGCCCTGCTGGTCGCCGTCACCGGCGCCGCCCAGGCCCAGCTGGCGCCTGCCGCGCCCAAGCTGGCCAATGTGACCATCCTGGCCACCGGCGGCACCATCGCCGGCACCGGCGCGACCAGCACCACCACGGTCGGCTACACCGCCGCCACGGTCGGCGTGCAGCGCCTGATCCAGGCCGTGCCGGAACTGGCCAAGGTGGCCAACGTCAGCGGCGAACAGGTGTTCCAGATCGCCAGCGAAAACATGAGCAATGAGCACTGGCTGACCCTGGCCAAGCGCGTCAACGTCCTGCTGGCGCAGCAGAACGTTGACGGCATCGTCATCACCCACGGCACCGACACGCTGGAGGAAACCGCCTACTTCCTGGACCTGGTGGTCAAGAGCCGCAAGCCGGTGGTGCTGGTGGGCGCGATGCGTCCATCGACCGCGCTGTCGGCCGACGGTCCGATCAACCTGTATAACGCCGTGCTGCTGGCGGCCAGCCCGGATGCCGTCGGCAAGGGCGTGCTGGTGTCCATGAACGACCAGATCCAGTCGGCGCGCGATGTCACCAAGGTCAATACCTCGACCCTGGACAGCTTCCGCACGCCGGAGCTGGGCATGCTCGGCTACATCCAGGGCAGCAAGCCCTTCTTCTACCGCGCTTCGCTGCGCAAGCACACTACCGAGAGCGAGTTCGATATCAGTGCGCTGCAGTCGCTGCCGCAGGTCGATATCGTGTACGGTTACGCGAACATGAATCCAGTGGCGGTCGATGCCTTCATGGCGGCCGGCGCCAAGGGCATCATCCATGCAGGTGTGGGCGACGGCAGCCTGGCCGGTAAAGTGGTGCCGGCCTTGAAGGCGGCGCGTGCCAAGGGTGCGATCGTGGTGCGTGCAAGCCGCGTGGGCCAGGGGATTTTGGCGCGCAATGGCGAAGCCAATGACGATGAACTGGACTTTGTCGCGGCCGATACCCTGAATCCGCAGAAAGCGCGCATTTTGCTGATGCTGGCGCTGACCAAGACGAACAATACCAAGGACATCCAGCGGATGTTCTACACCTACTGACCGCAACATATCGTAGGGCGGAAAAGCTCCGCAGGGCGCCTTCCGCCGTGCCACGTTTGAGCCGCTTGCGACTCACGCGTTGTACGGCGGAAGGCGCCTTCGGCTTTTCCGCCCTACGATTTTTGTGACATCCCCAGCTTGCGGTATTACTCCACCTCCAGCGGCGAGGCCAGTTCTTCATCCTGCCTGGCCTGCTGCCTTTCCCACATCTGCGCATACAAACCATCGGTCGCGAGCAGCGACTGGTGCGTGCCGCGCTCCACGATCCGTCCGTGATCGAGCACCAGGATTTGCTGGGCATCGGCCACCGTCGACAGGCGGTGCGCGATCACCAGGGTGGTGCGGTTCCTGGCAATCTCCTTCAACTGCGCCTGGATGGCCTGCTCCGCCTTGGAGTCGAGCGCCGATGTGGCTTCGTCGAAAATCAGGATGGCCGGATTCTTCAGCAAGGTGCGGGCGATCGCCACGCGCTGCTTTTCGCCGCCGGACAGTTTGAGTCCGCGTTCGCCGACCATGGTCTTGTACCCATCGGGCAGCGTTTCGATGAAGTCGTGGATCGAGGCGGCGCGCGCGGCGGCCACGATGTCGGCATGGCTGGCGCCCGGCTTGCCATAGGCGATGTTGTATTCGATGGTGTCGTTGAACAGCACCGTATCCTGCGGCACGATGCCGATCGCGCTGCGCAGCGATTGCTGGGTGACCTGGCGCAGGTCCTGGCCGTCGATGGAAATACTGCCGCTGTTGACGTCATAAAAGCGGAACAAAAGGCGTGACAGGGTCGACTTGCCTGAGCCGCTGTGCCCCACCACCGCCGTGGTGGTGCCGGCCGCGATGGCGAAGTCGACGTCGAACAGGATCTGGCGCTTGGACTCGTAGCTGAAGTTCACGTTGGAGAACACCACGCGCGCGCCCCCCGCATGCAGCGGTTTGGCGTCCGGCCCGTCGGCCACTTCGCGGTTCTGGTCCAGCAGCGAGAACAGGCGCTCCATGTCGGCCAGGCTTTGCTTGATTTCGCGGTAGATCACGCCCAGGAAGTTGAGCGGGATGTAGAGCTGGATCATGAAGGAATTAACCAGCACCAGGTCGCCCAGGGTCATGGTGCCGGCGATGACGCCTTCAGTCGCGCGCCACAGAATCAGGGTGACGGCGGTGGCGATAATCAGCGACTGGCCGGTGTTGAGCACCGAGAGCGAGGTCTGCGACCGCACGGCGGCGTTTTCGAAACTCTGCAAACCTTCGTCGTAGCGCTTCGCTTCGTAGTCTTCATTGCCGAAGTATTTGACGGTCTCGTAGTTGATCAGCGAATCGATGGCCTTGGTGTTAGCCTTGGAATCGAGATCATTCATGGTGCGCCGAAAGTGCGTGCGCCAGTTGGTGACGATGACGGTAAAGGCGATGTAGCTCACCAGGGCCACCGCGGTGATCGCACTGAACCAGATGTCGTAATGCGTGACCAGGTAGGTCAGCACCAGGGTGATTTCGACCAGGGTGGGCAGGATGTTAAACAGCGTGTACGAAATGAGCGAACTGACGCCGCGTGTGCCGCGTTCGATATCGCGCGTCATGCCGCCGGTCTGGCGGTTCAGGTGAAAGCGCAGGGACAGCGCATGCAGGTGGCGGAACACGCGCAGGGCGATGGTGCGCACCGCGCGCTGTGTCACGCGCGCGAACAGGAATTCGCGCAGCTCGGTAAATACAGTGGTGGAGAGGCGCAGCAGGCCGTAGGCGACCAGGGCGGCCAGCGGCAGGACCAGCAGCGCGTGCGGACTGGCGGCGCTGACGCTCAGCTGGTCGATGATTTTTTTCAGGACCAGGGGCACGCCAACGTTGGCCAGCTTGGCGCCGACCAGGCAGACCATAGCCGCGATCACGCGCCACTTGTACACCCACAGGTAAGGGAACAGGGTCTTGAGCGTGGCCCAGTCGCTGCGCATGACAGCGTTGGGGTCAAGGGCCGGGGGCGGCGGGCTGGTGGCATTACGGCGCATGGCAGAGCTCTGGGATTTGTGGTTCAATTCCGGACGATTGTAGCCTTTCATGAGAATTCAAGATGACCACGCCAGAAAACGCCGTATCCGCCCCCCTGAACAAGGGCCTGCCCCCAGGCAAGATGCCCCAGTTGAGGGTGATGCCCGCGCCATCTGACGCCAATGTGTACGGCGACGTGTTCGGCGGCTGGATCATGGCGCAGGTCGACGTGGCCGGCTCCCTGCCCGCCACGCGCCGCGCCAACGGCCGCGTGGCCACCATCGCGGTGAACTCCTTCCTGTTCAAAAATCCCGTGTTCGTAGGTGATCTGCTGTCCTTTTACGCCGACATCGTCAAAGTGGGGAATACTTCGATCACGGTGTATGTCGAGGTGTACGCGGAGCGCAACCGCCTGCAAGCCGACACGGTCAAGGTGACCGAAGCCACCCTGACCTACGTGGCCACCGGCGACGACCGTAAGCCGCGCCAGCTGCCGCCGATCGAATCGCTGATCCAGTCCTGAACTTGCCCATGCCCAGCGCGCAGCGGCGCCTGATTCTGCTGGGCGCCGCGCTGGCGGCGGCCGGTGTCGCGCCTTCACACGCGCAAACGCGCACCGGCAGCTATCCCTTCCGCCTCGGCGTGGCGTCCGGCTCCCCACTGCCCGACTCGGTCATCCTGTGGACCCGCATACTGCACGATCCGCTGAATGCCGCCGCGACGCCGCAGGTGGCGTTTACCGTGCGCTGGGAAGTGGCGCACGATGAAGGCTTTACCCGCATTGCGGCCAAGGGAACAGCCGAAGCCTTGCCGGCGCTGGCGCACAGCGTGCACGTGGACGTCAAGGGACTGGCGCCGGCACGCTGGTACTGGTACCGATTCATGCTGGGCGATGCGGTCAGCGCAGTTGGCCGCACGCGCACCGCACCAGCCGCCGAGGCCCTTCCCGCTTCGTTGAAACTGGCGGTGGCGTCGTGCCAGCACTGGGAGTTCGGCAGCTACGCGGCGCACCGTCACATGGCAGCGGCGTCCCCGGACCTGGTCGCTTTTTTGGGCGACTATATCTACGAGTGGGGAACCTATGCGCTGACGCATCCGCAGCGCGCGGTACGCACCGCAGAATCGTTCACCCTTGCCGACTACCGCGCACGCTATGCGCAGTACAAAAGCGATGCGGACCTGCAGGCCTCGCACCTGGTCGCGCCCTGGGTCGTGACCTGGGACGACCATGAAGTGGCCAACGACTACGCGCGCGACAGCGATGAGCGGCGCGATGTCAATTTCGCGGCGCGGCGCGCTGCGGCCTACCAGGCCTTTTACGAGCATATGCCGCTGCGGCTGGTGATGCCGCGGGCGAACGACTACGGCAGCCTGCGCATGTACCAGCGCTACGACTGGGGCAGGCTGGCGCGCTTTCATGTGCTGGACGATCGCCAGTACCGCGCCACGCATGCCTGCGGTCCGGCCAACCGCGGTGGGTCAAGTTCGGTGACGCGTGCCTGTGCGGCGCTGCGCGATCCTTCGCGTTCCATGCTGGGATCGGAACAGGAGGCCTGGCTTGCGCAGGGCCTGGGCAGTTCGAAGGCGCGCTGGAACATTATTGCGCAGCAGACGCCGATGGCGCAGTCGAGCCAGGTAAAGATCGTCACGCCGAATGATGGTCGCTTCTGGACTGACGGGTGGGATGGTTATCCGGTGGCGCGCCAGCGTTTTTTCGACAGTTTGCGCAAGAGCGGTGCGGCCAATCCCGTGGTGCTGGCGGGCGATGTGCACACGTTTTATGCGAGCGACCTGCAGGGGGATTTCAACCGGCGTTCGTCGAAGAACAATCCGGTGTTTGCGACGGAGTTTTGCGGGACTTCGGTGACGTCGAGCTCACGGCCGCAGGAGCGTACCTTGCAGTATCTCGACATCAATCCGCATGTGAAGTATGGGCGCAGCGACAAGCGCGGGTTCATGCTGATGGAGGTGACGTCCGAGCGGACGGTCACCACGTTCATGGGCCTCGATGAGGTGCGCGATCCGAAGTCGGGCATCGCGACGCTTGCCAAGTTCCACGTCGACGACGGCAAGCCGGGGGCGAAACGGGACACATGAATGGGCCTCGGGCGGCTCGTGCTGGATTACGCTGCGCTGATCCACCCTACACCAGTTTACATGCCAGGAGCCTCAAAAAAGGCGTAGGGTGGATAAGCGTAGCGCCATCCACCACGAGCCGCCACCAGATCCCGATTACGCGGCTTTTTTCTCGTCGCGCAGCTCGCGCCGCAGGATCTTGCCGACATTGGTCTTCGGCAGATCGGTACGGAACTCGATGTACTTCGGCTTCTTGTACGCGGTCAGCTGCTCCTTGCAGTAGTCCATCAACTGCTCGACGGTCAGGTTCTGATCCTTCTTGACCACGAACAGCTTCACGGCCTCGCCCGAATTCTTGTCCGGCACACCGATGCAGGCGCATTCGAGCACACCAGGATGCGCCGAGATCACGCCTTCAATCTCGTTCGGATACACATTAAAGCCCGACACCAGAATCATGTCCTTCTTGCGGTCGACGATCTTGGTGTAGCCGCGCTCGTCCATGATGCCGACGTCGCCGGTCTTGAAGAAGCCGTCCGGGGTCATGACCTTGGCGGTTTCGTCATCGCGCTGCCAGTAGCCGGCCATGACCTGCGGGCCGCGGATGGCGATCTCGCCGGCGGTCCCCAGCGGAACCGGATTGCCGTCGTCGTCCAGGATCTGAATCTCGGTCGATGGATACGGCAGGCCGATCGCGCCGGTGAATTCCTTGATGTCGCAGCGGTTGGCGGTGGCCACCGGGGACGTCTCCGACAGGCCGTAGCCTTCGATGATCGGGGTGCCGGTCAGCTTGAGCCAGCGGTCCGCCACCGACTGCTGCACCGACATGCCGCCGCCGTTGCATACCTTGTAGCTTGAGAAATCGAGCTTGGCGAAGTCGGGGTTGTTCAGCAGGCCGTTGTACAGCGTGTTCACGGCCGGGAAAATGTTGATCTGGTACTTGGCCAGCTCTTTCACAAAACCCGGCATGTCGCGCGGGTTGGGGATCAGGAGGTTCATGCCGCCCAGGCGCGTGGCCATCAGCGAGCAGACGGTCAGCGAGTAGATGTGATACAGCGGCAGCGCGCAGACGAACTGCAGCTGCTGGCCCTTGGGCAGAGTGTCGAGGGTCGGCTGCAGCCAGGCTTCGTTCTGGAGCACGTTGGCGATCACGTTCTTGTGCAGCAGGACCGCGCCCTTGGATACGCCGGTGGTGCCGCCGGTGTACTGCAGGAAGGCGATGTCGTCGTGTCCGAGCTTGACCGGTTTGAGCGTCATGCGCGCGCCAGCGGCGAGTACCTTGTTGAAGGACATCGCACCGGGCAGCGAATAGGCCGGCACCATCTTCTTGACCTTGCGGACGACGAAGTTGACGATCATGCCTTTCAGGCCGCCCAGCAGGTCGCCCATGTTCGCCACGACCACATGCTTGACCGGGGTCTTGGGCAGGACCTGCTCGAGCGTGGTGGCGAAGTTTTCGAGCACAATGATCGCTTCGGCGCCGGAATCGGTCAGCTGATGCTGCAGCTCGCGCGGCGTGTACAGCGGATTGACGTTGACGATGACGTAGCCGGCGCGCAGGACGGCGGCCATGGCCACCGGGTACTGCAGCACGTTGGGCATCATGATGGCGACCCGCGCGCCTTTTTTGAGGCCGCGGCTTTGCAGCCAGGCGCCCATCTGCTGCGACATCGTATCGAGTTCGCCGTAGGTGATCGCCTTGTCCATGCAGACGTAGGCCTTGCGGTCGGCGTACTTGCGGAAGGCTTCTTCCAGCAGGTGCGTCAGCGAGCGGTATTGCGTCCAGTCGATCTCGGCGGGGACGCCTTCCTGATACGACTTAAGCCAAAACTTGTCCATCTATGCCTCGTCTCATTGTTATTAACCGTGGATGCAAAACGCCGCCGCTGGCATTGACCAGGCTGGCGGCGGCGTTGCCGGCAGCGCTTACGCCGCCTTCTTTTCGTCCCTTAGTACACGGCGCAGGATCTTGCCGACGTTGGTCTTCGGCAGCTCATCGCGGAACTCGATGTACTTGGGTTTTTTGTAGCCGGTGAACTGCTGCTTGCAGTAGTCCATCAATTGTTCGACTGTCAGGTTCGGATCCTTGCGCACCACGAAGACCTTGACCGCTTCGCCCGAGTGCTCGTCCGGCACGCCGATGCAGGCGCATTCGAGCACGCCGGGATGGGCGGCGATCACGCCTTCGAGTTCGTTCGGGTAGACGTTAAAGCCCGACACCAGGATCATGTCCTTCTTGCGGTCGACGATCTTGACGAAGCCGTTCGGATCCATCACGCCGACGTCGCCCGATTTGAAGAAGCCGTCGGCGGTCATGACCTTGGCCGTTTCGTCCGGACGGTTCCAGTAGCCGGCCATGACCTGCGGGCCGCGGATGGCGATTTCGCCGGCTTCGCCCAGGGCGACCGGATTGCCGTCATCGTCCAGGATGGCGATGTCGGTGGACGGCACCGGCAGGCCGATGGTGGCGGTGAAGTCGACCAGGTCGGAGCGGTTGCAGGTGGCGACCGGAGAGGTTTCGGACAGACCGTAGCCTTCGATGATGCAGCTGCCCGTGGCTTTTTTCCACTTGTCGTTGACGGCCTGCTGCACCGCCATGCCGCCGCCGTTGGAGATCTTCAGGCCAGTGAAATCGACCTTGGAGAAATCCGGATGATTGAGCAGCGCGTTGTACAGCGTGTTCACCGCCGGCAGCATGTTGATCTGGTACTTGCACAGTTCCTTGATGAAGCCGCCGATATCGCGCGGGTTCGGAATCAGGATGTTGAGGGCGCCCACACGGGTGCCCCACATGGCGCAGCAGGTCAGCGCGAAGATGTGATACAGCGGCAGCGCGCAGACGATGGTGACCTGTTCGACCACGGGCGCCTTGACCAGCGCCGGCTGGGACCAGGCTTCGCTTTGCAGCACGTTGGCGATCACGTTGCGGTGGGTCAGGGTGGCGCCCTTGGACACGCCGGTGGTGCCGCCGGTGTACTGCAGGAAGGCGACATCGGAGCTGGTGGCCTGCACCGGCGTGAAGGTCATCTTGGCGCCCATCGACAGCACGTCCTTGAAGCGCACCGCGTTCGGCAGCGAGAAGGCCGGGACCATCTTCTTGACGTTGCGGACCACGAAGTTGACCAGCATGCCCTTGGCGCCGCCCAGCATCTCGCCCATGCTGGCGACGACGATGTGCTTGACCGGTGTTTTGGACAGGACTTGTTCGAGCGTGGTGGCGAAATTTTCGAGGACGATGATCGCTTCGCTGCCCGAGTCGCTCAGCTGGTGCTCCAGCTCGCGCGGCGTGTACAGAGGATTGACGTTGACCACGGTGTAGCCGGCGCGCAGGATGGCGGCGATGGCGATCGGGTACTGCAGCACATTGGGCATCATGATGGCGACGCGCGCGCCTTTTTTCATGCCCCGGCTTTGCAGCCAGGCCGCCATGCGCCTGGAATACAGGTCCACCTCGGCGTAGGTCAGGAACTTGTCCATACACACGTAGGCGTTGCGGTCTGCGAATTTCTGGAATGATTCTTCGAGCAGTTGCACGAGCGAACGGTACTGGTCGGGATTGATCTCAGCGGGAACGTTGCCGGGATAGGATTTCAGCCAAATCTTGTCCATCGTGTGCCTCTGTCTCAGATTATCGTTATGGGATCTGGCCGCACCGAACCAGTCAGTATGTGATATTTTTCACACGAAAAAAAACGAGCGTGCGCTTTATTACATCCGTCTGTGATGCTATCGGGCAGCGCGCTTCGATGCAAGCGCTTTTGAGGCTATTTGAACCAGCGCTCTACGGCGCTGTCATTGGTGCGTTGCAGCAACTGTTGTCTGTGTCTCCGCCAGGGCTTTCAAGCGGCGATGGCGTTCATTCTTGTCCAGCTCGGCGAGCGCCCTGGCTGCGGCGTAGAAACGCGGGAAGCTCTTTTCGCGGGCCAGCAAGGCGCGGAATGCAGGGACAAAATCATTATAGGTTGCAACGGAGGCCAGATGCGCATTCGTCAGCGGCTCGGCGAAAAAACGGTCGTAACCGGCGTAGCCGCCCCAGCTGGCCTTGAGTACCGCGTAGTCGTCCTGCAGCTGCTGGAACAGGCGGGCCTTGGTGGCGCGCTTTTCCGCCATGCCGGCTTTGGACGCGTAGTTGGTTTCCAGGGCGCGCCGGCACTTGATGAGCAGTTGCAGGAATTCCTGCTTGCGCGCACTGAACTTGATGAAGTTCTCGCGCATGGTCTCGTTGCCGAAGCCGCTCAACCAGCGCTCGACCCCGGCCTCCTCCACCGCGCTGGCAAACGATTCGTTGAACTGCGAGTCGCCCGCGATGTAGAGCACCTGGTGCGACAGTTCATGGAACATCAGGCGCGCCAGTTCGGCGTCCGGATAATTGATGAACGTGGAAATCAAGGGGTCGTTGAACCAGCCCAGGGTGGAATAAGCCGGCACGCCGCCCACTTGCACGTCGTTTCCCTCGGCGCGCAGCTCCTTGGCGTAATCGACCGCATCTTCCTTGCTGTAGTAACCGCGATAGCTGACGCAGCCGGCCACCGGGAAGCACCATTGGATGGGCTTGAGCGACAACTCGGGTGTGGCCACCACGTTCCACAGCACGTAGGGCCGGCTCAGTGCCGCGTAGTTCTTGTAGCTCTGGTTGTCCGGCAGGCCCAGTTCTTTCACCGCGAAGGTCCGGATCTGGCGTGCGGTGGCCAGGCGCATGCGCAGCTTGGCTGGGGTCGACTGGTCATTGAGCCAGTCGTCGATCGGGCGCGCATCGGACAGCAAGGTCAGCTGACCCTGGGCCGCCTGGCGGTAGTAATTGATACTTGAACAACTCACCAGCAGTGCGACTGTCGTGGCTGCCATAAGCGCGTGTTTGGCTGATCGGCTGAACTTCATCGCGCTCTCCCGGTCTGACTTATGCAGCGACCCTGTCGGCCTTTTCGACCTGGACAAGGGTGTCATAAAAGGTTGGCGCGCGCCCCATGTCGGTCAGGCGCTGGCTGGTGACCTCGTTGGCGTTCTTGCCGTCGCTGGCGAGTTTCTTCCACCAGACGGACAAGCCCACCACCAGGCCGGCGCGCGCCTTGGGGGTGATCCTTGCCTTGGCCACGAAGGAACCGCGGTCGTTAAAGATGCGCACCATCTCGCCTTCGACTATGCCGCGTGCTGCAGCGTCGGCCGGGTGAATGTCCAGGTGAGGCTCGCCTTCGTTCGCGCGCAGGCTGGTCACGTTCACGAATGTGGAGTTCAGGAAGTTGCGGGCCGGCGGAGAGATCATCGCCAGCGGGTAGCGGGCGGCCAGTTCCGGGTTGCTCGCGACCGATTCGTAAGGAGGAATATAGGTCGGCAGCGGGTCCAGTCCGTCGGCCAGCATGCTGGCGGAATAAAACTCGCACTTGCCGGAGGGAGTGAAAAAGCCGCCGTTGGCGAAGGGCGCGTCCGGCATGTCCAGCTTTTGCCAGCCCTTGCGCTTGAGCGATTCCCAGTCAAAGTGCACGGCACGCACATTGCTTGTGTCGAAGGCCTGGGCGGCGATCTGGTCGTCGGTTTCCTGGAAGCAGGGATCGTCGAAACCCATTTTGGCAGCGATCAAGCGAAAGATCTCGGTATTGGGCTTGGCTTCGCCCATCGGGGCGATGGCGGCGTTGTTTGCCATCATGTACAGGTGGCCGTAGGCGCTGTGGGCGTCCACGTGCTCGAGCTGTGTAGTGGCGGGCAACAGGATGTCGGCGTAATCGGCGCTGTCGGTCTGGAAGTGTTCCAGCACGACGGTGAACAGATCCTCGCGCTCGAAACCGCGCATGACCTTGTCCGACTCGGGTGCAATGGCCACCGGGTTGGCGTTGTAGACGATGACGGCTTCGATCTTTGGACCGAAGGCGGCGGAGGCGTCGCGCAGCAAGTCGTCGCCAATGGTCGTCATGTTGATGGTGCGTACCGGCGCCTTGAGCAGGTCCGGGCGCTGCAGCTTGGCCTTGTTGACCGGGAAGGTGCCGGAGGAAGACAGTTGCACGCCGCCGGCGGCATGGCGCCAGGCGCCAACCAGGGCCGGCAGGCAGGTGATGTTGCGCACCGCCATACCGCCGCCTGCCACGCGCTGTACGCCGTAGTTGGTGCGGATCGCAACCGGCTCGCCGCGGCGCGCAGTCTGGCCATATTCGCGCGCCAGGTTCACCACCTCGTCGACGGTGATGCCGCAGGTGTCGGCCGTGCGTTCCGGCGTCCATTCCGCGGCGCGCTGCTTCAGTTCGGCGTAACCCAGGGTATGCCGGGCGATGTAATCCTCGTCGACCAGGTTTTCCTGGATAAGCACGTGCATCAGGCCCAGCGCCAGCGCGGCATCGGTGCCGGGCAGCAAAGCGATATGCTGATGGCATTTTTCCGCCGTCAGGGAACGGTAGGGATCGATCGCGATCAGGCGCGCGCCCTTGCGCTTGGCTTCCTGGGCCCGCATCCAGAAATGCAGGTTGGAGGCGATCGGGTTACCGCCCCAGATCAGGATCAGGCGCGCATCCTGGAATTGTTCAATATCGGTGCCGACTGTCGCGCCGATGGTGTACTTATAACCGGTGAAGCCAGCCATCGCGCAGATGGTGCGGTCCAGCTGCGAGGCGCCGATGTGATTGAAAAAGCGTGCCGAAATAGAATCGCCCTGGACCCAGCCCATGGTGCCGGCATAGTTGTATGGCAGGATGGCTTGCGGCGCGCGGGCGGCAATCTCGCCCAGGCGCGTGGCGATTTCCCTGATCGCCTGGTCCCAGCTGATGCGTTCGAACTTGCCCTCGCCCTTCTTGCCGACGCGGCGCATCGGGTACAGCAGGCGTTCGGCGTGATAGGTCCGCTCCGCGTAACGCGACACCTTGGTGCACAGCACGCCCGCGGTGGTCGGATGGTCCGGGTCGCCCTTGACTTCGGTCGCCACGCCATCCTCGACAGTGATCAGGAGGGCGCAGGTATCGGGGCAATCGTGCGGGCAGGTGGCCCGGACTTGGGTGGTGGTCATCGGGAGTCCAGAGAAAAAAGCGTGAACAGCGTTCGAAAATAGTGCGCGACACTGCGCGTGCAAAAGCGTGCGCTGAAACCGTTACTTTATCTGATTCCGGCGTCCAGGATGTGAGAGGACCGTGAATTGCCTTGGGAAAATGTATCACCGATGCAATTTCCACAAGACCAGGGAATGGAAAATCCCTACCGGGCTCGCTGGCTTAGGCAGGCACAGAAGGGCTACAATGCTTTGATAAATGCATTAGCATTCAGGCCATTATTCCTTCGGCCAGTTGCCTAAAGGTATCAGTGTGCGTCAGTGGAGAACACCATGAAACTCGTCGAACCCATCATCGCTTTTCAATCCGAATTGCAGCAGATCCGCCGCGACCTGCATGCCCATCCGGAACTATGCTACGAGGAAGAACGCACTGCCGATGTGGTCGCGGCGCGCCTGACCGAATGGGGCATCCCCATCGTGCGCGGACTCGGCGTCACGGGCGTGGTCGGCATCATCCAGAACGGCAGTTCCAAGCGTGCCATCGGCTTGCGCGCCGACATGGATGCCCTGCCCATGCAAGAGATCAACAGTTTTGAGCACGCCTCGCGCCACGCCGGCAAGATGCACGCCTGCGGCCACGACGGCCACACCGCCATGCTGCTGGGCGCGGCCCACCACCTGGCCACCAACCGCAACTTCGACGGCACGGTCTACCTGATTTTCCAGCCCGCGGAAGAAGGCGGCGGCGGCGCACGGCGCATGATGGACGATGGCTTATTCGAGCAATTTCCGATGGACGCCGTGTACGGCATGCACAACTGGCCGGGCATGCCGATGGGCACGTTTGGCGTGGTCGCCGGCCCGATGATGGCGTCGAGTAATGAGTTCCGCGTCGTGGTCAAGGGCAAGGGCGCACACGCGGCTCAGCCACATCGGGGCATCGATCCGGTGATGATCGCGGTACAGATCGCGCAAAGCTGGCAGACCATCATTTCGCGCGAGAAAAATCCTCTGCACACGGCGGTCTTGTCGATCACCCAGATCCATGCGGGCAGCGCCACCAATGTGATCCCGGACGAAGCCGTGCTGATCGGTACGGTGCGGACCTTTTCGACCGGGGTGCTGGACCAGATCGAAACGCGCATGAACGAGATCGCCACGCATACTGCGGCGGCCTTCAATGCCACGGTCGACTTCAATTTCAAGCGCAACTATCCGCCACTGGTCAATCACGCCAGGGAAACCGCGTTTGCGGTCCAGGCCATGACTGCCGTGGTGGGCGCCGACAAGGTCAACGCCAACACCGAGCCGACCATGGGCGCCGAGGATTTTGCTTTCATGCTGCAGGAAAAACCGGGCTGCTACGTCTTCATCGGCAACGGTGAGGGCGACCATCGGGCAGGCGGGCATGGACTGGGGCCTTGCCAGCTGCACAACGCCAGCTATGACTTCAACGACAGCCTGCTGCCCATCGGCGCCAGCTACTGGGTGCGGCTGGCGGAGATGAGCCTGCCGCCGCAGTAAGGCGGCATTTAAGGCAACTGATCCGGGACATCGCCCAGGCGCTGGCCCGGATTCATTTTTTCCAGGGCCAGCAGCGCTGCGGACTGGTCGGCGCGCGGGAAATCCTGCTCGATGCTGGCGTAATTGTCGGTGACCAGTGCGGTCACCGGCAGCACCACCCCGGCATCGGCCGCCGCGACCAGCACGTTTCTCAAATCCTTTAATTGGCTTTTCACCTGGCCGCCGGGCATGAAGTTACGGTCCAGCATGCGCTGGCCGTGCATGTCCAGGATACGGCTTTCGGCGAACCCGCCGCGGATGGCGCTGCGCACCGCCGTTGGATCCGCCCCCGCTGCCTGTGCCAGCAACAAGGCTTCGGCAACAATGTTAAGGGTACCGCCCACGATCAGCTGGTTGCACAGTTTGGCGACCTGGCCGCTGCCCGCCGGACCGACCAGGGTCGGGCGGCCAAGCGCGCTCAAGATGGCTTCAGCGCGTGCAAAATCGTCCAGATGGCCGCCCGCCATGATGGCCAGCGAACCCGCCTCGGCGCCTGCGACGCCGCCCGACACTGGTGCGTCGAGAAAGTCGATCCCGGCAGCTTGCAGCTTTGTGTGGAAAGCCAGGGCTTCGCCATGCTGGGTGGAACTCATGTCGATCCACAAGGTGCCCGGACGCAGCGCCGCGGCGGCGGAGTCGATGACCTGCCCCACAATGGCGCCAGATTCCAGCATCGAAATGACGATGTCGGCCTCGCGCACAGCCTGCGCTGCGCTCAGGTGGGGGATAGCGCCCGTGGCACGCAGGTCCTCGGCCTTGGCTGCGGTGCGGTTCCAGACGTGGACGGTATGGCCTGCCTGGGCAAGGCGGCTGGCCATGGGCCGGCCCATCAAGCCGATGCCCAAAAATGCAATGTTTTGCTTAGTCAAAAAGGTCTCCCGGAAGTCATCGTCGTTACGTTTTTCATTGGAAAAACGTCAATCATGCGGCCGCAACGTCATTTTCGCAACGCCGCTACAATGAAGCCAGTGTCAATCAAGATGAATTGACACACAACTTCCAGAAAGCACGTATGTCTTTAACAAAAAAACATATTCCGATCCTGCTGCTTACCCTTGCAGCCAGCTTTACCGTGTCACAGTCCGCGCAGGCGGACGATCAATTGATCGACCGCGCCTCTTTCGAAATTGGCGGAGGAAAGAAAGTCCAGATGGTTCGCTTCGGCGTCCAGTCGGATTGGAGCCGCCGCTGGTTTCAGTCGAATGGCTATCACCTGGGCGGTTATTGGGACGCATCCATTGCCCAGTGGCGGGGTACCGCCTACCGTGATGTGCGCGGCCAGCACCAGAACATCACGAATATCGGCTTCACGCCCGTGTTTCGCTACCAGCGTGACGACCTGAAAGGCTGGTATGGCGAGGGCGGCATCGGTGTCAATCTGCTGTCCGAGCTGTACAACAACGACGGCAACCGCCTATCGACAGCCTTCCAGTTCGGTGACCACATCGGCGCTGGTTATGTGTTCGACAATCAATGGGAAGTGGGCATGAAGATCCAGCACTTTTCCAATGCCAGCATCAAGAAGCCCAACAGCGGCGCCAACTTCCTGCAGCTCAAAATCTCGCGCCGCTTCTAGGTCCAGCGTCGAAAGCGTGTCCTGCGTGGGGCGTGCCCGCACGCAGGACAGCGCTTAATACGACGACAGATCCTTCGAGAAGGTAAGCAGCCACAGGCGGCTCGGGCGTTCCTTGTCGGCACCGCGCGCGACGCGGATAATATTTCCCTCCGTGCATCCGGTGGAGCTATTGCTAAGGATCGCTCCCGCCGCGTTGACGTTGCATTTGGTGACGTCGGCGTCCGCAATCGCTGCGCCTGCCGGCGTGTAGACCTTGGTGATCATGCCGAAGTCGTTGTCGTTCGTCAGTGCCAGGGTGGCGCCGTCGACCAGAGCCAGCCCTTCGGCTTTTTCAGCCAGCCAACCGATCGCGTTCAGGTCCAGCAGCAAGGTCTTTTTCAGGGGAACGACCGACGCCCAATTCGCGCCGTTTACCGACTCGCCACTCATGCTGCTTTTTTCCAGATCGGACGTGTCAGCGTTAAAGCCTGCGCCCATGATATTGCTGGCATTGGCGATTTCGACCAGCATCAGCTTGTTGAACACCTTGCCAGTGGGCCCGGCCCCCTGCTCGATGACGATGAATTTGCCATTTCCCAGCGCGACCATGTCACCCAGTTTGGCGTTGCCGGTGCGCCCGTCGGCATACTCGGCACCGCTGAGCGGATAGGCGAACATATGGGTGGTCGCACCGGTGACCGGATCGAACTCGATCCAGCGCGTGAAGCGGGCAAAACGTTCGACCTGCTCGTTCTTGCCGGTTACTGAATACGGCGCGCTGCCGTCGCTCAGCGGGCTTTGCAGGAAGCCGTGGATCTTGTCCGCCGCAGCGTCGAGCGCCATGCCTTCCATGCCGCGGTTAGCGCGTCGTTTGGCAAAGATCGGCGGCAGGCCGGTGCCCGGTGCGTACTTGGCCTGGATCACGCCGCTGGCAGCGTCCAGGCGCACCAGGAAGGGGCCGTATTCATCGCTGATCCACAAGGCGCTGCGTTTCTTGTCGACCGCGATCGCTTCACTGTCGATACCGTTGGCATTGAACACGGCCTTGCCGGCAGCGTCGAACTTCATCGCATCGAAGACCGGCACTTCAGCAGAGTTCCCGATCGACCCGGCAGGGACCGGCAGGCCGGAGACATTGGTGCTGGCACTAGCCTTGATCGGCATGCTCGAGCTCAAGACCGCGCCATTCTTGCCCACCGTGAAAACGCCGATCGCCGGCGTGAAGCTGGGTGCGGGAAATATCTTGCTGCCCATCGTTCCGCTGCCGCTCAGGGCCGGTACGTTGGGACCATCGCCATTCGGACCGCGGTCGGTCAACCCGTAGAACTCGAGGTCGCCGTTGGCATTGCTGCCCTTGAAGGCCATAGCGGAGCCGTAGGACGGCAGGAAACCGTTCGGGAACTCGGCCTTGACGCTCGCGTTGCTGCCTTCATAGGGAATGTTGAACGATGGCGCCGCCTGTATCTGGTAGCGGGTGACGGTGGCGCTCACATTGCCCAGCGGCGTGGACTGGGTTACGCTCTCGCGCACCGGGGCGCCGGTTTTGGACGCCAGGGTATCTTCGAAATGTTCGCGCGCAAGCATGCGGTGATCGGCATCGACGGGTCGGTTATGGAAGGCGGTGCCAACCGCTGCCAGGTTGGCGCTCAGCGCGGCATCGAAGGCCACTGGCGCCGCGGAAAAATCGAGCATCTTGCCGGCGAGCGCGGCCTTGGTGGCAGGGCTGATCCTGATGCCGTTCGCCGGATCGTTGTCCTCGTCGAGCAATTGCAGCGCGAGCAGGCGATTGACTACCTTGGCATCTTTCACGTCCGACACTCCCGACAGCGACAACGGCGTCAGCACCGCGCCGCAGCTCGCACTCCCCAAGGCCAGTCCACCTATGCTGAAAACAACTGTGTCGCCGACTATACAGGAGAACTCGCCACTGGCATTGGTTGTACCCTTGGTGTTGCTGCCGGCGGTGTAGTCGAGGCCTTCGACTGCGGCATCGAGGAATACACCGGTCCGCGGCGGCGGATTGGTCACGACCACCTCGTTACTACCGCAGGCGGACAGGGCCATGCCGACGGCGGCGGCGATCAGGGTCACTTTCGGGAACGACGTCATGCTTGCCTCATTCTGATGTTGTCAATTTGAAAGTGCAGAGTCTACCGAGCGGAAGTGACCGCCGGATGACATGGCGGGCTGATACAGATCAATGTTTGGCGCTTTTGACTTGCTCGTGGGGACAAGCTCGACGTTAAGATTTTCCATCTGGAACGGATGAGGGTGGATGATGGCAAAGCACATTCTGATAGCGGCCGGCCTGGTGCTGGCGGCGGCTCCGGTGCTGGCGCAACAAAGCTGGCTGACAGCGAGCGAGGCCAGCTATCGCATCCTGCGCCGTGCCATGCCCGAGTTGAGCGCGCGCGGCTCGACCGCGGCTGCGGCGGGCGGCGTGGCGGGCGCCGAGCCCATCTATCTTCTTCAGGTCAGGACCAGCAGTATTGCCCGATTGAGCCAGCTGATTCATGCTGAGCTCAAACATTGCGGCGGCTTCATGCAGCATCCTGACGAATCGTCCGGCCGCCGTGCGCTTGCGCGGCATGCGGCGCCGATTGTGCCGTTGGCGCTGCGGCCGAACTACGAGATCGGCAATCAGGCACTCGTCGTCCCGGCGCTGGCGTCCATGGGAGAAAAACCGATCGCGCAGGCGATCCAGGATTTGTCCGCCTTCCCCGATCGTTTCTACAGCAGCGCTGACGGCGCCAGGGCCTCGTCCTGGTTGCGCGACACCTGGGCGGCGTTGGCCGGCAAGCACGGGAACAGCACGGTCGAGTTGTATGCGCACGCCGGCTACGGGCAGGCCTCCGTTATCGCCACCATTGGCGGGAGCGATCTCGCCGCTGAGGTCATCGTGCTCGGTGCGCACCTCGACTCGATCAATATCAGCCTGGGCGGCAACAAATCCGGCGCACCGGGCGCGGATGACGACGCCTCCGGTGTTGCTGCGCTGACCGAAGTACTGAGGGTAATTGCCGAGACGCGCTACGCCCCTCGCCGCACCATCAAGCTGATCGCCTACGCTGCCGAAGAAGTGGGCCTGCGCGGATCGCAGGATATTGCGCGTGCCTTCAGGCAAACCGAGACGCAGGTCGTGGGCGTGCTGCAACTGGACATGGCGAACTTTAAAGGCTCGCCCAAGGATATTTATTTGCTTAGCGATTACACCGACGCTGCCCAGAATACCTTTCTGGCGAAGCTGATCGAGACCTACCTCCCTAGCCTGACCGTGGGCATCGACCGCTGCGGCTATGCCTGCTCGGATCATGCATCCTGGCACGCGGAGGGCTATCCCGCCTCCATGCCCTTCGAGTCGGCGCTGTCCCAGGACAATCCGCATATCCACAGCAAGCGCGACACCTACGCCAACAGCGGAAACCAGGCTGCGCATGCGCTGAAGTTCGCGCGGCTGGCGGCGGCGTTCGCACTGGAACTCGGCGGGTCGGGACCCTGAAAGTTCATTCCTCGTATCAACATCTGTTCCTCAAGTGGTTGATTTAATTAGGGAAGATGGCTTTGATACCGCACGTTCGGCCTTGTGCGCACATCACCGCGTCGATAACCTTTTTGACAGTTCAGCGCGTTCTGAAACTTTGAATCCGGGCGCTGCAGCTATCCCGGCTGCACTGGTTTCCGGATGGGCACGGCCAAGCTTACCCGCTGCGCCGCGCTCACACCTGGGGTCATGCGCCCCAACTCAAAAAAAGGAAAAATCGATGGAGAATCAACTGCGTAAGTTCGAGCGTCGCGCTGCGGCGCAACTCGTCACGGCGCTCATCGCCGGCCTGCTCACCAGCACTGCGGCGAACGCATCGGATGGAAAGAAAGCCTGGATCTCGGTTGGAGATACCGCCCTGGTCCAGTTACAGAAACTGGCACCGCAGGTGCTATCCAGGCATAGCAGCGTCGTGCGCAGCAACGATGCCAACAGCAAGATCGCAGCAACGGAAACGGTTCATCTGGTCGAGATCGACGAAGACGAAATGCTCAAACTGAGCGCGGCGATCCACCATGAATTGAAGCGCTGCGGCGGTTTTATGTTCCACGCCAGCGAAGCCGAGGGCAAACGCGCGCTGAGCAAACAGCAAAACACCATCGCGACGGCGGCACTGAGCCGTCCTGCCTACGTCATCGACAACCAGGCGACCGTGCCGCCCGTCCTGTCGCAAATGCAGGACAGTAACATCGGCCAGACGATTGGCGAACTGGCCAACTTCGTCAATCGCTATTACACGACGGCGGGCGGCAGCGATGCGTCCAATTGGCTCAAGCAGAAATGGACGACCATTGCGGGAGGGCGGCCGGATATCGTCGTGACCCAGTTCGCGCACACTGGCTATAACCAGAAGTCCGTCATTGCGACGATTAACGGGACAGATAACGCCGCCGAAGTGATCGTGATCGGCGGCCACCTTGATTCCATCAACGGATCAGGTACCGGCGAAAGCACGCGCGCGCCCGGTGCCGATGACGATGCCTCGGGCATCGCCAGCATGACCGAGGCATTACGCGCAATGGTCGCCAGCGGCTACAAGCCGCGACGGACGATCAAGTTTATCGGCTATGCGGCCGAGGAAGTCGGACTGCGCGGCTCGCAGGCGATCGCGCAAAACTTCAAGGCCAACAATGTGAATGTGGTTGGGGTCATGCAGCTCGATATGACCAATTACAAGGGATCGGCCAACGATATCTATATCTATACCGACTACACCGACAGCCTGCAAAACGACTTCCTGGCCAAGCTGATCACCACCTACCTGCCGGCGCTAAGCATTGGGTACGACAAGTGTGGATATGGATGTTCGGATCATGCCTCGTGGACGGCACAGGGATATCCCGCTTCACTGCCGTTTGAAGCGGCGTTTAATGGCGATAATCCGTATATCCACACGGCCAATGACACGTATGCCAATTCCGGCAATCAGGCAGTGCATGCCTTGAAGTTCGCGCGTCTGGCCGCGGCGTACGCGATTGAACTGGGGAGCGATGGGCCGGCGGTGACGACTCCGGATAAAGTCGAGACCTTCAGCGGTACCTTGACCGCCGGGCAGAAGAAGACTTTCGGGCCCTATAAGGTTGCGGCAGGCGGGAGCTTCAAGGCTGAGACCACGGGGACTGGCGATACCGATCTGTATGTGCGCAAGACGTCTGCGCCGACGACCTCGTCCTATACGTGTAAATCGGATGGGTCGACCAGTACTGAGAGCTGCACTGTGACCATGACGGCGAATGGCGATGTGTATGTGCTGTTGAACGGCTATTCGGCGTCCAGTTATACATTGAAGTTGACGTACCGGCCGCAGTAAATTGAGTGGACCCGGGATGGGTAAGCATGGGACAGCCCGGGAACCGTAAACTGGCTGGCGCAGGCCGTATCTGGCTTGTAAATCTCCAGACGTAAAAAAACCCCAAAGCATTTCTGCTCTGGGGTTCTTTCATATAACTAGCCTGACGATAACCTACTTTCACACTGGTTGCAGCACTATCATCGGCGTAAAATCGTTTCACGGTCCTGTTCGGGATGGGAAGGGGTGGTACCGATTTACTATGGTCATCAGGCATAACTTGT